>Ga0247837_1000189_pt1 | contig 123395 bp, 88 predicted proteins | sample LaCtaG_2_FD_187115 | JGI IMG/M metagenome (GOLD analysis project Ga0247837, IMG submission 187115) | Freshwater microbial communities from meromictic Lake La Cruz, Castile-La Mancha, Spain - LaCruzMarch2015_14.5m | ecosystem: Environmental > Aquatic > Freshwater > Lake | place: Spain... | reverse complement strand
TGGAAGTAAGTTGGAAATCCTCATTTTTGTACAGATTTTAGCATATTTGATAGATAGTTCCTACACTCCTAAGAGATTATTGACTTAATGATAAGAAGAACAAAATATCTCATTAAAAAAATTCTTCAAAACCGCCAATCAACCTCATCCCACTAACATGGTTTCCCACATTTATATAGCGGAAATTCGTACAAAATCTCATACTTGTTGATTTCTGCAAGACAAAGAAACAGCTAAACCTGAATGAAGGGTGAAAAACCTATATTGCTGCTGGCTCGTAAATTCCATCATAAGGAAAACCATCTATATGTTTTTTCAAGAAAAAGACTAAAAATAGCCTTCAACAGGCGAATTTTTAGGCCGTTTTCCAATAAAATACAGGAAAAGGATGCTGAAGCCTATAAAGCAGTGGAAATATAGAACCGGAAAAACTTCCCATAAAAGAAATGAAGAAAACCGGCCACGCACCTACCACCTTACAGTTATATGCTTGGGAAGAGTGATTCTGTCTTTCCCTCTAATTGTGAGAGGGAAAGAGCAGAAGCTAATGCATTACCCTAACACCATGGAGAAATAGACGTGCAAACTACATTTGGGCGGCTTTAGTGCAAAGAAACTGGTCGTTGGCTTGAAACTACACTTATTAAACAGTCAAGGACTAGTGCGCATCTACCAATGCTTCATTGTATCTTTGCTATCACGCTGATATAAGGCCTTCTACAGTGGGTCTAACAAGGCGCAGAGAAGCAGTTAATTCCGCAGTATAGCACTTCTCCAAGACGCTCGAAACAGGGCAGCGAACAGAGGCTAATAAACAATGTTCAGGTCCTATAGCCCTATTAGTCACCAAGTGTTACTCTTTTTGTCTGTGGAAATCAAACGGAAAGACAGATTAAAGGAATATATCATCTTATACTGTAGGAAAGCAACTTAGTTCCAGCGATTCAGCAGGCACTTCCTAGACACACTGATATCTTGGCCAATAGACTAAGGGCTACTGACTGCATTGCTTCGTATGAGTTTCAAAGCTTGCTTATACTAACACAGCCACTGCTATCGATTTCGCAGAGTTTCAGGCTTCTTTGTGCTGGGAAAAGTGGAGTGTCCTGTAATGAAGTGAACGGAACTCTTGCCAGCAGCGGAAGGACAAGCAGATCTCGAAATTCCGCCTTTTCATAGGATATTCTGGATAGTAGGCTTAGTAAGGGAGCATATTTTTCCTCACTGATAAAACTCACTCTTAAAGTACCAATTTCAGGTAAATGCTAGAATTTGAAGAACAGCAAGAGACTTGACAATGGGCGATAGTAGCAAAACTGATATTGAAAATCTAGTGGCACTTTCTAATATGAATTCCGCGAGATGCACAGCCTCACATTTGGAGTGATGAGCACCAGTCCCCACAGAGACTATGAACGATAGTACTTCGGAGCCTGGAGAAGTTGAGGGTCGGGCTGTACTCGTTAAAGCAGAAGCGGCTCGAAATACAGCCTTCATACACATTGGCGACTGTTGAATTTAGAAAGGCATCCAGAATGGCACATTTCTGCTTGTTCAGCTTTGTACAGATGCGGAATAGGGCTAATGGCGACACAAAAATACGACCTGGATACTCATCAATTAAGTTAGTTTTGGCAATTTAAAGTGTGTGAATCGCTCTAACATCTAAATCCGCACTATCAATTCTGAAATCTTTTCTTTAGCAAACCCCTCGCTAATGATAGGATAAGATAAGAACGTGGAAATGGGTTTCAAGGCCGCATTGCTTCTCTCAGCATGTCTACTGCGCAGCTCCTTTAGCGCTGTGTATTTCAGCGTGGCTTCTCCTCCCAGTGCTCCGGACTTCGCCACGCTGGACTCAGTGCTGCGGCAGGCAGAGACGATGTCAGCTGTGCAAGTAGACCTGGTGCTTTCCGGACAGGAGTTTCCCTTGCAGGAAGCGGCACTCATCCCTCATAGTGTGAGAGTGATCGGACATACACAGGTCGTTCGGCTGAAAAAAGGCATATATGTGGGGTCTCAAGGGAAGTTGCGGCTTGAAGATATGAGACTAGTCGCAGGAGAGATGACAGGAGCTGCGGTGGTTTTCGAGATAGCAGGCTTGTGTGAGCTGGTTCAAGTGGCCATCGAGTGGTTGGCTGTGCCAGGGTTTTGGGTGTATGGCGGACTGGTGCTGAATGAAGTGCGGATGGTAGGGAACAGCGCGGTCACACTGACTGCCAAGTCTCAGAGTGCCAGCTTTACCCTGACTTCCGTAGAGGTTTCAAGCCTCACTTCGACCTTTTTCGCATCTACTTGGCCACTACAGGTGAGTCTCACTAACTGCAGCTTCATAAATAACAGACTCGAGGATCAACAGCCTTTATTTTCCCTAGTTGGAGTCTCAGGAGTCTTCTCAATGCTCGCCTGTCTGTTCCAAGGCACTCAAGGAACACTTATCCAAGTAAATGGTAAAAACTTGTACATCACTTGGACGAATTGTGCATTCGAAGCAAACAACGGGTCTCTGCTTAGCGGCTACATGAGCAACTCCACTGTGCAGATGTCCGACACTGAGCTGCGCGACAACGCCCAAGTCGCAGTGAGGCTCCTTCAGTTCGACGGAGACTTCAGACTGAGCAATTCCAGTGTCTCCGGACACAAGTCAGGAGGCGTGTTCGGACTCTACAACTCCCTGTCTCCAGAACTGTGTCGTGTCTACTTCTCCAACTCCTCCTTCTCCCATTTCAGCATACCCTACTTCTACCCAATCCCTGGCGTCCTGCTCATTTCTTCCTGCCTCGGCCACCTCTCCAACCTTACCCTCGTCAACGCCACCATGGTGTCCAACCGGGACCTTCAGGTGGACAGCCTGGTGGGGGCCATTCGAGGCTCGCTGTGGCTGGATGGACTCACTGCCACTGACTCAGGCTCCACTGGGTACTTGATCGGGGTAAATATCGGAGACCTGCACATGACTAATTTCAACATCACCAATCCCTACACAGGCCAAGGAATGTATATTGGGGTTAGCGATGGCTCGGTTGCAATCCTTCACGGGTCGATCACTCAGGGAGCGTTCTACAACCTCGGCTTCAAACGCCTCTACTTAGATGACCCTGTGTACGTAGGAGTGATGGTGAGTCGACTATATGTAGAGGACATCAGCGTGTTCAGATCCAGTATTGACATGGGAGTTGTCTTCGCAGCTATTTCCTCCACCTTTGAAATCCACAATGTTAGTCTGGCGGAACTCACTGTGGGCAGTGCAATGGTGGGTTCCTACTCGTCCGGACAGATTTCAGCCTTATACATGCAGCAACTCACCTTCAAAATGCACACATTCCAGCCTGGCATTGCCTCTGAAATCCTGATCTCTGACATCTCACTCCTCAACAGCCGTGTTATGTACAGTAGTCGCGGCATCATGCAAATTTCCCTCAAAACCAAGTTCACTCTGCTTCGAGCTTCCTTCGTTAACGTGACTGCAGGAGCCTTTGTGCGGTCCAAGCATTCCGTCTTCGTGGCTGTCCAGGTGAGCATCGACAGTTGCCGCTTTGACCTGCTGCTCAATAACCCTATCATGTCCAACATCTCTTTCGAAGGCCTGTCTGTGCGCAACACTGAGACCGCCCTGGCCTTCCTCACCAACTGCCATGTGTCCTTCACTAATTCTGTCTTTCAGACCATTCACTCGCACTCCCTGTTCATGCTGGTCTACACCTCTCACCTTTCCTTCACTAACGCTACAGTGACAAGTTTGCTCACCACGGAAATGGGCAAAGTGATGGAGAGCAGCACTCTGGAAATCAAGCAGTCGCTGTTCTCGGAGCTGAAAGCCAGTGGAGAGCAGGGGTGGAAGGTCTTCGAAAGCTGGCTGCGAGTCGTGGATTCCAAGTTTAGTCGCTTTGATATGAGTCTGTTCCAGTGCAGTCACTCCAATGTGTCTATACAACATTCCAAGTTTGAAGACGGCTATAGTCCTGTGGTTTCCCTACGCAGCAACTCAGCCTTCGGAGGAGTTCTAGGCTGCATGGATTGCCCACTGGTTACAATACTTGCAATGCGAGCCTTCAACATTTCAGCCAAGGTCGGCGGAGTGCTGTCCCTTCGAGGTTACCATAACAGTACTTTGTTCGCAAGCATATCTGAGAGCCTATTTGTAGTCTGCACAGCTTCGCGAGCAGGAGCGATTTTTATATCCGACAGCAGTTTCCTTCTTTCAGCCTGCCGCTTCTCTGGCAATAGGGCGGAATCCAGTGGAGGCGCAGTCCAGGCTGTCCTGCACTCGAATTGCTCGGGGTTGATCCGCGACTCTGTTTTCATATACAACTCCGCCAGTGAAGGAGGGGCGCTCAAGTGGTTCAACACTCCAATTACGCTTGTAAATGTCTCGTTTCACTCCAACTCGGCCGACTACGGTCCTGACGTGGCCTCTTACGGAGTCGCTTTATCCTCTCAGTTGACAATTGCAGCAGGACACGACGCTCCTGGACTGTCTGTGACTCTCCAGTTCGAGTTACTGGACCACTACAACCACAGAGTCACAACTTCCCTCTTTGACTCCTTCGTACTGCTGGACACACCCACTGTCACTTACAGAGGGAACCACGCTGCTATTCTCAACAAAGGACTGTTCCTCTACCGAGACTTAGTAATCTATGCAGCGCCTGCCTCGAAGCACAGTCTCACGGGGTACTTGAACTACACTCAGGAAGGCAAACGTGTGAGTGTGTTGGGCAGTGCAGAAGTGAGTTTCCGCAACTGCTCAGTAGGGGAAATATACAGGCCGGACAGGTGTGAAGTGTGCTACGCTGGCAGTGTGTCTTTCTCTCCTACAGACTCGAACTGTACAGTCTGTCCTCTTTTCGCCCACTGTGCAGGCGGCAACCAACTGTCTGTCAACTCCGGCTACTGGCGCAACTACACCAACTCCACGGAGCTGAGGAAATGTCCGCTAGCAGACAAGTGTGTGGAGAGCAGCTGTGCGCAGGGGTACACAGGACTGCTGTGCACTCAATGCGCTGCAGGCACAAGGCGGATACGAGTGCTGGAGTGCCAGGCCTGTTCTGAACTATATCTGGAGTTAGCCAAAGGGAGTGTGTTGGTGAGTGAAATCGGGCTGTTTGTATGGGCAGTGCGGAGGTTCGCAGTCACCTGTCCCAGTCCTCCGAGACTCTTTGTCCTGAAAAGTGCTCTGCACCACGTGCAACTGATTACAGTGATTAGCTTCTTTCGCATGTCCTACTCGTCTCCCCTCACCAAGTTCGTCCAGGGTCTGAACTACGTGGGGTCCCTATTGCTTGTGGAACTGCCACTGGCCTGCTTCGGGGACAAGTCAGCGGAGTACACAAAGGCAGTGGTCGGCAGTATGCTGCTGCCCTTGGTGAGTCTGCTATACTTCGCTTTCCTTTGCCTGCGAAGAAGGCAAAACCGAGTGGAAGTGATAGTGCTAGTCTCCAGCTTCGGCCTGTTCACTTCTTTCATTGTGCTGGCAGTGACCTTTCCGCTGTTGATTTGCGAGTCTGAGGGTTCTTCGAAGCTGCTAATGGTGGATACGAGTGTGAAGTGCTGGGGAGGGACGCATCTTTTGCTGGTCTACGCTTTAGTGCTGCCTTCATTGTTGATTAATGTGTGCGGACCGCTGCTCGTGGTACTGGCCTGGGGCCTTGTACGTCCGAAAAGCTTCCAACAATACTTCCCCTTGTGGACCTCTGGGTACCGCTGGCCCCTCTGGGAGGTGTTTGTCTACGTGACTAAAGGACTAGTGCTGGTTGTGTGCACAGCCAGTCTGTCCTTCAACCCCTTAACCCAAGTTCTATGCTGTTTCGCTATTTTGATTCCTGCATGTGTGGTTAATGCCGCAGTAGCAGACTATGCCTTCCAGTGCCGCAAATGCTTCTTTCTTTCCCAGGGCAGCTACCTGACTCTGGCAATCACTTGCGGACTGCTGGCCTTCTACTCATACTATTTGCCAGGACAGAGAGACAATGAAATGGTAGTGATTGTGCTAGTGCTGCTGCTCAACAATGCCTACTTCCTCGGGAGCGGGTACTTGGCTGTGAGGTGGAGGGAGATGGAGACAATGGACGTGGTGACACGGGTAATTCCCAGCACACAGACTGTGGAGTATGAAAGAAGTGACTTATTTGTGCCTCCTAATAGTCCTGTCTGTGTCTGCTAGATCTTTAGAATGTAACGCTGTGCATAGATTTCTTGCATAGCAGGAGCTTAGGTTTCCCTTTGTAGGAATATGAGCGTGTTTGCTCCTGTACTTTGCATCTTTTGCAAACCAATTCTGTCCTCTGATCAAATGCTCCAATAAAAACAACGAAACAGCGATGGTTCGTTTCCTAAGACTCATAACAGTCTTTCCTATGTGGAGCGGCTGGGTATTGCACGCAAGTTTATTTCTTGTGCTGGACTAGGCCAGCCCATAGTTGTATGTGGATTAACCATTCCCCAGTCGCATATCTCCATTATGTCTAGTCTCTGCACCTACACTGGCCATTGCCACTGTGGTGCAGTGCAGTTCCAAGTCTCGGCTCCCCAGCAACTCGTCGTGTGGCGTTGCAACTGCTCTGTGTGCATCATGAAGCAAAACCACCATTTCATCGTGCCCGCCAGCCACTTCACACTCCTCGCAGGGGCAGAAGTGCTCACAGAGTACCGCTTTAACACCAAACAAGCAAGGCACCTGTTTTGCAGTGTTTGCGGAGTGCAAAGTTTCTATCGTCCCCGCTCTAACCCAGACGGGTACGCAGTCACTATCTACTGCGTAGACCTGCCTGCCACTTCCTCATACACTATACAAGACTACGACGGTCAGAACTGGGAAAGCACCTACGCTACCAATGCCACGATCAAAACCCTGTCCCGGGAAGAGACTTATCACGCTAGTTAGGGCCGAAGTCCATCACTAGCCAGTCCTCGTCTTCGTAGAAAAGCAGTTCTTCCGGCTCCTCCGAGGCCTGCATGAGGCGGTACACCGACTCGTCTTGCTTCTTGACGAGGAAGCCGTTGAGCAGACTGGCCAGTTCGTCCTGTCCGGTGTGGTCGGTGACTGCATGTCTGATGAGTTCCGTGGCCCGAGCATTAACAGCCTTCAGGTCTTCTCTCAAGGCTGCGAACTTCCCTGCTAGTTCCTTCAAATGGCCTCGGACTTGGAGGCTGTCCACCCTTTCACTCACTCCTCTCCCCAGCTTCAGTGCGACCCAGCCACTCGCCATAAAGCCCAACTGCGACCCTAGCAGTGCTAGCACAGGCCAGGGGAAGCTGCCGTACATGTACGCAGAGAGGACTCCGGAAAGGATGGAGGACTTGGCGTGCAGCAGGTTGAAGGAGGCGATTTTGACGATGTGGCGCTTGGTGATGGAGGAAAGACTGTCAGTCGCATAGGCCATTAGGTGCACCAGGAAGCGGTACAGACGTCTGGCTGTGGGTTCTTCCTCCACTGCCCACTCCTGCTGCAGGTCTGTGTACAGCTCCCGCAGGTCTCCTGGCATCTCGTACAGTCCGTACGCCTGCGCTCTCTCCACTACGTCCATCGCCAGTTCGATTTCAGTGTTCCACCCTGCAATTGCCATTGCGACCTCCTGATAGGCCTGCATCACATTCACGTGTTGCAGTAAGACTGGGGACAAGTCCAGCTCTGGCGTGCCTTGGCTCTGGGTCAACTGTGCGTGGTACCGCAGTAGCACCTTTTCGAGGAAGCGGGGGAGCAGCTGTTCATCCACTTCTAACAGGAACTGGGCCGAAGGCGGGCCTTTCAGGATAGATCGCCGCCACTTGGTGAAGGTCTTGGGCAGGAACGGATTCTTGTAAGCCGCCAAATCGCACGCAGTGACTTCTTCGCTGACTAAGGTGACGAGTTCCATATAGATACAAGGCCGTAATTATAGTCTAATGGCAACGGGGAACCAGCCACGACGCATGATCATTCAGCCCTTCAAAAGCATCCCGAAGGAGCCTGAGGACTTCTTCGAGAAAACATGGCTGAAACTACAAGTAGGCCTGGACGTGGTGTTCGACATCACCTTCGTCCCGATTTCCAAAGAAGCACTGTACCAGTCTGTTATTGAGCTGTGCCGCCACGACCACGAGTCTTCGCTGTTCGACCGGCTCCAGGCTCGACTTGAGGCCTTTATCCAGTCTCAGGTGGACATCCTTATGTGTATTGAGGGCTACACGAACACCTTCGCAGGCCACAGTCTGGAGATCTGGGAAAAGTACCTGGAGAAGATCATGGACGTGCGGCAGATTTTCCTATATCTGGAGCGGACTTACATGATGAAGCAGAAGGCGGACAAGTACATCTACGACCTGGGCAAGATGCTGTGGCAGAAGCACATGCGACTGCATGAGGACCTGATTGCCACGCTCATGAACGTCATCCTCGCACTAGTGGCGGAGGAAAGGACCAAGGAAATGGACTACAGCTTCAACCTCAAGACGCTTCTTAGCATGTGCAGCGAGCTAAACCTGTACAAATCCCCCTTCGAGCCTCTCTTCCTCGCCCAGACTTCCAGCTTCTACGAACAGGAAAGTCGCCAACTAGTGGAAGACCTCACAGTGGCGGACTACATCAGCCACGCAGAACAGCGTCTCGAGCAGGAAGAAAAGCGGTCTATGCTTTACCTAGAACCCAGCACTCGCAAAGCCTCTGTTTCCGCCACCGAGACCCGCCTCGTTGCAGAGCACTCCCAAGCTCTCATTGAGAAGGGCTTCAAGGAACTGGTGGAGCAGAACCGCGTCACTGAGTTGAAGAAGCTGTTTCTTTTGTTTGAGCGAGTGAAGCGTGAGGACGAGGTGAAAGCGGCCTTTGAAGGGTTTGTGTTTGCGAAAGGAGTGATGGTGATGCAGGAGACTGAGGCGGAAAGCCTAGTGGACGTGCTGCTCGAGATGAAGTCCAAGCTGGACCGAATCCAAAGTGAGTCGTTCAAGGACAACTACGGACTCAAATACGCAGCGCAGAAGGCTTGGGAGCGTTTCCTCAACATCGACCCCAACAAGCCTGCAAAGCTGATAGCGGAGTACCTTGACGACCGCATGAAGAAGAGCAGCAGGAGGTGTCTGAATGACACGGAAATTGAGCACTTGGTGGACCAACTCATTGGGGTTTTCCGCATGATTCAGGCCAAAGACGTCTTCGAGGCCTTCTTTTGCAAGCGCCTGGCCAAGCGACTGCTGCTGGAAACCAGTGTCTCGTTTGACGCAGAAAAGGCGATAGTGGTGAAGCTAAAGGGAGAGTGCGGGGCCCAATTCACGTCCAAGATTTCAGGCATGCTGAAAGACATCGGCCTGTCCAAGTCCATGATGGACGACTTCCGGACCAAGCACGACACCGGCGATTTGGACTTCCACGTCTTTTTGCTTACAGGACCCATGTGGCCTTCCCAAGTAACTGCACATGTCAAGCTCTCTGCAGACCTTTTGGCGCTCCAGGCGCAGTACCAAGAATTGTATACGTCCAAAAACAAAGGGAAGAAACTCAAGTGGAACTCTTCGATTTCGAACTGTGTACTGAGGTGCTACTTAGGCTCGCAGCGCAGAGAACTGGCAGTGTCGCTGCACCAAGCCGCTGTGTTGCTCCTATTCAACCAGAGCAGTTCCCTGTCTGTGGCAGACATCATCGCTCAAACTGGCCTTCCTGAGGAGGAGGCTAAGAAGGAAGTGGTGGCTTTGAGCTGCATGAAGTACCGCGTTCTGCTCAAATCTCCCCCGGAAAAGACCATCCGGCCCACTGATGTTTTGTCAGTAAATGACCAATTCTCAGCCCGGTCCATCCGCATTACCATCAACTCCGTCCAAACTCGCGAAACAGTACTCCTTACCTAGGCCGAAGAAAGCCAGCACACCCTGGAAAAGGTGATAGAGGACCGGCAGTACATGATCGACGCAGTAGTAGTGCGCATTATGAAGACTCGCAAGACGCTGGGGCACACAGACCTGGTGAACGAGGCGCTGGCGCAGTTGAGAGTGCCAATCAAGGTGCCGGAGCTGAAGAGAAGGATTGACACGCTGATTGAGCGGGAGTATATGAAGCGGGACGAGCAGAACCAGAAGCTGTACCACTACTTGGCTTAGTGGTAAGTCTAGCGTACTAAGGCCACCCAGACTCAATTGTGTGGGTATTTACTCTGCTTACTGCTACTTGCCGCCTCCTCTTGCACATCTCTGCGTATCCAGCGAGTCAATGAACCCGCCAGGAAACCAATCTTCATTGCACCAACTCTTCAAACAGCCGTCCCTACTCACACAACTGACAGTGGCTCCCAGTATCCAATACATCAGAAAGACGAAAAGGCAGATGAGAACTGCAGTGACCACTGCACTGGTGTAGGCCTTGCGAGTCCACGCTGCTTCCATTTCCAGCCTTAGCTACTACGGACTAGGTGATGGCCGTCGATTTGCCGGATGTTGGGACAGACTTCCATCACTTTCATGCGGTAGTCGGGGTAGGCGGCCACTGGACAGCGCTCGAAGTAGACGGTTTGAAGAGGGGGAATTCGTCTTAGGTGCTCCAACTCCTCGAAAGTGGCCACTTTGTTGTTAGTCAACCACAGTTCTGTCAGCTGCGGCAGGTTGCCCAGAGTCGCCAGGGAATCAATCGCGTTATCCGACAGGTCCAGCAGCTCCAAGTTCGGAAAAGGCGGCAAAACACCGATTTCAGCTATATAGTTTTCGTTCAAAAGCAACTGATTGAGTCCTTGGAGTGTCTCCACCCCCTCTATCACCGTCAATCGATTTGCAGCCAGGGATAGAATTTCCAGGCTTGCCAAATGACCCACATTTTCAATCTTCCTGATGCGGTTTTTGGCCAGCCACAGTTCCTTCAAACTGGTCAAAAAGCCCAGTCCCTGGATCTGCTTGATTTTATTACTGCCCAATTCCAGCACTTCCAGGCTTCTCAGAGTCTCCAGTCCTTCGATAGTCTTTAGTTTGTTGGCAATGAGGTACAGCTTTCGCAGGCTGGTGAGACCTTCCAAGCCTTCGATTTTCCGAATTAGGTTGTAGGACAGGTCCAAATAGACCAAGTTGCGCACAGGCTCGAGCCCCACGATAGCAGGGATTTTATTGTCGTACAGCTCCAATTCGGTGAGTGCCGGGACTTGGTCCAAGTCTTCGATGGCTTTGATGAAGTTCTGGCGGAGACACAGGGACCTGAGATTGGGCGCTAAGTGCAAGTTCTCAATTTTCCGGATTCGGTTGATGCAGTACGACACTTCCGTCATATCCACAGCCAAAGGACACATGGGAGTGCCTAAAACGCCCACAAACGGACCTTCCGCCTCTTCCCCCTTCTTCGCTTCCTCCTCCATATATACGGAACTGAGGCATGGCACTAGCAGCCACCTGCAGCAAGCTGTTAGACTCCACCCAAGCAGTCACCAGTCTAGACTCCTACCGCTTCATAGCGGACCTGCGCACTGCAGGGCCTGAGGCCTGCCACGACGTTGTGGGCCTGCTGAAGCACACTATCAAAGGGAACCCGTCTCCGATGGTGAAGCTGAGGGCGTTGGGACTGCTGCATAGGTGTGTGATGACTGCGAATCACTGTGTGCTTGAGGAGGTGACGGGGGAGGTGATGAAGTTGCTGGGACGACTGGCGAGGCATAGGAAGGAAACAGCGCTGGAACGCAGGGGAGAGGACTTGTTTGGTAAGGAAAGTGTGGGGTCCTATGAGACGCGGGCGGCATCTGCGGACTTCCTGAGTACGCTGCTTGCTAGTTTGAGGGCCTGGGCGACTCGCTTTGGCCAGGGCCCGGACAGCCAGCCCACCCACTTTCGAAGACTTTACGAAGAATTGCTACGTGAAGGAGTGGTCTTCCCCAGCGATAGCGAATCCTCCCTCCGACCCAAAACCGCCGCCAAGCCCGCAGTCGTCCTGAGCCTGGAACTAGACTCCGTCAACCGCTCCCTCGCCTGCATGGAAGACCTCCTCTCCGCCTCAGACCCTGACAAACGGTCCCTGTCCCGAGTGGCGGACACGCTGAAGCGACAGGGCCAGCGACTGCAGGAGTTCATACAGGGCAGTATGGGTCTGGAGGGAGTGAATATGGAGGCCTATTTGCAGGCGAATGACGCTGTGAAGGAGGCGGTGGACAGGTATGAGCGAATACATGTGAGGAATGTGAGTGAGGACTTGGTGGGGCTGGAAAGAGCCTCTGTGAGGGAGTTTAGGACGGGGGGACTGGGACTGGGGGAAGTGGGCAGACTTAGAGCAGAAAATGACAGGTTGAAGGAGGAAAATGGGAGGAAAGATGAGGAATTAAAGGCGAAACTGCTGCAAATTGAGCAACTTTCAGCGCTTTGCACGGAAAAAGACGCTCAAATTCTCGCATTGCAGCAAAGTTTGGCTCGCCTGGCGCCTGCCCCAATCCCTCAGCTCGCTCCCTACTACAACACTTCCGAATTCCGCACAGTTTGGTGCGTTCCTGAAGGTCTCCTCGTGGACTCTCCAGGCCTCAAGGTGAAATTCCAGCTGTCTGTGCACCTGCCCAGGTACTCAATTCGCCTCTTAATAAAGAACTGCAGTGGGAACCGGATGGAAGGAATGTGCACGAAGCCAGTGTTCCAGCCCGGGGAAGGCCTGAATCTCCTCATAAACAGAGAAATGCAGGAACAGCCTTTGGCCAGTGGGGAAGTGACAGACAGGGAAATCAGAGGGGAGGTGACTGGATGCTTTCCAGGCGCTCCGGGCATAGCTATGACCTGCACTAGCCCTGCCCATCTCCGCTACATGCTTTTTCTCCCTCTCACAGTGATGATGTGCGTGGAAGCCACAGTTCTGACGCCTGGCCAGGCCATTGCTTTGTGGACTGAGTATGAACAAATGAAGGTGATTCAGCCCTTTCAAGCCCTGCACACTGGCAAATCCGTCCAGGCCTTAGCCCAAGTCCTGCGCGCCACAGGGAAATGCCAAGTCTTCACACTCACAGAAATGCCGATATTAGGCGGAAACGCAGTTCTAGCAGTGTCAAGATGGGAGATTGCAGTGGTGCTGACGAAGGTAAAGATTAAGGAGGAAGGCGGCAATTTGACAGTGAAAAGCGGAGATATGCGCCTGAGAGACTGCGTGCTGTCAGCCTGGGCGCTCGGATTAGTAAGTCAATTGTGAAATCTGCCTACTGCAGTTTGGTGTATGGGCATATAGTCTAGCTATTGATGCGGTTTAGACCTAGACTGCCCGCAGGGCCAGGGCGTAGTTAGGCACCAGGCCCAGGCTTTCCAAGGTCGAGGAGTCGCTGGGGTCGAAGACTCTCGCAGGGAAGGTGGAGCGGATTTCGAACCTGCCCCGAGTTTCAGACTGCGGCTCCAGCAGTCTGCGCAGTTCTGCGACTGAATCTGAGTACAGCAGACGCACAATCCAGGTCTTCTTCCCACTTTCACTCTTCACTCTCAGCGTCGTGTACTTCAACTCCGCCTCCCCCGCTGCCAGTCTGCGGTCCACATGTGTGGGCACTTCGATAGTCCCGTCCTGCGCCCTGACCTCTGCGCCCAGCATCCGGGCCAGGTCTTCTTTGATGGGAATCACCTTGCCTTGCTTGATCACACTGTCAGGCAACTGCGCCAGGAACTGCTCTTTCGACAGAAAGCCCAAGTCCTGGTCCTCCACTGACCGAATCCCTGGGTCCTGCGGGCGAAACGGCTCACCGGTCTTGTCAACTACTGATAAAGGCACTCCATCTGGGTACTTCTTTTTGAGGTCGAAGGGGAAATAGCCGTCCAGTAGGTCACTTAGCAGGCTTTGAGCGTGGTGGGAGGAGTACGGTCGGAAGGGGAAGCCCTTCAGGATCAGTCCGTTTTGGAAGAAAAAGATAGGCACGGTCTCCAAAGGCTTGAACTGCCGCACATTGCCCTGAGCCACCCACCTCCCAGCGTCCTGCTCCGCTATGATATTCAACTCCTGCACTCTGCGCGCCAGCACCCGGATGTCAATTTCCTGCGGCAAGTTGTAGCGGAAGCGAGGCTCTGCCCCGCCTAAGTCCTGGTCAAGTAGCTGTGTGTCCAGTGAGCCCTGGGGCTGGTTCCCCACCCACTTCACTCCGTAGCGGTGTAGGAACTGCTTCATCTCCTCGATTTGTCCATGTAAGGCTTGGTTGTCCGCCTGTAGTTCCTCGACTGTGTGCAGGACTTCGGGCGCTGTGGCTAATTCAAACGTTTTCACTTTCTTTTCCAATTCTGCGATTTTGGCTGCTTTTTCCTTTATTTCCTTCCTCTGAGCTTCACAGACTTTCTCAGTTTTGCCCAATTTCGAGGCCATCGCAGTCATCAAGTCCTGGTCAGTCCTAGCCACAGGGGTTCTCTTCCCCACAGAGGAGTGCTGGGCTCCGGGCTTAGCGTCCACTGGTCGTCGCTGCAGGTCCTTCACGACTCTGTCAGCGGTGCGGTCGTCTAGCAGCATTTCGATCCCGGGAGTGTCCAGTTTGAGTGCTTTGCTGGGGTCCCAATGGCCTCTATCCATGGTAGGAGTATGTTAGAGACTAAGCCTCGGAGAGGACTCTCAGGTCTCTGGTGCTCATTTTCCCTGAGCTGCCTCTCACTTCCACGTCTATGACGGACCTGCCCACTTGCACTGTAGTGGCGGCTCCGGGGTTGAGGTGCACCTCTTCCTTGACTTGCACCAAAGTCCCGAACTTGCTCGTATTGTCCTCCAACACGAATTTCCCGCTCTTCAGCGAGACCACAGCATGGCAGCGTGACACCGAGATGTCATTTATGCGGACATCTGAGTCATGTCCACGGCCCAGCTTGACACTGGGTCTGCCAGCAGTGAGGTGAATGACGTGCACAGCCTTGTGTCGCTCAGTGGCTGCCGCTTCGAGGATCAGGTAGGGCGCTTGCGGCTTTGCGAAGTCGAATAAGTCCAATTTGCTGCCTTTGTACTTGAGTGTGAGTGGCAATTCCGTCTTGCAAATGTCGCATTCAAGCGACTTCCAGTGGTACGTCTCCGACACATCACTCGTCTGCACAGTGACTTTACTGCGCAGCCACTGCTTCATGCACTCCAAGTGGATGTACTTCACACTGCCGTCGCACTTGCAGTTCGACAGTAGCGGGTTCTCCCGCTCCTTCTCCCCGTCGTAGCAGACTCGACACACAGTTTCTTCCCGCTCCTCCGGCACTTCGTCAGTTTCTCGCTCTTCGTCGCTAGTGGCAGTATCAGACCCGCTGCACACCGGCTCACTGCTGCCGTCTGAAACCTCCTTGACTCGGTACCGGACTCTGCCCAGCTTGATGACCAGGTCTTTGGACAGGTGACAGCCGCCACTCATGTAGCGCACCACTTGCCACATGTCCTCGTGTGCACCGGACTGCAGACTGAAGCCCGGTCCTGCTCGGGTCACTTTGGCCAGTTCTGGGTCCTGCGGAAGGTCGCGTTGGCCTTTACCAGTCCAGACGTTAAACTTGGCGACGTCATTTTGCAGGCATAGTGACCCTTGGCAGCGACACTCGAACACCTTCGAGTTGAGGCTCTGAGACTCATAGTCAAATAGCCCATGCGAGTCTCTCACCCAGGTCTTGATGGTGAGAAAGAGACTTGGGTTCTTGGCTTCGGCGGCGGACATGCAAGTAATTATTACGGGAGTTTCGAAGGCATATGGAGGGTTCAAAGTGCAATCTTAGTCCTACAGGAGGCTTTAGTCCCTTCCACATCAGAGAAATGCGCTACTATCTCTTTACTCTAATATATCAGCAAATCTCTGACTTTGCCTGGTGATTTCTCAACAATTCGCTTATTGGTATCTGAGCATGTAGCATCGACCAGTCCTGCGGACTGAGCAGAGATATACACATTGACCCAGTAGCTGTGCTAAAGGCGCTACTATTGACTCTATTCTGCATTCACAGCTTAGGCCTGCGTATATCAAAGTCCTCCACTTCCTTCCACCTCGCCGCCACCTCCTCAGGTCCAAAGCCGCTGGGAAATACAGCTCCTGCAGCTCTCTGCCACCGCACCAAGTCCACCACTCCGCCCCCGGCCTCCACCACTTCGCCATTGGACTCACAGTCCTCGTGAGCCAGGTGCAGCATCACGGTGGCTACCATTTGCGCGGAAAAGCGACGGTTCATTTGCTTGGCGCTGAGATGCATTTGCTGGGCGAACTTTGGTCCGTATAGTGGTAAAATCGCATTGGACTTGATGCCGAAGGCGCTGCCCTCACTGGCAAGTGCCTTGGTGAGGCCGAGCACCGCCATCTTGGCAGCAGCGTGGTTCGCCTGCGCCACATCTCCATACAAAGCAGTCCAACTGCCCACATTGACAACTCTGCCATACCTCTGTGTGTGCATGTACTCCCACGCCTGTCTCGTCACACTAAAGGTGCCAAACAGCGAAGAAGTGAGCACAGTGTCCCAGTCCTTCCGAGACATTTTGCCCAGTTTCACTGCTACATGGCTTTCCGCGCAGTTCACTACGATGTCCACACGGCCATAGGCTCGAATCGCAGCTTTGACGATTTCTTTCCCGTACTCCACTGCGTCGTAGTTGGCTTTCGCAGTGCCTCCGTCTGCCTTGATGTCTGCCACCACGCTGTCTGCAGGGCCTGTGTCGATTTCCTCCACAGTGCTGGTGCCTCGGTCGTTTACTAGTACTTTGGCGCCTCGTCTCGCCAGGGCCAGTGCGCATTCCTTGCCGATGCCCCCGCCAGCGCCGGTCACAATGGCGACTCGCCCTGCAAAGTCCTGCTGTTTTGCCATTGTGAATAGACAGGGAGATACTATATGCAGGCTTCAATGCACGGATTTCCTGACAGGCGGACTGCATGTGAAAAAGTAAATGGATGCCTATAAGCCTGCTTTTCCTTCGAGAATTCCTGATTTCCCCTAAAATACCAAAACAGCCACTTTCAGCCTAAGTAAGAAGCAAGCCTCCGTATATTTTTTCGAAATAGTCTAATTCCGTAGACTTCAATAGCCATGCAGGAAGGCGAATTTGACAGGGAAACAGCCCTGGTAAAAGGCTATATGCGCTTCCATGGTAGAGGCGAAATAAAGGAAGACTGGGGAAAATATGCCCACAGTCTGGGGAAATAATGGGTGTAGGCCTGGGAAACAGAGACTAGCTATAGACAAAGGTCTCGTTTTAGCGGTAGCTTAGGCGGATTTATGGTCTTTGAAAGGTCTGCAGAGCGCCCTTCTCTGCAGAATACTGCTCTGCAGTGGCCCTTCGAGTCGCAGTTTGACCCCAGAAACCGGGTTCAAAGCCTTGTTGTCCAGTTGTAGCTGCCGAAGCAGCACTTCCTTCGCCTCATGCGCTGACGTGGACCTTGCAGAGCGGTCTCGCGTTCGTTTCAGCTCCTTGAAACAGCCCTGTCTCGGCTGTTCCGGGTCTCTAGGTACGCGGCCAGGACTGGGACAGGAGTACTCCTGTAGCAGCCTAGCCACCAGAGGGTGCAGGGCGCGGCGAGATTCTGAGGACTCGGTCATCTTTTTCGTCCAATTATATGGTGCGGACTCTGAGGGCAAAGTGACGATTAGTTGTGTAGTCGCTCAGCTTGATTTTAATTGCAATTAGAGCCATTATTGGCCACGACTATTGCACTATTGTCTCAAAGTTGCTCTTTTAGCCTCGCTTTCTGCTTGGCAGAACTTGAAAGTCAGGGTAAGGACTGGCTGAGAGCGGTAGTCAAGGCGAAAAGAGCAGTGTGCAGGGCGAATTGTCTTTGGGAGAAAGCGACTTACAAATGCTCCGATACCACGTTCGCAGGGAATCGTGCCTTTTAGTGACGGAAAAGAATTTAACTAAAGGCGGAGTTGGGGGGCAGCGCTAGGCGGGACAGGGCCGCAGCACTTGCGGCCTTTTCCTCTGCACTCAAATACCAAGAATCTTCCTGCAGCAGGCCAATCAGCCTCGCAACCCCCTGCTTCTCTGTAGGCCTGAAGTCCGCCAGCAGGCCTAACAGCGCCACCGCGCCCTTCACACTGGGCAAGTAGTGCTGCAAGGAAAGCAGCACTGCGTCTAGAACCAAGTGCAGCAGTTCCCTGCTGTCCGCATGCACTTCATCGCGAAGCAACTCCACGCACTCAATTGCTGTGTCAATCGGCAGCTCTTCTATGTGTTTCCCCACATTCGCCCTCATTTTCTCTAGTAAACTTGCATCTTTCTGGGCTAAAACCGCCGAATAACGGTCTCTCAGGTCGCAGCCGGACTCGGTGAAGCCGATGGACAGCAAATTGGTTTGTTCTTGTGGAGTTAGCGGCTCGCCCTGCAGAGCGAAGTAAATGAGTGCTTTTTCTCTGCAGCTTTTCGCGGCCCTGGTGAGGAAAGTCTGCTTTGTGCTCTGGGAAACTGGGGCAATTGTGGACAAATAGTGGAAAATCTTCAAGCCAAAGCCGGGAACGCGGGGTCTGTCGAGCACTTGCGCCATCAAACTGTTGTAAAAGTGAGTAGTGAGGGCTGCATTGGTCTGCATTATCCACATTACGCTGTGGAAGTTGGAAAAAAGGCCTGAGTCTGCTATATTGTTTTCCTGTCTTGCATTCATCCAAGCGCAGATATCGCGGATTTCATCTGGTTTCAGCTTTTTCACGTCTACGAGGCGAAAGAGGCGGAAAACGCAGGAAGCGGCCAAATCCGGCCTCAGGCGGAAAATCTTAAGGAGGTTTTCTGTGCGATCCGTCCGCTCCAAAATCCTCAGAAAGGTTTTGAACTCTACGAGGGATACAGAGGCGATTCGGAACTTCAGCACAGTGTGGACGTCTTTTGGGAAGTGGGGCGCTACTCGTACCAGAAAATTCAGCATTTTCACTGAGCTTATTGGATAATTCAGGTCAGATTTGAGGCCATTCAGGACGAGTTTCACTGCAATTGGCAAATCTGTCGCTATATTGAGACGACCTTTGCGCTCCATGCCCATAATCAGGGAAATCGTGCGGCCCAACTGGGCTTCTCGAATAAAAGATTCGATATTTCGCTCCAAAAGAACCAAAATGGGACTCCAAGTCGGGTCTAATTTGCTCTTTGTGAGGCGGGAATAGGTCATTAGGCACATATATAGGTCCATTTTGCCGATTTCTGCAGTGATTTCAGCTTGAAAAGGCGGCTTTTGCCCCAAAGCTGTGCTCAAAGCGACCATCGCCACCCTGCTCAGGTCGATTTCCTGCCCGCTCTCTATGCTTTTCCTCAACTTCTCATACAACTGAGGACTGATCCACTGTTTAAACTCAGATATATTGACTGCCAGCTGCTCGATCTGTTTAGGCTGGCTCACTGGCAGCTTGGTAGAGAGCGCCTCGATGCCCAGCTTGGCGATGTGGGCGGGGAAGCGCTGTTGGTTGACGACGTGCACCTTAGCGAGGTAGATTATGAGCTGCTGGAGGAAGAGGAAGTCGGCCTGGGGAAGCAGGGCTGGGAGGGCTTTGTAGACAGGCAGTTCCAGGGAGCTGTTCACCACCGGGTTCACAATATACGCCAGAAACGCGTGAAAAATAGCCGAAAGACTCATCAAAGGGAACTTCGCCACAATCCCCTCCCTAATCCTGTCCTTCAACAGTGTAACTGGAGCCCAGGAGAACCGCTGCGACAGGCTCTCCGCCGCACTGTGCATCTCCACCATAGTCACCAAGTCCGCTAACGATAGGGAAGACCGAGTGATTCTCTGTGCAACCAATTCAAACAGGTTCAGCTTCACTCGCAAGCCCCAGTTGTTGAAGGAAATCAGCACTAATTTCAGCTCCACGATTGTGAATACTTCCAACTGCGACCGTAATCGGTCCCCTAGGAAGTTTTCCAGCTCCCTGTGGGGCCAATCCAGTATGGAAAAGTCGTAGATGAGTGCCGCTAGTTGCCGATTTCGGAAGGAACCCTGGAGGGAGAAGTCTTTTACACGCTGGAAAAAGCGCGCTTGGTCACTGGGACTCAGCTCTGTGGCCTTGTTGGGGCTGGCTTCAGCCACAATCCGCAGCCAAAAACTCACATCGCATAAAGATTGCGTCGAAATTTGGTCAATTTCAGTGATAAACGTTTGCTTTAGGGCCAAGTAGCGGGGATCAGTGTATATTGAAGGCTCATAAGTCTGCGACTTGATACTTCTCGCGACTGCTCTGAGGCAAAAGCCGACTTTGTCCCTTTCCTGCAGCAGCGGACTGACCAAGTCCAGCACTTCCGCAGTGGATTTGGCCTTGGGCAGGTTAATTGCCACAGAAATGAGTCTCGGGTCTTTCGGCTGTCCGTGGTACAGCCGAGTAAGCAGCCGAAACATATTACCATAGTTACAGTAGTGGGAAAGGCAGAGCATAGATATAGAGGGGAGGGTGCGTTGGGAAGTGGTGATTTCCCTACTAGGGGTATGAGCCTTTTGAGAATTTCACTCGAATTGGGGAAATCGGCCGGAATTGGAGTGTCTTCTGCAGTGCAGAAGATTCGCTTGGTGGGAAAGGGACTTGGGCAGCTAACGTCCAAGACCATCTCTACTGGTGAATGTGTGCAGAGAGGATCAAGCCTCTGCCACTTTCACGCCTTTTATGGAGTGTTTTCGATGTGGAGAGGCTGTTTGCAAGCTTGCAAGTTTCGTTGTTGCTTAGATGGTGTCAAGGAAGGTTTGCAGGCTAAAACGACCGAAATGTTCTGGGAAAAACATCAGATTTGTCCTTAGTGACGTCTGCTGCAGTGCCGCAAACCAACGCTCTGCCTCGTCTAATTATCATCTGCAGCCATAGTAATAGCGCAGTTATCGATGTCACAGCATATCGTTCTGCTTGGCGGCGGATTGGCTCACTCGGTCGCTATCAAGGTCATACATGACTTTCTCATGCTGGAGTGTCCAGATATCCGTCTGACCCTCATCTCCACCTGGGATTTCACATACTACTCCGCCATGTACCCAGGCGTGCTATCCAACCAATACCAAGAAGAAGAGACTCGCATCGACCTCCGGCCTCTCGCCTACGCCTGCAACGCCGAATTCGTCCTAGGAACCGCGCTCCGCATCGACCCTCGCGCAAGGCGGATTTACATGCAGGAACAGGTAATTGACTACGACATTTTGTCAATTAACGTCGGGTCGAGGACTTTGGGGACTGCGAGTGTTCCTGGAGTGGAGAAGTGGGCGATTTTGACGAGGCCGATGAACGTGTTTTTGGGGAAACTGACGGCTTTAGAGGAGCAGTTGAGAGGGAAACAGGGGGAAATTCGCCTGTTAGTCGTAGGGAGCGGGGTTTCAGGCATTGAGCTGATTTGCTCGCTGAAATACCGGCTCGCCCGCAAGTTTCCCCAGGGCGTTACTGCAATATTAGTAGACAAAAACGCCGCTGTGACCACTGCAGCCGAGCCCGCCTACCGCCTAATCGCCAAGCACAATCTCGACAAATATGGTATTCAGGTCCTATTCAACTGCCTGGTCAAGCAGATCTGCGGGCCTGGCGACCTGGAACTGCAGGACGGCAGACATGTAGTGGGGGACATACTGATTTGGGCGACTGGGCCGGAGCCGCAGCCCTTGGAAACGGGCTTGGACTCCTGTCCTCGGGGCTTTATTAAGGTAAAGCAGAGTCTGCAAGCCATGGATTTCGACAATGTATTCGCTTGTGGAGACTGCGTGACTATGCAGGGCATGCCCTACGGCTACCCGCCCAAGACCGGAGTCCATGCAGTGCAGGAAGGACCGATATTGGCACTGAACGTTATTGCCTGTGCGAAGGCCAAATTGTTCGATTTGCCTGTTAGTTTGATGATTTACGACCCTTTGTCGGACCTGCTGCAACTCGTCAATTTCGGGGATGGCAGAGGACTGGCTACGAAGTATGGGATGACTTTCAGTGGGAAATGGACTTTTGAGCTGAAAAGCTTCCAAGATAGACGCCTAATAAGCCGCTTTTCCCCTCAAGTGCTGCTGGGCGAAGACGGCTACCGCCGCTATCAAGAGCTGAAATCCAGTCCCAACGCCCAGCACGAGGTCTACACCTACCGCAAAACCACCAGTGATGCGGAATGGATGCACTTCGTCTACGACATGGAAGTGAAGCACGTCACTATGGATGAAGACGTGCGCTATATGACAGGTGCCGATGCCCTGCGCCTGCTCTGGGAAGCTTCTGACGTAGGGAAGGAAGAAAGCTCTGCGGAGTTCATGGCGCAGCTACACGTCCTCAAAAGAGCAGACATGGACGTGGCTTTTCGGGCGGAACTGGTCCGCAGCTATCAGGCTGCAATGGCTAATATAAAAATATGACCGAGAAGGTAGTGACGTTTGGAAGCGTGAATGAGTTCGATGAAGACGACCATGCACAAGTCCCTCAAGAGCACATGCACCTCCACATCCAACAGCGCAACGGACGAAAGTGCATCACTCTCATCGAAGGCTTCCCTGACGACATTGACTTGAAGAAGGTGCTGCGGTTCTTTAAGAAGAGCTACCAATGCAATGGCACTATCGTTACAGCGGATGACGAAAACAAAGTGATGCAACTCACTGGAGACCGCAGGAAACAAGTGGCTAAGTTCCTGGAAGAGGAGCAAATCGTCCCTAAAGAGAGTATCAAGGTGCACGGCAGCTAGCTAGACAAAGTCCAAGTACGCAGTACTGCCATAGGCTCCTGTCTCGCCAAGTCCTCGAGAATCACTCGGAACCCGGGGCCTTCCACGAGTTCCAATAGACCTGGCCATACCCACCACAACACAGAATCACTTGGGAAAGGCGGTGTGAGGGAAATAGCCAAGAGAAAGGGGAAAGGACTCCTTTGCGAGGGGAAAGGGAAAAGGTTGGTGGACGGAAGCTGGATTAAGGGTGTTTGGGAGGGGAAATAAATCCATTTCAGGGCAATTTGAGCTGATTTACGGCTTTTGCGGCTACTTAGTAGGACTGATTCTCTCCTTTCCTCCGCTTTTGCCCAACTTTCTGCTGTTTTCCTGATAATCGCCCACAATCTCCTCACAACTTTTCCAGCTTTTAGCGGTTCCCAAGGACTGGCAGGCTGAGAACAGGAATGAAGGGACTTGGAGGGGTTGATTTGAGTAAAAACACGACAATAAGGCAAATTTGGGATTAATAAATCGAATTTCTGTCAATTCCCAGCGGCCTAAAGCCTATTATTGGCAAAATGCTTGAAATATCAGTACTAAATAGCTACTAACTTTCTTCTCATTAACCACAAGCATAAATATCCCGCCTAAGGCCTGATTCCGAGTCTTTTCCCAGTTCAATAGGCTATACTATGGAAGAGCGCAGCCTCTTCAAGTCCAAAGCCCTCCTCCTTTTCCAGCAATTCGCACAAGAACTCAGTCTGCACCGTGATATAGTGGACCAGCTCAAGCCTTTCCCCGAGACTCGCAAGCCCCTACTCCACCTCCTGATCTTTTACTACAGCGTTTCCTTCGCTATGACCGGCTCAGCTTGGCACCTTCTACGAGCAGAATCAGTGTCTGTGCGAGTGTTCTCTTGCAGCTGGCTGCTCGCGGCCTACCTGCTGAATGGACAATTGCACCTAGAGACGGATTTACTGTATAGACTAGGGATATCCGAGGCTCCAGGGGCTGCGATTGTGCGCAATGTGTATCTTTCTCGGGGGGGCAAAAGGTGGCCTGGGTGGGAATTCGAACGGTACGAGGGCGAAATCAGTACCAGAATGGCGAAATTCCTACCCAGAAGCGACCCTTTGGAGCGCTTTCGAGGCCTGCAGGAGTACCAAGCCTTGCTTGCGAGGCCAGCTAAGTAGACTGCTTAGCATACACACTACCCCGAAAGTGCATAGGACGGCTTTGGAAGGGCTGGATTTGCGCGTCGCAGGGAAGTCGGCAGAGGGAATAGGGACTTTGGGAGGAGGGTGGTATAGGGGAGACCGGGGGCAGGTCCTAGCCCTGTGGACACGGAAACCCAAGTAGCCGTTTCTCCAACTACAGCGGATTTCCCCCTTATATATGATTTCCACCCCTCCACCTGTGCGTCTTTTTCTCAGCTTTCTATGCCTCTCCCTCCTCACAGGCGCCACAGCGACCCTTTCCAAGCAGTCCTCCCCTGGTATTTCCCACTCAGCCCAGCAACTTACAGCAGAGAACCAGTCCTTCCAGGACCAGGCGAGCCTCACATCTGCCCAGAGTGTGCCCTCAATTCCACTCGATGACGACGAAATTAGCACCCTAAGGAAGGATTTGAGGAGGGAAAGGAAGGCTTGGAGGAGGGATAATGACGATTCGCAGATTGAGTTTGCAGTCACTGCGCCGTCGCAAACGACTCTGAGGGAGGTGATAGGGGGAGCGGGGTTGCCCACTGTGAACGCGGGGCAGACTGTGACGGTGGCTCCCCAGATCAGGACCGAGGTGGTCAGTCCTGCTGAGCTCTTTGATGAGGACGAGTACAACCCTGAACGGTACTACTACGCCTTCCAACAAGTCCAGCAGACCGTCACCACCCGAGAGTACCCAGTGTACGAGCGAGAGGACTGGGACGAAGTCGAGGAATACACCGCCCCATTCACCTCCGCAACTATGCTCGGAGACATGGACGACAACGACGAAACAGACCTATGGCCCTTGAATCAAGCCCAGCCAGTCCTCAATACAGTGGAACCTGCTAATGCTTCCTATAGTCTGAGGCGTTTTCGCAATGCGGTGGATAGTCAGGATAGTGATGAGGTCGTGAAGACCACGCTGCTGCAGCAGACTCAGGTCCTGAATCCGTCCGAAGTGCTAATTAACTTGGCTGTGGCGACGGATGCGCAGACTCAGCAGACTATCACCAACCCGCTAATAAGAGATACCGATGACCTACCAGACGACGCTGACGATGACGGATCCGACCCTTCCGATGGTGACCTGCAGTACCTCCTAGTGACTTCCTTCATTGACAACACTGCGGGTTCAGGGAAAGTCTGGGTCATTCCCAAGGACTCTGACGACAGGGACAAGGGCTTTGTGCTCATTGGAGGACTGCAGAGGCCTGTGGGCGTTTGCTTCGATGTCAATAATGAGTTTTTGTATGTGGTTGATTTGACGTCGGAAAGTGCAGGAGCAATATATCAGTATGAAATCGACTGGGACGACGATGACAAATTCGAACTGAAGAAGCCCGAATACACAGTAGTCTACGAAGGCCAAAGTCCCTACGACTGCTCCGTCGACGAGTACGGCAACTTATTCTTCGTGGATCCCTCAGCCAACCAAGTGAACATGATCAACTACTTGGACCTGTGGAGTGGCTTTTTGAACCAGCAGATAGTGCTCTATTCCGCAGTGGACGACTTGGTGGTCAGTCGACCAATCGCTATTGAGACTTACGAGAAAAAGAAGGTCTACTGGCTCAACTCCGAAAACGGCAGTTCCAACGGATTGATGATAACTGCGCCTGGAAGAAGCGAGTTCATGTCAGAAAAGCGGCCCACAGCCTCTGTGAGAGACAGCAGAGAGCCTTTCGGCATAGCTGTCAGCGACAACTACGTGTATTACACCTTATCGGACGGGAGTGTGTGGGCGTATGACCGTGAGGACAAGGACCAGGTGAAGCTGAAGACTAGCGGAGTGCTGGGTCAGCCCAGAGGAGCTTGTTATGGGGATGACCATGTGTATGTGGCAGACCATGCCTCGGGTACTATCTACCGCATGGACGACGACGGCGGCTTCGAGACTCCCGAGCCCTTCATTCGAGTGGAAGGTGCTTACAACGTGCACTGCGTAAATGAAGGGTCCTGGCTTGCGCTAGGCGTCGCGCTGCTGATCGGTCTCATAGTGGGTAACTAGGCTATTGCTTAATCTGCCGTGCAATGCTGTTCAGCTCAATCTGTCCCACCTTCGTTATGCACCTGCCTTTCTTCTCTTCGACACTGCCCTTTGCAAAGAACTGCACGAGTCCTAGCTTCTCGAGCTGCTTGATACAGCAGCGGACGACTTGCCCAGACCCCTTGGCGAAGTGGTCCGGCCGAGTGCCGTTGTCCTGTGAGCCTCCGTATATCTTCTGAAGCACGCTCACGCCTAGGCCTGGACGTAGGTAGATCTTGCGGGCTAGGGCGGCAGTGCGAGTGTACAGCCAGTCGCTGTCGTGGGGCGCGAGAATGCGGCCTTTTCCCGTTTTAACCAGGTCTGCCCACGCTGGAAGCTCCAACTTGTCAGTCTTTTTGAGGTACAGCGCGTACTCAGTGATAAAGGCTGCAGCAGGGACGTCCTTGACAGTGGAGACCTTGACCGCTTCCATTTTGCAGCCACAGCCAATCTTTTGGCAGCAGCGCAGGCAGGCCTGACATTATATCGCCCACTGTAATTGATGGCTGGACCGTTCCGCAAGCCTGCAGAGCCGCCCAAAAAGCCCACCAGCCAGCCTCAAAAGAAGCCCAAAGTGGCCCTTCGGCCTCCCTCTCCTGCCTCCCCTCATTCCGAAAGTCTCTCCGACAGTTCCTCTCTGCCGGACCACTTCGTCCTGGACTCCAGCGACTACGACAGCAGTGACTTCAGCGACTTCCCTTCCAAGCGTCCGCAACACAGCAGCGGCTCTGAGGACTAAACAGGCTAGTCTAGGACTGGGCCACTTGTATGCACTTCATATTAGTAATTGAGTTGCATGTGTCCGAAACTCTGGTAGGTGTGCATGAGGCACCTGCAGTCTTAGCGCCATAAAGTATGATTTCAGTGGAAAAGGAAGTACTCGTGGACTGTGAGTGCAGGGCCAGTCTGCTGGACCAGTGGCTGTCCCCAGACACCGCCCAGGAGTTCATGCAGCGCATACAGGCCTTACTAGAGCAGCAGGGGGTCAGTCCTCAAGTCACAAGGGACTTTTCTCTGTACAGATTCGTGGTGCCGCCTTTCGCTGCCTTCCTATCGCTTCCCTGGGGACTGGATATCGACAGACGGGAGATTTGGGTGGATTTGGCGCAGTTCATCGGAGACAGGGAGGAAACTGCAGTTACCTTAGCAGACAAACTGGCTGCAACTCCCTGTAGAGGCGAGAAACTGCAGTATTACGACCTGGACGACCTGGCTTTGCTGTCCGTAGTGCAGCCGATCACACTGATGCTGAACCCTCGTTTGCCGGGGCAGGAGGTCAATCGGGTGGAGGAAATGGCGTTTTTGAGTGTGGATTTGACGGATTGCCACTATACTGCGGAGAGCTATAGGGCCATTAGGGGGGGAAAAGGGCTGTTTTTTCATGTGCCGCAGAGGAGGAAAAGGGGAATTTTCGCGGTGGACGAGGCCTGCGCTTCCCTCACTTTATCTATGCGAGAAACGCTAAAAAGCCTTAACAAAGACATATGGAAGCCAGTGAAATCCGCTTTAAAGCAGGCTGAATCCGTCTCATTTCCCCTAAATCTGCCTCCAATCCCTAGTCCCACAGTACCCACCTTCACTTCAAACTACCCTCCAGGGCACTTTCTCCCCTTCCAGACCTCCCTCCGCACAGATATAAAGTGCCTGGAAGACCTCCTAAGCCGCCTCCAAGCTGCAGACTCAGTCCTGCCACCCGCTGATCTGTTCCACCTCCTCTCCGAAAAGACCTCGGACGGCCTGCAGGAAATACATATAGTGAATTCGACTGCTGGAGTGTATGGGAAGGTGGAGGTGTGGCTGCTGGATGGGCAGGGGGAGCGCTTGCGTAGGCTGGAAGTGGCGGGAGTGCAGGCGTTTCGCAATGGAGCGGCCTTTTCGGCGGGGGAGGTTGGGGGGATGAAGGGGTGGGGGGGCGGGTTTCTGCGGATTGCGAATGGGAATGAGATTAGTTTGGCTTAATTCGAGTATGTTGGAGAGGAAGGGGTGAAGGAGGCTAGAGACTTAGTTAGGTCAACTTGAAGTTGAATATAAGTCTGATGATAGTCCCGGCGTCCACTCCAATTCCGTACCAGTTCTCCAGCATGTAGCACTGCTCCATGTCCACAAGTTTGGCGTTGATGGTCTGGGTGTTGAAGTAGTACGCCACAGCGATTTGGCTCCAGTACGTGGGGTCTGCGAGGTTTTTGAAGGTCGCCATCAGTTCTTGTAGTTTGCAGGCGAGCACTAGGCCTTGGACATTGATAATTGCGGCTGGGACCAGGTCCCGGATAGCCTGGCAATCCGAAATATAGAGGTGAACACAGCCCTTAATCGTGTCAGTAGCGTTGTAGAAGAACTTAGAAGTGTTGTTGTAGGTAGTGAGGCAGTTCACAGGCTTCTTAGGGTTGGGGTTGGGTATGAAGCCGTAGAACAGCCCAGCTGTGAAGTTGTCGAACTTTTGGATGAAGTTAGCGTCTGGAATAGGTGCAGAGACGGTGTTGATCTGCGGCGGAATGACAACCGCCACTGCCTCTCCCGCAGAAGCTCCTGCCTCCTCCCACTCATGCTGCAGCAACTGCTGCACTATCTGCATCGCAAACCCCTCCAAAACGACCTTATCCCTCAATATCACCCCCACAAAGGCAGACCAGCCCTCTTGCGCCACACTACTCGCCAAGTACTGAACTTGCGCAGTCAAGCCACAAGAGCTTTCCACGGCTAGCAGGTCCTTGTAGAGCTCGGCAGCGTGGGCGAAGCACATGGCAAAGCTGTGCTCGGCTTCGAAGTCTAGGATTAGGGCTTCGGCGGTGAGGAGCAGGTCGCTCTGCAGGGAGTCGGGGAGACAGTTGGGGGCGGTGAACTCCTGTCCGGAATAAGCGGTGTAGAAGCCTTGGATGAAGGCCTTGGCTGGGTCGAGTGGACCTGCCAGAGTGCCGCAACTCAGTAGCACAAGACAGAGTGCAGTCCTCGTCATATTGAATTATTTCGCCAGGCAGTCCCGACCAAGGCCAGACTAAGTAGGAAGGCTAAGGACTAAGCCGACTATTGGCCCTTGCGACGTGGCTTCTTGGAGACTACTGTGAAGCCTTGTTCATCTGTCTGTGGCTCTTCAGGGGCGGGAATCAGTGCAGGAGCCGGGCTTTCCGCTAAGGAAAGTTCGTCTAACGTGATGGAGTCGCTGGGTGGAAGCTTGACTTTAGTGAGTTGCGGCAACTGCACACTGCGCAACTTCCGGATTTTGCCTAACTCCTCAAACCTGCCTTCCCCCTCCTCTGTGTATATCCTCAGCAGTGTCTGCGCCACTACCTCCAGCGACCCGTCGTCCACATCTATGCTGAAGTGCTGGTCCAGGTAGTCACTCAGCCAGTCCGCCAGGTAGTCCGCGTCTACTTCGAATTGGTGGATGTAGGCCTCGATCTCGAGAGCGAAGGCGGAGAGAGCGACTTCCGGGTCCGGCTGGTAGGCGCGGACCAGCTGCATTGCTGGCCACTGTGTGAGACAGATCTCTATCCCTTCCCTCAGTGCCGACCCCTCCATTACAATGACAGCGCCAGGGCCTGCAGAGGTGGAGCAGCTCCGCATGGAACTGCGGCAAATCGCTGTTTCCATCACTCCTTACAACCCTTACAACCGCTTCAAAGTGATGACTTACAACTGCACTCCGCCCGGGCAGAGCGTGCAGATGTACCAGCACTCCACACTGCAGAGCATCCTGACTCCTGGACAGAACTATGGGCAGAGTTACCATGTGGACCAAGCGCTCTTTGCGGAGGCGATGAGTAGGAATCCGGACTCTACGAGACTGTATCCCTGGCAGATCAACTCCTGCAAGGACTTGGCGGACCGAACTGCCAAGGATATAGAAAGCACGAATGTGGTGTTCAACGTCCTCACTAGGTACGACGAAAAGCTGAGAGCGGTGGAAACTGACACTACAGGGAAATGCGCGGAAAGGCTGCAGGAGGCTACAAAGATGCAGGCGGATGTGACGGAGAAACTGTGCTTGGCTCGGATGAAGCTGGAGATTTTGCTGGAGCTGCAGGGGAAGACGGTGAGAGACTCGGGGTTGGAGTTGAGAGTGAAGGCGAAGTTGGATGAACTGATGGTAAGGATTGAGAGATGTCGCAGAACTGACCGATTTGTGGGCTTAGACCTCAGCAGACAGCAGACCTCTTTGGGCGATCTGGACAAAACGGCACTGCTGCAGGTCCTGAGAGAGCAAAGAAAGGGCCTGCAGCAGGTCAAGTCGGTCTTGCAGGCAGATGTAGCGAAGCTGGACAAGCTGGAGCGCGGGTTCAAGCAGCTTAGACCGTGATAGGTAATGTCCCAGCGTAGTTCGGGGCTGCGCGAGTAGGGAAACTACCGATAAACTGCACCAGACTACTTTAGGAGTTTAGACGTTCATTTGCTTCTCTCCCAGGGCTGTTCCGAACCTGCGACTCGGGGCACTCTTAGCGTCTGCTGGGCGGTAGTAGTTCTCGCGCGGCTCAGAGCCAGCTTCCACGCCCAAAGTCCTCATTCCGTCGGCTACTTGAGCACTCCAACTGGTCACTCTCATGTCTCTGCAACTCTTCAGTGCACTTATCAAGTTCGCATACACATCCGGCGCCAGTGCAACTTTCAGCGCAAAAGAATCCGTCAAGACACTAATCGCCTTTTCAATTTGCCGCGCATACACACACCCATTCACCAAAGTATTGAAAGTGACCTTGTCCCCCTGCACCCCCGACCTTTTCATTTCCTCATATATCAGCAAGGCTTTCGTGATGCTTTTGACCTTGATACATGCCTGTATGACGCAGGTATATACGATAAGTCCGGGCTGGACCTGCTCTTCCTTCATTTCTTCCAGTACTTTTAGTACTCTTTCGATCTGTTTGTTGCGGCCGTAGAGCTTTATGAGGATTGAGAAAGTCACGTTGCTGGGCTTTATCCCGACTTCCCGCATTTCCCCATATACTTGATGAGCCAAATCAGCAGCTCCCGCCTTCGCACATCCATCTAATAAGGAGTTAAATAGGACCTCGTCAGGCTGAATCCCCTGCGTTTTCATCGTTTCCAAGTACCGAAATGCCGCCTTCAGGTCCTGCCCGAAGCAGCACCCTTTGATCATGGTGGAGTAAGAGATGAGGTCGGGACTGGATTGCCCCTTCATCTCCTCGAACAAGTCAATTGCAGTCTGCATTTCCCCACATCTGACTGCGCAATCCAATAAAGAGTTGAAAGTCACATTATTGGCTTCGACGGTTGTATCAGATTTCATGCGAGCGAAGAGGTCTAAAGCCGCTGTTAGGTTCCTAGCCCTGGAAAAGCCTTTGATCATCGTAGTGTATAGGATTGTATTGAGGACGATTCCTTCGTCCTGCATGCTTTGGAACACGTCCTGGGCCAGGTCCGTTTCATTGCCTTTCACACAGGCGTCTAACAGACATCCGTAGGTGATGTCGTTGGGTGTTAGGCCTTTTCCCTTCATTTCCTCGAAGACTGCAAAGGCCTTTCTGACCATTTTGGCCTGTCCGTAGGCCTTTATAAGGATGCCGTAGGTCACTGCACTGGGGGTGACTGGGCTGTTTTCCATACTTTTGAATATATCAACTGCTCGGCGGATGTCTCCAAAGCGCACACAAGCGTCGATTAGACAGTTGTACAGTACCTCGTCAGGCGCCACTTGTCCCAACCTCACAAGGGAAAAGGCCTTATCGAGTTCCACCGTGGAAGTCTGGGCTCGGATGCCCTTAATAAGGGTGCTGAAGGTGTAGTTGTCAGGGGCAATACCCGCACTTTGCATTTCTTCCAGGAACTTCCAGGCTTCTTCCGACCTGCCCGCCCGCACACATGTATCGATAAGTGTATTAAACGTAACTTCATTAGGGACGAGGCCGAAAGTCTTCATTTCCGTAAACAGACTTAAGGCCTTTGTTAGGTGTTTCGCCTGGCTGCAGCCTTTTATCAGTGTATTGTACGAAATCGAGTCCTGCAACTGCAGCGACTTCATCTCTTCGAACACGAGGAAAGCTTGCGATAAGTCCTTGGCGCCCACACAGGTGTCGAGGATGCAGTTGTAGAGGACTCCGTCCGGCTCTCCGCTGGACTTTAGGTCTTGGAGAAGTTGGAGGGCTTGGGACACGTCTGCTGCTTCGCCTTCCTGCTTGATGCCTTTGATTAGGGTGCTGTAGGTGAAGTTGTCAGGGACGTGCTTTCTGCCTTTCATATCCTCTAAAAACGCCCAAGCCTGCGGCATATTATGTGCCCGCACACTAGCATCAATCAGCGAATTGAAGGTCATAGTGGTCGGACACAGTTGCGCCTTCTCCATCTCCCCAAACAGTTCCAAAGCCTTCTCCGTCTTCCCTGCCTTCGCACACCCATCAATCAACAGGTTAAAAAGCATCTCATCCGCCTGCAACGGAATCGCTAACATACGCACAAGCAGGCCGCAAGCTTCCTCAACTTGGCCATACTTGCAGTGACAGCGGACGATGGAGGCGAAAATGGGCGGGTCGGGAGTTACTCCGGTTGTTTGCATGTCTTCTAGTAAGGCTAGGGCCACGGGGAGGGATTCGTTGCGACAGGCGGAGTCGATTAGGTGTCCGTAGGTAGTGAGGGTCGGGGTTACTTGCCGTTTCTTCATATCTTCATACACCTTCCCCGCCCTCCCCAACTGCTGCGACTTCAGATAAAAGCGTACCAAGTCCTGGTAAGTCTCCGCGTCCAGGCCAGTCTGCAGCACACTCTGCAAGTCCTGCTCACTGCCCGCCCTCGCCACATGCACTACCTGCAGTCTAGTGATAGCAGGGCTCATTTGCACGCCACTAGCCTTCATTTCCCCTATCAGTTCCAGCGCCTTTTCCAAGTCTCTGGCCCTGTACAGGTTCATTATGAGTGCTTCGTAGAAAGGACCCAGGTGGGGTGCGAGGCCGGGCAGGGCTCTGACCCCAGCGAAGAGCTGGAAGGCCTGGTCGATGTGTCTTTCTTTGAAACAGGTGTCGAGGAGGGAGGTGCAGAGCTGCAGACTGGGGGCGAAGCCGGTCTTCAGGCCGTCTTGGAGGTGCAGCAGGGCTCTTTCCACGTTTCCCCCTGCTAGCGCAGAGGCCACCAGGTGGGTGTAGTCCAGAGAAAGGACGGCAGGACGCCTGTGCGGGGCTTTGGCCAGCAGTACGTAGCCCAGGACGAAGCACAGGGCTGCGAGGAGTTCGGGCAGGGACAGACTCAGTGAGGTCCACAGGGGAGTGTCCATTTTGAATTTGAATTATGAAGGCTGGAGTAGCGAAAACAGGACTGAAAGGCACTTTGGCCGGAAACTTGGAGAATATATTGAGACTTGAATTAGGGAAATTTCCGCTTTTCCTCTATTTCTGGAGTCGATGGAAAACGATTTTTTATTGAAAGCAGGCTAAATTAGCCTAAAAGTCTCTTAATTGTCCTAATTAGTATGGGGATTTGCAGCAAAACTATTCCATCTCTGCCAATCAGTACCTGGGAAACTACAAAATTCCCAAATTTCGCTAAATTACACTAAAAGTGGCAACAAAAACTGTCAATTCAGGAAAGTCGGCTATTGAAACATCCCAAAATCATACAAATTGATATACTTTAGTCAAGAAAAGCATCAAAAACCAGCGAAAATATCAATTTTCTGCTAAAAACGTTAAATTAAGTATGGGAAAGACGCTGAAAGAGCTGAATTCTCGCTTGTAATGCAGAATTACTGCTCTGTAGGTCTTTAATTGTCACATCTTTGAGGTGCATTTGGCGAATTAGGTCTTTCACTTGAGATTTGCGCTGATCGACAGTACTTTGCATCGTAAAAAGCCGCTTTTCCAGCGTTTCTTGCTCAGATAGCATTGAAATCGCTTCGATTTTGACGGAATTAAGCCTGCGTGTTTCTGTTTTTACGTCCTGCAGGTCACTTTTCAGCATAATTATTTCAGTTTTAAGCGTTTCATTGCCTATTTCCGCCTCTTTCGCTTGTAATATGAGGCTGGAGTTGTGTCTTTTCAAGGCTTCTATGAGTCCTTCATAGCAGTTTCCCTGCCTAGCAGCCGCAGCCTCCTCCAACGCAGCCCTGTTTCTCTCCAACAGACCTAGCTGGTCCTCCACTCTGTCCAAGTGGCTGACACAAGTCTGCCTCACAGTCTCTTTCCTCACTTCCAGCCGCTGTAAAGCGGCTTTCAAGCGCTCAATTTCGAACTGAAGAGAGGCTGAAAAGGCTGTATTTTCATTGATAGTACCGAAAGCTTGGCTTAGGGAGAGTTCTAAAGACACGATTTTCTCACTCTTTTGCAGCAGTTTGGAGTAGAGTTCCAAGCAAGTGGCGCAGGGACTGGCGCAGGTCTGGACTGCAGCTTCCTGGAAGGTCGCTACGGCTTCCGAACTGGAACTGGCCCAGGAAGACTCAGTTTCAACGCTACAGTCCTGAGTGGACACAGCTGCTCCAGTCACTGATACAGTGTGTTGAAAGGCAATAGTCCGCTTTTCCCTACTTGTATAGGCTTTCGCCACTGTGGACTCAGGCTTTGGCTCGCTTGTTCTTGGAGTTTTCCCCTTCCCCACTACAGGGTGGCGTATCATTTCCAGCCATATCTCTACCTCAGGCAGTATTACTCACACCTATTCTGCGAGTCGATGACTTGGTGACACTGCTTCAGCTTCTTGTAGTACTCTTCGGGCCGCCCGCTCAGACGCTTGACCTTGGTTTGGAGTGTGGCCATACGCTCTTCCAGCCTGCTCAGGACAGCTTCCTGGGCTGGGACAGGCTGGGGAGGAGGCACAGGGGGAACTGAGCGGGCTTCTAGGGCCGAGCAGAGTCCAGCTTTCAGCAATTTCGAATAGTCAGAGTACAGTTTGGACAGTTGATCCTGCAAAGCTGTGCATTTTGAAGCCTCCTGCTGATGCAAACGCAGCAAATCCCTGTTTTTACCACGAATTTTCAGCATTTTCCCCTGCTGACTCGCATTTTCTCCCTTCAATTGCTCATTTTCACGCTTCAACTCTCGCAGAAGTCCACTTAATCGCATATTTTGGCTTTCCATATCATTCATTTGCATAGTACTAATCTCACTAGTGCTGTTTTTCCCTCCAATATCCTCTAATCGTCTGAGCAAAAGTCCGTTTTGCACCTGCAGTTCCTTCCTTTCCCTTTCTCTTTCTTGCAGTACAGCCGCAATTTGGCCGAATTTGTTACGGCTGAAGCTGAATTCGTTGATGTCTATGTCTAAGGTGGAAATTAGGTCGGAGAGCATAGATTCCTGGGAAGTCCTGTCTGCGCCTTCAATTAGCCCTTCTAAAGAGCAGATTTTGTCCTCTAGAATGGCATTTTGGCTTTTTAAAAGGTTGAGTTCTTCTATCATTTCCTGGACCTGATTCTGCCTTTCCGCAGTTCTTACATACACCCGCTCAGGTGTTAGGGCTCTGGACTGAGTCTCACTGGCAGGCCTAGCCTTCCCCAAGTCAATAAACCCCACACTCACTTTATACGTCTTATCCCCTTCCCCAGACCTTTTCCCCATATACTGCGCCCCTAGCAATTGCCCGTCCTGCAGAGCCACAAATGCACCCGGCAGCTTCCCGCTCCCTGCAAAGAAACGGACGACTGGGGTGTTCCGCAGGCTTAGGAACTGCAGGGAAAGCGGCAAACCCGCAATTTGCCCCGTGTCTTTTACCCGGTTATTATCCAAATTCAGAATTGAGAGTTTTCGTAGTTTTTCCAACCCGGCTAATAGCGCTATTTTGTTATCCGCGACTTGCAGCACTGCTAAATTCACATGTCTTCCTAAGGGACTCAAGTCAGATATGAGATTCCTCGACAAGTCCAAGTAAGTCAGGGAAAGGCAGGGCTTCAGACCTGCAGGCACCCTGCCAATTTGGTTCCCCGCCAACTCCAGTCGCTCTAATGAGGCCGGCAACGGGGGGAAAGCGCTCAGGCCTGTCGCTGAAAGTGTCAATTTGCGTAGTCTTGTGAAGGGCTGAAAGGCGTTTAGCTGCAGAATCAGCAGGTTTTGGCTCAAATCCAGCTCTAATAGTCGCTCAGGCCGCGGAATGTATGGGAAGTTCCGGAGGCCTGCAGCCCTTTGCTCGAATGCGCCTTCAGTTTCCATTTAAGTACCTAACGGCCTGCACACCTCTCGACCCTAAAGCTTAGCTACCATCCGAATGGAGTTGTATATGAGACTGATCTGGGCGTAGTAGGGAATTTGTCTGAACAGCGGATTTCGCATGATTGCTTCGATGTTTTCCCCGGCTTTTATCCCTTTCTCCTTAGCGATTTGCATCAGGATTTTCAGGGAAATCAGCAGTTTTTCCCTTGCAGTGTCCAGAGTTTCCCGAGCAAAGTCCAGTTTTTCCCACATTTGCTGTTTTTCAGGGTTCTTTCTGTTTGTCTCTGTGGGGAGAGGATGTGGACCGTCTGTTTGGCTGGCTTGTGAGCGGTAGAAAAGAGGGAAGTTTGCGGTTTGGGTCGAAGCGTCGATTTTGGAAATTGGTGGTCTTGGGAATGGCTTGGAAGCATCCATTTCTATACATCGAAAGGAGATGATAAAGGGATCGGCCTGAAAAGGGGACAATTTGCGGATCAACCGCGCAAACAGTCGAATTGGCTGGGGCTCGAACCTCCGATTAAGCGGATTTACTACTAACTAGTTGCATAAATCAGCAAATGTTATAAACTTCCCCTCTTCGTCCTCACCATTTCCCCTCAGACCAATGCAAAGTCCCTACAAACTTATAATATCATCCAAAATGAATGATTGTCCCCAAAGCATCCGCAAGTTCCGCGGCCTGACCCGCAACCGCCAAATCGCAGACCTGTGCAACTCTGAGCTGAACCACCTCACCACTAAGTACTACCGTCTCTTGCGCTTCGACAAAAAAACCCTGATTCCAGTCACTCCGAGACGAGGACTGGCGTATAGGGGGAAACACTCGCTGAGTCCCATACCTGCACGATCCAGATTTAAAGAAAAGCGAAAGAGTCAAAATAGACTGGGAGTGGCAGTTACGCCTGAGCCGAATAGTGAAGTTTTCTTGCATGTTGGCAGTTCGGAAAGGGACAGAGCGGGGCTCACTCCTCGTCAGGAAAAAACTACATCGACCAAAGGCTTGGTCAGTCCTCACTCTGCCCATATAGTCAGTTCGCCGAGAAACCTGTTCCAGGAGAAACCCGACCTGTATGTACTGACTCTCAAGCGGCAGGAACTGACCTTGCCAGTGCTACGATCAAAGAAGAAAATCAACGTGGATATGCGAGTTCTGCAGAGCAGAGAAGGCAGACCCAAGACCCGCGACTCGCCGTGGAGCCGAGCAAACAGTATGGAGCGGCTGACCCCAAATGCCTAAGTAGTACTGTTGTGTTAGTAAATATGGCTGAAACGTACAAAAGTGAGACTTTGTGGAGACACTGTATACTTGCATGGGGAAAATGCGACTCATAGGGAAATCGACAGAGCAAGTAAGTCCTGTTTAGCAGTCGAATAGACAGGGGATAAACTCTATTAGGCCACTGCTTCTTGGACTATGACTTAAGCTAGTAGCTGGGAAGAGCTTAGAGCTGGATCTTTTGGCCCTGGAAGGGGGAGATGGCGCCGGATCGCTTGCCTCTGTCAGAGTCGAAACCGCCACGACGGTTGCCGAAGCCGCCACGTCTGGGGGTGAACCCGCCTTCGGTCTTGGCCTGCGCGTAGTCCACTCTCAAGGGGCGGCCGTCTACTTTCTGTCCAGCCGTCGCTACCGCCTTGTCAGCTCCTTCATTGGTCTCAAACTCCACATGTGCGAACCCCTTAATGCCTCCATCTGGCTTCCTCGCGAGCCGCACTTGCGCCACAGTTCCGCACTTACTGAAGAAGTTAGCCAGGGAGTCCTCAGTCGAGTCGAAGGAAATATTGCCCACGAATACAGTGTTGCAGCCTCCCTCTGGCCGAGCAGCAGGCGGCTTCTCATTGGCCAGGTTGACCTTAATCGTGCGGCCCATGTGTTCTGTGCCGTTCAGAGCCGTGGCCTTCACCGCCTCCGCATTGCTGCCAAAGGACACGAAGCAGGCTCCCTTGAACGACCCGTCCTGATTGGTCAGACACTTCAGGTTCTTGACTTCCCCGGATTTCGCGAAGAACTGCATAATATCCTCCTCAGAAGCATCATAAGAAAGGCCTCCAACAAACACCTCAGTCACCTCAGAAGACCCTTCAGTGCGTGCGGCTTTCTGAGGGCCGGGAGTAGTCTCTTCAGACCGCTTGCGCTTGCTGGCGCTGGGAGTCTCAGCGGGCTTCGCCTTCTTCACAGGCTCGTCCTCACTGTCATCGCTGGAGTCCGCATTGCGCTTGCGAGGGGCGGGGCGCGCAGGCTCGTCTGAGTCAGAGTCAGAGGATTTCGCCTTCTTAGCAGAGGCCTTGGCTGCAGGCTTTTTGGCCACTGGGGCTTCAGAGCTGTCGGAGTCGGAGTCCTTGGCGACAGGCTTCTTGGGAGTGGGCTTTTTGGGCGCAGGCTCGTCCTCACTGCTGGATTCGGAGTCAGACACTTTCTTTGCGGACTTGATTTCCGGCTTTTTGGCGGATTCGGGCTTTTTGGCGGGGGTTTTGGCGGGGGAAGGCTTCTTTACCTCTTCGCTGCTTTCTGATTCGCTGGAAGAGTCCTTTTTCACAGGCTTTTTGGCGGATTCGGGCTTCTTGGCGGGCTCGGGCTTCTTGGCTGGAGTGGCCTTCTTCACTTCCTCCTCACTGGATGATTCGCTGCTTTCGACCTTCGCAGGCTTTTTGACCGGCTTCTTCACCTCTTCAGACTCGGATTCCGACTCACTGCTGCTAGAGGCAGGCTTCACCTTCTTAGCAGGTGCTTTGGCGGGCTTGGCCGGGGCTTTGACTGGCTTGGCCGGGGCCTTCTTGGGCGGTTCTTCTTCACTGGACTCACTGGACTCATCCCTGGCTGGCTTTTTGGCGGGCTTGGCGGGGGCTTTGACGGGCTTGGCAGGGGCCTTGACTTCTTCGCTTTCTGAGGAGTCGGAGTCCTGGACTGGCTTGCTGGCGGCCTTTTTGCCCTTGCCTGAGTCGGTGGAGGTCTTGCGTACAGGCTTGGTGTCAGAGCCCTTGCGCACAGCTTTCGGCTTGACGTCCACAGAGCTCTCAGACTCAGAGCTGTCCTCAGACTCCACCGGCTTCTTCCCTTTGCCTAAAGCGATGGGCTTCACGTCGTCCTTTGGCTTGGGGTCGACCTTCTTGCCCATGCTTTATTAATTATCAGCCACACCTTTGGAAGGGAGGGGGGTCAGAGGCAAATTAGGCTAGCCTGTTATGTTGCTCAGGATGCTCGTATCCTCTGCATACCGTAGAAACAGGTGCAGCGTCGCCCAAGTCGCCTGCAGCAAATACGACAGCGACACATGCGAACATACTCTACTCAGCAGGTCATTCAAGCCTCTGCGACTCAGTGCAGGCAGCAGCTTCGTGACCACCAAAAACAGCATCACCGGGCCCAGCAGCAGCATCAGCCTGTACAGCATTTCCCTCAAAGTGTAGAAAAGCACCCGCAGTCTGGAAGGCCCACGGTGGAATGTGTGCTCCGCCTTGCGTCTGCTGTACTCATCCGGCAACAGAGCGGCTAGCAATTGCTCCAAAGCGCCGTTGACTCTGTATTGACAGCGGAATATGGTCTCCCTGCACAGTGGACACTTCGCGTGGTAGGGAGACTTCCGCTGCAAAGTCTGGATACACTTGAGACAAAAGCTGTGGCCGCAGGGCAGAGTGGCAGGACTCGCCAGCAGTTCCAAACACACTCCGCACTCCAGATACGCCTTTTGCTCCTCTGAAAGACTCATATATAATGGCCAACAAGCTGTGGGTGGACCGCTACCGGCCCTGTTCTTTAGAGCAGTTGGACTTTCACGAGGACTTGACGAGGCTGCTGCACAAGTTGAGTACTGCTGCGGACCTGCCTCACTTGCTCTTCTACGGCCCTTCAGGCGCAGGCAAGAAAACCCGCGTATTGGCCCTGCTAAGCGGGCTTTTTGGATCTGGAGTCTATAAGACTCGGTGCGAAGCTCGGTCCTTTAAGGTCAACTCCTCCAATGTGGACATATCCGTCACTTCCAGCAATTACCATATCGACCTGACTCCTGCGGACGTGTCGTACAGGGACAAAGTCGTGGTGCAGAAGATCATCAAGGAAATTGGCGGGAACCGAAACCCCGACCAGCGCGCATTCAAAGTAGTCATACTGAACCAGGCCGACCAGCTCTCCCAGGAAGCGCAGGCAGCCCTGCGGAGAACCATGGAAAAGTGCATGGCTACGACTAGGATCATACTAGTGTGCAACTCCCTGTGCAGAGTCATTGCGCCTCTGCGAAGTCGCTGTCTGTGTGTGCGGGTGCCTGCGCCTGCGGAGGTGGATGTCAGGACTGTGTTGAGCAAGATTGCGGGGGTGGAGAATGTGCATGTGCCGGAGGGCCTTTTGGACCGCTTGGTGGAAAGCTCGAATCGTAACCTGCGCAGGGCTGTTATGATGCTCCAAAGCTGCTGCCTGCAGTATCCGTCCTTGAGAGGGGACGTGCAAGTCCCTGTGCCAGAGTGGGAAAAGACACTGCGAGAAGTGGCTTCCGGAGTACTAGAGGAACAGACCCCCAAGCGACTAAAAGCAGCCCGTCTCAAGCTCTACGATGTCCTCTGCAGCTGCATTTCCCCCAACACCATTTTCCTCTTCCTTGCGAATGAGCTGTCTCGGCACTGCGAAAATGAGGTGAAGTATGAAATTGCGAAGTATGCGGCTTTCTACCAACTGCAAATGATGGCGGGGAGCAAGCCTATTGTGCACCTGGAGGCCTTTCTGGCCAAGTTCATGAGTATCTACAAGCGCCACACCAACATGCTTATTGCGCTAATGTAGTAGCTAGGAGGCCAGTTAGAAGCGCTATTAGAATGGAGAAGGGAGGGCGAAAGCCACTGTTCCGGATGTAGAATAAAGAGTGATTGATAGGCTTTCCGGGAAACTGGCTATATAGGACCCAAGTAATACTTCCTATGCATCCTTCGTTACTATCACCAGTAAGTCCGCAATACTTTATCAACTTAACCCTACAGCCCCTACTTCAACCACAGCAATCCCTCCTATCTCCAGCTCTCTAAACCAGACGAAAGCCTATTTAGTCGCTGTTAATGTGTATGAAACTGTATGCCCATGCAGCCTTCCCCAAGCCTAATAATGAGTCAGACCGGGCCTACCAAGCCCCCCGGCCCTGACCTTTCCGGCCGAAGGCCAACTCTCGACCTCAAAAGCGAGGAAGCGAAACTCGCACTGCCTCTCACCCACTCCCAGAACTCCGACACAGCGAACACTCATAAGAAAAGGAAGAAAAAGCGCACTATTTCCGCAGACAACACCTTCACGCCTACACTCACTACTGCTGTTTCCACTGAGCAGTGGCTGGAAGAGCTGCAAGTCCTGGCTTCGGTGTTTGAGAGCGACATGTCGTCTGTTCAGAGGAGTGATGGGTTCCCGAAGTGCGTGAAAATCGCTTTAAAGTCGAAGGAAACCGGACCGATATACTGCTCTTTAGTCCTAGAAGCGACCTGGCAGGCCGGCTACCCTCGTCTTTCTTTAGAACTCGCACTGAGAGATGTAGTCGGAATATCTCAGGACGAGGAAAAAAGACTGTCAGCGATGGTCGTGGCCGCTGCAGAGGCCAAAGCCAGGCTTCAGTCTGAGTGTTTATATGACACATGTGGACTTCTTCTACACGAATTATCGCACCTCAACCTCGCAGAACGGACTCTGCGCGCCGGACTGAGTGCCGGACAGCTGGAAAGGAAGATATCAGGAGACGTGGATTTCTCCTCGAAGGTGAGAGAAGACGTGGAAAGCAGGAATGTGAAGAAGGAAGAAAGGACCCAGCGGCCGAGTGATGATGATAAGGCGCTGGAGGTGAAGTTGAGGGACTACCACCCGGACTTGCAGTTTCCCACGACTCAGTCTCGATTCAGCGACGAGTACTACAACAAAAGCAAAATCGGCGAAGGCAAAGGCGGAGCCGTCTACCAAGCAATCGACCGCATCGAGGAAAAAGTCTACGCCATCAAGCGCATCAACCTCGCCCACAAGTCCGCCACCGAATACCGCAAGCTAACCAAAGAAGTCGTCCAACTCTCCGAACTCTACCACGAACACATAGTCAGGTACTACTACGCCTGGACAGAGGAACAAACGGAGTCCGATTCCAGCTCTGAGGACTCCTCTGAGGACGACCACTCCCTCACCTTCCTTTCCTCCCCTGTAGTCGAAGGCAGAGATAGTGAGGACAGTGAGTCTTCCGCGGACGCTCCAGAGACCCTGCCGCAGTACTTGTATGTCAAAATGGAGTTTTGTGAGGGAGATACAGTGCGGGCAGTGCTGGAGAGGGAAAGTCTGCCTGAGGCTATGGAGCGGTGGAGACTCTTTAGGGAAATTTTGGACGCTTTGTCGTATGTGCATAGTAAGGGGATTGTGCATAAGAACCTCAAGCCGGCCAATATCTTTTTGGATGGGAGTGCGAGAGTGAAGTTAGGAGGGTTCGGCCTGGCGAGGCATAGGAGCAGGAGAGATACGGAAGGAGAGGAATTGGAGCAGTTTTACTGGTCGCCTGAGACTGAATATAGCGAAAAGGCGGATTTATTCTCCCTTGGAGTTATATTTTACGAACTTTGGAGGCCGTTTCGCAGTGCTTCTCAGAGACTTGAAGAGCTAAAAAGGCTGAGTGCGGACCAGTCTCTACCTGATGACTTCGTCCGCAGTACGCCCGCGAATGTAGTCGAAGTGGTGAAAATGCTCACGAAAACGGACCCTGGAGAGCGTCCAAATGCTCGCACGATGCTGTATAGCGAGCTGCTTCCTCATAAGTTTGAAAGCCACCTTGTGGACGACTTCATACAGACAATCTTAAACCCAAAGACTTCCGAAAGGAAGTGGCTGCTGGAAGCACTCTTCGAGCAGCAAACGAACCCTGCAGAGGTGGACTTCAGCTTCAGCATATCCAAGCTGGCGGCGGTAGGGACGGAGTCGAGTCAGGAGGACAACAGACGACTGGTGAAGATGCAGTCTTTGGTGCAAAGTTCCATAGTGAACCGCTTCAAAGGCATCTTCGAAAGAGCAGGCGCCATCCACCTCATTGCCCCCCTAGTCACCCCCTACTTCGACTTCGTCAAAATCTCCGACGGCAAGGAAACCCTAATGGTAAAGACCGAGGCAATGAGTCCCAGCGCCACAGTGACCTTCCTAGAAAGCAACGGAGTCCTGGTTTCCCTCCCAAACCGGTCGATTCTCCCCTGGGCTCGACTGATCGCTAGGAACAATCTGGGCGGAGTCATTAAAAGATACTCAGTTTCGCCTATTTTCCGGCCTAGAGAGCGACAGGAGCCTATTCAAAACCTCGAAGCTGCGTTTGACATTTGCTGCGAAGAGCGACTTTCCTCTCGTGCTCAAATCCAAATAGAAGCCGAAGTGATAAAAGTGGCTTTGGACTGTCTGAACTGCCTGGGGTCCGAGCAGCACTCCTTCGAAGTCCGGGTCAACAGTAGTCGCTTGGTGAGTGAAATGGTGGGAATGGTACAGGTGCCGAAACACTTAAGAGCGAATGTGTATGGGATTCTTAGTGACTGCTGCAATAAAAAGTGGGTCGTGACCAAGTCCAGACTGGAAAAGGCAGGCTTGACCCTGGGCATGTTAGAGAAACTGGCAGTTTTCTTCAGACAGCGAGGCAGCGTGTCAGACCTGTTGGTGTATTTCCACTCCATCAGCAGTGGCAGCCAAATGGACCGCCTAGTGTCAGAGCTGAGGCACTTAGAGAGAATCATTGAGGCCTGTGGAGCCCTCGACATCCAACAAGCGCAAATTGTCATCGACCTAAGCCTGATATCCGAAGGACTTCTATGCTTTTCCGGGGTAATGTTCAAAATATACGGTAGAGACAGATACGCTACAAGGCTTTTTGCCTATGGAGGCCGGTACGATAACTTAATACAGCAATTTGACTTGCAGGACAGTGAAAGGGCGCTTTTTGACAAGCGGCCTGTGAGGATGGCGGGGGTGGGACTGAGGATTCAGCTCAATCAGATGGTGGATTTCGTGCTGAGACTGGGGGAGGAGCCGGAGAGACAGTGTTTGCATGGACCGAGGGTGTGCATTACTAGTCAAATGGGGGAAGTTAGGGTGGAAAGGCGGGAGGAGGACCTGGAAAGGATGAAAGAGCGGTCTGAATTCTGCGCAGAGCTGTGGAAATTCCACATTCCCGCCATTTACTTCTACTCCCAGGTGCCAGAGGAGCAGGCTTTGGACTTTTGCCTGCGGTATAAAATTCATTTCCTCGTATTCATCAAATCCGCCCCTGATAAACAGCCTGACGACAACGATCTTCCAGAAGAAGACGTAAAAACAAAAAAAGACAGCCCAGTCTCAAAGCCAGTGCAAGCCACTGCCACTTACCGAGACTTATTTACCCACAAAGACTACGACAGCGACTTACCCGCTAGCAAGCTATGCGAAGCTATCAGAGACGCACTTCGACTAGGCGCCTAGTAGGCTTTTAGACTAATTCAAGTATGGACGCGGAGGCGAGAGAGCGAAGGATAAGGCTGAGAAATGAGGAAAGAGCGAGAAGGATGCAGGGTGGGGAGAGTATATATGACCAGGCTGGACCTGGGGCCGAGCCTCCTTTGGCACTACAGGGTGTTAGGCCTAAAACTGCGATTTCGGAGTATGCGGACCAAATATTCGAGGAAATGATGAGGAAAGGAGGGAATTTGGGGGAAAAGACCTTAGCAGGAATGTTACCGCCCCCCAGATACGAGCCAATTCCCAAGCCAGCCGACAGGCAGCCTATCCAGAAGCCAATAGAAAGAGACCCAGTCCAGAAATCAATCGAAAGGGAGAATATTCCGAAGCTAATGGAAAGAGAGCCAGTCCAGATGCCAGTTTCCAGGCCGCAAACCGCCCCAAAGATATCCAAAGAGCAGTACAAATCCGAATTACTGGCCCAAATTGAGCAAGAGCGGAAGCGAAAAGAAGCGGAAAAAGCCGCTTTCAAAGGTCTTCCCACCGACTTGAACCCTGTCCTTCCCAAGCCGCACGTAAAGAAACAGGACCCGAACCGCCCTAGTGCGGACAACCCTATAGCAGAGATATACAGGCCGCAGACCGCTGCTCCTGCCTCAGTCCTAACCCCTGCAATAAACCCTCCCTGGCGACCTAAGGAGACTACAATCGATCCCGGCCAGTCCTTAATGGATATTGACATAAGGCAGGCTGCAGTACTGCTGACTCAGGGCAAAGGTATGGACGAGTTCGAGTATGAAAAGGCGAAATTGATATATGAACGGCAGCAAGCGAGGGAGGAACTGCTGAGAGTGAAGGAGGAAATGCTCAATGAGAAAGAGCGCAGGTTGACGCAATTGATGCAAATGATGCAAGTCAGGCAGGCGATGCCGGCTGTGTACTACCCTGTCCCGGTACCTTCCATTGCTCATATACAGCCAACTAACCCGGATTTGCTGGAATTGCCTGTAGAGCGGCCTAAGGCCTCTCCGCCAGTTCCCTACCTCCCTCCCAGGAACATCCCGCTCAATGCCCCAGTGGAAGTATCTCTCCGCAGTTCATCGAAGCTGATTTCCCCTGCGGTGTACGCAGACCCGTCTGTGCCTCTTTTCCGCGGAGACTGCAGTCCCTATGAAAGCATGTTGAAAGAGCCGTCCCTGGTCCTTCCCACTCCCAGAAACGAAGTCCCGCTGCCGATTCAGACTTCCATGATAGAGCAGTTCCCGGATATGGCTTCGGAAAACACGCTGACCCTACCTAGTAGTGATTCAGTGCTGTCCTCAGCCAGGGAAGTGCAGCTTTCTGAGCCGAAATACGGACTCGGCGACTCTCAGTCTGTGATCGCTTCCCACGAATCGCTGAGGAATGAGTACGAAAACAACTTCGAGTCTGCACTGTTGCAGAATTTCTCCCTTTCGAAGGAGTGGAAAGGCACAGAAACAGCCAAGTCGCCCACTGCCTCTTTCGAAGAAGTCGCAGTTCCTTATGAGTCTGAGGGGGAAAACAGCCCGGAAGAGGTCACGACCCCTCCGCCGACTACATACACTCGGCAATTACTACTGGAATACCGGAAACAGAGGTAGTGTTTAGTCAGTGCGAAGGAGAACTTGGAAGCTGTGCTGAAGCCGGGTCCTGCGGCCCAGCGGAAGTCGTCGAGGTATGCCGACTTCGACCTAGCTGAGGAATAAATGGATAAATCAATTCTGCAAGAGCAGTTTTAGCTATTTAAGCCTGAAATTGAAGGAAATCAATAGCGGAACAGGACGGAAAGACAAGAATTGAGTTTCTATCAGACTATCGTAGAAAGCTGCAGAAAGGGGAATCACCATAGAGGCAATGGACTATAGGTCAGTGCACAGCCTTTAGGTAACGGCTCTATTCGCGGTAAATGAAAAGGTCCCTAGTGCTGCTGATATGGCTTCTCGGTTCTGTGAGCGCCCAGGAAGTCCTCCAGTCCTTTCTACAGCAAGCCCTCCCCTCCCAGTCCCCCAACCCATTCAACAGAAGTGAAGACAAGCGTCCAGAGCGAGGAGAGAAAAAGGGTAAAGAGGCAAGGGAGGGGTCTTTGCGCTTTCTACTGGTTTCCACCTTCCAAGGCCAGACGCCGGGCTCGGGCAAGGTCTGGGTTGTGCCTGCGAGTAGAGAGGAACGCAAGGATAGCTTTGTGCTGGTGGCGGGACTGCAGACGCCTACTGGGGTTTGCTATGATCGCAATCATGAGTTTCTCTATGTGTGTGACCCAGGCTTGCAATCAGTGCTGCAGTTCGAAATCAACACTAACCAAGGCAGACAATTCACACTGGCAACAGACCAAGTGGCTACTATATACCAGGGAACGGCGCCTTCTGCATGCGCAGTGGACGGCTTCGGCAACCTGTACATAACTGATTCAGCCGCAAACAGCATTGAATTCGTCAATTACAGAGACTTGTGGACTGGGTATGTCGGCCTGAATGCGACTCTGTACCAAGGATACAGCGAAACTGCAGGTATCGGCGGACCTATAGGCATTCAAATCCCGAATAGTGACATTTTGTATATCGCCAATAGCAGGAATCAAGAAGATTTAGGCCTGTTGGACTCTGCACCTACACAGCAAGACAGAGGCATAAACGCTCTTTCCGCCCTCCTTCGTACCGAACACAGACCCCAAGGCCTGGCTTTATCCCCCGATTTGGCCTATTACTCCTCCTCCGACGGCACTATTTGGGCCTATCAGTATCAAGGAAAACCGTCGCTTTACCTGAAATCCGTAGATTTCTTCAAATCGCCCAGCGGCCTTTGCTACAGCCACGGAAACGTCTATATTGCAGACTACATTTTAGGCGAAGTCTTCTCTTTCCCTGATACTCCCAGTGAGAAAGTGGACTCCAAAGGCTTTATCAAGGTCTCTGGAGCCTATGGACTGGCCTGCATAAACTCCTAATTGTAGCCTAGTAATATATGGGCAATGCAGGGGCGAAGAGTGAACTGCGAGTCTATACATATGCAGGGAGTTACCGGCCTGGGGAGGAGGTCACAGGGACTGTAAATCTCTACTTGGCAAAGAAATCGCTGCAATTGGGACTGGACTTGGAGATAGTAGGGGAGGAAAGTTACTGTGTGGCAGGGCTGGAGCAGGCTAATCGCAGGGAAAGGACCTTTAACTACCGAGCGGTTTTGTTCAATTCTGAGCTGGATAAAGGCGCTTATGAGTTTCCCTTCGCTATCCTCCTGCCCAGTTCCTTGTCCAGTTCCTTTTCCCTGCAAACGAAGTCCTTTGCAGCTGCCGTTTCCTACTATATCCGCACTTCCCTGCCCCAATCCAGCCTGGTCTCTACCGTTCAACTGAATATCATCAATTCCAGTCCCATATCTCAGCCTATTGTAGTAGAGGAAACATATCCATTGACATGCTGCTGCTTTAACTCCGACTTTATCCGAGTTTCCGCCTGTTTGGACCAGGGCGAGTACAGCTCTAGTGACGATGTATTGGTCACTATAGGGGTCGACACCCTGGGAGCGTCTCAGGGTGTTCGCGCGATTCGACTGGAATTAGTGCAAATCACTCGATTGAGAAGGGGAAATAACGCCAATGCAATGGTCTTTTCGCAGGTAGTCCTGGACTCTGAAATCCCCAAGCAAATGCACGCTCATACTATCTGCACTGAAGGAAACGCACTGCAAGCTCTTCTTTCCTTACAGAGCACTGCTGTAGCTGGTGCAACGCATGGGGCGATAGTGGAAAGTGGACTAAGGATTGATGTCAAGGTAAGGACGGAGAGGGGGCAAGAGCTGCTTTTAAGCCTGCCGTTGGTAGTGAGAAATAGGGCCTGTGCTGAGGCTTATTCCCCACCACTTCCTAGCGACTGGAAGCCTGTGGTCATATCTACGACTCGGCTGATACAGCGAAGTGCGCAGCCTTTCGCCCTTCCTAGTAGATAATCTCCAGGGTAGATTATATCCCTGGCCTATTCCATACCTGTAGTGCCCATAGCAAGTAGCAAATTCTCCTTACATCGATGACTTAGTCCTCTAATAGCGTGAAAACCGGCTTCTGTGCATACGCGCAGATCGAAATTCCGCACATTTACTATGGCAGATGGAGAACTTCTCTTCCGTGTGATCATAGTCGGCGACACCGGCGTCGGCAAAAGCTGCTTCTTGCTGCGATTCACCGAAAACCGCTTCAACGAACAGCACAATGTGACGATCGGCGTGGAATTCGGAGCCAAGCACATTCACCTCGACGGACATGTGGTGAAGCTGCAGATTTGGGACACTGCGGGGCAGGAGAGTTTTCGCAGCATTACGAGGTCGTTTTACCGCAAGGCGGATGGAGTGTTGTTGATGTATGATGTGACGGCGGCGCATACTTTTGTGAACTGTGCGCATTGGGTGAATGAGATTAGGGAAAACTCGCCGCCCGATACTGTCGTTTTCCTCGTAGGCAACCAAGTGGACTTAGAGGACAGCAAGCAGTACAATTCACACAGAGAACAGCGGGAAGTCTCAGTCCAGCAAGCCCAGGACCTAGTCGAGTCTCTGCACCTCGCAGGCAGGCAGGAGACCTCGGCCAAGACGGGACTCAACGTGGAGTTGGCGTTTCGAGAGTTCACACAGATTCTGATGGAAAAGAAGGCGGGAAGGACTGGTGAGGAGTCTGCGGGGCAGAAGGTGGAGCTCACGCGAAGTGTGGCGAACAAGAAAAAGTGCTGTTAAGTAGGTAGATTAGGAGGTGTATGCAGATATATAGGGAATTGCAACTTTCCCTGAAGCAGTATGCGAAATTTCATATAAAAACGCGATTATTACGCTTTTGGGATTTCTGAGATATAGTCTTTTCCTTTCCCCGGTAGTGTAAATTACCCATACTTCTGGCTATATCTATTAGGAAGAGACCTTAGTCAACTTGGACTTGCGCAAGTCGTACCTATGAATCAGGTTATCAAAGGTGAAATAGACGGAATGATGGTAAAGAATACCATTTCGTTTCCCCCACACAGTGGCTAGTTTCGAGCAGGGCTCATATCTGCAGTCACAACTTAGAGCATTATAGGTCAAACACAGTTTCCGGGAAAAGAGATGTAAATAGGGTCCGTCAGTGACTGCCATAGTTTCACACATAAAGTCGTTAATGGATAGAGAGAGATTTAAGCATTGGTTGGTTGCAGGGTCGTATGTCTCGAAGCTGGGTGTAAAGCCTCCATATAGGTAAATCAGACCTTTGTAGACGCAGGGCTTGAATAGCTTCCGCTCATTTTGCATGTTACCGAGTTCCTTCCACCTGCTTGTCGGGAGGTCGGTCAAGTACTCCCATTCGAGGCTTTCGAAGGACTTCAGCAGGCCGGAGTTGTTTTCGCCTCCGAAGACGTAGACTTTTGATTGAGTCTGGATGATGCCGTGCTCAGCTCTCTCCTGCTCCATAGGCTGCAACTCCACTACGACTCCATTCAAATCCACCCTCAAAGTCGCTGCCAGCACCGGGTCCCCCCCTCCACATATCAACAAAGCTCCATCCGGCAGCACCACATACGCAGACGCTGTGTCCGTCGGCAGTCTCCTCTGAATGCGAACTCTCCGCACCCACTTCTTCTTCCGCACATTGAAGATATCGATGGACTGCTTGTTGATGAGGAAGAGGGAAAACGGGGAGCAGTGGGAATGGCGGTAGCCGGCTTGGAAGGAACTGCAGGACTTGAGGGCGGGGGTTTCCTCTGTGTCGAAGAAGGTGATCCAGAGTTCGTCGGAGTGGCAGGCGTGGGCCCAGGCTTTGGACACTATGCAGTACTCGCTGAGGACTTCTTTGGGGGACAGCCACTTGAGCACTTCGAGGGAACTGCGGAATGTGTCCATTTGCTATTACTTTAGGCATGTGAAGCTGAAAAGCCGCATCCAGCCGCAGAAACTGCTTTGGAGACTACCCTGAGTGGCGGAGTTCACGGACTTGTGGCAGCTCAGAGACGGTTCTCTGTCGAGGTACTGTGTTCCGTCGTTAGCGTATTGCTTGCAAAACAAATACGTTTCCTGGTCTATTTCAGCCTGGCAAGCCGGGCACGCCAGTGGCTGAATCGACACATCCGCAAACGCAACGAAGCACTTCGGCGAGCAGAACAGATGCCTCTGCGGGTCACAATACAGCTGCACAACTTGGCACAAAGCCGAGTAACTGTACTTGTTCACAGGACCTTTGCAGGAAAGACAGTAGGAAAGAAGGGGCAATTTGCGCTCTTCGCGGCCGTCACTACCGTCGCTGGAAACTAGTGGGACTGGGGCAGAGGGGGAGGGAATTGAAGGCTGAAAGGCAACTATTTGGGACTGATTCGGATTTTCTGTGATATTGGAGACTATAGGGACGGGGGAAGGATTCAGATATATCCAAATTTGCCGAAAATCCCACCTTTGGTCTTCATCCATCCACAGCATATTTCTCAAAATCTCCCTCCAATACCCACTATACGGCAGTGTTTCTATCACTTCTTGTGTATACTCATCAGTAGTGCTCGCAGAAGCTAATTCCACGGGGAAGTTCATCTTCATCAGGGCCACCATAGTCAGGCCCAGGGAGTACACGTCTGATTTGTACACGTTGTGGGAAACCATTGTTTCTCCTTTGCTCATCGCTAGGCGCAACTTGGGACTGAGATACATCGGAGTCCCTCTAAGTGTAGTAAAATCCATCAACTCCGCCTGCCACTTCGCAGAGCCGAAATCGCCAATTTTGCCCAATCCCTGCAGAGACAGGAAAATATTGTCCGGCTTCAAGTCCCTGTGCGCTACTCCATGGTCCTGCATATACACCAAAGCACTGACCAGGTCCTTAAACAGGACAAACAATTGGTCTTCCGGCCACATATATTGGTTCTTTCTTCGCTGGATTAGGTCCTTGGCCAGGTCTTTATTGCACCATTCCACTATCAGCACGAAAAACGACCTAACGGCAGTTTGCACCCAGAAGCAGTCGAAGAGTTTAAGCAAATTGGGGTGATTCAGGGCCGTCATGGTCCTGCACTCCCTTTCCAGGACGCTGTAGTCGCAGTCTTCTGGCAGCAGTAAGACCTTCACTGCGGCTTCTAGGCCTTGGAAGCGGCCTCTGTACACTGATACGGACACTTGGGAGTAGACTAGTTCGCTGATGACTACGCCTCTGGTGGTCAGGTGGGGGAGGATGCCTTCTCGACTCATCCCTGTTTAGTGAATTTCGAGTAGACTGAAAGACGGAAATCGGAAATATTGGCTATTTTGGGTACAGGAAAGGAGAGGAACAGAGCTTTTATCAGTAAAAACAACTCCAAATCCCTATATAGGCTTTTGGCGAAGTTTGACGTAAGTCTAGGAAAGAGCTACTACCTGTCCTAGTGCGTGAGCCTCCACTTCAGTAGACTTCGGTCGCTTTCGCTGTAGGTAATCAGTGTGCTGTTGTCCTTGCAAAAGATCGCTTGGGAGGTTTTGGAGGCGTGCGGGGCTTTCACGAGTACAGGAGGACCGTTTTGGTGTGGGAAGTGGAACAGACGTAAAGTGCCTAACTGGTCCCCAGCCGCCACCAAAGAAGGCGAAGCGTTCTTCGCAGCCGACAGCAGCTTATTCCCGCCTTTATACGCACTATGCATCCCTTTAAGCCGAGAGTCGTGCATGAGTCCTCTCCCGTTCCAGTCAATGTGCAACTCCACCGCTTGCATGTTTGCAATGTTCTGCGTTTCAATTTCAAACAAAAGCACTTCACTGATGCTATCCTCACAAAGCAGGAAAAAGCCATCAGTCGAAAAGTCCAAAGCCACAATCGGCGCTCTAAAGCCAAACAAGTTCTTATCCAGTTGCAGTCTTTCCTTAGCCACGTCGATTCGGTAGATGTTTACATGACTTTTGCGGTCTACGGTGCAGGCGACTGCCAGAGTGATTTCGTCCATGCTCATGGCGATGTCGGTGAGTTCGTTGATTTCGGCTTCTTGGATGTAGTAGCTGGGAAGCACTTCGAACTGGGAGCTGTCTTGGAAGACCCTGGGAGTGCGGAGAAAGATCAAAGACTTGTCAAAGGCCAAAATCAAGTGAGGTCTCGTCTGCAGCACTATCAGCTTGATCGCAGGCTTCTCAAACTCCTTACACAGGACTCGCTTCAAGCCTTTGTCCAAGTCCCACACACAGATTTGTCCACTGGACGAGAGAGTGAATAGGTGCGAGCAGGGCGCGTTGCAGCCCATCGACACGATTTGAAGGTGGTCGCAAGTGTGCATAAGTTGGCGGATATCGTCTTTGTCAGGGTCGTCTTCGAAGAGTAACTCGTGGATATCGCCGGATTGAGTGCCGATTAACACCCTGAAGCTGTTGCTGGAGAGCGGCGGACTAATGCACACGCTTTGAATCCAGTACGTTGCTGGGCTTTTGGAAGTGTCCGTGATGCTGTATTCCCGCATAATCTCCATAGAAGCATGGTAGCCGACTGATGTATGTCGCAGGGAAAACCGCCATACAAGGAAATGACCATCCACTCCGCCCGTCACCAACAAGCTTTGCTCCTCACATACATCCATACACAGGATTCCCTTGTCATGTCCGTTAAAGGACTTTAGCAGTTTATGGTCGTTCCAAACGTACAGCTTCCCGTCGTCGCCGACTGTCACGATCATTTCTTTCACACAGGCGATGGCGAGGAAGGCGACCACTAGGTCTTGGTTGTCGGCGGTTAGTGCTGCGGAGGTGAATTCTAGGTTGTTACCGTTGAGTCGCCATAGGCAAAGATGCTGCAGGCCGCAAGTGACAACTTCCAGGCCTTCTTTCTGTCGAAACATCGCATCTCTGTATGAAAGTTACTTGACTTTAAAGGCGCAGAGACGGCTCAGATCTGCGGAAGCTACAATTTTGTGTTCCCCTCTTTGCATCATTTCCACTAATATCAGCTTTTGGCGATAGTCTCGCGTCAACGCCACAGCCAGTAAAAACCGACTATCAGCCGAAAGTCTACATACATGCACTTCATGACAATTAGGAAGTTGCACTTCATACAGCTGCACGAAGGCACATAAATCCCATAGCAGGACTCTACACTCCAACTCAGCTGTGCCGTAGCATATCACTCGCCTATCGGAACTGAGCGAAAAGCAACTTACCTCTGCTGGGGATTTCACAGGCACGTGTGCGTTTTGATGCAGAAATTGCACGACTTCAGACCCGTCCTCCATCCTGGCCAAACTGCAAATATGAGTTCCCGAGGAAAACAGGATTTGCTCCTGACTGTCATAAGCCAGGTTATTGCGTCGGTCATGAGCTCTACGCGACCCGATAGCTTCTAGTTTCAAGTCGAATCCTTCGAGTGCGACTTCCTTGATTTCAGCTCTAGGCGTCCATACATCTCTGACTAGTTTCTGAATAATGTCAGGAGTGGGAACTTCTCGAAATGGGTCACTGCTCGAAGTCGCTAGGAATTCATTCTTCATGTCGTATTCCCAGTTTTTGTCCTCGTACAGGACATCCCATTGGAGAATACACTGCTCATTTAGTGCAGTGCTGAATAGGAAAGTTTCGTATTTGCTTAGTAAGCAGGAGACTATAGGCGAGGAATGCGCTGCAAAGCTTCTAGCCACAGTATGCGCCTCTAGTCCTTCATCCAACTCCTCGATTTTGTCTCGAATGATTCTCTCATCTGCCTATTCCTTACACTCCTTCACAAAAGAACTCAGGCGAATCGCATGCAAAGTGCCATCACTGGCTCCTCCAATCACCGAGTTAGTTTTCCTACTAAGCACTGAAGAACTCACATGGAACATCTGGTCAGGGTTAATATGCACAGTGCTATATAGTAAAGCCGCCATAGGCAGCCGCTCCCAGGACACTTTTGTAAGCACTTCGAAGTTGTCAAGCATATTGCCCGCGGTTATGTCGTAGACTAGGATTAAAGGCCGGTGGTCGGAGTTGTTAGGCAAGTGGTCCTTGTACTTCACCTTCTGGTGGAGAATTCCCAGGAACAGACTATCTCGGGAGAACTCGATTAGAGTGGCTGCGCACTCTGATCGAGAGGGGTATGAGGCCAAATCGCGAATATTCGCGAAAGGATATACGATTTTGCTGTGCTTTCGATAGGTCAAGCCACTTGAGCCTTCCACCTGCTGATACAGCATGATAAAGCCGTGAGTTGTGTCTGTGCCGGCTTTGGGCCCGGCGTCTGCCCGGGTATCGCCTCGGAAGTTGTCGTAACTGACTGCCATGAACTCTTCATTCCAGGAAAACTCAATGACGAGCACTGCTGAGTTCGACTCTCTGCTCGTGAACACAATATCAACCTCCAGCGACCCCGCCTTGACTCCAATCCCCCAGGACGAGTTCCCCTTACTGACAATCGCCAGCAGCGCTCCATTATCCAGCCCCACAGCCAGTACTCCCACCCGCGAGAACTTGATAGCAGTAGGCTTAGCCTCCGGGTCCAGCCAGCGAGACGCTAGCAAAGCATGATTATCATAGTCCCATATTTTGAGTGTGGAGTCGTCTGAGACTGTGGCTAAAGCATGCACTTCTTGATGCTGGGCCATTAACACCTTAGAGGCGGATTCTTGACAGTGGCCTTCGAAGAACACCTTGTAGGTCACATTGAGTTTTTCAGCGGATGTGACTTTGGACACGTTTAATTCCATTAAGGCGCCACTGCGAGTTGCGACTAGAATTGCTAGAAAGTTCATTTTCGCTTCCTTCGGCAGTGTGTCTTCTAGCGGCTTCTGCGTTTCGCAGGCGTATACGCACATGTTGGAAATCCCGCCTTGCTTGAGGTTGGTAAGCAGTGGATCATTGATAGAAGTCATATGCACACTGTTGACCTGCTTAAAGCCTCTATTCCATATATGCAGAAACCCATCTTCTCCCCCGGATATAAGAAAATCCCGCTCCTTATACCTAGCATACTGCAGGCAATTCACAGGTCCTTGGTGCGCATTCTGTGCGGCAACCGTCAACTTGCTATTAAGACACAGCATCAAGTCCCCTAAAGAAGTTCCCAGCACCAAATCAGCCTCTTGTAGTGGATTTGGGTCGGATAAAGGCACATAGACGAGGCAGGAGAACTCTGCGTCTATGCGAAAGTCTTCAGTGCATTTGACGAAGCGACCCTGCCGCTTCCATAAACTGAGGTAGCGCACTCCGCAAACGCTCAAATGGCTGGAGTTGAAGGGGTTGAAGAGCAGGTCAGTGACTGGCTGCACGCCCAATTCCACTCTCGCGAGCAGTCGTTCCTGCTTCCAATTGACCAGTTCCATTTCGTACTGGTTTTCAGTGACTCCCAGGACAGCCAGCACCCCACTCCCACTTGAGCTCTCTGAAAACCTCAGCAAAAAGGTCGCTTGATGTGCAGTTGCAACCTTATAAGCCAGACCCATAGTCTGAATCCTCCACACATGCACTTCATGTCCAGCTGCTGTGGCTACCAATTGCTCGGAAGAGTGCACATCCATAGCGGTTATGTCCCCTCTGTGAAGGGTGTAGTTGGTCTGAGTCATGGTTTGTGGGTTCAGGGCCACTGCGAATCGAGACACGAAGTAGCAGAAGTAGCGCTGGCAGTTGGTCTTGCCGATACCGGGGGTGTGGATGTGTCCATACATAGCACTTTTCTTGAGGTTGAACTGACAGCCGTAGACGTAGTTCAGCTTGAGACTGAGAGGAGGCAGTTTGTCGAAGTCTGCAGTGGAGCGATACAAAGGGTCAGAGCCAGAGGCTACGTCCAGAAAAGCCGCCTGCACGAACTTATGTCCTGAGGGCTTGGACTTGGGCTGGTTGTCCGCCACAGCCTTCGCAAAGTTGCACTCAATGAGCAGCAAAGGCGTAGTCTGCGCAGACATCGAGTCCGGTATATCCTGCAGCGACTCCAGCGCCCACACCATCACAGTATTGTCATTGTACCCTACCGAATAGAGGTGATTCCCCGTCAATTCCATACCTTGCACCGGGGAAGAATGGCCTGGCAGTCCCTGTCCTCCGGAAGTGTTGACCTTGGTAGCAGCTGCTTAGTGCCTTACTTTTCCATACGTACAGCATACCTGCTGCATCTGCAGCTGCCATGGCGTCTGCAGTAGCGTCCCAGGCCACAGGCAGTCGCACAAATTCAGACCTGGTGGCGTCCATTTCCTTCTTCAAATGCACTGCGAAGTGACTTTTGAAGCGCGCCCACTTGATGGCGGTGACTTCCTGGTAGGTGAAGCTGAGTTCCAGAGTAGTGGTGTTCATTACCATTATTTTCCGCTTGTCTGTAGCGATTAGGAGGTATTGGTCGCCGTCGGATAAGTCCAGGGAAATGGGAATTCCAGCGTCAATGGTCAGCGAAGAGTACATTTCAAAGAACTTTTCCGACTTTTTGTATATGTATACACTGGAGTCCTCAGAGGCTGCAAATAGACATCTGCCCAGGTCTGCGAAGCGTAGGGACGTAATGGGTTCACTGCTTTGGTGGTGTGTGCTCACAATGTCCCAATCTTGCTTGATAAGCAGAGCGCCGTCGTCACACCCCACGCCGATGATAAAGGCGTGTTCAGTGTTGCTCAGGTCTATTGCGGTCACGTGATGACCCACACCCCAAAGGTCCATCAGCTCGTAAGCGCGCATATCCAGAGTGCACACGATCGAACTTTCGCCTCCGAAGGCTAAAATCGGCGTCTTGTCGTCGTCTAAGTAAGCAAGAGCGCGTTGTTTCGAGGCAATGGGTAGAATAGAAGGGATTAAACGAGCAGGCCGTTTTTGTTGGTCTTTCCCTAGGCTGTACTCAATGATGTCCCCCGTCTTCGTAGCGACAATCATAGTCTTTTTCGTAAAAGACAAACAAGAAATTTCGAAACTGATGAGTTTCACATTGAGCATACTCAGCTCAATTACCTTCAAACAGATTTCTAGCGCTTCATCCCACTATGTAAAGCTTACGAAGTACATCATTCCCACACTGCTCGCTATCACATAGTTATCAAAGAAATGGTCAATTGCGGTGATGGAGCCTTCGTAGTTGGCCAAAGAAGTGCGGAATTCGAGGAAAGCCCAGACTAGGACTGAGCCGTCTTGGTGTCCAGTGAGGACTATGTAGGACGGCTCGTTTTCAGTCTGTACATTTAGCAGTGCACTGCCATATGCCACAGTTATGGGACTTTTGCAATTGGACGACTCCAGCTTCAGAATGGACACATTAAGTTCCGCTTCATGCACTGAATACATCATAAACTCCGTTTCGCAGGAAATGATGAAGGAACAAGTAGCGCCCGTGTCTAGTCTGGGCAGCGGGGACAGGTCCACTATGAGATTGGTGTGGTTGGTAGTGATTAGCACAGATCGGGTTTGCCACTCATAAATGACCACTGTGTAGAAACTGCAGGAAATGATTTGGTGGTCGTTGTAGGAAAAGGCCAGGAAGGTCACTGCTCCTTTGTGCACCCCGGATAGCACTTCCAGGTTCTCCAGACTGGAAGGCCGCCAGATGTGTATACTTGGGTAGTCTCCGAGTTCTCCAGTGCAGGCGATGTCCCCTACGCCCACAGCCAAACTGATGATTTCCTTCGAGTGCTCCAAATAGTGCTTTTGCTTGAGCAGCTTGGGGTAGTACACCACTGCTACGCAGCCTACGAAGTAGACCAAAGCGTCTTTGTTAGGGATGGGCTTGATGAAGTAACGGGTGTCCTCACATCTGATGCCGAACACCCACTCCAAAGCCACTTTTCCTTCGCTCACATTCCTGCGTTGGTACTGCATGTTGAGCGGATTTAGCACTGCTGATAGCCACTTTTGCACGTTTTCGTTAAGTTTGGGGTTGGTTTCGTGCAGCAACTTCAGCTGTCTGTCGTAGTGGTCGTCGTCCATGTCCGTGAACTTCCCAGTCCAGCCCGCCTTCGAATACCCACCAGCAGCCTTCTTCACCTTTTCTATCGCCCTTATTCTGAACTTCAGCAGAAACAAGTTCACTTCCTCTGAGTTGGAAGCGAACTCCACCAAGTTGGTGAGTGTGACTCGCTCAGCTGTAGGGAAAGTCTGCGCCACCAGGGAGTTGATGTCCCTGGCCTGGACTTCGATGGACAGATTGTGGATCTTCAGTGCTGCATTCACCGCGCAGTTCAGCATAAACTCCAAGTCCGTCAACGAAATGCTCTGCGCCTCATTGAAGTCGAACAGGTCGAAAAGAACTGAATACCGCTTACATCGCAGTTTATCCTCCGTCCTAGCATCTGCAAACAAGATCAGTCCAGTGAACACTTCAAAGCTGTCGATGATGTTGTTGGCGTCTGTGTCGAACTGGCGGAAAGTGTCCTCCGTGGCTCCGAAGATGTGCTGGAACTCGGTGAAGCTCATAGCGAAACTGTCGCACATGGACTTGAAGGCGCCGTGCAGTTCGCGGATTTTGGACAGGGAAACTGGGTGTGCAGTACTGTTTATCAGGCCGGGCTGGATTGAGGGCTTGGGGAACTCGCGAGTGCTGGAAAGCGCGCCACCCATTTCGGTTATAAGGAAAAGAGGGAAAAGCAGATATCAGGCTTAAAGACGAGAAAGTGCAGAGTCAATATATGTAGTGGCTTTGCAGAATTGCAAGTACCGGTCCGACTGCAAGCGAGTTCTTGGAATTGGGCTGCTAAGCTATTAGAGCATTAGGGCAAATCTGAACTTGCGGAGCAGGAGAATCGCAGCTATTTAGGCGAGCAGAAAGTCTCTTTGGCTTTAAATTAGTAAGGAAATGTTGGGAACTATTTGCATAATAAGAGCAGTTTCCCTGTTCAATGTCTAGAGTAACACCCTACAGGGTCAAAATCAAGTGTTTCACTTAACTGCTGCAACTAGTAGATTGCATAGCTAAGGTCGTAGGACCCATCTATCATAGGGCTTTTCTAAACCAACCGCCCCTTGGTCTGCCCAGGCCGCCTCTGACTCTCAGCACTAGGTGCAGAGTGGACTCTTTCTGGATGTTGTAGTCTTCTAGAGTCCGGTCATTTTCCAGCTGCTTGCCTGCGAAAACCAAACGCTGCTGGTCAGGCGGAATTCCTTCCTTGTCCTGTATCTTCGCCCTCACACTCTCTACAGTGTCCGAAGGCTCAACTTCGAGAGTGATTGTCTGGCCACTCAGGGTTTTCACGAAAATCTGCATTCCGCCGAGCAGTTTCAGGACCAGATGGAGAGTGGACTCAGTCTGGATGTTGTAGTCTTCTAGACAGCGGCCGTTTTCCAGCTGTTTCCCAGCGAACATCAGTCTTTGTTGATTCGGTGGAATTCCTTCCTTGTCCTGAATCTTTGATTTTACTGTTTCTATGAGGTCGGAGGACTGAACTTCGAGGGTGGCTGTAGTGCCGGTTAGGATCTTCACGGATATTTGCATGTCGAGATTATGGGGGAATTTTTCTTTAGCGGACTTCTGGTCTCGGAGATCCTCACCCACCTTACGGTCTATCACGCAAATAGACCAAATGCTACCTAGAATTAGTCTCAAAAACACTAACACAATAATATTCCTCCTAAGCCTATTAGCCGTCCCAATTCTCCTATTCCCGTGCAGATCTCCACTCAGTATTTCATCCTCTCTAAACCTTTGCGAGTAGTGGTAGATAGGTAATGGAGGCAGCGGTTGCTAGTCAGGGCAGACAGCGTTTGGAGCAGCTGCTGGCCCTGGAGACTGGGGAAGCAGGGTGGGAGGACTTAGGGTCGAAGCACGGAGTTAGGGCGAGTCGCTTGGAGGCGCCTTCTGGTTTGTACTACCTGAGAGGAGTGTGTGATATTGCCTGCCCAGCTGAGACGATATTGACCTTTACGCAGGACTACGGGCAGAAGAGACGATGGGATGACCAGTTTGAGGAGGGCCGCATTGTAGAAGCCTTCAGCGACAACTCCGGAGTGGCCTACGAGCGCTACAAAGGCATGTGGCCTGTGAGCGGCCGAGACTTCTGCTTCGGCACTTGGACTATGCGAGACGAAGAGAAGATAGTGGACCTGGCTTTCAGCATCACCCACCCCGCTGTGCCCGAAGTCTCAGGAGTGGTGCGGGCTGAAATGGAAGTAGGCGGGTTCATTTACCGCAAGTTGAGTCCGACTACCACCCGAGTGTGCTACTTGGTGTACTTGGACTTGAAGGGTTCCTTGCCTGTCCGCCTGGTCAACATGCTGCAGAAGCAGCAGACTCAAGTGCCTGCACAGATCAGAGACTGCCTACGCGAAACAGCCTAGCCACTCTTATCTCTGACCTTGCGACCCTGACTCCACTGGCTTTTCCTCATTAGGCCTGTGGAGTCCTTATAAACTCCACTACCGTGCTGCTTGCCATCTGCCCACTGGCCTTCGTATTTCCTCCCGTCTGGCCATGTGAAGACTCCGAGGCCTTGCTTGCGGTCTTCCACATAGTCACCTTCGTACCTGCGACCATCAGGCCAGGTGAATACTCCTGTTCCATCCATTTTGTTCAGTTTCCATTCGCCGTCGTATATGCGGCCGTCGCTCCATTGGTAGCGTCCGTTCCCGTGCATGTTATTGTCGTGGAACTGACCACGGTACTCACTGCCGTCTTTCCACTTGAAGAAGCCGATGCCTTCTTTTTTCCCGTCCACATAAACCCCTTCGTACTTAGAGCCATCCGGCCACGTCTCCACCCCCTTCCCATGCTGTTTATCATCCTTCCACCCTCCCTCATACTTCGACCCATCCGTATGCACATAAATGCCCTCTCCCTGCGCCTTGTCATTCACCCAATCTCCTATGTACACTTCCCCGTCTGCATGGATCAGTCTGCCTTTGCCATTCGCCTTGTCGTGCTGCCAATAGCCTTCGTACTTGGAACCGTCCTGCCAAGTCTGGGAGCCTTTGCCGTGGCGCTCGCCTGCCTCGTTCCACTCGCCTGTGTACAATGCTCCGTTTTCTACGTGAGTTGCACCCTTCACTCGCACTTTGCATTGGTCCTGGACTGCACTTTCATAGCGAAACGTCCCATAGTACTTCTCCATCACCTCCGTAGTCGCATTCCTAGTCTCCGGCCTCACCTTATCCTTCACAATTTCCACTTCCGTGACTCGAGTCATGTACTCATCTCTCATACTTCTGCGCTCCAAATAGCCTCTCAGCACTGCTTGGAGCCTGGTGCTCTCCCACACATTCATCTGCTTCCGCTGGTACTTGGGAGTGAAACTCGTGTCGGTGGGGTTTGCTGGGTTTTTGTCTTCACTTACAGCGCAGCAAGACCCGGAATTCCCCATTTTACGAAGTGGACTATAGGAGAGGTCGACACTTTGAGGGCTATTAAGTCCAAATGGCACTAAAAGGACCATTTAATCACATTCAAATATCCGAATTCCCTAATTCTCCCTATTACCTACTTTCCTCCGACTCCTCACTAAACGGCATTTCCCCCTCACTCCCCTCCTCTCTTTGCGGCTCCATCATCGCCCTCACCTTCCCAGAGCGTCGCTTCGCCTCCTCCGCCACTTGCTCCACCAGCAACGGCCGCGCATACACTCTTTCCATCATTTTCTCCATTTCCTCCTGGAACTCTCTCGCCTCTTCCTTTGCTCTTCTATGGGCTTCTTTGACGGTCGCTTGTCTGCGCTCGGATAAAGCCTTGGTGTTGTCGGCAATCACGTCGCAGTCTTGGACGAGGGGACGAATGCGCTCGCGACGGGCTTGGCGCTGTGCGTCTTCTACCTTTTTGGCTTGTAGGTCTGCCTCGCGTTTGACCTGCTCCTGCTTCCTCAACTCCACCAAAGCCCTATGCTTTTCAGTACTGGCAGGCTCGAGAGCGGGCTTGCGGAACACATGCTGCAGGTCTGTCCTTTGGGGCGCTGCAAACAGCTTCCTCGCCTGTGCCTCATCCAGGTACTCCCGGTAGTCTGCGTTCTTGCGGGAGGTGTTGAAGTGGAAGGGCTGTGGGACGGTGGACTGGAAGGACCGCTTCTTTGCGTCCAGAGTCCGTTGGAACTGAGTCTGCAGGGCGGTGAAGTCCGGCACAGGCTTGGCCTTCACGGCTTCGATGGGGAAAGTGGGCATTTCAGCCTTCTTTACCACTATACTGGGTCCGTAGTACAGCTGCATGCGGGGGTGTAGTTTCGCTTGGGAAAGCAGCGTTTTCGCCCGAGTTTCAATTCGCTCTTTGCGCCTTTCCGCCCCTTCAGTGGTCATTCGCTCATACAGCGGAACTGTGCACTCCCAGGGTATCGGGTTTGCCTTAAAAACGTACATTTCGCTTTCGTATTCCGTCTTTTTCCGCTTTCCTAAGTCTCGATAATAGAACGAAAACGGCTTTTCCCTGCTTTTCGTGAGTTCCAAAGAAGCCTTATGCACTTCCCTCCGCCTTTCCTCCTGCTCTTTCATAATTCGGTCAAAAGCCGGGATAATCACCTCCGCAGGGACAGACTGAGCGTGAATCCTCACTCTGCAGGGCGCCATATCCAGTTCTTCCTTCTCCGCCAGCATTTCCTCCAGTTTTACCTGGCGAATCGGCTTGCGCTTGGCTCTTTCACGGGTAGTGAAGGCGAAAGGGTGGGGAATGGTGATGGAGTAGCGCTCTCCCAGGGGCAAATTCGCCCTCAGTTCCTCACTGCTCAGAGACCTGGGAGGCCGGTCGTAGGCTTTGGAGGTGAGGGTGTCTAGGTCGGGCTCGGAGTCGTAGCCTGTCTCTGGCTCGCCTTTGGTGCTGAGGTAGCTTAGGAACTGTGCCCAGCTCAGCAGCTCTTTGCCGTTCGCTTCGATGCGATCCAGAACTTCGTCCAAAGTTTCAGCTGGGATCCTAGACAGTCCTCTGGGCTCTCGAGCCAGTTTTTCCCTCAAATGCGGCAAAAGCGCTCTCACCTCATTCGCAAAGTGGTGATTCGGCGCCAAGTCCATCTCCACCGAAACATAGTCAAACACACTCTTCATAGCCTCCAAGTCACTGTCCTTCATCAGCACGAAGTCCTCCTGGTCGCTAGGGGCTGTAAACCCCAGCCAAAGCGCCACTTCTTCCCACTCTAAAAGCAGTGCTTCCTCTTGCCCGATAGCACTTAGCACCTGGGCCAAAGTGAGTTCTTGGTCTTCCATTCGGACAGCTGGGAGGTCCAGTGCTTGGGCTACTTCCGGGGTGGAGTGGAGCCGGTCTAGGTATTCAGCTCGGCTCACAGTGTCAGAACTGGCTTTGATTTCCCTATAAAAGCCTGCAATTAGCGTGGAAATGTGGGTCGGAAGCAGGGGCTGACTCTTACTTCCGCACCAGGACAACTCACTCGCAGGCACACTGGGGTCCTTGTTGTTTTTTGACACTTGGTAGAAGGACAGGAACTCCTCAAGGGTCAAGCCCACTTCACTGGCTCCGATGTTCCCCAGGCTTTCCTCTGTTTTGCTCATGTAGTCGCTTCCTTGTAGCAGGGAATCCAGGGCGAAGAGGACTGCGGCTTCAGGAGTATCGTGCAGAAACTTCATGATGGCAGGCCGAGGCACGAGACCGGTCTTGCGGCGGTCTAGGTCTGTGAACCACTGCTTTAATTGGCGGATGTTGGCGGAGTCCAGTAGAACTGGAGGCGGGGTGGAGGCGGCTTGGGTGGGCTGCTGGCTTTGCTTTTTGCGGTACCGTTCGTACTTGATTTCATATGATTTGCGTTCCTGGTCCACTAGTCTCGGCTTGCTAGTATAAGGACGCTGGTACATGAAGGTGCCGCGGAAGTGAGGAGCAGGGTCTTTGCCATGGCTGTAGCGGGGTAGACTGAGGGCTTGTGGCTGGGGTGGGGACCTGGAGGCTGTGGAAGTGGGACTGGCGAAGGGCAGGTCGGAGAGCAACTTCGCCTTCGAGGACTTGCGGAAGTCCAGCACCTTTGGACTGGTAGGGACTTGAGCAGGCCTTTGGTTTCTCGCAGTCTGGCTACTGCCCGTTTGTTCCCGCAGTTCTTCATTGCCCTGCAGGAGCAGGTCCAAACACACCTTCGACTCTCTGCCCCAGTCCTCGTCCTCTTCTAACTGCAGTGTCCTTTCACTTCTGCTCTGCGCGAAACCCGCCAGCGCACTCATATTTTCCCTAGGCTTGAAACTAGGCAATAAGCCGCGAGTTAGTCTGTTCCGCCTTCACTCACTCGATATACCTCTTATGAGGATTGGAAATGCAAGGATATGAGCCTAGTCGTACTAAGGAATCTTGGCATTATTGATTGGAGGCTAGTTTAACACTATCGAAGATTAACAGGAACGATTATATATGATGTTGAAATACCTATATAACACAAATTCCCCAAGAACCACATCATGCCAAAGTGCAGATTTCCCATTAAAACCCTGCAAGTGGCAATTGGAGTGTATTCCCATACCCAGCTCTCCATCGGCTCTATAATATGGACATCGCAGCACGCGCCATTCTTTGCGGCCTGTCCCCCACCTGCACAGCCACGAACGCGCCCCTTCCCGAAGTGAAAGCAGGCCTCTGCCAGCTCTCTTCCTCCCTTCTTTTCGCTCGTCTTCGAGAGGACTTAGCAGCTTGCACACTGTCTCTAGGGGCAGCAGTGGCTGCAGAGCGCTACGGCTTGCGGGAAGACTTCGTTATAGACGCAGTGAAGATGTACCTAGATACTGAAATGACCAGTGGGAAATACCCGTATTGCATCTCAGACCGCTTCACACAGACCTTCGGCGCTCCTATTCCGACCCAGTGCTTCCAGGAAACCGGCCTGCAGGAGGGAGAACCAACCAAGAGAGAGCGAAACAGTTCCTCTCGACCTGGCCACACCACAGACGACCACATTTCTCACCGGTCATATACGACCGTGCAGAAAATCAAAGCCGTTAGAGACTATATCCAGGCTGAAAACCCCAGGGCCTTCGCACGTGATTTAGGCGTTCCCGCTATCAACATCATCCGCTGGCGGGAAAAAATGAGCACAGTTCTGTTCCAAGACGCACATGCGAAGAACCTGTATATCGAACGACTGTGTGCACAGGCGAGGGACAAGTTCTTGAAGGACATCGATACAGCCCTGTACAAGTGGTTTGAGAAGCAGCCCAAGCCTGTGGCGGACTCGGACGAGTCCATTATAGCGAAGGCCAAGAAAATCGCCACTGTGGACAAGGCCGTCCCGGAGATATCGAGACTGTGGCTGAAGTGCTTCAAGCAGTTCTATCATGTGGGGAAAGGGGAGACGTAGGCATTAGCACTCAGCTAAGCAGGGTTACTATGGGTAGCAAGCGTTGGTACCAGGTGGCAATCCAACCGAACCTATTCCTACTGAAGCAATAGCAGCACACTCATATAAGACGGCTAGGAAATGTCCCTTGGGACAAGATGGCAGGCTAGTTGACTACTGCTCTTCTTCTAGCTCAGGCAGTGCATGGCGACAGGTCGGACATTCGAGCTTGATGCGCATCCAGTTCTTCAAGCAGTCCTCATGGAAGCAGTGGCTGCAGGGCGCGTGCATAGTTTTGGAGGAGTTGGTTACCTCTTCCCGCTTGGCTAGAGGCACATTGAGCAGCGACATGCAAATAATGCACTCCGCCTGGCTACAGCTTACACTGCCGTCAATGTTGCGCTCTTCATCCAAAGACCGGTAGTAACTGTAGGTAATAGGACGGTAAGCCTCAGGCACGAAGAACCTAGGTCCTCGGAAGGAGTTCTGCACCCTCAGCAGTGCCATTTGCACCAACACCACTCCCGCCACTGAGCAGCAAATCCACACGTTCGGCTTCCACACGAGGAAGTTCTTGGGACAGCCAAAGATGTAGAGCTGAATAGAACTTACCACCAGCAGCAGTCTGGCAGCGCCTAGAGGCAGATACACCTCGCCTTTCACTGCGCTTTTGTGGCCGTAGTAAGCGTTCGCCGCTATTTGCGGCAGGAAGAAGAGGTGCAGGAAAGGAACGGTGGCCTCGTAAGCTTGGCTAAATAGCACCAGTACAAGCACGGTAAGCAGCACACTGAGAAGGAAGCGGGATTGAAAGGCGTTGAAAGCATCTCGGGTGCGCAGACTCCCCCAAGCCACGATTTCCGGGTTTTGCGCCTTCCAGACATAAGGCACCAAACGCACTTGCAGCATCATGAAGCACAGAAAGCTCCAAAACGCGTTAATGAGGAGGAAGTCGAAATTGAGCAGGTCCTGGAAAGCCAAGTTCAAATGCCACAGACACAAGTAGGCGTCAATTATAGCGTTCATCAGGATAAACCCCATTTCTATTTTCCCTGCAGTCATCGGACTGCCTTCGAAGCTCTTTTCTAGGTTCTTAATAGCCAGTAGGAGGAGAAACGAAAGGACTGTGAAGAGCAGACAATAGGCCTTTCGAGGATGTTTGCGTTCCTCTTCCGTCAATTCCTTCATTTCCGTGTCTAACTCAAAGGCCATATCTTCGCTCAGCAGAGCTGCTGTGAGTACGTAAGTTCCTGACTCTGAGTAGCTGATGTTGCCGTCTACCTGGCAGTTGGCGAAGTTGCGCTCTGCCACAGAGTACAGCAGTGTGGTTGAGTTGACGAGGTGAATGGTCCGCTGTTCAGCGCTGTAGGACAGGTTTTGGAAGGACATTAGGTACAGCGTGTCGTCTTCCCAGTCACCGTCGAAGAGGAACAGGCGACAGTCCAGCTGGACTTTACCATGGTGGCACTCGAAATAGTCCCTGCCAGAGTGAGACTTGAGTCGGTCAAAGAGGCCGGAAGTGCTGCTTTTCCACTCTCCTCTATACGCTACTTTCATCTCCTTCGGCACCTCAAAGTCCTGGAAAGTCTGCCTGAGTCCCGGGTCTGGGTCCTCACTCGTAGCATTGCTAGTCTTGTAGGCGCCTTCGCTCTTGCCCCTCCCTGCAGGCTGCTGCGCTGATATCAGAAACGTTAGCAACAGCGCAAGCGCAACAAAGGTCATCGCTCTTCCTCGGCAGTAGTCCACCATTATCGATGTCTGGGAAAAGACTGAAAGAGGGTGATGGGCAGGTTAGTGGGCGGCTAAAGGAGGAAAAACTGCTGTTTGGGAGGAAGGCTGGAGAGAGAATTTGGCTGGAAGGGGGAAAATCACCCGCAAATAGAAATTTCCTTCGGGACACTTGAAAAATTCAAGGCTTTTCGCGGATTTCGGACTGAAGGGGATGAATTAAGTTGTTAAATTGCTTTTCTGTCTGAAGATCTCAGAGTGAATGTATCAAATTGATCGAAAAACCGCCATAATATCAAACTTTTAGACCGTTTCATGCTGAAAAATCACCAAATTTCGTAAAGTTCTCTAAAAAATCTCCTAAAGATTTATGTCCTCTGCCAAACAGTACCATTTTCTCTGCAACCGAGTAAATTCCGCCGTTTTCCGCCTTTTAAAGGCGCGCTACCGCCTCTATAAATATTTCTACAATATAACTCCCAGATTTCGCTATGCCTGTATGTTCCTACTTACTACCTATAGCTTTGCCGCTCTTTTCAGTCTCTTGTCCACGAAGTCGGGAAAGAAGGGTCTCACATAGACAGCGAAGTAGACCTTGAAAGGGAAGAAGATCTTGCGAGCCCTGCGGTCCGCTGCCGCCAGTATGCTGGCCACACAGTCCTCCACCTCTATGCGGTGTTCGTTGTCTGAGGCCTCTGCGACCTGTACGATGGAGTTCTTGCGTAAGTTGGTGCGGACAGATGGAGGACAGATGAGTGTGATGGCCACGTCTTCCTGGTCGAATTCGCTCCTTAAGGCCTCGAAGAAGCCCGTTACTGCGAACTTGGAGGCGCAGTAGGCAGTCCGGAAGGGCAGTCCGATCTCTCCGGATATGCTGCTCAGCACCACGATTTGTCCTTTGGACTGCTTGAGGTAGGGGTAGGCGTAGTACGTGCAGTTCACATAGCCGAAGTAGTTCACATCCATCAGTTTGCGGTACACGTCCAGGTCCTGCACCCCTTCGAAGAGCTGGTGCGCCGCTATGCCTGCGCATAGCACTAGGATATCTATGCCTCCGAAGCGAGCAATTGCAGCTTCTATTGCTGCTTTGCAGTCCTCCGCAACAGTGACATCTGCTCGCACGACCAATACCTCCTTGCAGCCTGCCTCCTCACACTCTCTTGCGACTTGCTGTGCGTCTGCAACAGCCCTGTCCACCAGTGTGAGTCTGTCTAAGTGGCGAGTACAGTTGCGCTTGGCGTAGGAAAGGGCCAGACCTCGGCCTATGCCTGAGCCTCCGCCTGTGATGAGGACGGAGCTGTGGGCTGAGTGGCACTTACGCTTCACCTCGACTTTCGCGAAGAGCTTCAGAATGGTGAGGTTGTTCCCCATTTAGTAGCTGCAACCCTATGCTGACCTACTCCTTTAGTCTACTTCGTAGTTGAAGACACGCACAAGGTTGCCCAGCACTCCCACAACCTTCGTCTCATCCACCCAGGCGAAGGAAAAGCCGGGCTTCCTCTCATTCGCTACGAAGCTTTTGGGCTGATTCGCAGGGTTCATCGAGCCTCCAGGCCTGATGTACCTAACCGCATAGGTCTTAACGTCAATGACATGGATATGTCCATCTGCAACAGCCAGAGTGAGGATGTGGTTGTTTCGACTCATGTCGTTGATCTGAGCGTTTGGGTAGTAAATTACGTTGGGAGTGAAAGAAAGGGAGAAAGTGGCTACTCGATTCACCACTTTCTCTTCATATCTCGCCTTCGCAACCTGTCCGTGGGAAAGGAGCAGTCCGATATCCGCCCCCAGTCCCTCTCTGGTGACATACATTCTGTCTGCATTCACAACTAGTGAGCACCGTTCTTCCAAAGTGTCGCTTCGGTGCACTCGGATAGTGCTCTGTAATGCCCCTCTCATCTGAGTACTGCCTGTCAGAGTGAAGACTTTCCCAAGGTCAGAGGAGACGCAAATCTGCAGAATTGACTGGTTTATTGCTCCTGGATTAATAATAGGCTGAGGGCGCAGAGCTTGAGGGAAAGGGGGACCAGGCTGGTTAGGCGCGCCTGAGAGAGTACCTAGGTGGGGAGTACGAGTGACAGTGAGCGTTTTGAAGGAAAATTGGACTAAATCGCCCTGAGGAGTGCCGAGGTAGACATAGTCAGCAGAGAGACTGCTGCAGGTCGCCAAAGTGGGAGAGTGAGCTGGGCCTGTATGGACGGACAGCGCTCCATTCGACAGGTCACAAAGGACCACCACCCAGTTCCGATCATCATTGCCCACAATAACTGCCCTACATAAGAGTCACCTGGCTGCCGCGAAGCCTGAAGCCAACACTGCATTCAGCGGAGGGCCCATCTCATACTGCAGTTCCCCCTGCGGATGAGTGAACACCTTGAACCTCCCTGCAACCTCTGTGACCAGCACTCTTTCCCCCTTCGCATCCACCTCGATTTCCTTCACTTCCCCCGTCATCGCTGCCAAGTGAGTAGGGTTGTAGGCCGCTCCTGCAGGCAGCCACTGGATCACTTCACCGCTTTGTCCACTGGCTAGGACTTACCCAGTGTAAATAGCATCACCATACACTCGCAAGGCAGTGATCACGCTTGCATGGCCACGACAGGGAATCATCGTGAATTTGTCCGCTTTCATCATATGCTTCTCTACTTGATGTCTGCTGATGTACAAATCGTGCCAACTGGCGTACCGGTCGACTCTACAAAAGAGCCATCTAGTGAGGGATAGGTCTCTCCACACCCAGTCAGCTCTGCCGTGCACTACTGACTGTGTCTTCCTGCAGCAAACGGACAGCCGAATTAGCTCTTTCACGGTCAGGTAGGAGCAGATCTCGGACAGATCGTCATTCCGCAGTCCTTCCATTTACAACTCACAGACAGAGATCAGCCATACAAGGTCTATTAATCTTCCAGGGCTTTCTTGAGGTAGCGGCCACGACGCACTAGCGGAGGTGGTGTCTGCGGCAAGTGCGGAGTGTATATGTGTGCCAGCGCCTGCAGAGCCTCTGTACTGGCATTCCGACTGCCACTGTGCTCTGATAGCAGCGTCTTGTAAGGCGAAACAGAGCGATTCACTTGCTGGCGCTTGCACTTGAACGACTGCTTGGCAGCCTCCACTCTACGCTGTCTTTCTATCTCTCTCGGACTGGAGGAAATGGGGTCGAAATCAGGGTAGACTCCCTGTGAGGAGTAGACAGGACGACTAGTAGGCAGCCAGGTCTCCGTCACTTCAGGTAAGCGAGGGGTTGAGGGCTGTCTGATGACTGATTTGGCTCTTTGGACGACCTCTGAAATGGGCTTGGGCAGGGATTGACTACGGCAACTGCCTTTGAAAGGACAGTCCTGTGCTTCCAAATGATACTGACTGCCCTGCAGCTCCCCTCTCGACATGATGCCTCCGGGCAAGTACTCCACAATGAAGACTTCTTGGTCAGGGTCCACAGGCTTCCAGTCGATTTCCGGTCCTCCTTCTATGGGTCTCAGCACCAGCTCAAATCCTTTCTTCACAGGGGATATCCGTATTTCAGGCTTCGTGGGAGATTTTTCAGGCGAAGCGAAACAGGGCCTTTCAGGAGTGCGGAAGAAGTGGAAGTGGGAAGCAATGCTGGGCGACTCGACTGGAGACTGCAGATTGTGAGGCATTTCAGGCAGAGTGTCAGCCGAGCCTTGGCTGCTTTCACTGTCTGCGGGGTCAGGACTGTGGGCCGCGCGGTCCGGAGAGGCTTTGAAGCTTTTGGTGGGAGAAGGCTTGGAGGCGGCTTCTGCCCACTGGACAGTTTCAGCGTTTGCAGGTAATTGCAAGTCGTAGTCAGCGAACATAAGAGCGGGAGTAGTGGGCGGAGGCCCAATTGCCAGCTCCATTGAGAAAGTGTCCTTTCGGACATGTTCACTGTCGCTTAGGTCGCATTGGTCCACAATCGGCTGCCTCTTGAAGCCGTGGATTTGAGCGGGAGTGAGGCCGAAGTCGATAAGCCAGTACTTCGCCGAGAAGTTCGGGCCGGCCTTAAGAGCAGCAAGCAGCAAGCAGAGAGCAGAGCGAACCACCAAGTCCACTCCTAAGCCCAGCAGCCACTGATACAGCAGCGTTATTGCCGCTGTAGTCTTGCTATCAGACGCCCCCACACTCCAGCAATTCAGTCCAATTGTGACCGCAGTGGCACACAGCACTGTTCCTTCCAGCTTCAAAGAAGTCATAGGAGCTGCTGCAGGTCTGGCAGGCAGCGTAGACGTCCAGCTCACTCCTCGCTTATGTGGTTGAGCCGTGGTGATCAGGTCTGAACGCTGTAGGTCGGAAACGCTCTGGGACTGCGGGATGTCTGGAATGTCAGTGAGGTTGAAGGAAGAGAGGTATACAGTGTGGAACGTGTAGGTTAATAGGAGAGCAATTCCAGTGGAAACTCCAGCTGCAGTGATCGCTAATTCCGGCGTAAAGGACTCTATGAACATACCGATGAGGAGATTGAAAGCCCAAAGCAGGGTCAAGTGCACTGCAGCCAAATACAAGTGGGCTGCAGGCGGCAGGTCGAACTGAGGACAGGAGTAGCTGAGTGCGCCCCACAGAGGAATCAAACTCTTCGCACACTGTGAGAAAGTAGGACTGGGAGTAGGCCTGTATACAGCCAGCGGCTCCAGGCGGAAGTCATTGTAGAGGTAAAGGCTTTTGAGGATTTTGGTAAGACGCAGTGTGAGAGCCAGAGAAAAGAGCAGCACAGCTGCCAACACTGCAGGCAGTGCGACCTCTGGCATATCCTCCATATACATATTTGAATTAAGACGTTAGGCTGCTATGGAGCGCTCCCACAGGCGAGGGGGAATGAAGCACTTCTCTCTTTGTCTGACATTCTAAGCGTGCTAGTCTGCTATTTGTGGCATTTGTGGAGGGTATGCACCGTGAGAAAGCAGAAAGGTCAAATGTCTGATAGACAAGGCTCGTTGTTGAATGCTTTCTGAGTTCTCCTCTCCAACAGCTTCACGCCTGTACTCGCACTACTTGTCCTAAGTCAATGCACCTACGCTGAATTGGAGGACTTGCTGACCCAATTGGAGACAAAGACTGGAAAGTGACAGTTAAAACATGGCTCAGACCGGACCAAAGCCAACTAAGGCACTGCTTCAGCTGAGCATTGACACATCCGACGAGTACGCTGTTTCCAGTGAAGAGCCCCTCTCTACCACTCACCTCCCCAAAGTACTAACCACCTGCAATCACAACTTGCCCAGAGACTTTTCTACCTTCACTCCCAAGCCCCGCCCTTCCTGTCTCTTCACACAGAGACCCTTTACTCCGCTGCACCCTGAACATAGAGCTGCCCAGTCCTCTAAGCAGGCGCAAGCCTTGAAAGACCATTGGAGACTCACGCTTCAGTCCTTACTCCTCGCCAATCAAACTCCGCAGCCTGACCTCAACTCGATCAGAGACAGAGCGGTTTCCTTGCCCCGTCTTTTTCCCAGTCGCAAAACCTTGATACTGGACCTAGATGAAACTCTAGTGCACTGTGACTCGACTGAGCCGCAGGTGATTCTGCCCATAGCGCTGCCAGCCGGAGCCAGTGGGACAGCGGGTATCAGTGTGCGACCCTTTGTTCGAGAGCTGCTCGAGACTGTAGCGGACATATACGAGGTCGTAGTGTTCACAGCCTCGCAGAGTTACTACGCAGACAGTGTGATTGACTATTTGGACCCAGAGGGTAGACTCATACACCATCGCTTGTACCGGGAGAGTTGCTTGTCCGGCCCTAACGGTCTCTACATCAAAGACCTGCGCATCTTAGCAGGCCGCAGGTTGCAAGACATGGTGATAGTGGACAACACAGTGTACAGCTTCTGCTTCCAACTGGACAACGGCGTTCCCATTCTGTCCTGGCAGAACGACCCCCAGGACCGGGAAATGATACGACTGAGGGAGTACTTGAAGCTGTTGGCGCAAGCACCGGATGTGAGAGTGGTGAATAGAGCCACTTTCCAACTGTACCGCCTGGGGAGAGACTGTGTGAGGCAGGCTAGGAGTAACAAGGAAAACTCCCCTTCGACTAATACTAAATAGCCAGCGTGGCTTTCCCTCTTCACATGTCAGTTTCTCCACTTTCGTCCATAATATGCGCTCAGGGGCGAGTTATACGGAGTGGCTGCTGTTCCACCTGTGGAAGACGGATGAAGCGAGACATGCCTCCTGTCCCCACATATTAATCCCTGACACTGTCATCTACCGCTGGGGTCGTCCCTACCTCTGGTACTTCTCCACCCGCTCCGGCCAGCTGCTGCGCAAGTCAAAGACCAAACTGTCCAGCAAATGCATCCTTTTCAGCTTCACTTCCTCCCAGCAGCCCAGTCAACTAGTCGCAGCCTACCTGAGCTTCGAAGCGCAGACTCTGGCAGTCGCCCACTACTTCACTCTCACCTCCTTCAGTACTTCCCACACAGGCGACTTCGTGATGAATAGGGAGAAGAGTCTCAGTGGACTGCTGCAGAGGTGGATTGAGCCGAAGGGAGGACATGCCAGTAGGCTCTATATAGCACTTATCAAGGCTTCCTGGAGTTCTTCCTTCACTATCGTCGAACGAAGAGTCAATGTCCATTCCTTGAACGACAAAGAAACTGACTTTTACGACCGTATTGCGACTTATGAGGGTCTGGAGGCTCAGTCGAGAGCTGAGGCAGTAACTACTCCCCAAATAGTGGGAGACGTGCAGAAGATTTGTGAGGGAATGGTGCAGCACGTGAGGAAAGTCTCAGGAGGCAACGTGGAAATCACGAGGATGGTAGTCTATTTCAAGCAGGACGAGCGGGATCAGCTGTGGTTGTTGTTCTGCGGAGGAGTGCAGATACTGGACTTAGAGGAAGAAAGGTCGAAAGGACCGGAGAAGGAGCTGGAACTGTCCCTGCCTCCAATAGCCCTGTCCAAGCATATGCCCGCTGGGGGGGAATACCACGAAATGGCGGCTAACCGTCTCCCCTGCTTTAGCTGCAACCTCCTCACTCGCCAAGAGTCTCTCTACCCACTTTCCTTTCGCCTGGTGCTCTCCTGCTTAGACAGCGGCTTCGACTCTCCGCCCAATTGCAGTGCTTTGCCTGCTGAAACAGAACTGGAAATCAGTGAGGAGCGGGCAGACGAGGTGCCCGGAGTGATTCGCAGAGCTGTAGTGGGAGTCACGAATGAGAAGTACAGTGTGCTGAGGGGAAATATGAAGTGGTTGCAGTCCCCGCTGAAACTGTGTGAAAGCTGCTATTTGTACTATACAGCACATGTACTGAAAGAGACTCACTCCACAAAGCCACTTCTCCAGAGGCCTGTAATCAGTCCCGTCTCTCAGCCATTGCCCGTCTCTCCGCCTCTCAAAACTGCCAGCAGTTGGAGTTTCAAGCGAACCACCACTTCTTCCAAACTGCTCCTCAGCACTTCGAGAAGCAGGAAGCAGCCTGAAATCGCTCCACTGCCTACGCCCAGACTGCAGGGTCACTTCACTGCCAAGCGACTGCCCTCCCTCCTCAGTATCTACTCGCTGTCGGAGACTAGCACGCAGTCAGGGTCGCAGTCTGTCAGGATGCGAACGACGCCGAAGGAACTGAAAAGTGATGTGGTAAAGTCCACTATCCAGCAGCTCAAAATGTGCATTTTAGATGGTATCTAGCAGGTAAGACTTATGGAACTATATCGGTAGACTCTAGTCTGGGACTGTGTTCTCTGCTAAATTTGGTGAGATTGGAGCAGGAATTATTCATTCACGGAGCAAGTGAAGGCAACTGTGGGAAATGAGTGCTGCTCCTGCGCTCACAGGCAAGCCAAAAGCCTGAGAACTGCTGAAACCAATGTTCAGAGAACTCCCTTTCTCAAGCAACCGGAAAGTGCTGCCCTCTCTGCACAGCTAAAGACTTAGCACAGCAGTTGAAGTACTATTAACACTATTGGTCGTAGAGGACCATTTGAAAGCTTTGCCCTGCGTCTCGCAGGGAGCGGCCCTCAGTGCGGTACAGCGGGATGTCCACATACCCCACCACTTGGTCGTGATGAGGGCGACTTCCCACCTGTTTCTGCTTCCTCTGTGCCTCCACAAACTGACATCTCAGTTCCGCCAACTTCGTAGTGTCTTCCTCAGCAGGGACAGTGGCTGCAGGCTCCAGCAGCAGCGGCATAGGTCTCGCTCTCTTCTTATTGCAAAAGCACGCCCACATGCTTGCTATTATAATGGACCATTCAGACTGCAGCTAGTGTTATTCTGCCCCCGGCTCCTCGATTTGGTCGTAGTGGGTGGCCAGAATCGCCAACAGCCCCTGGAACGCCTGCTCGATATGGTCATTTATTAGCATCTTTTTGAACATGTGGACGAGTTCCTTGGCTTCGTCGATTTCCGCCCGGGCGTTGCGCAGACGGACTCTGAGTGAGTTTTCATCCTCTGTAGCCCGGCCTCTCAGTCTGCTTTCCAGCTCCTTCATGCTGGGCGGCATCACGAAGAGGTAGTTGCAGTCCAGTCCTGACTCGAAGATCTGCTTCGCTCCGCCGACGTCTATGTCCAGTATGCAAATCTGTATACAGGTCACCTTCCCAGAAGCACGAATGCGCTCGATTTCCGCTCGCAAAGTGCCGTAGTGGTTCCCGTGCACTTCGTTGCTTTCCACGAACTCGCCCTGTTCCTTCTTCACTCTGTACTCATCCATAGTCACGAAGTAGTAGTGCTTGGCGTGCACTTCGCCGGGTCGGGGCTTGCGGGTGGTGCAGGAAACGCTGAAGTCGAAGAGGGTGGGGTAACGGTCGGTCAGCAGCTTGATGAGAGTGCCTTTGCCTACGCCGGAGGGTCCTGCCATCACTAGCGGCTTGAAGTAGTCAGGCTCGGGGTTGAATACGCTGAAGAAGTCCCTAGCGAAGAGGAAAATGTCCCTGGGCTGGTGCAGCAGTACAGATGTGAGGAAGTCATTGAGTAGGTTCCTCAGCTCAGGGTGTTGCTGCAGGTAGTCCTCGTGCTGGCCTTGCAACTCCAAGCGGCGCTCTTCGTACTCAGCCTGCTGCTTGGCATTTAGCCGAGGCATCACCTCCATTTACACTATATGAGTGAGGGGCTTTGGCGGGTGGTTTGGAATGCATTAATACACACTCCTAGAGCTGGATGTAGCTGAGGTGTTTGAACAGAGAGAAATAGGGTGGAAATGAATGTTGCCTACATAGGCGCCTCTTGGCCTCAGCCAAACACCACTGCAGCTGGAAGTCGCACCATTGGACTATTGAAGTGCCTGCTCCGCCTTGGCTACAAGGTCACTTTCCTGACCTACAAGAAGCCCAACCCCAGCCAAATGACCGCCATCTCCCAACTCCCTGTGGCCACCCACTACTGCCCTCCAAACGACGAAGCCCACTTCCAAACAGTCGCAGGCACTCCCGACATATGTGTATTCGAGAAGTTCCCCACAGAGGAAATGTTCAGCTACCAAGTCCACCGCTTGTTCCCCAACTGTCTGCGAGTGCTCGACACTCAAGACCTGCACTGTCTGCGCACACAGCGACAAGCACTGGGCCAGGTCTCACTAGCTGCGAGCAAGGCGCATGTGCCAACTTTGCTGGGGGACGAGATGGCTTGCAGGGAGATAGCGAGTATTCACAGGAGTGACTTAGTAGTGTTTTGTTCGGACTATGAGGTGGAAGTGACGAAAAGGCTGGGAGTGGAGAACGGCCTGGTGCTGCCGATGTTCTATGAAAGCGCAGACATTGAGAAGTGGAAGGCAGTGGACTTGGACAGGAGGGATATGGTGTGGCTGGGCAGCTACACCCACGCACCCAATCGAGACTCTTTGCAGACTTTGCCTGACATTTGGCCCAATATACAGGCGCAACTGCCTGGAGTGGAGCTGCATGTCTATGGAGCCTTCTTTCCGCCTGGATATGCTTTGAACCTCCCTGGAGTGCTAATCAAAGGGCAGGTAGCGAGTCTAGACTGCCTTGCCACTTATAGAGTGATGCTGGCACCGCTGCGCTTTGGAGCGGGGATAAAGGGGAAAATCACGGATGCTTGGCTGTACGGTGTAGTTCCGGTCACGACCAGCATAGGCGCGGAAGGGCTGTGCCGCCAGGGTCACTTCCCTGGCCTCATAGAAGACAACTGGCCTGCCTTCTCAGCCGCGGCCATATCAGCTTACCGCTGTCCTCCCCCTACTCTGAGAACTCAGGCCTGGACAAGCCTCCAACAGCACTTCAGTCTGGAGAGCTGTCAACGCCAGCTGGCCTCCGCCCTACTCTCCCTCCAGTCCAATCTATCCGTGGTGCGGGGCAATCGACCTATCCAGCAGCTCCTCTGGTCCCAAACTCTGCGCTCCACTGAGTACCTCTCTAAGTATCTTCAGACCAAAGCTAAGCATTGCTAGGCTGCTTTTGCGCGTTGGAGACGATCACGGACAGACTCTTTAGGTTCTCGAAGAGGATCTGCATGCTTGCGTCCACTTCTTGCTGGGTCATTGAGGCCCGACGCTGGCACAGGTTGCCGATAAGTTGGCCGTTGTAGTCGAGGATGGACTGGATGAGGTCGGGACCACGGGTGAGGACGATGGCTTTGAGCTCGTGCTTGCGCTCCGTCTCTTCCATATTTGCCGGGACTAGCAAGGGGTCGAAGTGGCTATCCACCTTAGGAGCTAGTTAGGGAGTGGGTCTCTCTTTCTAAAGTTGGGCCTATATAGTGCGATCAGGACGAAGAAGTGATCGATGCATTACTGTCTAAGGGGGAAATATCTACTGCTACTAAGGACCTGTAGTGTGTACCTATTGGTTGGGAGGACAGGGTATCCACCCAATTGCCTGCAGCTTGGATACTTTACTCCATATTCACATTTTACAGCGAATTCAATCTCCCACTTGCCTACTCCATCAGCTATACGCCACTAAAGCTAAATACGCTATCTAGGCCTTGGCTCTCTGCATGGCGCCAATAAACTCCCTCAAATCCAGCGTGCCATCCCCATTCACATCCGCCTGATCCATCATAGAGTCCACCCTCGAGTCTGTGACTCCAGACCGTAGCGCCCTGAGTGTCACTGCCAACTCCGCTCGGCTGATTTTGCCGTCATGGTTGCGGTCAAACATAGCGAAAACGGACCGCAACTGCCCAGGGTCACTGTGCTCTGTGTAGAAGGAAGTGAGGAGACTCCGCAGAGTGGCCTTCTCCAATGGACTCAGTGCAGACATGTATATAGAAATGCAGGGGAAAAGGGGGTGGAGAGGACTGGGACAGGGGCAGTGCAGGCAATACTGCAGCGACTGAAGGGCAATGTGGGCGAAAGCGACTTGAAAGAGCTGAATTCAGCCCTGTGGAGACTGGGCTACCAGCGCAAGCCGGAGCTAATGGTGCAGGCTGCAGTGGAGTGTGGGCATTTGCCCCTGCAGGAAGGCCACTACACAGCTCTGATGGACGGCTTGCTGTGTGCGCAGAGAGCCACGCAGGCTGCCAGTGTCTTTTACCACACTCGACTCTTCAATGTACCTTTAGACTGTGCGATATTGAGTGACCTTTTGGCAGGTTTGCTGCTTTCAGACCCTGGAAGTGACAACATTGAGTGGGTTTGGGACCGAATCGCTGAAGAGAGTATGACTCCTCCCGCCAACCTCTGTGCCAAGCTGCTGCTTGCCTGCATAGAGAAAGCGCAGTGGGTTCTTGCTAGGAAGGTGCTGTCCGCAGTGCTAAAGCACGACCTAGAGCTGCCCTGGAAACAGGTCCACTCCCGCCTGCCAACTGCCTCAGACCGAGAGGGCTTCGTGGAGTTCGAGCAACTATGGAAAGAGGTAGAGGACAAAAGTGAGAGAAACCCGCCCAAAGGCCTCAGATTCGTGCTAGTGTTCCCCCGCAAGCCGACTTAGACTAATTGAAATAGACGGTACATGTAGTTCAGTGGCTGTTGGTGCAGCTTCCACTTGGAAAAGGCGCCTCTAGGCACTGTGTGGCGGAAGTAGACTCGGTCCACTCGACTGTGCACTAAGGCCATCGCACACATCACACAGGGCTCAGCTCCCAGCAGGACCACAGCGCCTTGGCAGTAGTACTGCTCGGGACAGGTGTGGCTGCTGCTGAATTGCCCCAGGGCTTGCATGGTGGAGTGGTCCAGCGGTCCTTCTCCGTCTCTAGTCCTAACTTCCACCCTCAATTGGTCGTGCAGGATGAGAGTGTCAGTAGGCTGGAGCGACTTCAGCAGGTCTTGGTAGCGCTGGGTCTCCTCTGGACTGTGCTCCAGTGGCAACAGGGACGGCTGTTTGAACGCACACGGCCAATGCTTGCTCCAGGCTTGGCACTGCTCTCGGGTGTAGGCGGGTCCTGCAGGCACTAAGGTTCTGACTTCAGTGGCGGAGCAATGACTACAAGGAGTGGCAAGCTGAAGGAGGGCTGGGGTGGGTTGGTCCGCCCACAGACACACTAGGACTTCCAGAGATGAGGCTGGCGGGGGACAACGGTGTGGACGGATGCGCTTGAGCGAGGGCTCGAGGCCCGTCTGAGAGAGAAGGGAGACAGCGGTGGCACCGAGCTTGGTCGGCACGAGGAGCACTCTGGCCTCTACGAGATCAGGCCTTGTAGCGAGATGATCGTACGGCAGCCATTCCAGCATTGCACTAAATGTCAGCGGAGGGCGCAGTGAGAATGCTGCGTTCCCCAAGTCACTCCCTGGTTCAGCTCTACGCTAGAGAAGAGGACTCTACGAGCTCTGCCGCTCTTACTACTGGAGAGTGACGTGGAAAACGCACCATATTCACAGCGTTCTGTCCCACTCACACATAGTCCACATAGTCCGGAGTCTCCCACTGCACAGTCTCCCTTCCTGCAGCTCACTTACATGCACAGCCCTGCGCCATTAACATTACAGCGCCACCACTCGTCCAGTACCAATTGCATGCACTATGGAGGGACTACTCAGAGGCACGCATAGCTACGGGGAGACCAATGGGGAGGACTGGAGTCGGAGAGAGGAAGCGGCTGGACCGAGGTAACGTAACTCTGTGAGAATATGATGATGGCTGAGAAACCGCCTAAGTCCAAAGAAAAGCCCATAGTGTCCAGCCGCCTGCCCAAAGTCTTTTCCATGCACTCCTCTCCCGCACAGGCGTCCATTAAGCCGCCAGTCCCATCTGAATACAAACACACTGTTGACCTACTCTCCCCACTCAAAGTCACCAAGAGACAGTACGACCGGCTCCACCGACTCATGATCCAGGCGGACGCTCCTCAGCCCGTTGTCAACATCGTCCCTGCAGCTCCTCTGCGTCTCAGTGACTTCGTGGTCATGTCTGCTCTCAACACCTCCTTTCTAGGCGCTGTTAACAAGATCCTGCACGCCCCTAGTCTTCGCATGTACGCAGTGCGTGTACTGCCTGTGAGCAGCATGGAGGCCAGGCGCAGTCTGGCAGACTGGCTGAGGATCTGGACACTAGTGCAAGAGGACTGCGAGCAGCTAATACACGTGGAAACGACCAGTTGGAACCAGCCGGAAGGGTATGTCTCGATAGCACTGGAATACGCCAACAGTGGCAGTCTCCAGTCCTTGATGGACTCTCTAGGGGCCATACCTGAAGGCATCTTGAGAGGAGTTGCAGGGCAAATAGCAGAGGCACTGCGCTGTCTGCACAGCAGGAATATCACTCATGGACAAGTCTCTCCTACCCAAGTTCTGCTCTTCAGAGCTGGGCAAGTCAAACTCGACTCAGCAGCCAAGCTCCACGCCGCAACCCGGTCTCTGCAGAAATCCAACTTTGAAGTGTTGGGCAAGCGTCCAGAGTCCACAGTGGAGGAAGACATATTTGACTTGGGGACCACGCTACTCGAGTGTGCAATGGGCGGACCAGACTGGCTGGAGTGCTTGAGTCAGCCTGTCTTAGTGTGCTGTGTGTTTCATACAGTTCTACAGGCGGGAATAGCGCCGCTCCTCACTCGCCTCAGTGCGCCTTTCCAAGCTTTCCTATGCTCTTGTCTCAAGTTCAACCCAGCGAAGCGAGCACATGCGACAGATCTACTTACACACGACTGGCTGCAGCGCAGTGAAGCCGGCATTACCGTGACTCTTCGGGACCTGTTGAGCATTTCATTCCAGTGGGCTGCACCGTTGGAGTACCGAATTGCAGCAGAGAAGCAGCTGGACCGACTCTGTGAAAAGCTGAAAATGGTGCTGATGCGCACCGTGCCGCAAATCACCTCTTCAGAGCCGCTGGCCGAGCTGGCGCTAGACCTGGGACTGGACGAGGCAGAAGTTAGAAGGAAGCTGGCCAGCATATATCAAATCAGTTAGTGTACACATAACCCTATCTGCCCAGTTCCAACTAAGACCAGCTTGGAGAAGCTAACTTATACTAGGACCGCATCCCGCTTCCCATTCTGTACCCCTGTGAGGCGATTCTCGGTCCCTTGCCGATCTTGGCTTCGACGTCCTGCGGCAGCCAGTGTGGCTTGGAGTGACCCCACATGCACACTCGCTTGAACATTTCACTCACTGTGTGTCTGCCGTTGCCGTAGGAAGTCACTAGGTCTTTCACCTTGTACGCATGCGGGCCTTTGCCCACTACACACCGCACGACAGCCTTGCGTCGCAAAGGCTTGATAGTCTCCATTTTCCGCTTGATCTTTTCAAGAATTGCAGGCGAGGGGTTGACGTCTATGTGCGACTGAGTAAGTCGGATGTTCGGAACTCCTTGTTCCAGTATAGACATCATCGACAAGTCAATACCGAAGTCCAGAAACGGATACAGAGACGCATACAAGAACTCCCTCTCCACTCCCAACTTCCACGTGATCGGGTCCACTCTCGGCTTCACCTCCTCATAGAAGTGCCGTCTGCACCAAACAATGGCCTTGACTCGGGCTGGCAGGATGCCGTAGCGGTAGGCCAGGTCCTTGACGTTCCAGCCACTTTCGTACAGGCGATACATTTCCTCCTTGGCATGTGGCGACAGTCGGCCTGATATGTCGTCTGCACCCAGTTCTTCATCGTCATCCACGAATTCAGAACCCTCCTCCAGTAACTGCTCTGCAGCTAAGCCGAGGTTTTTCGGCTGTTTGTTTTCTCTTTCAGCCTGCTGCGCTTCATACTCCAATCCTTCTCTATAGGTCCCGTCAGGAGTCAGTCCGCTGATATAGTCCGTAACTACTTTTTTCTTCATCGAGAGGCCTGTATCCCACTTGTCCGAGTCTTCGCGGGTATGGAAGAAGGAGTAATTCAGCTTGAACTTTTCATAGTTATTGTAGTCAGAAGCGAGGTTTTCGGGCGATTTCTTCGGAGAGAAGTCGAAAACTGAGTTGAGACGCAGGGCTCGGGTGAGACGTTTGGTCTTTTCCACTCTCGAGTAATTCTGAGGGTCGAAGGCGGCGTTTTCGTTGGCGAAGTAGCCGCGCACCATTTGCTCGAACTCCTTGTCCTTCTTTCGAAGTCGCTCGGCCTCCAAGTCCTCAGGCGTCTTATCAATTTTCTTCTTGAATTCCTTGGTGGGAGTGGCTGCCTTGAGGGCTTCTCGCTGGCGCTGCAGAGAAGGCCGAGGGGAGTGCAGATCCGAGGGCTTGCCGTGAGTCTGGATAGTGCGGAGATCGTTGAGGCTGGCAAAGCAGCGCAGCCCGCGAAGACGCCACACTAGCATATTAATGCCTCAGCTTTCCTGAGGCCACAGATAGGTCTCCCAGACTCCAGCTTCTTCACTACTTCGGGGAATAGGCCCTATACTGCAACCTGCATGCTATCCATTTGGACGCAGAACTGCTTATCATATCGGCACTGTATTCAAATCTCACAAATGCATAAATTAACTTAACGCTGGCTCAGCTAGAGACTTGTCATGACTTTCAGCTTCCTCTACGTAGGAGTTGTTGGGAACTCTCATCGCTCTGGATGAGCCCAGTTCCAGTTCAGAAGGGAGAGAAGCCTTTTGCAAGCACTGGGACTGGCCGATCACAAGGAGAAGAAAACACACTGCGAAATAGCCACTGTTCAGACCTACAAAAGTGGCCGAAATCGACACATCTATTGGACTATCGCCAGGTGCATGATAGAAGTAGTATGTATTGAGTCCAGCACTGCATATCACCATCACAGTGGACAGTTCTGCTAGTAGGAAGTAGAATCCTTGAGTGTAGACGAAGGAGTGCAAAAACACGCTAATAACGCTGTAAACAGTCAGGAGAATGAAGAGGTAGCTGGCCTGACCTAAGGGAGTGTAGGCAGAGTGCAGTTCGAGCCAGAAACTTGCACATTTGCATGCACAGAGCAGCAAGTCCCAAAGGACCAAGCGCTGGCCTGCACACCACATGGGAAAATACTCAGTGAAAGTGTGTGGGCGTAGAAGCCTTGTGATAGTCACAAGCAGCAGCGGCAGTATTAAATTGAGGAACACAGACAGTACTGGTAGGTAGTACACTAGGGTTATATGAGTGCCCACCCAACACTTCTCACTCATGTCTGTGAAGAGCCACTGCTCTGAGTCCACTTCCTCGCAGGCTAGCAAGAAAGCCAGGGCTTGTGTGGCAATAGCGGGAGTGAATAATAAGCAGGAACTCAGTAAAATGCACACAGTCTGCCAGTATTTCGCTCTGTGCAGACTGGCTATTAGTAGAGTGAAGGGAAGCAATAGAGGAAGCGTGAGACTGCCTAGTACTGCCTTGATGTTTTCCACTTCGGAGTAGTCGAAACAGGCGAGCTGCAGGTCGTGCACTCGGAACGAAGAGAAGAAAGCTAGAGCCTCGAGCGTGTATTTGATGGGAGATGGATATGACGCTTTGAAGGGAATTACGGCGGAAAGCAGCTGGGCGTGGTTGATCATAGCTTTGAGTACATAGAGACGGAAGACATCATTGCTCTTCTGTGCTAGGCAAACGACGACTCCCATGAAGACAAGTATGCACATAGGGATAGCAGCAATCAGTAGTCCAGTTTCGACCTTGTCTCCACACTTCTCACACTCCACGAAGCTGACTCGATAGTAGCCCTGCGCACACTCTGTGCAGAGTTTGCCTGCGAAGCCCTCTGCACAGACCCCAGTAGGACCCTCTAAGCACTTCCCCTTCAGTGGACAGACCAGCACCGCACTGGAATTGAGTGAAGTTCGCCAGTGGTCTGCAAGCACGGTCATGTTATTGCCTCCTTCGCAAATTGCATTAGCGGGACAACGAGTGCAGAACTGGTCGTCTGTGAAAAAAGACACATTCCCTGGATTGCAGTACTCACACCACTGCGGGTGATATATTTCCCCTGAGGTGCAGTTACGGAAAGAAATAGTGACTTCCCCCGTAATATTCACCGTATTCCACATCATTTCCACACTAAGGACTTGCCGCGAAGCAGGGGGCGCCAGCACTATCAAGCTGGTAAACTGGAACAGACCTTTGTTGGAAAGAGAGACTTTATTGCCTCTGAAAGTGACTTGGCTGGGAGGAACTGGAAGGGTGAGGACGTAGTTAGTGGCAGTGGTCACTCTCTTGCCATAGTGGTCCAGTATCTCGAAGGCCAGAGGAACTTTGGATCTTTGACTACTCACTTCCCCTCCCACAGCCAATTGAGCTACGGAAAACAGACTTGCGGGGTAGGAGGCCAGGTCTGCCCCATAGTCAGCCTTGTTGTAGTGGAATTGGACGTTTACTAGGACCAGCGGGGCGTTTCTCCACTTTATAGCCCCGCCTTCTAGGGCTGTATTTTCTCGAAACACCGAATTTCGAATAAGTTTCTCCTCTAATTGGTCGACTGAGAGGTCCAGAGCTCCCCCTGCACTTTCCGCCTTGTTATATAAAAACCGACACGAGTCTATCAGAAACGACACACTCTGTAGGAACAGTACTCCCCCCGATGTGGAAGAGGCACACAGTTCAAAGGTTGAGTTACTGATATGAAGCTGCCCCGCTACACTTTGGGAGATGACTGAGAGCGCTCCACCCACCATTGCACTGGCATTCTGCACAAACACCTCCTCAAGCAGCACAGAGCGGCAGTCCACACAGCCCAGCACTCCTCCATAGGCATTCAGACTTTTCATAGAGGTCACGATATTGCGAATATCCCGAAAAGTGCAGCGCTTCAGAGAAATCTGAGCGAGTTTGGCATAAATGAAGGTGGAGTAAATAGCGGCGAAGTGCGAGTCAGTGATTAACACAGTGGCGTCAGACACTTGCCAGCCACTGCCTGTGCGGGCCTGGACCCTGGCCCATGCACAGTTCTTTAGTAGGAGGGTTGAGCGCTGGGTCACTTTGCCGAACCTCTCAGTGGAAGAGTCACTAATCGTGACGTTAAGGAAGGTAGCGGTAGTCGAGTACAGGTCGATGAATCTTTCAGAGCCTGCAATTCCTCGCAATTCCGCATTTGCAAGTAGCAGTTCTGAAGAGAAGCTGACCCCCAGACCTCCAGTACAGGAAACTGCTCGCATTCCTATGAGTGTGATATTGGAGTCACTGATTGTGCCTATCAGCTCCAACATCAAGCTATCTAAGATGGTTGTGTTGTACAGCTCAATAACACTGGCCTTGGCGGCTATCAGGGAAGTTGCTTGGGTCTGCTCAATGAACAGGTTGCTGCCTTTGATTCGGTCGTTCTTGTTAACGCCGATAATGCACTGCACAGTGGTTCGGTAGAAGTAAGCAATTAATCGGATGTATAAGTTGTTGAACTGTGCGAACGATTCCGCCATTAGCAAAAGAACGACGGAGTCAGTGCGGCCTGTCACTACGACGTCGGACAAGTTGCCTTGGCTACTCATCAGCAGCGTCATTTGCGCGAACACGATTTCCTCCACCCTTATGTCTTCTGCAGTGAAGTTGGACAGGGCGGCAGCAAAGCACACATCATACTTCTTAATGTTCGTTTGGTTGGTGATGTATATGTCTTGGAGGTGAGCGTCAGTGGCCATGACTGAAATGAAGGAGACTTTGAACAGCAGGTCTCTAGCTATTCGGTTACTACTCATCAAGTAGTAACCCAGGTCAGCAAATGTGACGTGCTGGACCCAGAGACTGCCGAAGATTTGGGAAATGGCAATGCCGGGGGAGTCAATGTTGTCAGCCAGGAAGTGAGAAATGTGTACTGAACTGTAAAAGCTGGAAATAAAGCTGCTGGAACTGCCTGAGTCCTTCGCATACAAGTCTTCTATCAGTAGTACTCCGTACTCGCAGTAGAATAGTGCACGCAGCTTCCATGTCACGTCTGAGGTCATCCTCACACTTGCAAGACTTGTGCTTCGCAGTGATGCAGTGCAGTAAGACGCATGCATTACTCCTATGGTTCCAACTATGTTGTGAATATCAATATTGGTGGCGTTTAAGTCCTCCACAAGGAGTGAACAGGTTGACAAATCACTACCTGCGACTTGGATCAAGCCGTTTTCCAATTGTTCCACTATAGTTATGTTGGAAAGACGGATTTGTCCTGCTTGTACGCGGAGATTGGCGAGCAAATCATTGTTTTTCTCCCAGTAGATGTCCTTGATTTGGAAGTCAGAGAGGTAGGAAGTTGCAAGTATGCCTGGGGAGAGGTTGGAAAAGAAGGAAAGGCTGGAAAGCAGCACATTTGCTCTGTAAGCCTGGAAGGAAAAGAGCGGACAGGCGTTTCGGCTGAACTTCGAAGCGGCAAAGACCACATTTGCAGTCTGAAAAGAGCTGCTGACAGGCAGGGAAATGGCGAACAGAGGGGTAGAGCCTTGGCTTTCGGTCACTCCGCTGTTCACAAAGTGCCAAGTCAGATTTCCCCTTGCAGAGGACGGATTGACGTTGGCGAAGTTGCCTACGTGCCTTTTCACCTCCACAGAGTCCATAACTACTTCCACATTCCACCCCGCTACATACACTCCCACTGCTCGATTTTCAATAAACCTGCAGTTGGCTATTTGAACAGAACCCTCATATGCCCTTACAATTGCCGTGGTACCGGACATGAAGGTACAGCTCTGCAGGAGAAGTCGGCCGTTCACTGCGAACATCTCTGCATGCACACTTCCGCTGGAGGTTATTGTCGCGTTCCAAAGTTCCAATGAGGCGCTGGAAATCACTGTCAGAGCGCCGAATAAGTATAGTACTTGTTGGTTCGCATAGACTTGAAGCGAGTGCTGCACCTGCACACTTTCAAGCAAGCCAAAGGACGTACTGCTTGGCAACAGCCTTAGACTCGCGTCACTATGTATGGTGGCGAACGCTTGCTGCAGTCCAGTGAAGGGGTCGCACTGACTGCCCAGATGGGAAGCAGAGTCGCTGGTGGGAGACACGAAGAAGGAGTCTGTGGGGGTTTCGCAGGCCGGACAGCACAGAAACGCACACAGAAGAGCTAGAAGTCCTTGCATTATATGAACAGTAATGGAACTAGTCTGAAGGAGCTTTCCTGGCTACTTGCAGATTGTCCAGTCTCCTGGCCATACAAGTGTGTATGCATCAGGCTTTGGCTATGGGAGTATACCTCTCGAGACATGGTGCTGTGTGCAATTGAGAAGCATCAGGAAAGACCAGGCGCAGGCTTCGAATTAGCTATTCTGCTGTTCTCTGCCCACTAGTTAGCGGAAAGACTCTAAAAACAGTTCCCTACCACATTATTCGCATCTCAAATCTAATAGAGACTTTCAATTATTTAAACTTCTTGTGCGGTAGAGAAAACGCATCAAAAGCTGCTTGGGGTAATTACCAATCCCAAAACCGAGATGAAATATTCGGAAAATCTGCTAAAATTGAGAAGACCATTAATAATCTGAAGTAGCAATCGCTGACCTGTGCATCCATCTCCTGGGAAAACTTCAAAAAGTCCACATTTTTAGACGAAATAAAGCCGCTGCTATCAGAAACTAGGGCATAGGCTCCCAGATCTGTTAAAAAAAGCAATTCTTTGAGTCTCCTTCTCCACATGCAGAAAGCCCTGAGTGAAGTGCGCAATAAGCAAAGCACACAGTCACAAGTAATAGACGTGCAGAAGCGGTTTCTAAGTGGACAAAAAATGGCATTTGCAGTGATTTGGCAAGCATGGGAAGAGGCGGACTTCAGAACCTAACTTACTAAGCTTCGCGCTGCCCGCGGATGGTCTTAAGAACGGGGTCCACCTCAGGGTTGCGCTGCACGCTCGTATAGAACTCTTGGAACTTGACGTTCGTATCGGAGTCGAGAATGGAGTTGACCATTTCAACTGCCCGCAATACTGACCTTAGCACGTCAGTGGACCTCTCCACTTCCTGCTTCGCACTCAGAGACTTCACCTGCTTCTCTACTGTGCGATTGAGCGGGTCTACCAGTGCATCCAGCGCTCCCAGCACTGCGCCTCCTGACCACGAAGCCAATTTGCACAGAATCTGGTGGCAAATCATCTGAACCTCGTCCGAAGGGTCATCCAGCCCCTGCACCAACGCCACCGCCAGTTGGTTTGGCTCGACCTTCTCAGGAATCAGTTCCTGGAAAGTCTCCATCAGGCTATAGGCAGCTTTCCTCAGAGGAATGCCGTCGTCAACTTTGTGGGTGAAGGGACCTAGGTCGACTATGCGGATGAGAGCAGGGTTGACGCGTGCTTCCGCATATGCTCGCTCAATCACTTCAGGCACGTTGTGCTTCACAAGGCCGGGCAGGTTGTGAGCAATGGAGTTCAGCGACACGAAGGCTGCCTTCTTAACGTTCAGGTCCGAGTCGTGAAGGAGCGCTATGAGTGGGTCGAGTGTCGTGAGCACTGCCTCTGTGGCTCTTTCTTTGGCTGAAGCGGCGAACTTGAGACTGGAAGCCACTGTGGCTTTGGCTAAAGCTGACCCTCGCACTAGCTTTTCCACCAGTGCACCGCCTATGTCATGTGGACAGGCCACTACCAGCTTACCAAAGCACTCCGCCACTAGCATGCGCACACTTTCCTCCTGGTTCTCACAGTACTCCAGCAGCAGCGGCAGAGTGGTTTGGATGTAGGCGCCCATGCGCTCAGAGTGCTGGGATATGACTTCCTTCAGGGAAATCAGCAGAAGGTAGCGGTGAGCTTGCACACAGAAGCTTTGGAAGATGATGGGCAGGTAGGCGGTCAGGTTGCCAATAGCTAGGCTGCCCAGAGACATTGCTGCACTGATTTTCATGTCTTCACTAGTGTGGTCGAACAGGCGCATTAGGCCCTGGGTGAGGCTTTGTCGGGCAGATAAGTCCACATGTCGTCCTACTTCTCCGATGCAGAGGGCGTTGTACTGGGAAGTCACGTTGCCTGCTGCTAGCTTCCCGACCGCTCCCTGCAGGAAAGTGTCTTGGAAGGCTTGGGGCGCTGCGAGCACCACACTAGCGCAGCACTTCGCAATGCCCAGCAAACTGCCTCGATGCAAGGCGTCCAGGTCCTCCGCCAGGTGGTTCGTAAGGAACTGCACATCCAGTCCGCTGATATTGGCCTGGGCTAATACCGGGTACGCTTCACACAACTTGGTCAAAGTGGCTCCTTGCAGCACTGTCGACCTAGCCAACTGCCGCATCATATTTACCACAGCGAGCAGAGAGGCTTTGGGCAGGTTGTGTTCTTTCTTGACGATGAGAGCTAAACTGTCCAGTGCATGCTGAGCCAAGTGCAAGTCGTCGTCCTTCACAAAGGCATTCAGTTCGTCCAGCAGTTCCAAGTACTTGGCCTGTGGGAGGCTGTACTTCTTTAGTAAGGCGACCAGCGTTTCTAGAGTGGCAAGCTTCAGTGCTCGGGACTGCCGGTGCAACATGCTGACGAACTCAGTGAGCAGAGCAGTCATCGTGGCGGGAGTGATGGGGATTTGAGCGGGACTGTTGGCCAGACGCAGGACGCTTTTCAGACAGACTAGTCTTGTGCCTTCGTTCTTAATCCGCTCACTCAGTATGTCGACAGCGCGAGAGACATCTGCCTGGGACAAGACTGTGGAGTTGGCCAGGATGATGATCGTCACGCTGTTAATAGCCGCCAGCTTCACCTCCTGGTCAATATCCACCCTACTGAGTCGATCGAACAGCAGCGGAAAGACAGTGCTGGCATAGGTGGGATGAGTAGGCAAAGCTCTGCAGAAGGAAGCAGCCAAGCGCAAGCCCTCTGCAGTGATTTTGAAGTAGTCGTCTCTCATAGCTTCCAACACGTGAGGGAGGAGTTGGTTGGCTGCCTGCTCCAGGATGTCAGGCCGGGCAGTGGAGCGCAGAAGTCGCTTCACCATCAGCAGTGTTTCGTAGCGAATACTCACATTTGCCTTGTCTGCCAAGTTCTTCGTCACTTCAGGCAGCAGTCTGGGGAGCTGCTCCACCAACTTGTCAGGCAGGGAAAGAGACATGTCCAGTAGGAAGGTAGTGATTCCCTGTCTCGTTTTTATGCTTTTGGAGCTTAGTTCCTTCATAACTCCCTCGATAATGCCGGGTACTTGGTCGTGCAGTACCATTGCGCTCGACCGCATGCGCACCAAAGAGGGCGGAGCCATGTCGTCTTGGGAAGACATTTGAGTTTCGCCCACAATGATGGACCGAATCAGCGCAGAGAAGGTGCTGAAAATGCTCAACTTGACGTTTTCTTCGCGCTCTACAAAGCGCTCAACGAGCTTATCAACCAGGTTGACGTACATGTTACTGAGGGTTTCAGGCCGACTTTTGATAATGGCTTCAATGACATGCACCGCAGACCTTCGCACCTTCCAGCTGGAGTCATCTTGCGCAACATCCGAAAACGCATCATCATCTGACCCCCACTCCTCATCCTGCATCGCTTCCTCTCCATAGGAATAGTTGGGGTCGTACGATATGAGCCCCATGGCGAGTTGGAAAATGTCAGGGATGAAGTTGACGACTTCCCGCGGACAGCGCTTGAGGAAGTTCTCGAAGGTGGTGAGACACAGCTCGATAATGTCGTGGTCCATGTCCACTTCAGAGGCAGTGATGTCGAGGTTGCGCACTTGACAGAAGGGGAAGAACATGGGAATGATGCGAGGCAGGTGGGTCGCCAGTTTGTACCCCACTGAGCGAGAAATGGCGTTGATGGCTTGAATGTAGGTGAATTTGTCCTTCTTCGCGCCTCCCTTCTGAATCTTCCCGATCAGGTCTTCCAGCAGGGCGTAGAGCTGCTTCTGCGGCAGAATGATGGAAATGGCTCCCAAGCACTGGGTGGCTTTCTTCCTCAGGGACATTCGGGGGTCAGTGATCACGGCCATTGCTGGGCGGATCAGTCTGGAGGGGTCTTGCACGTGCAGCGAGGTTCCGAAGCGCCGCAGCAAGTCGCCCAGCACGTCGAGACTTTCTTCCTGGGCTTCTGAGCCGCGGAGTTCGACGCCTTGCAAAGCCTTGGGGAGCAGCACATTAGAAAAAATGAGACTGGCCGCGTCCGAGGCCTCCGCAATGATGCCCTTGAGACAAGTCGCATAGATGTCCCGGAACTCCGACTTCCCTGTCAAGATAAGGTCCATCAGTTTGTCGACGACTTCGCCCAGTTGACTCTCCTGAATCCGAGGCACGATCTTCTTGATGCAGCGCACAGCATTGCCCTGCACATCCACACTTTGGTCGTCGAGTTGCTTGAGAAAGATGGAGAGGATCTGCTTTTCGACAGTGGACTCGATGGTGGAGTTCTCCTTCAGCCACTCGTTGCACAGGTCGTTGGCTGCCATGTAGCGCATGTCGGGGTCGTACTCCACGGCTTCCTTCAACAATCGGGCGATGTTAGGCTGCGAACTCATTATTACAAACTAGGCACCATGGCCACTAGCTTGTAATCATGTCCCTCGGCTGGCTCACGGAGAGTGCGCTTTTGCCGCGCAAGGTTCGGCCCATTACTGTGGATTCCGCCTCACTGCTGCCCTTCCAATCAGCTCTCAGCGAGGAAGTGCAGAAGCGCGCTCCTCACCCAAAGGCGCCCACTTCCAAGTCCCTCAAACAACTGCTCAGTCGAAGGCCTGAGCCTGCTATTTCCCCTTCTCCTGAACCGCAGGAACCCACGCTCCCTGCTAAGGCCGCTCTGTACGAGGAACTCCGAAACAAGGCAGACCGTAGTGACAAGTACCTCGTTGACTTCGACTACCGCTCGTCCTCTGACAGTGAGCCTGAGCCTACGAAGCGTCCTGCACTTGCTAATCTGCTGACTATGACCGAGAAGCAGTAATTTCCACTTAGTGTCCTTCCTCAAGTTATCTTGGAAACTCAGGAGGAACAGGCTCTGCAGCTGCAGGTCAGGGAGAGGAGGGATCAGTTGAAGAAGGAGCGACTACAGCGAATTGCCAAGTTGAAAGAAAGTGGGCGAGTCAAGTCGCTCCTCTAGATTGTTGGCCCTAGCACTTGGCAGACAGGCTTGCAGTCCTCTTACATCGTTACGTCTTCATGTAGTTATACTTGGACCAACTCGAGGGACATGGAGGAAGTTACGTCTAGTGGTTTCTCTGTTACCTCTGTTTCCTAGTCGCTATCAGCTTCGCCAGGTCTGCATAGGACTTCCTTCCCAAAGCAGTCTCCGAGGCCTCTATCAGCAGAACTAGAGGACACTGAAAGTCCGGAGGAAAGGGCAGTAGTAATCAGTTGGGAATTTACTTGAATTAGCCTGTTTTCAGGTCGTCTGATGCTAGAGTCTTTGCCGGCATTCCCTCCCTCCAGGACTCACTTGCCTACTCTGTAGTGGTCACATCACTGGCACACAGCTTTCCTCCAGTGCCAAGAGCACCTGCACCTATCCTTCGCACTAACAGCATATTCACTTGCAAGAAGGCAGATAGACTGAGCCAATAGCATCACATGCTACTTACTGAGCAATCGCTAATCCGGTCATTGTCATGTCCTGTCTTCGAAGTCTGTCCTGGACCCCAGGGTCTTCAGCGTTTGGTACGGCTTGTAGTTGTCACACAGGTGGAAATAGAGGAAGGAGACTGCCATGCAGGGACATGTAAGGATAATACACGTATGTTTCTGAGATGTTAGCCTAATTAGCTTTCCTCCTCACTGTCTTCCTCCTCTGTCTGCAAGAACTCCACCAACTGCGCTGTCAACGCCTTCAACTCCTCGTCCTGACTCTCCTCCGCCCACACCAGAATGGACCTGTCCTCCACTATCTCCAGATGGTACATCTCCGACAGCACTACATGGAAGCGTCTCCGCAGTCCAATTAGGCCCACTGCAGTCTCTATTTCCCGGATCAGCAGTAGTTGCTCCTCTGTCCCCATCATGTACCGCTGCAGTAAGTCCTTCCACTTGCTCAGCAGTTCAGCTAAGTTGCTGGGCGCCTGCGCGAATAGGCCCTTTACAATGCCGGCGATGCACTCTCCGATGCTTCTGTTTTGAGTGTATTTGAGGTTGTTGATGCTGAGTAGGAGTGCATCTGCGTCTTCGTTGGCGGCCATGGCCTCAGTTACTAAGTCTTTCACCTCGTCGACGAAGGCTTTGCCTTGAGCGGCTGACTTCACTTTGATTTTCTTGCCATGTTCATCGTAAATGGCAGTTCCCTCGTCTCCACTATCGGTGTGCTCGGAGGAACTAGAACTGGATGTTTCCCAGTTTTCCTCTTTTTGGGACCAAAGGTGGAGAGCGCCACCAATGCTTTGTTCTTCGAGAGCTGAGGGGTCTGAAGGCAGGATATAGGCGTTTCCCACTTTGACAGGGTTCACTAGGTCACGGGGAGGGCTACGGGCCAGTCTCGTGTAGGGCTCCAAAACTGTGTTTTCAGGTAGAACTATGCCGATGTCCAAAATGCACCCCTTCGGAATGACGCTGCCGCGGCCTATAACGCACCCACTGCCAATGATAGTCTGCAGGACTGTAACTCCGCTTTCCAAAGTGACCTGGTCCCACAGGTACGCCTCTTCCACCTTCACCTCCTCTCCCAACTTGCAGTCTCTGCCCAGAACTGACCGCTTCACTAGAGCTCGGTCCGCTATGATAGTGCGGGCGCCGATAGCGGAAGGCGGAATCACAGTGGCTGAATAGGACACTTGTACGTTGTCTTCTTGGTATAAGTCACTGTGCTGGCACTTGTAGGTGGGGTTGGCGTTGTAGGGGAGGAGGTTGCTGTTGAGGACGATGGGGTGGGCCCAGCGCGCCAGCACGTCCTTTGTGATGGCGTCGTAGGTCCTGGGGTCCTGGACTCGCGCGACATAGTAGTGCTGAGCAGCTACATAGGCAGCGACCTTGTCTGTGTACAAGTCATTGGACAGCAGTTCCCTCACCACTTCGTCCAGCGTCTTGAAGTCAAAGTTGTCAGTGAACCTGCTGAGCAGCTCTATGGAGCAAATCGCCACTCCTGTGTCCACCAAGTCACACCTCACTTCACTCTGCTTCGTGTAGTCTCCCTGGTAGTGGAACTTCGGGTTGCTGTCCAGGTCATCATACTGCACGATTTGATCGTCAATCAAAGTGATTGAGAGTTGGTCCGTTGCCGTGCGAAGCCGACACACCACAGGCATGCTTTTGAACACCTTCGTAAGTGTGAAGTTAGCTTCTCTTTTGCGTCTTTCCTTGTGCTGCAGCAAGCACTGCTTCAGGTCTAAGTTGCTGACCACTGCTCCCTGCACCAGCACGAAGTCACTCTTGATGAGTTGCTCATCGTCCAGTCTGCGCAGCACATCGACCACACTCTTGCAGCCTTCGTCTGCGAAGCAGTGCACCTTGCACCCCTTCACCCTCACCTTGGCCACATGGGCTTCCACGGCTTCCAAGTGCTCCGTGCAGACTACCGTCACTTTCTTCACCTTGTTACGCGCTAGGAACTCGATGGAGTAATCGATCAGAGGGATGTTCGCAAGAGGCAGCAGAGCTTGCGGTAGGGAGGAAGTCAGTGGGCAGAAGGCGGAACTGAAGTTGTCGGCTATGATCAGGCCTTGGAGAGTGTCCGCTGTGTCGATTTCCACCATTATAGGGAACTAGATGGCATTGCATACTTAGGTCTTGGAGCTGCAATCACAGGGTTGTTTGGTCTATTTTACCATCTCAAGATAAGCAGTAACAGCAGTGTTTCCACGAGTTCGGGTTCGCTGGTCAATAGACACTCATTAACTTGTCTTCATGTACTCCCGGCTCATAGATCAATGCGGGATGTTCTGTGCACAGGCGGCTGACTTAATTTACTGGAACTAACAATATTGCGATTTCCATATGATGTATTGCCACTCGTAATTCTCATTGAGGAAAGAAGTAATGGACTCCCCACATCAGATCTCCAATAGGCCAACCCTCATATACCCATTCTCTATTCTCCGCGTCAGATTTGGGAAGGAGGAATGGAAGAAATGGCACCGGCATGTAACTTAGGGAAAGTTGCCTAAAGGGACTTAAGTGGCTTTCATCCATTGCCATATATGGGAACTAATCCCTTGTTGGAAGCTAGGTAGGAGCAACCTGTCCACAGCTACCCAAAAGCTCCACTACTGCCTGTCTCGAATATGCTCATGCGCATTTCTGCTATTTTGACCTGTGGTGATAGAGACGTAGGCTGCAATGGGGAATTAGTGGACGAAGAGCAATAATCAATGGAAGGTGCTGCTCTGACCTTCCTCTCCAGTAATCAGTCTGTTCCAAGCCCAGCGTGCAGTTTGCCTTTAGCGATATCCCTGCGTGCAACCCACAATAAGCACAGCTCCTCCTCGCCTGGGTAAGATCTACCCCAGGGCTTTGCTAGCCTCACGCCCTGTGAACTCTCCCTGGCTGCTGCGGGAGCGCTCTATCTCACTTGTAAACTAACGGCCCATACCTCAATACCTATCGGGAGTCTATTATGACAAGAGAAGACTGGGAGGCGTTCCCGACTAGTCGAGTGGAGAGACGTAGAGACCCTCGAAACCAAGTTCCTGAGCAGTCTCGAAGCTAGAGTTATCAGCACGTGCTATTATTGAGGGACTTTCCAGCCACCGCCACTGACTCTCTGTGCTGCCTCAGTACTCGGCCTGACACAAATATGGAATTAACTAGTTGTGTTTTAGCTGCAGTTTGAGAAAGCGCTGCACTTCCTCTATCCACTGGCGATTAAGTTCCTTGTCCCTCTCTTTGCTGTAGTACTCCACATAAGCCGCAGTGCCGTCAGAAATTCCAAACGCTCTCAGGAAGTCCAGAGAGGCTCGCTTCAGCTTGTTTTCCAAGTGATAGAAGACAGGCCCGGGGTAGTCCTCTTCCAGGGGAGAATAGGGCAGGACCGCCACGTTGCGGATTTCCATCTGAGCCGCAGTGCTTTGGCACTCAAACAGCAGTCCTTTGCCTTCTCGAGTCACACTCACTTGGAATTCTCCGAAAGTGTCTTCGAAAGGCTCTTCTTCCTCTTCCTCTTCGTCATCGTCTGACTGTTCCTTTTCGTCTTCTGTCTTTTGGGCTGGCTGAGTTGCGAAGGAAACTGTGACGCTGTAGCCGTCCTGCTGCTTATTGAGAGAGACGAGACTGGAGTCTGGCTTCTGAGTGAGTGTGAAGCCGCGAGCGGCAGGGTAGTTGAGCAAAGGCTGTGAGACTTGTGGCTTGAGAGCCTTCTGCTCGGCAGCCAGGACCTGCATCAGCACCATATGTGAAGTGCTGAATGTCCTAACCAGCCGTAACATTATTACTAGGTCTGTGCTTGCTGGCGAATAAATCCTCACTGTAGCGCTGTTCACGCTCCACCTTGCGCCTTAAAGAGTCCAAGTGCGGTTGAAGCGAAGCAAAGACTTGGACTCTGCATTGGCGCGCCACTTCCGGATCCACATTTTCACATGCACGCAGCAGTTCCCGCTTTGTCACTTTCAGTCTTCTGCATCCATCTGAAAAGACGTGGAGCAGTGTAGTGGCCTCGAGGGAACACTCGTTGTAGGCAGACTTGCGCTTGCTTGCGTGTGCAGTCCAGCAGCGCTGGCTCAAGTCCAGGCAGTAGGCTCGGATGTGTGCTTCCAGTCCTGCGAGTTCCGCTTTGTACAGGTCTGCCATTATGTCACGGCGCAGGGAGGCCTTTGCCTTCTTGTTAGCTCCCGAGGGGCCTTTCAGTGCCCTCGGTCCACAGGGAGAAGCGCTGGACTCCACTGCCCAGTTCTGGCTGCACCTCGCCCGCAGTCCCGAGTTCCGAGTCGCCTACTACAACACTCTGATAGAGTATCTGCGAGCCTGTGTGGATAAGAAGAAAGTGCTGGGCATCTCCCTGGAACACACAGTGGCGACCCTGCACTTCCTTGCCTTCATTCCCTATGTGCTGGAACTGCCAGACCCTCCACTCCCTCGAGACTGCCAGGGCATAGCGAAGGCCAGCATACAGCTGGACTCAGACTTGAACCAAGTGATGAGCTTCGGACTGAAGCCAGCCACAGCACTGCTCTCTGACCTACTGCGAGACGTTATCTCCCTGCCTCCCCTCACCTGCACCCACAAAGACCAGAAGTTCCACTCACTGCTGAGTGGACAGGAAGTGCAAGTCACTTCCCTGGCAGAGTTGAGCCACCCGGCAGGACCGCACAGCTACCTGTTCTCACTCAATCCGCTCTTTGCCGAAACTGACTCTGCTAAGCATACCTTTCTGTTCCTTTACATTTGCACGATACTGGAGCGCAATCCGTCGCTACGGCTGTTAGCAGGCCAAACGCTGCTGAATTTGCTAAGCCAGCTGCCTCAGGACGACTCCGCCTTCGAACAGAAGCTGCTGCCGCTGCTTTTCGTGCTCGAAACCTTAGTCCTGCGCTTTAGCGCGAATTGCCTGCCTCAACTCACTGCCGAAGTGGACAGTTTCCGTCGTTGGCCCCTGCCCTACAGCACTGCCGCCAACCAAACCTTCGCCCTGCTGAGTGAAGAACTACAGAAGCCAGGACTGCCCTTCATGCAGCGTCTTCATGCAATGTGGCCTCCCCTCAGCTCAGCAAATGCACCGGACACCGAAACGGAGTATCTCCTCGCGCCTACGTCCTCTGTGCTTGCACGTCTGTTTGCAGACTGGGCGCACAGGGAGTTCGAGCTTTACCGCAAGGTGCCGAGAGTGCAGGGAAGAAGCAGGACGAGTGTGATAGCGCACCTGCTCAGAGTGAACTGGCTCTGTCTGCAGTTCCCACGCAGTGCTGCCAAGGTGTCGCAGCTCTCCGATACAGACTGCCTCCTGGCTAGTGAGTTGCTTCTCACAGGACACTTAGAGGCAGCGGAGAATGTGGTTCAAGCCGCAGTTCAGAGAGATCCTGTGCTGGAGGCGGCCTATAGAGATAGTGAGTTTCCTGTCCGTGGCTGTGCTGAGTTCCCGCCCTTGTTACTTTCTCACCTGGATCCGGACGCACTGTGCCTGGGAGCAGCGGAGTTGGGCGATAGTCTGCGAGTCATTTCCCAGGACTTGAGAGTGGGAAACCTCTTCCGCTCACTTCAGAAACTGCTCCGACCTTCTACCTTCCCAATTCGCCTCATGATCTGCGGCAGTGACGAGTTAATTCACGCCTTCTTATTGGCTTATTACAAGTTAATATCCGCAGACAGTGATCTGTACGCAAGTGCGAATTTGCAGCTTTACCTGGTTCCGGACTTGGGGAAGCCCGATACTCTCTCTCAGTTCGTAGCGACTGTAGACCCCTGGTACCAACGACATGTCTATATCCCTGCACGTCGTCTGCCCTGGGCGCCCGCCATTTCCTCACTTCACCTCGACGCTATGCGACAGAAGATAGGGGCAGGCAGCACTCCGCTCCTGTCTCCAGACCTAGAGCTGCCGCCTGTTCGCATGGTCGGCTGCTTGCTGCGGCACTATTTCCAAGAAGCGAACACTCAGCTGCATGTCCCTCTCTACGAGGTGGAGTGCCTCGGCTTCAAAACTGCCTTCACTTTGCCTTTCTGTATGTATATGGAAATCGGCATAATGCCTGCAGCCAAGAGAAAACAGCGCAACTTGCTAGAGAGCAGTTTGGAAAGTATCATAGAATCTCGCCACTTCCGTTTCGAACCCAGGCCACTGAACCTTAAAGTGACGCCTGTAGACCTATTCGGAGTGGAACAGCCTTCTGAAGAAATACTCAACCGCCTGGTGCATCGCCTGGTAGTGTCCAACATCCCGAGACCCTCGGATAGAGCCACTCCCGCTTCGCCACTCAATGACTGGCTCGAACTCGCTCTCCTGGACAAGGAAGGAGCCGACGAAGAAACCAATCTGATGAAGCGAGTGAAGAGTGGCCGGCAAATTCCGCAAGAACTGGCGAGTCTGCAAAGTTCACTCTACTCTGGACTGCACGTGAGAGAAGTGCAGGTGATCTCTGCACAGCCGCTAGCGGAGTTCGACATCTTGGTGGACGGGGAAGCATACGGTCCCTTCACTTCTGTGCGAGTCATGCCTATGCGTCCCCTGGCCTCTGACGACTGGCCTTCGCTACGACTCATGACTTTCATGGAGAGTGACAAGGTTTAGACCTTTAGTTTGCTCAGTAAACTGCTGCGGGCACTTTCGAACTCTTGCAGGACTGCTGCAGTTTGCTGCATGTCCGCACTCACCTTCTGCCTCAGTTGCTGCGCGGCTTCTTGGCGGGGCGGCTTCCTGCCAGAAGTACGGAGATGAAAAAGCAGCTCTTGGTTTTCCCTGGCCAAATGCGCCATCTGGTCCGCCAGCCACAAAGCGTCTCGCTGCTTCCTTTCCCCGAACTCCACTGCGAAGTCAGCCCGCAGCACCACTTCAATTCGCTCAGTCAGTCCGAACCACTGCGCCAACAGACCTTCCTTACGCTGGGCAAGGGACTGCTGCCAAGTCTTCTCGTGAGGTGCGAACCTGTCGTAGTGGTGTGTCAGTCTGTCTTCTAAAGCAGAGAGCAGACGCTGAGCATCAGGGTCTTGCCGTTCTTGCTGAGGGGGCGAAGCTTGGGCTGCTTTGTGGGCTACTTGGGGGGGCGCCACTGTCTGGTTCCGCTGGAGAAGCGCTATTTCTGCTTGTGCATCTGCCAGTTCTCGGGCTCGAGCTCGAATTTCCCCTTCGAGCTGCTCAGTAAGCGAAAGATGTTCCTGAGTATGCGCTTTGCGTGCAGCAGCCAGTTCCTCGGATACAGCCTGCAGCTGGCTCTGGTAGCCAGTCCGAACCTTCTCCAACTGAACTGCGTACTCTGCCTTCAGAGAACTCACAGTGTCGTCTGCAGCAGAGACGCTGCGGACCAGGTCGAGTTTGCCTGAGTCCAGACTTTGCAGTTCTAGAATGTGCTGCTGTGCTTGGTTCTGCAGCTTTTCCTGCATTTTGGACTTGAGTTGCTTCTTAAGCGTCTTGCGGGTGGACTTGAACTGCTGTTCCTTCGTGAGCAGCTCTTGGTTGAGCGCCTGCACTCGAGAAGCCAGCGTTTCCTTGTCGTGAAGCTCTTCCTGCAGCTGAGCAGTGCGCTCCAATTCCATCCTCGAGGCCTCTTCATTGCTGGCTTCCAACATCGCCATGTAAATCTGCACCCCTTCCTCAATTCGTCTCTGAGCAGTGCTCATTTGCAGAGTCAGTTCTTCCAGAGCAGATTCGTAGGCGTTGAGTACTCGTCTGCACTCCTGCAGTGTGGCGGTGTGCTCCGCTTCCTCTTCCTCTGTGTTTGGACGTGGCTCCCGCGCCACTGCTAGCTGCTCGCTGTGGGCCTGTACCTGTAGCAGTCCTTCCAGCATTTGATCGTTCTTTCCTGCTGCGCTGTAGAGCTTAGCGCCTACTTGCACCTGCATCAGCAGACAGCCATTCATCTGCACTTGTTGTTTGCTCAGTAGTGCATAAGTCGTCTCCAGCACATCCAGCAATTCCAGGTACCTCACCCGAGCAGCAGATGTAGCTTGCAGCTCCAAGAAGGCCTCCGCTCTCAGCGGCTCAGCAGTGGAGCAGCTCTGCAGGTCAGTCTGAGCTGCGCGAGTCTCAGTGGCAGAGGCTAAGACAGAGGGAATGTGTGCTTGGCGTTGCAGCTTCCAGAGCGGGACAGCGTTGGAGACCAGGTTGACCTTGGAGAAGGCCACTCTTCTCAGGTCTTCATACTTGCGCACGACTTCAGAAGGCAGGGGAAAAGAAAAGAGCAGTTCCTCTGCTAGACTCAGCAGTTTGAGTAGAGGCTTCGTCATATATTTACAGCTGTAGTGGGCTTGCCAGCGCATAGCTAGAAGTCTCAAGCGACTTTGTCTACCGTCAGCGAGATAGAAACAGCAATTCATTAAAATTATGAGCAATTCAGTGTGCTCAAATTGCAGAAGCGCCTTTCCGGTGGAAATTTGCGAGTGCCGTGGCTGCTTGACTTACTTGTGTGAAAACTGCCTGCACCCTCATTTGCAGACTGCAGGTCCTCATGTACGGAAGCTAGTTGCCAGACAACTGTGCGCCTGCTCTGCTCCAGCTGAATTACTATGCTGCTGCTTCAAGCGCCTGCCTCCCCTTTGCTATCCCTGTTTGGAACTCCATAAGGTGGCATGGCCTGACGAGCTTCATGTGCTTGTGCCAATTGTGTACAGAAGCAGAGTCAGCGACTCATCTTTCATACAGAATTTAGCGAAGAAGCAAACCAAATTAGAGAGTCGGAAAGCTGAAATGCGCATTAACCTCCAGCGTCTTGAAGTCTGCGAAACAGAGTTCGTCTCCAAGTGTGCGCAAATTCTGTCTCACCTCGAGTCCTACCGCTCCAGCACTCTCGCCGCCCTACACCAAGCCAAGGACTCTCTCACTCAAATGATCGCCACTGCCATACGAGAAACAGACTTCTGTCTCTGTGAGGAAACCTACACTCCTCGAGACAGCCTGGTAGCTGCTTTGCTCAGTGACACCGGTTCTCTGGCCAAACACTTATTCACCTACCATCTCCACTTGGACCCTGAGGCTTTGTCCCTAGCGCTACAGCTCAACTTCGACCTGGTCACACCTCAGACTGCCCCTCTGCAGGTTCCTTGGATTACTAACAAGTCCATGCGCCTTTTCGACAGCGGGACTCAAACTTGGGGTCAACTCTGGACTTTCAGCAAGGTCTTCGCAGATGAAAACTCATGCATTTTGCCGCTTCCTGACGACTCCTTTATGGTGAGTGGAAGCAGTTCTGCACCCACTCAAGTAATAGGCTTGAGATTCAGCGACCACACAATCACTCCCTTCGCCAGTTTTCACATAGGACGAGTGGGTCATGGTATGCTCTGCTGGAAAGGATTAGCGTGTGCTTTCGGGGGATATGACCTGCGGGCGTGTGAACAGCTGGATCTGAGTGCGCCTCAAGCCTGGACTAGTCTGGGAGACATGCACTACTGTCGTCGGTTTTTCAACCCCTGTGCATATGGCACATCGGTGTATTTATGCGGCGGCGATGGTACTAACACAGTTGAGGTTTTCGACGGCGTGGCTCGTCGTTTCACAGTGTTGTCACTGACTCTCCCATATTCCAGCAATACTCTGGCCACAGTGTGGCAAGGCACTTTGTTCGTCTTCCAGCACGGTTACGTCACTCGCTGGGTGTTAGGGTCCGCTTCACCCGAGGTGACGAAGAAGTGCTTGGTGGATTCGAGGTAGTTGCTACACAGCTACTGCTTCAGTAACGTGGCGGGCTTGCTGCGGGACCAGTACCTGTTTGCTGTGCTTTACTATAAGAAACTGGTAGTGCGGCTTGACCTTGCGGAACTCTCGGCTGTCCGTATCAGCTTAAAGTAGCTATAGGGATTCTCATAGACACTAGGCCGCAATACAGAGATATTGGAATTTACCTCATCTAGACACTTTGGGCATACTCGTTGTATGAGTTGTTTCTTTTCTAAGCCATTTTTATCTGCAGTTTCCGTTAGGACTTAGCTATACTAGCTTTTGCAGAAGCTTCGGATTGGGCAAAGACTCCTCCACAGTAAGAGAAACGCAGAAACTAACAAACGACGCTACTGCCAAAATGATGAAAATCCATTGATATCCGATCGCACTAATCCACAAAAACTGCACTGCAAAGCCAATAAACGAGGCCACTCCCACACTCGCGAAGAGAATAGCGTACAGACTGGCTCCTGTACCTTTGCCGAATAACTGAGCACAGGCAGTTGGGAAGACTACGAAGTGTCCACCCGCGGCTGCAAAGCCCAGCATTGTATAGAGCAGAAAGGTGAACTTGGTAGTGGCGAAGGAGTAAATGGTGCCTGACGTGAGAGTCGCAATCACAGCGACAATGATGTAAGTCTTCCGAAACCCGATAACTTCCACTACCTCCGCCCATAAAAAGCGAGACCCTCCATTGAAAACTGCCGCCAGACTGCCCACTACCACGAAGAAGTGATCATCATGTATTCTCAGCACCCCAAACTCCTTATATGCCGGGGCCAAATACATACAATACGACATCGTCAGTAAACAACACGTAAACAGCTTCCAAAACACTGCAGTTCGCAGTCCTTGTCCTACTGTCATTTCCTCGTCGTTATGTTGTTCTGCGGGAGTGATGTTGCCGGTGGTCAGTAGAATGATGATGGTGAGGAGAAGGAAGACGGCGGAAAGGCAAAGTAGCATCGTGGGGACGCGCTCAGCTACGGTGGAGTCGAAGTAGAAGCGAGTCACAGAGCCGGTGATTTCCGGGATAGTGGGGGAGAGGTTGTCTGGGTTGACTAGGGCAGTAGTGAGAGGATTGAAGAACAACGACGCCAGTCCATGCGCAGACATGACAATCCCCGTGACCCTTCCCTGACTATTGGGATAATGTCCCCACGCCACAACCAGCGGCGCAGTAAAGATCGACCCAGCGCCCAGTCCAAACACACAAGCGTACCAGAACACAAAGGAGTAATAGGCTGTGCAGAAGGCAGAGGCGAAGACGCCCACTACACAGAACAGCAGGCCTACGGCCATCACGCTGAAATTACCACTTACGGCTGAGTACCGAACCGCACACAGGCGCGGGCGCCTAGGTAAGTCACAGGGATCTTCGCCACTACGATGATTGCGAAGACTGCAAACATGCTTTCTTGGGTGATTGTAGGGTCGGAAAGCCGCAGGTAGGAAGTCACGTAGGTGGATATGTTGCCCCAGATATACACACTGCCCAGCACCTGAGTAGGCCTTACAAGGTACACCAAGAAGGACCCCAGCACTGCCAACGGACCCTTCCAAGCCATTAATATTACAGCTTTGGCCTATATTTCCCAATACGTATTATATCCGAATGTACTGCGGTTTCTGTATGTAAAGCAGGAAACTTCCTTCTTCCAGGCTATTTCCCCTGTGTTTCCCTTGAAAGCAGGCACCATTGTCAGTTGTGTTAATAGAAATAGCCACATGCAGCCTTCTGTAGCTTCCGCGGGTGTGCACATCAATGCTGCGTCCCCAGAAGACAAAGGCACTGTTTCTGCCCTGGAAAAGGTCGGCATTGACTACGCCGGCAAGTCAGTTCTGCTCTCCATACGCACACTAGATGGGCAAAATGCGACCTTCGAGACGTCTTACAAAGAGGCGTTCGCAGACAAGTTACAGAGTTTCTGTGGGGAAAACGGCCTCGAAGCCCTCGACTTCCAGTCCCTCCAAAACCTAGTTTCCCTGCACTTAGTGAGTTTGAAGCTGGCCAACGTGGGCAAAAAGGCCCTGCGCCTAATTGACGCCTTTTCCTGCAGCGACTTAATCGAAATCCCCTACTACGACGACATGTACACTGCCCTACTCAACCGCTTCATGGTAAACTGCACCAAGCGAGCCCTATCTCTGAAGGAAACAATCGGCGAAAAGCTGAATTCAGTGAAGGAACTGAGTCAAAAGCTGAGTAGCTTCGAAGTATATGAACGAGACAAGTTGATAGAGGAAGTGAGGGAAAAGCTGTTTGAGTGTTTGGGGAGGAAGCATGTGCTGGAGGTGGCTATGTGTCATGAGTTGATGAAGAAAAGAGGGGAGTACCAGCTGCCGGAAGAGTGCAAGATGGTCTCGGAGCTGATTAGGCAGGAGAAGTAAGGTTCTAGGCTTAGTGGAAGGCAGACTTCGGCCATATTTCTCGATATTGTGAGGAGACGGAAAGACAGCGTATTCCCAAATTGGGCAATTCTGCTGGCTTGGGAATCAACGAAGACTGTCCACAGACTTATTGAAGTGGTATGAGTGCCACCTAAAGGGAAATCGGAAGAGGGAAACAGGTAAAGTCTTAGGGCTGGCTGAAAATAGGGTTAATTAGTGAGATATCAACTACTCACCGTTCCTCAGGCTTACTGCAAGCTGATCAGTGCAAAGCTCCTTCATTGCCCGCACTGCAGCAGGCAGAAACCCACTTCTCTCCCCTCACACCCACTAGTTTCCCATATACTCCTCCACAATGACTTTCAGCTAATAGTCCTTTATTTCCCCTGTCCATCTCTTTCCAGTGCAGCAGTACCAAACTGCACCTCGCCTATTGGCGCTCTTTCCTTTCCCACACTAGACCTAGCCTGCCTGCCAATAAAACAATATGACCCATCGAGTGATCCCGCAGTCTGGCCCCTTGGACCCCATCGACGAAACCTCGGAAAACCATTTCAGTCGAAAAGGCTCAGGTGAGCAATTGAGAGGCAACGAGGACTTCAGTGGGCCGGTGAGGAATCGCAGCTGCACAGACTTGCCGTGTCTGCTAGTCTTTATGGTGCTCACTCTAGGACTGATAGCGGCAGCAGTATACAGTAAGCACTACACAGTCGGCTTGGTGGGCGACTCTATGCGCACTGTGTTCGGCTACGATTTCCGAGCGGAAGTCTGCGGAGTTGGCGGCCTGGCCTCTAAGCGTTTCATGTACTTCCCTGACCCTGACAGTCTGCACTTCCCTCTCTGCGTCTCCGCCTGTCCCTATTACTACGTCCGCAACTACTACTGTGTCTATGACACTGACCACGAGACCTGTCTGCAGGACTACGGCGCTTACAGCACCATAGAAACCACGGCCCTAGGGTACTACTGCGTCCCAGGGAGCAGTCCTGCCCGCAACCAAGTCTTGTCTCTATTGTACGGACCAATGTGGACACTGAAGAGAGCTGCTGGAGATGTGAAACTGGCCTGGAGTGTATTAGCACTTGCAGCTACATTGTCCACTATGGTGGGAATACTGCATTTAGCGCTCTTTCGCAATTTACGCACTGTGAAGCCGCTTATTGTCACCTCGGTCTTGCTGAGTGTGGGGCTGCTGGGGTTCCTTGCGTATTTATTCTACGAGAACTATGGGAAAGTGAGGACTAATTAGGCGCATGCACTGCTGTGTGAGGCCTACGGACCAGTCGAGCCTGAGGACTGCTTCTTGAAAGGGGCGCAAGTCTACTTCGCCTTCTTTGGAGTGACTATGGTAGGGACAGTTTGGGTGATTTTCCGACTGTACAGAGACAGAGCCCATCTCCGAGTCTCTATCGGCCTACTGAGTATCACAGGCAAGCCGCTGCACTCCATGGCGCAGTTCCTGGCCTTCCCCATTTTCCACCTTTTCAGCGGCTTCTGCGTCCTCGCAGCTCTAATCACACTGTACATCTTCACTCTCGGCCTGCAGTCCATATCCTCCCACTCTGACACTGCAGTTCCCGGGGGTGAGTCCAGGACTTTGGAGTTCCAGTGGAGTGAAGATCTGCTCTTCGTATTTGTTTGCTGCATGTGTGCACTGTGGCTCTGCGCACTCAGCAGTTTCTATCGATTTGTCATGAGTTTCGCTATTACGACTTGGTACTTTTGCAGGGAAAAGTCGCAATTGTATGTAAGTCGCACATAGGCGCCGGTTTATCGAGCAGTGAAGACCTGCTTCCGCTACCATTTAGGCTCCTTGGTGTACCACGCAATGCTCAAACTGCTCCTTTTCATCCCAATTGCACTACTAAGGCCGATCGCCACCTATGCCCGGTCCAGTCCATCTCACGAAAAGCTGCGGTCCAGCTTCCTTGTTCGTCTGTACGACACTAACCTTTGGAAATACGAGGGCCAAAGCGTGGTTTTCCTGGCTTTATTCGGGGAAAAGTACGGAATAGCTGCAGAAAAAGCAGTGCGTCTAGCCGCCCGCAACCTACAAAGGACTGGCTTACCCTTGATTTGGGGCTCCTACCTCACTTTCTGCTACTCAATCACCATCACCCTTTCAGGCGTAGCCATAGCCTACGGCTGGGTACTACTGCAAGACAGTCTGCCCAGTGGGCAGTTGACTGTTGAACTGACCTTACAGCCTGCGATTTGCTTGATGGCTTTCGCAGTTTCTGTGTTTGTGGCGGAAGTGTTTGCGGGCGGAATGCAAATTTGCTTGGAAACGGTGTTGTTTTGTACTGCTTGTGACGAGGAAATGTTCTCCGGGGCGCAAAGGTTCATTGAGCGGGATTTGCAGGACTTCCTGGACCAAATTGCCGAGGAGCAGAATGAGCAGTTCAAATTGTATGCAGTTGACATGAAATCGTCCAAAAAGACGAAAATTCGGAATTTAAAGGACAACGCCGGGGTAAAGGATGGGGACTGGAAGGAAGGGATCACTGCAGGACCCAGAAATCCGCTTGTTCGTAACTTGTTCCGGCCTATGTATGCCCAGGCTGCACCCCATACACCCAGTACTACAAGGGTGACTGCTACTCCGGAAGTCATGGAAAGCAACATTGTGACGCAGAGGGCGAATCAGCTGTATGAGAGGCCGGATACACTGGGCACACCCCGCATATTGGTGACTCCAGAGACTGAACTGGTCGGGAAGCCGAGATAGTTGTAAAACTAGCTATAGTGTACTTACACCCAAGTCTCCATCACATACGTTTACCTACTTACTACTCCTGTACCGTCATAGTGTCTCCATCCAGCGCAAACACCACTAGCTTGGTCGTGTCGTAGCCCTGCCAATACACCTGTCTGCCCACTTTCACGGGAGTGCCGGCACAGTACGCCAGACTTTCCCGATTTCCGCTGAAGTCCTTCACCTGGAACTCTCCTTGTCCCAAGTCCACATTCCACCGACCCACTTGTCCGTGGCAGGTGATCACTACTAAGTGGTTGTCGTCCATTACTGCGGTGGACCCGGTGTCTGTGAAGGGCATTTGCAAGCTCAGGAGATGGAAGGTTTCAGGGATAACCGAAAAGACTTCCACGACCTTCTCAGACTGGCGGACCTCAGGCAGGAGAATCGTGTCGCGGTACAGCACAGGCGTGAAGGCGAACTTCGCCCTGTGCATACTCGGCAGTCTCGACCACACTCTCGCCAGCAAGTTGAACTTTTCACAAGTGCGCGTAGGCTCGAAATTCCCTCCAAACACATACACCAAAGTGTCCTTCTTCACGACTCCCGGTGAATTCCGAGCCACTAACAGCGACTCTAGCAGTTCCACAGTCCCTGTGGGGATATGCACGAAGCTCGCCTCCCTTGTCCTCTCACTTCCCCCCACCAACATCACCACTTTCTCCGATATTAGGCAGGCTCTCAGTCCTTCCGGCACACTCCAATTCAGACTTTTCGTCTCCACACTCACAGGGTCCAGGCGGTACAGCTTGAGGCTTTGCCTGGATATTGCAGGGACTAGCTGTCTGCAGACCGTGAGTAAGTAGGAAGCCACTTCTTGACTGATGTTGGTGGACAGGCGGGAGAAGGGGGTGTGACTGTGCAGGCGAGTCCAGTTGAAAAGGACTCGGTCGTGGGTCTCTGGGAAGAGATCGGTAGTGGTCACAGTGCCCGCCATATTAGAGCTGTGGGGACTTTTGGGGGAATGAGGACAATTTAGAGGATTTCCTGGAGTAGAAATAGGGAATAGACTGCTTGGCTGCGGCGACTTAGAGACCTTTTCTCTCGAATATCACTCATTTATATGGGATAGTGCAGAAATCGAAGGTATAAGCAGGGATATCAGTGATTTGGCTGACAATAAGGCCCATATGTCCTCAATGGTATTATAATTCCCATTTCGCACCTTCAAAGTCTGTAAAACTCCCATTTCTCACAAATTCGCAATCCATTCGTAAGGAAACAGATGCGATTACCACTTTAACGCAGCTTTATAGTCGAATCTAAAGGTCCTGTTTATCAATAGTGCAATAGTGCGCACTGTCCTAGGAGCATAATTATGGCCAAACTCTTCAAGCCAGCGCTGACTCAGGCAGCCAAGATGCCAGTTCGGAACCCAATTTTGCTAGAGCAGGAGGCTGACGAGAGTTTCAAGCCTTCCCGCATGCGCGTGGCTTCCTACAAGGTGAGCGGCACTGAAGACCCTGTGAGGACTAGCGTAGGACAAGCCGAGAGGCATGGCGAAAGGCACGTTTTCGCTCAAGAACATGGGCACAATTTCGCTCGCGCAGGAGGAAAATGTGCCTGAGGCAGTGGTTCCTCGCAAAGAAGTAAAGAATTCGCCTCCTCAGGAGCCAGTTTCCAGGAAAGCCTCGGGACTAGCGCCGCCCACCCGCAACCCTATCACTCTGGAAGGAGTGCCTGAGGAGGCTGCTAGGACCAGGCCTAGCACCACCCTCAGCTGGCGGCCTTCTTCCGTCTCCGAAGCTCTGAACAACCGCAAGTACATGATGTCCTCCGAGCAAAACCCAGGCAAGCAACGCAACACCACGCGAAGCGACATCTTCGGACTCGCCCCGCAAGAAGAAGCAGAGGCCAAGCCTCGTCTAACGCTCGAGCGTCCTTCTCAAGCGGGCAATCTACTGCAGTACAAGTTCGCTCCCAGCTTCAAGAACGATGGAGTGAGTGCGAAGCCGGAAACGCAGTTGCTGACTGCACAGGACTACCAAGACTTCAAAGTCCACCGCAACCAGGTGGAGCTTTCCAAGATCAAACGCAACCAGTCCACGTTCTAACTAGTAGGAATTGGACTAGGAGGCATTGGCGGTTTGGACATGTGGAACTGTGGGTACTGAATGGTAAGCCTAATGATATTCCTTCCTAACACCCTATCTCATTGCAGGCAGGACAGATACGTGCAATGCAGATTTTACTGTCAGTCGAATATCAGGATGATTAGCTGCTTTTTAGAGCTGAAACTGCTGTTTGGTGATTTGTGGTGTACAGAGAGAACGGAAAAAGCGATATTTGGATAAATGTGAAAACCAGACTTAAAGTGAACCAAAGAACATTTCTGCTACAAGCAGTTTCGTCCATCCAAGTGACGTCTTTTCCTCATATCTCTTGAACCGATCTCTCTAGTCGTTAGTTTTCAAATGGCGGACTGTCCAGTCACTCCCTGCTCCCACGTACTTGCCTCTATCCGCCCAGCTCTCCGCTCTCTCAAGCGCTCTCTCACAGGTGCAGCCGAAGAAATCCGCTGCTACGCCTCCGACATCCTAGCCCACTTGAAAGCCTCCGAACTCGAATTGCCGGCAGACTGTCTAAGCAAGCAGCCTGCCGTTTCCCACAAACTCCGAGCCGTGCTTGTAGACTGGATGATAGCACTGCACTGGAAGTTCAAACTCGACCCAGAAACGCTGTATCTCTCCGTAGCTTTGATGGACCGATATATGTCAGTTGAGACTGTGAGTCGGCAACAGCTGCAGTTACTAGGAGTGGCAGTGGTGCTGGTGGCTAGCAAGTATGAGGACATTTACCCACCGGAGGTGAAGGAGTTTCTACTCGCTACGGAAAACGCGTATACGAGGAGACAGTTGCTGGAAATGGAAGTTTGCGTGTTGAATGCGCTGGAGTTTAAATTGACTGCGCCTTCGGCTTGGCGCTTTCTAGAGCGGTTTGTGATTGAAACTCCGCTGACAGATCGAAACCGCCACCTCGCTGAGTACCTTCTCGAGCTAAGCCTCGTCGAGTACCACATGCTTCGATACAAAGCCTCCCTCCAAGCCGCCGCCGCCACACTAATCGCCTTGCGAGCTCAGCGCAAAGAGACCCGCTGGACTCCCAACCTCGAAGCAGTGACAGGCTGGTCAGAGAGTCAACTCCGAGACTGCGCGAGAGACATGCTGGTGCTGTTCCAAGCAGCCCCGAAACACGCTTTATCTGCAGTCAGGGAAAAGTACTCCCGACCTGAAAAGTGCGAAGTCGCTAAAATCATTCTTATGTAAGATATATAGGAAATGTGGCTTTGCAGAGTCTTGAGGCGATTTGGACAGGTGGCAGTACCGGCCAGTCCTAAGGTGAAGTCGCTGGTAATGCGGCTGAACACTACTCAGCCCCGCAGGATTGACCTGTTCCCCACTGCTGCAGAGCACCTAACAGCCTTGCAGGACCTCAACTTGCCACTGCTCAACCAACTCCGACATCTCACTACTGACCAACTCATTGCTGCTTTGCGAAGCTATGCCCTGTCTGGAGAGGGCTCGGAGGAGCTATACCAGGTCATTGTGGAGCAGGTGGAAAGGCGAGTGAGGAATCTCACAGGGGAGCAGATGGCTGCGCTTTGCTACTACTTGGAAAGAGCGAATGTGACCTACAAACTGCTAAATGACACTGTGGAAAGGACTTTTCTGCAGAATGGGAGTGTGTTTTCGCCTACTGCTGTATCACAACTGACCTTCGCACTTAGTAATTGCAGGTCGGAAGCTTTATTTACAGCCTCTTTAGGCGTATTTAAAGCCAATTCCACGGCTTTTACAGCGGAAAACGGCTTATTGCTGCTCTCCGGACTACTCCGCGGAGGCAAAAAAGACGCTTCTTTAGGTCCCTCGCTAATTTCCTGGTCCAAATCAATCAAATCCTCCCAGCCCGTCCTAGTCCAAATCCACCACCTCCTCTTACACCTGCAAAGTCCCCAACTCGCCCTCAACTCCCTCGAAAAACAGCTCAAAATCCCTGAAATGGACCTAAGGACCGCAGAACTCTTCCTAGAAAGCTGTGTGGTCTACCGCCGGCCTGGAATTGAGGGCTTAATTGGGCATATCGGGGGACTACTAGGCAGGGCGGATGTGGATGTAGCGGCAGTCGCAAGGCTGATATATACATTGCGGAAAGTGCCGAATAGGGTGGAAATCGGGGAAATCGTGCATAAATTCATACAGAGGAATTTGGTCCTGTTCACTACTACGGAAGTCTGTCAAATTGCGAGCGCTCTGCTAGCCACGAAAGACGCAAACATAGCCACATTCAGATCGCTTTCAGATATGCTAATATCCATACAACTCCCCACTTCGGACCTACTACGGATTTTGCTATCTTCTAGTAGCGATTTCGACCCCTTATCAGTCTCTTTATTCCCTCAAATTATCGACTATCTGAACGGACACATTTTTCAACCCAGCGAGTTCGTCCTCCTTGTTAGTCTCTTATCTCGGGGAAGTGGGAGTGAGGACCTGTGGAGTGCTGTAATGCGGGAAGCGGAGGAGATCCCTTTGGAGGACGCGGAGCAGTATATGCAGGTTTATAGTACGATCAAAGCACTTGGAGGAGTGCGGACTGAGGAAACGCTTAAGAGACTGGAGGAGAAGTATGAAGGCGGACAGAGTAGCTAAGCCTAGTGCCGAAAAGAATGAGTGATGCCTTCATTTTCGGGAAAAAGCGAGCATTCAGAGACTTCACTTTGCAGTCAGTCCTAGCTCTAGCCAAGGACCAGCTCACTGTGGACAGCGCTCTGAGCTCTCTCCGAGACCTCAACCAGGCGAAAAACTGCTCAGAACTGTTATTCGCGTATAGGACTTGGGAAGGGGAAGACTGTTGTTCGGATGACATTGGTCCGAAACTGCTGCTTTGTTTGCAGCGGCAGAAGGCCTGGAACTGCCTAGTTTTTCTCATGATTTGGAGCGAACTACCTGCCTCAACGATCTTGGAGCTGCCCTCCGCAGTGCTTGAGGCAGCCCGGGACCTCTGCACCGCCCTGCCCCACCCGCCACTCGAGCCCACAACTGAACTCTCCTCCTTAGAAGCCGCAGACCTGCCCACCGCCCCTCTGCCTTTGTTCTCCAAGTCCCCCAAGCAACTCACTCGCCTCCCAGACCAGCAGTGCTGCGACGCACAGACCGCTTTGACGAAAGCGCTGCGCGGTATAAAGACGATTTCTCCTCAGAGGTTTCTGCTCCTGTGCAGTAATGCTGCTTTTCTGTGCTGTTTAGATGCGGTGCAGGTACTGGTGGAAGGGCCAGTCACAGGCAAAACTCTGTGGAAACTGCTGAATCAGGTCCAGTTTGCGACTGTGCCCTTAGCGAAAATAAGGGAAGTTCGGTCTCTGCTGCAGCAGCTGCCCTCGGATTTGACTCCAGAGACTCGGGCGGTAGTGGACTATCTGCGCTCTTTAGTGGCCCTTCGTATGCAGACCCAATTGCGCTTTCCCCAGCTTTCCTCCCCAGAGAAATCCCCTCATCCCCGGCGCATCGATGCGTACATGCAGCAAAAGGCCGCTTCCGCACTCAAACGAAAGGCAACCTCTGTCGACCCAAAGCCTCCATCAGCCAAATACATCAGTGAACAGACCCAGGCCAATCCTGACTCCATCTTAGGCTCTCCCAAAGGCGAGCGCATTGTGCTGACTCCCAAGGTAGTGACTGTGCCCAAGCCCGGCTCTCTACCCGAAAGCGCAGAGCGCATACTGGCAGAGGCGAGAAGGAAAGAAGACGATGTGAACTACCGTATCGAAAAGCTGATAAAGCTGAAATTCGAAGAAGTGGATACTCAAGAAGCGAACATCGACTCTCTGACCAATGAGCAAATTGAGAGGCTACTGGCTAGTACGAAACTGGAAGATGTGCAGTACAGTGTGCTTCTCGCAATGCTCAAGCGACTTAAACAGGCAAGACTCAAGATGCTTCGTAAGGTCTTTTGGTAGTAATGGAAGCCGCGCTGGTGAATTGCTTGGCTGTGACTGAGTGCACAGCGCGCACTTTCCTTGTGTTTTACTGTCAATGGCAAGGACTGCGGGCAGCGCTTGTGACTCCACGAGGGCTGTTTGTCCTGTCTTCCACTAAAGTGATGCCAGCAATTACCGCTTCCAACTTGGGAGAAGTTCGGGCTTTCCTGAGTGAGTGCAAGGCGAATGTGCACTTTGCAACCCGACAATTCAGTCTCAGTGGGAGATTGCTAGGCGGGGGCGCCTGTTGCTCTACTGCCGAGGGTCTGAGTCAACAAGCGAAAAAAACAGGGAAATGGAGCGAAGCAATGCGCAGAATCAGCCAAGCCTCCGACAAAGTCTCAGCCAAAGCAGACCTGCAGCAAGTCAGACTCTACCTGGCAGACCCCACCTTAGAGAAGTTCAAGGCCTTAATTGACGATATGGCGCGTATCGCTTGGGCCTCCACATCCGCCAAGTCTGCCCTTATCAAGGAACTTCTTCGGGCGGCGGAAAAGTTGTACTTGGTCAGTCAAACTGATGGGCTGGAGTCAGTGCAGTTGTGCGGTAGTGTGTTGGCAGAGTTCCAAATGTTGAAAAACAGGCTTATAAGTGAGGAAGCGGAGGACGCTTTTAACCACTGCAAAGCTGCTATTATCGTTTCAGCCTTAGAGGAGATTTCTGAGGGGCAAAAAGCACCTGAAATCGCGGTGATTAGAACTGCTTTGGGGACTGGGACGATTCCTGCGGATTTCGACTTTCAGGCGCAGGTCTTTAGTGAAAGCTTGGTTGCGGCTTCGCTGCAACTCAGATTGGTCGCCAAATGGAAGGAAATGAGACATGTCTTCGACCAGAAAAGTGCGAATTTGTGCGAATGTCCCTGGGAAATACAGGGAGTGCTGGCCCATATTCTCCTCAGACTGCCGATACCTGAGGAACGAGAAGAGCGGGAAAGTTACTTTGTGCGCTTTTTGGAGCCTTTGTTGATGCAGACGAGTGGACAATATAGCTGGAAAGTCCGCGCAGTGGCGACTTCGGCCCTAGACTGGTTCCTGACCCACTCCGCTCCCGAGTCCGCCAAAGAACTCGCAAGTCTGAGCATCTTCAAAGCCCTAGACTCAGAGCCACACCCTGGAGTACTGCGCCTGCTAAAGCAACTACCCAGGACCTACCTCAACCCTTCCATCATTTGCACTGCTCTGGCCGGCGCAGGCACTGGCGGCCTCTACAACCTCAAGACCAGGGAACTGCTCGGCATACAACATGCTGTGCTGCATGGAACTGCACGTGCTGTGGCTTCCTTGAAGGGAACGATGATAATTACTGGGGGACTTCTGAACCCGAAAAGGACGTTTGAAATAGACGTGAATTCGCTGCAAGTCCGTGAATTAGCGACTTTGAACGAGGAGCGGTTTTGGCATGGAGCCTGTTTGGTCGGCCATGAAATCGTGGTCTGCGGGGGGAAATCGGCCCCAGACGGACCCGCTTTAGCCTCCAGTGAGAAACTCCTCAGTGACAAGTGGGTGACTTTGGCGCATATGACCTGTGCTCGGGAAAGCCACTCCTGTGCTGCCTGGGGCACTAGTGTGTATGCGGTGGGCGGCTTGGGGTGTCCCGAGGCGGCTACTACAGTGGAAGTGCTGAAGCATTTGGTGTGGACGAGACTGCCCCTGACCCTGCCTCGGCCTATCCTAGTGCCAGGCGTTTACCTCAAATCTGAGGATGAAATGATACTGGGAGGGGGGAAGACTGACACTGCTGTAGCTGATGTTATACTTTTGAGCCTTAACAGTGGGGCGATCCAGCCGCTACGGAGTCTGCCGCATCCCTCGGCCTTCTCGAGTGACCTGGTCGAAATGCGGGACAATTTGCTCGTCTTTCTTAGCTCGGAGTCGAGAGAAATGTTCGAATTCGACTTCAACTCAGACTCCTGGTCTACTCGCGAGTATTAACTTAGGCTGGAGGAGCACTAGGCTGAGTCTTCGCGCCTTTCTTACATATGTAAATGTAGTGGAAGGACGGACTTTCGTCACTCGTCAGTTTGAGCGTCACAGCCAGCCGCTCCACCTGCGACACACTCACCGACCAGCTGAACTCGTCCTTATCCACCATCTTCCTCTGAGGCGGCGGAGCATAGGACACAGAGATATACACCCCTGTAGGCGACAGCACTCTATGCACTTCCGTAAGCATTTTATTCGCATTCGCCAGTGATGCATCTCCACACAGTACTGAATCCAGCGTGCCTTTGTCCATCACTACATCGAAGCTGTTGTCGTCAAACGCCATAGCCCGGGCGTCCATGTGGTAGTACTTCATAGTGGGCTGCTTGTCTCGGTACTTTTCCGACATGCGGGTGATTACGCCTTGGGAAAGGTCGATGTTGGTGATGTGGATGAAGCCTTCGTCGAACATTTCGGCACTCATGCGAGAGTTGCCAGCGCCTATGTTGAGGATGTTGTGGCTGGGAGTGATGTATTGGGCCAGGGTGGGCTTCAGAGACTCCCAGTTTTGGTACCATTCGAACCACTCCACGTCTGGACGTGAGTAGCGGTCTTCCCAATACTCCGGCTTCCCGTACTGAGCCATTTTGAAGGAAACTAGCTAAGCCGGAGGAAGACGTCTGACTGGGGTCGCGGCTTAGGGTGAAGTCGGGGCATGCTAGCCGACAACTTCATAGGCAAAAAGCCCTTCCGACTGGTCTTCGGCCGCTGCTGCTTTTGCGTCGTTTCAAAGCGCTGCAGAAACTGCTGAACCGCTTTATTCGAAGGAGACGGTAAAGAGGCTCGAGCCCGCTCACCCACGAACAGCCGAGGAGATATGATTTTGCTCATGATGTGGCTTCGCAGTTCCTGCTTCACTGAGCTGGAAAACCGGAGTTTTATCTTTCTGGGCTCGGGCAGGCTGGCTCTAGCCTCTGTAGAGCCGCTGCCCACGCCCTCGATTTCGATTTCCCTCAGCTGCGCTGTTCTCTTCTGATAGCTGAAGTCAGACTGGGACCGGTCGGAGTACTTAGGCCGGGCGAACTGCGGGGAGTGGCTGAGGGGAGGCTGTAGAACTGCGGAGACGCATTGCTGAGTTCTGCGTAGGAAGTCGATAGGGTTGGGTGGCGGAGTGAGTGCATCCGCGGGCTTGAAGTGGTCTTTGCCCTTCAGTCGCACCCAGCTTTGGGGGATGGACGTTTCCCAGATGTAGGCAATCGGAGCTTCGGATTTCATGGATTTACTAATCTTTGGGCAGGACTTACTGCCTGATTAATAGCTTGATGAAAATTTTGGCAGGAAAAGTAGGGTGAAAACTGAGAACAGCCTAAAAAACACTATAGACTGAGGGGGAAAGTGGCTGAAATGTATCAGCGGCTGATTATTTGCAAAATGCAAATAGTTGGCATGAAAGTCAATATTGGAAAATCGTTATTACACAAGTGAGGTAAAGCTACGAACTCTCGATAGAGGAAAACTATGAAGAATTTACCAGCAAATAAATGAAAACTTGCTTTTAAAGGCTTAAATTGCCCAAATAGTTGCTAAAATACCTCAATAATACAGGTCGATTTTCGCTGATTTTACTATCGTTTGTGCACTTCTCATTCCCAATGCTGCTTTCTTATCACAACTGTGAAAGAAAACAGTATTTACAAGCGATGCAGGGCTCAAATCAGCTCTGAAGGAAGTATTGAAAATATGACAAACTGTCAATTCAGCCTGCAGAATTATGCCAAGGGTGAATATTACTATACAAGTTTCGTTAATCAAGGATTTTCGAAGAGTTGATGAGGAAAAGGTTAAAGTCATGCACTATTTTAGCGACTTTCGTGCCTCATTTCCCTATGAAAGGACTGAGATTGGACTCACTCTAATCGCACTAAATGCACTATCTCTGGGCTCTGTTGGTCGCGACCTCTAACAATACATAAGCCAAGACCTGACTTCTATCTATTACCCAGTTGTCTAAGTGCTAAATGGCGAAGTATTTGGTGCCAGTGCTGCTTGCTTTCGCTACTGCTCTACCGCGTCCCAGGATGGACAGAATGCTGAAGTCTCATGCACAGCAGGCTTCGCAGACCCCATATCAGACTTTATGGTTCCAGGAAGACCTCGACCACATCAATCGAGACCCAGGGTCCATCAAGATCAGGGTGCTCAAGGTCCTTAGCGGCGTGACTAACCCCACAGGACCTCTAATTGTGTATACCGGCAACGAGGGACCTATAGACCAATTCTATAACATGACTGGGTTTTTGACGGAAACTATCCCAACTGCACTGAACAGTGATGTCTATTTCATCGAACATCGGTACTATGGACAGTCCCTACCAAGTCCTTTCACATGGAATTATCTGAATACAGACCAGGTCTTATATGACTACGCAGACATTATTCAACAGCTCCGTCCTTCCAATTATACGCCTGTGATTGTGTTTGGAGGCAGTTATGGAGGCATGCTGGCAGCCTGGATGCGCATGAAATACCCACATATTGTGGACGGGGCGATAGCCAGCTCTGCACCTGTTCTGATGGGACTGGATGGAGGCGACGGCTATGCTACAAATGTGACTGAAGTCCTACGCATCCTTAACTCTACTTGTCCTACTTTGATCCAGAAGGCTTTTACCTATCTCACATATATGCAGCCTCATTCTGGCTACTACCCAATGCTCACGAACCTGTTCCGTCCTTGTCAGTCCTTTGAGTCTTCTCAGGATATTGCCAATCTCATGAATTGGCTTGTCAACGGCATCCAGTCCGCAGTGCAATCGAACTACCCCGGGCCTTCAGATGTAGACTGGCCCATGCAAAGCTGGCCTGCGAACGTCACTTGCCAGTATTTCACCAACTACTCCACTAGTCCCATACAAAATGTATGGACTTTGCTCAACACTACTGCCCTGGCTGCTGCAGCTATCTACGACCCTAACCACCAACTACCCTGCTTTGATATGTCCTCAGACTCTGCAAGTATGGACTCGACCTGGACGTATCAAGTCTGCACGGAACTATGGAATCCACTGGGCACGAATAACATCACGGACTGCTTCCCTCCCAATCAATGGAACGCTGTGGCTTTTACGGCTTATTGCAAGGCCACTTACGGAGTGACTCCAAACCCGCAATGGGTGAAAGTCAACTACGGCATGAATACGAACTTCGCGAAGGCACTGAAGTACGCGTCCAACATTGCCTTTATGAATGGAGCGATGGACCCTTGGCGCTATGGCTGCATACAGAATGTATATGGCAATCCAAAGCTATATACACATGTTATCGGAGGCGGAGCTCACCACACTGACCTTCGTGCAGCCACTCAATGGGACACTCCAGACATCCAAGCCGCTAGAGCCACTGAGATCTCGCTGATTCAGCAGTGGGTTGCAGAGAAGAAAGCACTGCTGCAAGAGGTAACTGAGGTCTACGAGTAGCTAATCTGAGCTAGCGGCAGCCTTGGCTTCCTTCTCGGCAGCATAGCGCTTGCGGTCCTGCTCGCCTTGATCCTGGTACTTCTGCTTGTCGTGGTCAGAGAGCGCCTTCCACTCAGCGCCAATTACCTTGCTGGCATCAGTGATGGAGAGGCTGGGCTGCTCTCCCTTCAACGTGACTCTGCGTTCCTGGGAGTAAAACATGAAGCCGGACTTCGGTTTCTTGGGTCCGTCCTTCACTGGCTTCGCCTTCTTCCCTTTGGCGGCTGCTTTCTTGCCCATAAGTGATTATTTCGCCGGCGATTAATAGCCACATGGACGCCGACCCCGCCATAAGGCGGTTTGAACCGATATGAAAGCATGAGATCGCGGTTTCCTTGGTCGCGGGTGCGCAGCCTTCAAGGCCACTTCCGCTTCTTCCCGCCTTTCCATAAAAGTGGTCATCGTATATGGAGTCCGCCTATACAGCTGGGCACAGGCTGAGGCCATATAGACGCCCTGTTGGTCTCAGGTGGCAGTCGCCACTTTCACCTCCGCTATTTAGGATGGACAAGGGAGGGATAGGGGGGATAAGGGGAGAGTAGGAGGGGGGGAGTGCATTCGGGATGTGTCGGGAGAGGGTTTTTAGGTGGGAAGTGCGACTTTTCCATACCGCCTTTTCTCTTTTGGATGGAGGACGGGAGAAGGTATGAGGTCAGTAGGGCTTTTGAGCAAGCAAAGGCAGGGATTTAAAGGGAATGTGCCAAATCGAGCTGGGAATTAGGCCCAGTGATTCCTGTGTCTAAGTCGAAAAGGTTGTGAGCGAGCTGTAGTGTCGAAGCTGCAGAAAGGCAATTGCGGAGCTGTTCCCTGTTTTTATCAATCGCAGAACGATAGGGCATTAGCGTAATAAAAGTCATGGAAAGCGACCTAAAAGCCCCACTTCTCCCTCAGAAAACTCCTTCCGACTTCTCCCCTCCCCCTACCTCCCCCGAGTCCTCCCCTGACACCTACTCAGCCCTCCCCGACTCTCCCACTCCAGTCCCTCCCACTCATCCTACTGTGCCCACCCCCAAGCCTAAGCCAGAATTGCGAGTTATCAACTGCGCCCGGTGCCGCGTTCTACTGCAATACCAAGCTGGGAGCTACTCCGTCGGCTGTCCTTTTTGTCGTACTCAGACCGCCGTGCAAGCGCTTACTCAATTCTCCTGTCCGCGGTGTCGCCAGGTATTGACCTGTCCAACGGGCACCAAATTAGCAGCCTGTCCCTGCGGTCAACTGAGCGCACTCGTAAGCTCGTAGTTCACTAATATATGGCAAGCAAGAAGGTGCAGGCTTTCTTGGAGCGCACGAAAGCACTGGGTCGGCCGCAGGCTGAAGCCAGCTTCGCACAGGATTTCCCTCCGGAAGTGCCAGTGAAAGTGGAGTCGGAGGCTAGAGACCGCTCTCCCACTTTTTCATCTAAGCAAGTCTCGGCGCCTGCAGAGACGCAGAAAGCGCCGCTGATGTCTATTAAGGAAAGAGTGGCTTTGGTGATGCCGAGAGAAGCTCGCAAGGCGTCTCCTCGCTTCTCCACCCCGCCCAAGGCGTCCATGACTTCTCCTAAAGGGAAACCTCCGCGGGCTTCTGAAAGAAAAGCAAGTGCTGGCCGGTCCCTCTCAGTCCCCAAACGACAATCCTCCCCTGCTCGGCCTACCCCTGAAATAGCCTTCGACAGGGACAAACTGCCCGATATCGAGCGACTCCTCAGCGCTGTCATAACTTCGAGATCTGCATTACAGGCCAAACTCCAAGAGCAGTTCGAGAAGGAAAAGGAACTGGTCGACCTGGTCAAAGCCTCTGCGAAGAGAAGTGGGGACCGGAAGGGCGCCGTGGAAAATCCCGAGCAAATGGCGAAAATCGAAGAGGCGTATAAGGAAAAAACGCAGAAAATGCTGGCTGTTGTGAAGGAAGAAGTTATGGTGATGGACCGGAAGTTGGCTGATTTGATGCAGGAAAACACTCGCTTGAAGGAACTGGTCGTAACTTCCATGCAGGCGAATAAGCGAAAAGAAGGAGAGGACAAGGGGGAGTCCCGGTCCTCCTCTCGCAGCGGCTTTTCCGATAAGCCGAAGCTAATGAGTGCATCTGAAGTCCTGCTCGACTCTATGGAAAGCCAGCTCAAACCCACTCAAGAATCTGAATACATAGACCGAAATGACGTCCAAATCAAGCACATTTTCAGCAATTTGGAGCAGACGAGTTCCACAGAGGCCTATAGGGAGCTGTGCATTCACCTCGCCAAGAAGATGATATTCGAGCGGAGACATCGGCTGAGGACGGAAACCCAGGCGAAAGATATGATGGATCAGCAGGAAAAAACCATAGCGAACCTCAAGGACAAGATCAGTCAATATGATGGTAGAAGCAGTGCGATGCTGTCGCTGAGAGAAAGTCCGAGGGAGGAGGTCCACGTCTTCCAAGATAGCTAGGACATGATTAAGCGATTGGGACCATATGAACTGGGTGATATTCTGGGCGAGGGCAGCTACGGGAAGTAAGCACTAGGCAGAGTCCGCAAAGCCCGCCACACCGAAACTGACGACGTCTTCGCTATCAAGATCTTGGAAAAACGCAAAATCAAGCAGGACAACCTGATTGAAAACCTGCGGCATGAGATTCTCATCATGCGCAGAGTCAAGCACCCTAACGTAGTGCGTCTGTATGAGGTGCTGAGCAGCCACTCCAAAATCTACTTGGTGATGGAGCTGATCGAGTGCGGAGAGCTGTTTGAGAAGTTGAAGCTCGAAGGAGCCTTATGTGAGGAGGAAGCCAGGCGCATCTTCCAGCAGATCGTAGCAGCAGTGGCCTTTTGCGGAGAGCACAATATCGCCCACAGGGACCTAAAATTGGAAAACGTACTTCTCGACGCATATGGCCGAGTCAAAATATCGGATTTCGGGCTTTCCAGCCTATTCAGCTCTGAAGCGCATACAGCGGAATTAATGCATACAACTTGCGGCACTGTCAACTACGCAGCCCCCGAAATCTTCTCCAACCAAGGCTACGACGGACACCTGGCCGACATATGGTCCTGCGGAGTCATCCTCTTTGCATTACTCATGGGAAGGTTGCCGTTTGAGGACGAAAAGGTATCGAAACTCATCGAGAAAATCGTATGTGCGCAATACGAAGAACCCGAATATGCATCACGCGAAGCTAGAGACTTGCTGCATCGACTGCTCAACCCCGACCCAAGAACTCGCATCACTATCGGACAATTGAAAGAAGACCCGTGGTTCGCCGTGGACTACATCGAGCCTGAGGGATTGTACGAGGAGGAAACCACTGGAATCCGCTCGACCCATTCTAGTGGGGAAATAGTCGTGGGTGAGGACAAACCGAAGGCTATGACTGCCTTTGAACTGGTCAATTTCGCATCTGGGACTTTGATGAATCGCATGTTTTGCCCAAGCGAACAGGAGACTTATTTCGCCTCCTCGGCCTCTCCTTCTGTCCTATTCCGGCGCCTCACAGCGGGACTAGTGGGTTCTGGCTTTCGCCTGAAAACTCCCAGTGTCGGGCAGAAACTCGAATTCTCGTCGCCGCTCACAGGCCTTGCGGTTGAGATTTTCCAACTGTTGCCGAGTTTGCACCTAGTGACAGTCACAAGGTCGAGTGGCAGTCTTCAAGATTTCGAAGCGGCTTTCGGACGTCTTCTAGCCCAAGTCACCGACCTAGTCCTAACTTCTTAGCATGGCTAGCGACTGTTATTATTGCTAGAAATGAACTACTCTGAACCCGGGCAGGGCATTCAAGGCAAGCTGGACTTCGTGCATGAGGCCTATTTGAAGCACTTACAGACACGGTAATTTGCACGTAGACCTGTTTTCGGGGTGGAGAACTACATACATGAAATCGACGCTTGGGCGAGTAGTGACGACCATGAGGCTAATGTCAGGTCCAGGAAAAACGTTCCACTGATCATAACGGGCGAACAAGGCAGCGGGAAGTCCTCCGTAATGGCGCATTGGTTGGATTTCCACCAGCGCTCTCACAAGAAGAACAATGACTACGTAGTCGTCCACTTCGCCAAGCGCTCCCCGTCCGACCGGCTTTACTACTACTCCCTACATCGCATGTTCAGTAGGCTGAGGGAAGAGTTCGATATCAAGCAGAAAATGCCGATTTTGGAGGACAAACTGAGAGTGTATTTCAGCAGGTGGCTGGAATTGGCGAATGCGAAGAGGGAGTCGCAGCTCAAGCGGCAGAGGATTATACTCGTATTTGACGGCATTGAGCGCTACCGTGACTCTACAGGCAAGGAAGAAACTCCAGACTGGATCCCGACCGACAGTCCAAGTGGCGTTTACCTGATCTACGTGGTTAGTCAAGAGTCGCGCTCCTTCAAGATACTAATGAACAAAGCCAAGTCGATCATAACGATAGGGAAACTGAGTACTCACGTGCGCGACCAAATGCTCGCCGCAGTGCTCGAAAGCTACCAATTCGAGGAAATGGAAAGAATTGAAACGAGGGTCCGCCAAGCCTCCCACTTCCTTGCATCTGACGAAAGGTGCGCAAACGCCCTGTTCACAAGTCTACTACTGAATCTGATGTTCGTGAAAAGTATGCAGTTTCCGCAGTTTCCGTTTGAACTTGCGGAGAAGTGTGGGAATTGTGAAGCGCTGTTTACGGCTG
>Ga0247837_1000187_pt1 | contig 123620 bp, 98 predicted proteins | sample LaCtaG_2_FD_187115 | JGI IMG/M metagenome (GOLD analysis project Ga0247837, IMG submission 187115) | Freshwater microbial communities from meromictic Lake La Cruz, Castile-La Mancha, Spain - LaCruzMarch2015_14.5m | ecosystem: Environmental > Aquatic > Freshwater > Lake | place: Spain... | reverse complement strand
GTTTTCCCTGCCCCAAGAACAGCTACTCTCTGCAGACCGATGACTTTCTATGCGGCATTTGTCCCGATCATGTGCAGTGCCACGGCAGGGCTCAGCTCGTCCTGGACCACAACTTCTGGCGATCCGGAAACTTGACAGATGTGATTTACCCCTGCTTAGTGCTGGACAGCTGTTTGGGAGGGGTTGATAGCTTGTGTGCGTCTGGCTATGAAGGAGCTCTGTGCAGCAGTTGTGCTCAGGGCTACTTCCGAGTTGCAGGGTGGATGTGCGAACACTGCGACGGAGAAGTGCCTGTGCCTGTGCGTGGAGTCATTGTGGCTTTGTTCTTAATCAGCACAACAGTGCTTCTGCCGCAACTTTACTTGACAACGGAGGGACTCGGCTTCAGGGCAGCTTTAGCCTTCCGCGTTTTTCTACAGCACACACAGGTTATAATGTTTGCTACTCTACTGCATGCGCAGTGGGGTTTGCGCACTTTAGTTCACCATGAAGTGATGCGAGTTTTGGCCTCTTTAGGAGGACTGTGGCTATTCGCGGGCTGCCAGTACCAGGAAATGGGCATCGAGCAACACTATTTTCAAGTTATTGCAGGCTCATTTTACCCAGTCCTGTTTTTCCTGGCCTGCATTCTGATCTGGACCTTAGCAAAATGCAGCAGACTGGCCAAGGCAAACATGTTATTGAGCATGCTGGCGAGCGCCTTGGTATGTGTGTACCACTACTTTCCAACACTCTGCCTGCTGGCAGTAAGTCTGTGGCAGTGCCAGACAGTGGAAGGAGAAAGTCTGCTTGTGGCTGACATGACTCAGAAGTGCTGGACTGGAGTGCATTTGCGATACGCCCTCACAGTTTCTATCCCCTTAGCGGTGTTTCTCACACTCAGCCATGGTGTGGCCTTTGTGTGCATTTTGAAGCCAACTCCCTCGCGCTTACTTAGCCTATGCCGCACTTACCTCACTGCTGGCTATAAGGACAACCGCAAATCTTGGGAAATCCGCATGTGTATCTGTCGAACAGCGATGGCCCTGCTTTCCATCTCCTACCCTGGTCTCGAAAGCTTCAGTGCTGCAATCCTTTTTTCCTGTGTCATCGGCTTCAGCATCCAGTCCTACGTCAAATGGACTCCCTACAAACGACCCGTTCACAATACAATGGCTGTAGCGGGGCAGTTAGTCGCACTGGTTATAATATTTTCAGGAATACAGGGCGGGGATTCGCTGGTGCTATCTCTGGCTTGCATTAGCTCCTGCAGCATCTTCGCTTTCGGAGTGTTGGCGCTACGGCAACTAAACGTCTACTTCATCAGTCCAATGCATCGAGAGCAGTATTCAGCCTCGCAGATGAAGCGGGAGGAAGTCCTCTTTCCCATGGCCTCGATGGAGGAGAGTCAGGGCAACTTGAGGCCACCTCCGTCTAGCTTCGAGTCCCACTTGGAGTAGTAGTATAACTCTGACCGTCCCCCTATCAATCAAGTAGCAGCACGGTAGCTTTTACTGCTTGGCTGATCTCTGTTCAATCAAGAAAACACGATATTGTCCCAACTCGCTCCTTTATGTGCTTGCAAAGTTGTTGACTGAAACCAGGGTGCAGTACTCTGTGAGATAAATCAGTGGCTTAAAGGAAGTCTGTGTAGTTAGCGCTAAGCAATGGAGTTAATATGAAAAGAACGCTGAAGCTGGGAGCCGTCGCTCTGGGCGCCTTCTTCCTTACAGACTATGTGTTGCTCTTCCAACTCGCACCGAAGCCTGTGCCCGACCCTCACTATGACGAGAACCGCAAGTATCGTCGTCCTGTGGCAGCCTGGGTAACTCAGTCTAAGTAGCCTAAATGGGGGCATGCGGATGCGGCGATCGTGAAGGACTACACACCACTCCTGAATACGAGGAAGCCCTAATCAAGCCTATCGAACTAGGTCTGGGTCTGTCCGATCGGCTGGCTATGGAGTGGCTTCGGAAGCTTTTCCTGATATCTGTGAATGGGGAAGTCTCAGAAGCACGTCTGCGAGCCTTTCTGAAGGAAATGGAGCTGGAGGTGTCTGACCTTACGGATGCGAACAAGCCAATGGGGAGACTGTTCGGAGAGTTTCGGGGACAAACAGGCTATCAACCAGAGAAAGTGGGCCTACTAATAGTACTACTGGGACAGGCCACTCCCGAGGCTAAAGGTGAAGCCTTGTTCCTTCTGAATGACTTGGATCACAATGAGTTCCTTTCCCAGGCAGAAATGACTTCCATGATTACAGATGTGATGGACTTGGCGCTCCTCCACCTTCCTCTCTACGCCGCTGACTGCCTCGCCCAGCACAGAGCCTCCACCGAAGTGCAGCGACTGAAAGACTATGCTGATCTGCTGGGGCGCAAGCAGAAAGCCGCAGTGGAACTCTTAGTGACTCAAATCATGCAAGGCAAGGGCAACCTCACAGCTTTGTCCTTCTGTGCATCTTTAAAGGAGTCGGGGAAGGCACTATGCAGTGCAGAGGCGTTGCGCCTTTTCGCTCAGAACCCAAACTCTGTGGGAAAGCCGAAGAAATGAAGTAGTAGGAGGCGTAATAATGGAAAGTCCAGCCTTCGCTACCATGCCAGTCCATCCCCTGGCTCCAGAGGCTCCAGTCCAGTTCTCGCAAACAGACACCTTCGGCCTGCCTCCGGATGAAGAGAAGGAACTGAGGCAAGTGGCTCTGTTCGTTCAGCTCCTCGATGTGACTTCTACTTAGAAAGAACATTCAAAAAGACTCGGGTTCAAGGCGGAGACCTGGGCCAAGCTCTACCAATTCTGGCACAAACAGCTAAGAGACGCTCAGTTCTGGCGGCCGCAGACTCACCGCAAGCCGAGGCGCATTGAGGACTCCATCCTTGAAGGCATGCTCATGATTGACACGCAGAAGCGACTGTATGGCAACGAGCCTTGGTTCATCAAGCAAGACGAGATGAGCCGCAGAGAAGTGCTGGTCTGGATGGCGAGCCTTGACCCCGAGGACGTGCACTTCACCCTCTACATGTACCACGACGGGGGGTGGAAAGAGCGAATTGAGCGGCTGGATTCCGACCGGGCCAAGATGCGGACACAGAGTGAACGATCAGCGCGCAGACCTTTGGCTAGGACCACTGCAACTCTCCAGCAGCCTGTGGACAGAGGCTCCGCCATTGTCGAGCAACTCCTCAAGGACTTCCAGGAAGCCAAGGGGTATGCTTGCTCGGACCCCAAAACGCTGAAGAAACATTGGAAAGATAAAAGTCGGAAAAACAAGTTGTGGGCTTTGTACTCGGAAGTGGATATAGACTTTACGATGCAGAGTTACTATGAGTCCAAGGAGGAAGAAGCGAAGCAGCAGCGCGCTGCCAACATCGTTGCTGCCATGCAGCCCAAGCCCAAGGCCAAGCCAGTCCTTCGTACTTTGCCTCCAAACTTCACGAAAACTTACTTTCCCGACTACAAAAAGAACAAGCTAGTCTTCAGCCTTATCAAAAAGCACCACAAAGAGACCAAAGCGTACTCTAACAACCCCTCAGTACTGTTCCAATTCTGGGATGCCAAAGACAAGGAGCATTCCAGTCTGAAGGCCTCAATGACTGAAGCAGACCAAATTAAACTGCAGAAGTGGAGAGAAACAATGTCGATAGGCGAGGGCAGCAGCAGTGTCAAACAGCTCATAGACAACTTCTTCAGCAGAGCTGCACTACTGGCGAGAGTGTGTGCAGTATATGAAAAACTGTATGGATTTCCTGCGGACACCGCCAAGAAAGCGCTTTTGCTGTGGAGGAAGTTGGAGCCGACTCAGAAGTACGAGGCTGGCGTGCACTACGAACCCGAAACTGAGCTCAAAGACTTCCTCCTGACTCACTTCCGCAAGGAACCCGCTCCTCCGCCCGAGTCCAAGCCGCGGTCCCAGACCAACCCCGAACTCGTCCAGCGGCTCGCCCGCAGCAAGAGTCGCTGGACGCTCGAAGAGAATATCGCTGTGCTTGCCAAGCGCTTCCCTTATGACCCGACGCTCAAGCACATGCTGCATAGGGAGCGCAGCCTCACGCCGCATGTCCGCTATGCCTCGGAGTATGACGTGTTCGCGCCTGAGGAAGAGAACTTGAGGAAGATGAGACTTCGGACGAGTCTCAGCGGCTCGCCCAGGCACATGGACAGGAAACTGAAGGACGAGCATATGAGGATGCAGGCTGATAAAATCAAGATTCTGGAGAACCAGGCAGGGCAGGAAGAAGCCAAACTGAAGCAGGAGGTGGGGCGCATGTACCAGCAGGTCCGCGAACTCGCCAAGTCCTACCTCGAAAAGCGCGAGCACGGCCGGCCCTCCGTCACTCGCTACCTGGGAGCTGCGTATACTCAGCTCAAAGCTGCCTGTCCCAAGGCCGTCCAGCGCACCTTCCCCTTCGCCAATTACGGCTCTGTTAAGGCCAAAGGTGAGCCGAAGTCCACCTGTAATTCCCACTCAGTCGCAAACGCCTACCCTCTCGACTTCAAAATCTTCTTCTTTCAAACAGTCCGAGGCTTCTTGAAGACCAAGGCGGGCTCCGTGTTTCTCCGCTCTCTGCCCTCTAACACCTGGGCTCCGCCCTCTCGAGACAAGTGCACCATTCACACCAACTGCGTCTGTCCGCCCAACTGCCAGTACCTCACTCACAACCGGGCTGCACTCAAGCAGACTTTCCAGCACATGAAACTCAACTTGAGCTTCTTCGACCAGCTCAAGCCTTGGCGCAGGCCTGATACTCAGCAACAGAGGTCCAAGATATTCATGAGTTTCAGTGATGTGCGCGAGTGCATTTTTGAGCCGGTGATTGGGTCGAGAGTGCCCAAAAAGGAAATGGATCTAGCGACTAGCCTGTACCCTGGAGTGAACCAAGTGTTCGCCAATGAAAAGGCGGACTTCGACCTGTGGGTCGGAAAGCTAGGCAAAAACTTCGCAGCACGCGACCCTCTACTGTACAAAACCGGCCTTTACAAGAAAGCCAGAGTACTGTACCAGGCTGGCAGGTACCAACTCATGCTCGAACTGCTCAATGACCATTTCAACATCCCCTCCATCAGAACGCATTTCTCCGGGGATAAGACCATCCCCCCGGATGCAGAAAAACCCGCCGAGAACTTTAACGACCCGCACAGTCGGGAACTGATGGAGAAGGTGTTCGAACTCGTCAATAGTGTGCAAGTGGAGCGCAAGAACATGAACTTCCTCATCACACTTCTCAACAGGGAAGACAAAGGCGCTGTCATGCAGGATATGTGTCCCTACGGCGCGCAGTGTCCGCTCAACTCTGGGGACAAGAAGACCTGCACGCGTGCACATCACACCTTTGAACTGCGCTTTCCCAGGGAAAACGCAAGCAGAAGAAAGGCCCGGGAGAAGGCTATCACCCGGCTCAACCTGTTGATGGGGTCGAACTTGGAGCGGAGGCCTTGGGTGCCAGATGGTAGAGTGCAGGAGTGTCAGAACTGCAAAGTCACCTTTGTCAGCAATGCACTGATGCCGAGTCAGGAGAAGGGCAACTCGTGCAAGTGCAACAAGTGTGCCTTGGAACAGCGACTCCGAGACAAAGAGAAGATGTTCCAGGCGCTCTCCAGAAAGCGCCAATTGGCGAAAACCTTGAAAGCACAGTCCAGAGTGCCTGTGCAGCCTTCCCCCGCCCCCTCAGCCACTCTCCCTGCACCCAGTCAGTCCTACCCACTCTCTCAGTCCCTGCCTCCCAAGCCAGTTCCATCCCCCGCCAAGCAGATTAAGCTGCAGGAAAAGCACGTCAAGTACTCCAAGAAACTGGGTCTGTATCGGCGCGCCAATACTCTCTTCACCACAGGCCGCCTTGGAGAGGCCTGGACTGCGGCCCAGGAGGCACTCACTCTGGTCCGACAAGACCGAGAAGCTGAGGCTATCCGAGTTGAAGAGAAGAAGGCAAAGTGGCAGCGACTCCTGGGCGTCAAAGACGACAATGTGGAGGGAGAAGGAGGCGCCTCCCAGCGCAGTGCCACTTACATCCCAGGACAGAGCCTTGCTGACTTCCAGAACCTCAGTTTGTATCGACAAAAGCTGCAGAAACTCTCGCTTCCCAACAGCAACCACTTCCTTAACCATCAAATCGACCTGCTAGCGCTCAACCTACACGCCACTATCCTGGCGCAAAAGCGCAATATCCAGCGCTTGTATGAAGCCGCGGAAATGATTGAAGACCGCAAGGACGAGGTAGCCGAGGACCCTAAGAAGCTGCCGCCGCTCCTACGGCCAAAGAAGACGCAGATGTGTGAGCACATTCTAGCCAAGAAGAAGTGTCCACACGGGGCCCACTGCGACAAGGCGCATACCGCCATCGAGCTGGACCTGGTCTCCAGCGAAAAGGTAATGCAGCACATGCGCCAGACTGTGGAGGCGCAGGAAATGGCTCTGAAGATGGGCGGAGGCCTGCAGAGCGAAGCTCCCCCTGTTGCGCACTCGGTGAAGGAACTGCCGGAGGTGATGCAGGACTTGACCAAGCAGATTGACCTCACCAAGAGTCCGTTCGATAGCTAAAGTTGCCCGCAGTTTACATGGGTAGTGAGGAACTCTCAGAAATTGGATAGGTTGTGTCTGCTAGAGCTATACATTCCAATACAGACTATATTATAATGGCAGAAATCCCAGTCACTTTCCACCATCCACTCCTTTCCCTGGAAAACCACTGTCTACCTGGCCCAGTGGAAAGTCTTGCAGAGTCAGGGAAGCCAATGAGTTCTGCTGCGCTGCTTCACCGCAGATCTGATCGACCTTTACCGAAAGCTGAACCGCTTCGATGAGGCCACTGCTATCCCCCTATCTACGCAAGCCAGGGAAAAGTCCGCTGGACAGATCCTATGTGATAGCTTCGATGGGTAGACAGTGCCAGGCCAGGGGAGAGCTGGGGAAGGCCAGAGACTGGCTCGACAAGGCGGCTTTACTGCAAAGGAAGTATGGAGGGTCGAAGTGGTATAAGGCCAGAACACTGTTCTTTGCAGGGAAACTGAGTGCGAAAAGGGGGGAATATGGCCGGACGGAGGAAGAGTCGAAGACAGCAGTGTTGCACTTTCAAGAGATGAGATACAGAGAGCACCAAGTCCTGGCGGTCTGCGCATTGGCATGGACTTACCTCCTCACCCACAGAACTCCGCAGGCTGAAGAAGTGTTAGTCACTGCACTGGACCTAAGCAAATGCTTCCAAAGCACTTCCTCTAGTCTGTGTGAACTGCAGGGCAGAACCTGCACATCCCTGCAGCAATTCGATACCGCGAAGGAGTGGCTCCATCGAGCTTTGGCCCTACAGGAAGCCTACATGCACTGCAACTCAGATCTTGTGCAAGTGCGGCTGAGGTGTACGCAGGCCCACATCTCACTGGAGTGGGGAGACTCGCAGCCTGCCAGGACTTTCTAGAGGAAGGCTTACGCCAGTTTAAAGAGGTGCACAGACATCCTGTGACTGAGCAACTACAAGCCTTACCACTCGCCCATAGACTATGAGAATAGTAAGGGAAGTCTGAGTCCCTAGCACTGATACGATAGTGTTGATATTCTTCAAGATGTACCGAAAGACTCAATATTGCACCTACAAAGACACAATGCCTTTCGCATATTATCCCTCTGTTAAGTCTCACGCATTGATCAAATAACAGCACTTACAAGTGAGTCTACTGGGAAATATATAGAAAGATGAGCGACCTCTCAAATAGTCCCAAACAGCGACTCCTTTTGCTGGAAAACCACTGCAGAAGAGAGGTTTTTAACGTGCACTACCTGGCAGAGTGTAACATACAGAGGAAAGTTAGGGAAATCCAGGCTCTGAGTCTGCCTTTAGCCCGCCTCTACTCCGGTCCTCTGCGGTGCGACCTCATAGCCTGCAAAAATGAAGAAATCAGGCGATTCTGGAGACTTGTCAAAGCCAAAGTAAGAGAACTGCATCTGGCCTACATCAGTCAGAAGCAGGAGTTACAGGCTTTGGCCAGTGCTGAGGAAGGACCAGTGCAAACGCTTACTTCACCACTGTTCCAGTCCTACCAGCCTGTCCTTTTCCACCAAAGTCTGCTGGGAACCACAGACCCAGATGTCTCCTTTCTCCCTTTACATCTGAAGGCTACAGATTCCCTACCTGTGAGGGAGTTACTAACAAGGATGAGGGAGGTGTATGGACTGACAGAGGAAATACAAAGGCTGAAGAAGGCTGCGAAGGGCTTATTGGCAAGTAATGAGCCCACTACTGATGAAACTGCAGTGTTGGAGAACTACCATAGATTAAGTGCGCTTCCTGTACCAGAAGTGCCTGTTTTGGTGGTGAAGTGGAACATTTGTGTGCAGGCCTCGGAGGTGCTTGCTGCCCTGCTGTTCAGAGTGAAGGCACTGCTGCATCAAGTCGTGGTGAGTCGTCCTAGGGGGGAAAACAGTCCTCAGCCGGAACTGCCCTTCCAAGAAGAACTGGAGGCCTATGCTGAAACCTGCTTCCTCAACGCTACGAAGTTCAAAGAAAACAACCACAAGCAAGAAGCCGGCTTCTGGCTGAGTCTCGTGAGGAAGATGCACCAAGCGCTGGGCAGGGAAAGCCATGCAACAGCTACCTACTACAACGAAGCTCTAGCCAGTGCAGGGAAGTACGCTGAGGCTTTAGCAGGGTTCAAATCAGGATTACGCTATCTCAATGCTGAGGATATGGACGACGGCTCGAGAGCTGTAGTGATGAAATTGATAGCGGATACACAGTACAATCTTCACTACCCGGAGAAGAAAGTTAAATGGCTGCAGAGACTGCTGGACTTGGGACTGGACAGAAACTCTGAGGCTGTGGACTTATATGACATTCGGATTACCCTGAGTTATGAATTGACACATCAGTATCGATTTGAAGAGTCGGAAGCTGTGCTGTTGGGCGTGAAGGCGGACTACCCTAGGGTAGGCACGAGAATTTGCAACGCATTTGGGTTCCTGTACTTAGTTTGGGACCAATTCAGCAAGAGTGAAGAGTGGCTGCAGCGAGGCATTGCGCTGAGTCCCCGAGACCAGAGCAACTTGCACCTCAACCTCAGCAACCTCCACCTCAAACTCGGCCGACTCCAGTCTGCTAAGCACCTCATAGTGGCCTACCTCCGCACAACTGCACTGAATGTGCACGATAAAGCCTATGCCCTGGCTTCCCTGGCTCGACTGTGCTTGGAACGAGAGAAGTTCAATAAGGCCGGGCAGCTGCTGGCTAGAGCTGCCATTTTGGATAAGAAGTGGGCCAGTGATACCTATCAGCAGGGCAGGAGACTGCTGTTTGCAGGGATGCTGAGTCTGGAAATTGGGCGATTCGAACAGGCAGAAGCAGAATTGACCGTCTCACTGGGCAACTATTCACTGTTAAAGATTGTGGAAAGCCCGATATTCGCATCAAGCAGACTAGCGGAAGCTTACCTACTGCAAGGAAAGGTGCAGGAAGCCGAAGCCTGCCTTGCTAGCAATGGAGAAGCGCTAGAGCGAGCGAAGCACAGTACTGCAGCAGCTTGTCTGTTTGAAATGCAGGGAAGAGTGTGCTTAGCTAAGCAAGAACTAGTCCAGGCCAGGGACTGGCTAGACAAGGCCCTAGCAATACAGGAACCACTCCTACCAGGCACCAAAGCCACAGCCAGGACTTACAGTGCTTTGGGCTGTCTGGAACTAGCAGCTGGGCGGCACTCCGAGGCCTACGAGCGCTTTACTCAGGCTGTGCAGATACAGGGGAGGGCTGTAGCGGCAGCAGAGGCCTATTCCGGCCTGGCAGAACTGTATGTGCGGGTTGAGGACTGGCAGTCTGCTCAGGCCTGTCTGCATGCAGTTCTACCACTCTTCCAGTCGCTCCCTGCCCACCCTATGGCCTGCAAGCTTCAACTCCAGCTCCAAGCCCTCCCAGCTAATCCCCTGACTTAGAGCTTTGTGGAGAAATAGCGCTAATAAAATGAAGGAAAGCTCACTAGGAGAGTTCCTCAGTCTCACCCAACCCGCACAGCACTTCCACCTCACTCAGACTGTGCCAATCTCTCCGAACGTGCCGAAGTCTCGCTCGATGCAGCGTTGTGCGAGACTCCGTCCTGTGCTGGAGTCTGCTGAGGTGTCCGAGCCCTTTTATCTCTATCAAAACCACCCCAAAAAGGTCGTTTTCCCGATATCTCTGAACCACACTGCCACCAAAAGAAGATCATTGACTCACAGAATCATACGGAAAGCACGTCCTGCAGAAGACCCACAGCCCAATATTCCCGACTACAGTGTGAGAAAAAGGCCTGCTATCGACTTAGTGGAGACAGAAAGGTACCGCCACGGCTTGATGTGAGAACCAGACAGGATGAAGCCACAGCAGCATCTCTTCCGAGTGATGAAGCAGGAACACACCCGGGACGAAGCAGAGAACAGGAAAGAGTTGCGGGCGGAAATCCTCTTTTCCAGGCTGTTGGAAGGGATGCGAGGACTGCTTATGTCGGACTCGCCCATGCAAAGACGCGAAATTCCTCCCTTCATGGCTATCAAGCGCACCTATGTCCGTCCTCTCCGGACTCAGGTGGCTTTGTCGAGCCTGATGCGCAGACAGATGCAGAATAAAGTGGAGATGCAGTTGCATCAACACACCCTTCTGGCTGCCTTCTTTGATGCGCTGGATGCTGAGGCTGTGGAGGAAATCCAAGCCTTCAGTCTCCTCCACTTCCTGCACAACTTCGGCTTGGACATCGACACGAACGCCTTTAACTGCATGCTGGAAGTCTACATGGACACAACTCTGGAAGGAGTGCTTACCAAGGAAAGCTGGATGGAGCTGATGAAAAGCGACCGCAGGGACCGTATCCTCGCCCACTCCTCAGAATTCCAGTCCACAGCAGTCCCGCCCCTGGAGTTGGGTAGCCAAAGAGGCAGTTTACTACGTGAAATTGAGCTGGAAGTGCTAAAATGCAACCGACTCTTCCTCCGGTCCAAACTATGGTGGGCGCAACTAAATGGCCTGCACCGAGGAAGCCTGAGTACTCAGGCAGCCTGTGTAGCTCTGTCCTCTCAGTACAACTTGGACCACAGGGAAGTGCTGCAGAGGGTGGAGAGACTCTTTGGCAAGGACCAATTGGTCACGGAACAGCGCTTTTTGGCAATTCTGTACCTTAACTTGCTGTTCGATTCGCTGAGAAGACTAGGCGAGCGGATGTACCTCAGCTGGACAAAGGACGAGTCTCAGTCCTTCCCCACTTTCGTAGCAGCTCTCAACCGCAAAGCAGCGCTGGAGCTCCTAGTAAGGAAGTAACTACCTACCAGCAGCACGCAGACCCACTGTTCGTCTGCTGCCTGTGGTCCTTCAAGCTTAGACTGCTTCTAGGCGTTGGCAGCACGTTATACAGTTGGCTGCTCAGGTCTGCGAAGGTCTCCAGCACACCTGCGCCGGTCTTGGCGGACATTTCGTAGTGAGATAGGCTGTTTTCTTGGACGAAGGCGGAGACGTCTGCAGGCCGAACTACCCGACTTAGGTCAGTTTTGTTGCCTACCAGTATGATCAGCACATCCGGGTTGGCGTGGATTCGCACCTCTTGGACCCATTCCTGGGCTCCGAGGAAAGACTCTGGACTAGAGACGTCATACACGACTATCGCAGCAGTTGCATCCTTATAGTACATGGGAATAAGGCTGCGATATCGCTCCTGCCCCGCGGTATCCCACAGTTCCAGCTTCAGCACAGAGCCGTCAGTCTGCGGCAGGCGCTTGGTAGTGAAGCTAGCGCCCACTGTAGGCACAGCAGAGGGCTGGAACTCGTTGTTCACGTAGCGCAGCAGGATGGCCGTTTTCCCTACGTTTGTGTTGCCCAGCAGAACCAACTTCCGCGGCTGCTCTGTGTAACCAGCCCGTCTGTCCATTAAGCTTTCACATGAGAAGGAACTGAGGTCTGTTTCTACACTGCCAATTTCTCATAAACTAGGCTCGGCTTCCCTTTCTCCACGCCTGTTTTAGTCCTTGGAAGCAGGGGTGAGGACACCTCTTGCAACTTCATCACTTTCAACAGGAACTCTTCCGACATTATCCTCTTGGAAAGGAAGTTCGAGAAGCCTTTTTTCCAGTTAAAGCGCAGTAGAGTGGCCAGGTTGCTTCTATACACATCAGTAGCCACGTCCACCTCGTCTTCCCTCATTCTGCAGGCTCTGAACGCTTCGTGCAAGATGGAAATGAAGACGACGGGGTCGATCCGGGGTATGGACAGCTCCACTGCGAGCTCCAACAGAGGCAAAGGAATGGGACTGGGCAGCTCTTCCAGCTTCATTCCCTCTAAGAACTCCCCCACCAAAGTGCTCAAACGGCTTATTTCCGTGCGAACAAACATAGGAAAGGCCTTCGAGTCGCTGATTAGTCTTTGCGTTAGGAATTGGGTGACGTCCGTCCAGAAGGACTGAGGGTAGTAGTAAATGCAGCGTCGGGGGTTGGCCCTGCGGTCATGGAACTCCTGCACAACCCTGCGCATCCCGTCATAGTGGTCGGTGATGATGGCCAGTTCTTTGGCCATTAGCGACTCGTACTGAGTGGGAATGTGCTTTATTACCGGGGAAGCCTTGCGAATGGGATATATTGGTGTGAGGGTGGAAAGGGAGGGAAAGGACTGGTCGCCCTGAGTGGCCTCAGCTTTGAGCTGCGGAGCATGGGAAATGCGCAGGTTACTGAGGCGAGCTTCGATGTCCAGCAGACTGCCAGAGCTGTGGTGCGACTTCAAAGTGACTTCCTGCGAGTTGTTAACCCGATCCAGCACGAGACTAGAGGTTGTCAACACACTCACTCCCATGAACCTGGCTTTCGGCTTCGCAGCCACGGGCACTACCTTCGATTGCAGGGATAGCCCTGCTTTGGCCACTGCGGAGGCTGTGCGTGGCCGTAGAGCCTTGGCTTTGCTGCCTGCCTGTGAAATGCTCACAATACTGTTAAATACCCACATGCCGCACTTGTCGCGCATATAGTCCGTTACCAACTCTGTCACTTCCCCTAGGCCGAAGTCACTCAGTATTTCATGCAAATGCGCACTCATGGCTGCTACAGCTGCGTCTCCCTGACTGCACTCCAATATCTCACTCTTGGAGTGGTCGTTTTTGTCCAATACCCACACGTGTTGAGTACTGGGTAGAGAGTTGTGTCGCTTTTGAGTGTCGTTAGTGCTGAAATCCTCCACATGGCGCGGAACGACGAGATAGAATTTGAGCGGCTTCTCAGGGCGAAACACAGAGCAGAGCAACTCAGGCGTATTGGTTCGATTGGAAACGTACCGCTGCATGTAGTGAAACGGCTGAGTGGCGGCCTTCAGTGCAGCCCTAGCAGTCTTCCTAGAGAAGAAGAGTGCAGCTGCTTCAATGCGAGTGTGGTGAATAGCAATTGGGTTCCTGTGCTTGCGCTTGGAAAGGCAGTTGAAGAAGGCCTGGGTGGCTTCCCTGTCCTCCACTATTTCGATGCAGCCTTTGTCGTTGGTGTATAGGAATGCCCGCTGTGAGGCTTTCGAAGCTGTCACGAGTGTCGGGGGAATGGTGAGTTGCAGCTTGTGCCCAGCTCTGACGGCCCTCCACAGCAGTGTGAATATGTGCGGAATAGACGCGGTTTGGCGAGAAACAGGTCGCTGCAACTTGCGCAGCTGTCTCTGATGCTGGTGGGCAGTGCTCGCATCCGCTCTTTCCTCAGGGAGTCGCTGCTGGATGAAGCCTTTGGCTGCTAGAGTGGACAGTACTGGCTTTGGCGATAGAGTCGCGGAGCAGACCGAAACAGGCTTGAAAGTCCCCTTCCTCTGCAGGCCGGGACAGCCTTCTGCCTAGTGCACTTTCCATATTCTAGTCTCAACCTTAGGGACTGAAGCTAGTTCAATCACTCTCTAGTTCTGCGCATTGAGTTATTTTTAAGGATGTGGGGAGAGCAAGCAGCGGCTAAATTACTAAAGATGCATACGGAAGGAGTAGAGCACACTCAAAACCCCAGGCCTGTAGACTAAGTCTCTGTAATTACATGGCTAAAGCCTCTGCCGCCTGCCAGTCCTTCCTCTCCGCCCTCAAGTCCCAAGCCGAGGCCGAGTTCTCAGCAGCCATCCAAGACCTGCGCTCCGCCCAAACCCGCGCCCTCACAGTTGTGACCCGGACCTATGAAGCCGAGGAGCTTCGTCTCACCCAGCATCTGCAGCAGGTCCTCTACACCCTGCAGGAACTGCAAGACGACTGGGACAGTCCCGCAGTCAGTCCCGACTTGAGGACTTTGGTGGGGAGACAGACGAAAGCGGAGGACTTCCCAGCGATTCTGAGAGCGTTTACGATTGATTGCGGGGTGGAGTTGGCGGAAGTGGTCACGAAGTCCTGTTTCCGCAGTGAAGCCGCCTTCCCGCAGTACCTGCAGACCCTGCTGTCTCCTACTCTGCGTCCTCTCGCCCATAGCAAGCAGCTGCGCCTGATTCACACCCTAGCCGCCAGCCCCCAATACCAAGATCTACAATTCGCGTATCAGCAGTGCCGGCTCCCACTCGTCCCTGCAGCCGCGGAGCTACAGACTCTCAGCTCTGCCCTCCAAGCCAGCCTCCAAACTGCCTTCCAAGCCCGGCAAAACAGACTCTTTACCCTGCTAGCAGCCGATACTGAGTCCATAGTGGCACTCACCAAAGGGAAAATGAGGACTGCATCGGAACTCTGGGAAGGCGGAAAAGTCACTGAAGCGGTCTTTTCCATGGAGAAGTTCGCGTGCTGGCTGAAGTCTGTGTCCAGGTCTCGAAGCACTGCAGAGGTCTTTGTGAAGCTCGCGGAGAGTTATGAAGAAATGGAGGGGAATTTCCTTGCTGTGGAGGCGCTGTACCGGGAAGCGCTGGAAATCGTGGAAGATTCGCCAGACAATGAGCTGGAAATGGCTGGAATCCTGCATCAGTGGGGAGTGAAATTGAGCCACTTTGGGAAAGTACCAGAAGCAAAGACAGCACTAAGGAAGGCACTCAGCTTAGCGCCTAAGGACGAGGCCATCCTGGACAGCCTCTCTGCTATAGCATTCGGCCATACTGATGTTCAGCCCAGTGCAAAGCTACAGGCCCCCCCTGCACAAGTGGAGCAAAGCGCAGGCCTTCGCCAGCTCAAAGCCGCGGAAATTTGCCTGGAAATCGGCGACAAAGAGCAAGCGGAAACTAAGCTCCAAACCACTATTGCCAGCTTCCTGCACAGTCCTGCCACCCCGGCTTTCCGCCTACTCACCTCTCTTTACACCAGTCAAGGCAGAGCCACAGAGGCGGAGACAGTGCTAGCTCAGTGGCTAGAGGCAGTAGAGAGTGGGGAACAAGCTGCAGAGGTGTACCAGTACATCGCAGAACTGCACCTCGCAGCCGAGAACTGGGCAACCGCAGAGGAAAACGTCAAATACGGACTGGAGCAACTGGCAGAACAGGGAAACAGCCAGACTGGGGGCAGACTGCACAGGGTGTTAGGGGAAGTGTACCAGGCGCAGGGGAGATGGGAAGAGGCATTGAGCAGTTTCAACCAAGCCTATGTCCAGCAGTACCTTTCTTGCCCTTCCAGTCCTGATTTCGCTGCTATTTGGTTCAAAATGGCCTCCGTTTACCACAGGCTCAGTGACCTGGGTGAGGAGGAAAGGTGCTATAAGCTGGCAGTGGACCACTTACTGCAGTTCCACCCCCACTCCCAAGAGCTTCCCCAGGCCTTAAAAGCCCTAATTCAGGTCTATTTGTCCCAGAACAAGTACCTAGAAGCTGAAGCCGCCTATGACGAGCTGTTGAAGCTGCTTGCAAGGCCTGAAGAAAGCGACTTCATCGATTTGTGGACCAGAAGAGCGAGTTTAAACCGACTAATAGGTCGGGACGACCTGGCCAAAAGCTTCTATTTGACTGCCTTAAGTGCCTCAATCGTCCTCAAAAAGGAAGATTCTGTGAAGGAAATCGTCGGAGAGTTGGAAAAATTGAACTATCGGGAAGACCTGATTTCGCTGGAAAGCTGCTATTTGTCCATTATAGAGGCTTTCGGGCCGCAGACTTCGGACTTGTTCGAAACTTGCTATTCGCGGATCGGGGCTTCGCAACTGGGCCGTGGAGACCTTGCAGGCGCCTATACCAGTCTAACAACCGCCCTGCGTATCCAGCAGGAAATCTCCTTGGAAACCTGGGAAAACGTAGAGCTGATGAAGCAGATCACAATAGCGGTAATCAGGCAGAAGAAAGAGGCGCAGGCAGAGGCGCACATCAAAGAGCTCACAGACCTGCTGGGCAGGCTGGAAGCGGGGGCGAGACTCGGAGAGGTGCTGAAGGAAGTCGTTGTAGAGTCGGAAAAGGCGGAGTTGCAGGGACTGACTCAATTCTTGCAGCAACTCATCGTTAGTCAAGACCAGTAAGCCCCTAGACAGTTACTAGGACAGTAGGTAGGAAGACTAGGTGTTAGGACTATTGTATTCCCCGGAAGCCTTGGATAGCAGCCTCCACATCCCTCCTTTCCGCCCTCCCAAGCGTGTCCCTGACTGTCCGAGCGAACTCCCACACTGTCACTCTGTACTCCTGCTTCTCACACCTCGCATAGTACTCCTTCAAATTGATCATCCTGGTGAACTCCAGCCTCGTCACTTCCCCGGACTTGTCCTTGTCCAGCTCTCGAAAGGCCAGAACCACCTGCTCCTCTCGAATCCACAGGCCGAGTTTCGCCCTCAGGCCTGTGGTTAGTTCCGACAGACTGAGTCGCTTGCTGTTGTCAGAGTCCACGGCTTTGAAGAAGGTCAGGGAGTCGGTTTGGCTTTCTTGGAGACGGTAGCAGATCATGAAGACGAGGTGCTGGATGAGGGAAATGGAGGCTGGGCGGATGGACAGAAGCAGCGACTCCCCTAGGGAAGGCGAGGCTTGGCACAGGAAATAGACTGCGCTAATAGCGTCTTTCAGGTAGATTTGGCCTCCGGTAGTCAGGAAGGAGGCAAGGTCCAGTTTCTGGGAAAGCCACTGGGCCGAGGGAGCCACTGCAGCCAGGGCGTACAGAACCGCCAAGGAATCCTCTCCACTGACATCCCCTGCAAACAGATCAGCTAGCAGAGAAACGAACGAATCCGCCCTCGCACTAGCCTCCTGCCTCACAGTCTCTATGAAACTCTCCACAGCTCCTTCCTCTTGCAAGTACAGGCTCAAGTAGTCCCTTGGAGACTTGTTGTGTCTATCCGCCGTTCTGCCCACATAGGCCATATACCCGCTTATTTGCTCCTCAAGGTCTACCTTTTCCTCTGTGAACTCGAACTCGAACTGAGGGTTGGAAGCCATCTGCCCGGCCTCAGACTGAGCCTTGGGAACTGGCAATTCCACTTCAAAGACTATTTCCTGGGGCGCAGTGGACTTGGCTTGGGCTTCTAAGGTCTTTTTGATGTCTGCTATGGTGCTTTCCAGCTGCCGAGTTGCTTCTTTGGCCTCTCCGAGTCGCTCCTTCAGCAGGAACAGCAGCTTCCACTGTCGCCCTAACTCCTGCATTTCGGCCTCCGTGGCGGCCTCTCTGGACTCCTTCATCACGAGGTGGGACTCCAGGGCTGCCAGTCGGTCCGTCTCCCTCTCTTCCCTCCTTCCTAGGGCTTCTACTGCCCTTTGGAAGTGGTGGTAGGCCTCAGAGCCGCTGGCTTGCGCTTTCTGCAGGTCTGCAGTGCTTTGGTTCAGGGCAGCGAAGGCAGACTGCAGGCTGGCCTGGAGGGCAGGGCTGCTAGTCTCTTTGGACCGTATCAAATGGGCGATTTGGGCCGTAGCTCTTTGATAGTCGTTGAGAACAGCCCTGCTGCGCTGCAAAGCAGTCCTAGCCTCCCTCAAAATATCCTCAATTTCCCTCAGAATTGAAGCATCGAAAGCACCGAATTGGGTCCAAAGCCTGCTTTTCCCCCACTTCCCCCACCACCTCCGCAGCTCTTCCCTGTGCTTTCCCCTCAGTAGCCGTTGCAGCACTCCTAACTTCCTCCAACTTCTGTCAGTGCTTTCGTTGGTTTCCAGGCCTTCCACAGGCAGCGCTGCTAGTTCGCTGGAGAGCTGCTCTGTGGCTTCCTTGAAGTTCGCTAGCTGCGAAGACAGGTCTTGTTTGGACTTGTAGACTTCTTTTTCAAGCAAATCAGCCTTATATTCGTCCTCAGGGTCCAATTCTTTCTTTACAATTAGCGACTCTTGAAGTCTGTCGAAGTCCGATTTGGCCGCTTTGAGCCGATTTACCATTTCCTCACACTCCTTCAGCTTATCGCTTAGCAGCACCACTGAGAAGTTGTAGGTGTTCCTCTGGTCCGCATTGGTGCCCAGGGCCTGTTCCGCCGCTTTCACTCGAGTGGAGGCCTCTAGAAGCTGGGCGTCTGCCTCTTCAAAGGTCTGCTGCAGACGGTCAGTGGAGGCGGAGCGGGGCAGGTGGAAGAAAGCGTGGGTCTGGGTAGAGGCGGGCATGCGGTCTCGACAGTAGCAGCAACTCGCCCCCATTAATTACTTGCAGCTTACCGTTTAGTCCTATTTAGCAATCCTCTCACAGAGGTGAATTCAGACTTGCGCCCCCTTGCAATGTATGGAATGTATACCAAAGGGTACTTTGAGTGCTACTTTTGGCCTAAGGAAAGCTGCTTTATCTAGTGTCTATTTCAACTGGCTCGCCACTGAGCACGTCAAAGGCCAGAATCCGGGACTTGCAAGTCCACACCCAGACCCTGCCCTCAGCTATCACAGGCGAAGTGAAGGATCTGACCTGTATTTCCGCATGCATGGGCCTGGCTTCCACCACAATATCCTCCCCCTTTATATGCAAGTAGGAAGTGCAATTGCTCCCCACTAGCACAATTCGGTCCTGTGCAGGGTAGGCAATTTCCACACTGGTGACTTTACTGGAGAGCCGTTTGAGGGAGAATTGGCTGTTTAGAGGGTCGAAAACCTCTATACATTTGGGGTTTGCGGAGCAAAGGTAGATTTTGTCCCTTAGCAAGACTGGACTGGAGGCGAAATGGCTCGAATTGGAATTTGGCAGCCTTTCCCATACTGGCGGAGCCACGATTTGCAGCTTTTCTGCTGTCTGAATTGATTGCAAAGTGTGTGGTTTAGGGTCGTAACTGTGCCCTCCAAACACAAAAACCGCTGATTTGTACAGAACTAGACCCTGTCCACTCCTCGCCTGCCTCATTCCCGGCAATTCCACCACTTTCCCACTAACAAAGACAACAAACGCAGTTTTCCCACTAGGCTGTGCACTCTTCCTTGATACATCTATATGCGAATTACCACTTCCGCCGCAAGCGAACAGTCTAGTGGAGTCAAGACTGAGGTAAACAGGCTGGGTTGGGAGAGATTTTGATAGGACTATACTGTTGGAGGTATGAGAATTGAGGCTGTAGAGGTTGAGGCTGAATTGGCTGAGACAGGGGAGACTGGAGGGCAGGGTGGGGAAGTAGGAAAGCACTTCTCTCAGGACATTTAGGCAAATTCGTCCTGAAAAAGCCGTGGATAGGCTGGAAATCCACAGAAAATAGGCTTTGGACTGAATATTTGAGACAACTGGCCTTAAAGCTGCTGTATATTTCCCCATACTACCTACTTACCTCTACTGTAATCCCACTAAACCCGTCCAATCCCACGCATTTATCGTTCTGCATCACCCAGGCCAGGTCCTTATAGGCCGTAATCTCCATCGTGGGCTCGAACTTCCCTAGTAGACTGGTCCTACTATCTATTTGCACCTTTCCCTGTTGTACTGATAGAGTCACAGCGCTTCTTCGCGAGAAAACCACTAAATTCCCGTTCATTTGGAAGACTAGAGTCGGGCCGTTGTCTGGGAAAGGCAGGGGAATCAAGCGGAAGGTCAGGGAGGCAGGGGAAAAGACCTCAATGGTAGTGTTCCGGCCTCCACAGAGCCAGATTTCCCCTGTCCAAACACAGGGATTGTAGCAGACTCTGTGTTGGATCTGGTCTGGGAGTGCTTTCCACTGCACTGGATTGGACAGATCCAGACTTTCGCAGCTGTTCGTGAACTTTTCCTCTCCTTCGACTACTTCCAGCCCTCCGAACACATACACACGCCGGTGGTATAGGGCTAAGCCGTGCATAAACCTGCCCACTGCCAGACTCGGCAGGGTCTGCACCTTGCCAGCCAGGGAAATAGCACAAGTATAGGCTAAGGCTGTATTTTGCACCAGGCCTCCGGTATATATTAGTGATTTGTTGGGGAAAGTGAGGTAGCGGGCTTCGCGACTGTAGGGGAAACTGGTGGAAAGGGCAGTTTTCCCACTCCACTGCCTCTGGACCACGTCGAAACAGCGGAAGTAGTCAGAGTGGAGCTGAATTAGTACGATAAAGTCGCATATATAGGCGCATATTTCCCTCAATACCGCTGTAAATAGCGCTTTAGAGCCACTTTCAGCGTATTTCCGCACCCACAGCAGGTATATCTTGGTCTTTAGCGCAGAGCACTCGAAATCTGCCATTAGGTCCGCACTAAAAAGGACTAATTAGGGCTTTTTACTACTGGGGAAGGCGGGGCGGTTGCCTACTACCGAATCCAGCGTGGTAAACTTGTCCGCCTGCATCAAAAAGACGCTATTTCGCCACAAAACAGCTGGACAGAGCGAATAGCTGGGCACTCTTTCGTGCCGCTTTGAGGAAATCCGGTACTCAGCGCCTGTTAGTGTGATAGTCGATAGATGAAAGGAGGAAAACACCAGCAAAGAGTCGTTTTTCAGGCATAAAGACGCATCCGAGTCCTCAGGAAGGGAAATAGACAGCAGGGAATAGGTCCTTTGGGTTGAGTTAAAGGCCTCTATGGAGGTGTTTTCCCCTCCACTTAGGTAAATCAGGGTGTGCCACAGGCAGGGAGTGACCCTGCGTCTGCTTTCTTGCATGTTTGGCAGGGCTGTCCAGACTTCCTGCGTGGGCAGATGCATTGCCTCTGCACTGCTTAGGTTGGCGCCTCGCGGGTCCTTGTAGTTGCCTGTGGCGTAGCCTCCGAAGACGTATATCCAGTCCTCGTATCGAAGCATTCCAGCTTCCTCTCTCGCTGTGCGCATATTGGGCAGACTGGTCACTTCGCCTGTATAACAGTCAACTACAGCAGCTATCGCTGTGCCGTGGTCTTCCTCCTGTGTGTCCGTCCCTAGGTGGTTTCTTACGCTGACCTCCGCAACACAGTATCCGTCTCGAATCCAGCGGACAGTAAGAAGGCTTGGAAGTATGTAAATCGGAACGGAGCGGGACTGCAGGCCGCCACGAGGAAGTCGCAAAGTCATAGCGGCGAACCAAGTTCTGGCTGAGGTGGTAGAGGAGAGGAGGCGAAGGGAAGTAACTGCAGATTTCTCGTAGGACGGAAGGGGGTATAGCCTGCAGCAGAGGAGAGTGGAGGTGAGTCCAGAAGAGCAGGGAGGAGGGGGGGAAGGAGTGCGTTCGGAGACTTGGGGAAGTGCTGGGCTTCTTGAGGCCTGCTTGGCCTTTCTTTTTCATGTTTGTCGCAGGACAATTTCAGTCACTTGAGATGTCGAATTTCGACCAAGTCGCTCTAATCACATAAATATCAGCCAGAAATCCAGTGCTTAGAAAAGAGGGTACATGCAGTTTATCAATTCCTTGGTCTAGTCTCAGTGTTTATGGACTTCCTTGCATACAAAGCATACGCTATTTATCTTAATTTTATATCTTGCCTGTCTACTTGCTTTTCTTCGAGTTTCTGCCATGTGTCCGCCTCCACAACCGTCACTTTCCCGTGCCAATACAAGTACACCTTGCTGCCCCATACTACAGGCTGACAGTGAGACACTGTGCTCGAGTACCCATCATAGTCTCTGCTGCTTATAACCAAGGCTCCACCCTCGTATTTCAACTTAGACACACGGGAACTGCCGAGAACGACAAGTTCGTCTCTGAAAACATACACACAAGCGCCTGCTTTCCCTGGGAAATCCAGTGCAATTGGTCTAAAAAGGCGACTAGTAGGGGCGAATATCTCTGCGGAACAGCCATCACAGAGGTAAATTTCCTTGCGCCACAGACAGGGATTGAAGGCGACTCTTGGAGTGTTCATATTCCCTAGTGCTTCCCACGCAGTAGCTGCATTTAACCGCAGCAACTCACACGCAACCCCACAAGCAGCAGACCTAACTGCACCTCGGTCAGTGCCTCCGAACACATATGCCACTTGGTCATATATGATCAGGCCGCACTGCTCTCTAGCGACTAACATAGAGGGTAAAGTCTCTATGAGGCCAGTGGTTAGTGCAGCGGTAAAGACTTCATTGGAGGGATTGCCTATTTTGGTGAGGGTGTCTGGGTGGCAGTTACTCATTCCTCCGCAGCAGAACACCTTGGTTTCGTCTAGTGCCACATAGCTTTGGTACCAACAATGGTGCTTGACCTGCAGCTGCACAGTGGCTACTTCGCACCCCTGGATAAGATCTTTAGCAGTTATTGACTTCGGGGTAATTAATACAAGTAAAGGCGGGTCTGCAGTGTAGCAGCAAATCTCTCGTAGAACTGAAGCAGGCACAGGCCTGTAGAGAGAGGAAAGGGAGTGCAGCCACAGGAGCTGGGCCTTAGCCCTACGGACAGATGTAGGAGGGACTGAGAACAATGCAGGCAGTTGGACTGAGGACTTGGGAGTGGTCTTGGGAACTGAAAACTTGGCAGGGGCCTTTTTCCCTGCTGCGGCTTTCCCCTTTTTCGACATTTATTAGAGATTTAGCTGTACTAATTAACGTCTCTTCTTTGTCCCTACCCTAGCTCCAGTTTCCGCATTTGCCACTATCAGTTCTCCATACGAAAACCAGTACACTCGGCTCTCCCACACCGCAGGCAGACTCTGAGAAGCCGGACTCACTGTCTTCTGCTGCTTTCTCCCCACTTCCAAGTCTCCATCCCTGTACCCCAGCCTGATCACCCACTCTGCAGTTACAAGCACCAACTGGTCTCCCCACACATATGTGCACACATCTCTAGTCTTCGCGAATTCAGCTTGAATCGCCCGAAACGAGCGATTTTCCGTATTGAATATTTCAGCAGTGAAATTGTCACACAGGTAAATTTCCCTTTTCCACAGACAGGGGTTGAAACTCCACTTCGCCACATTCATATCATCAAGTCTGCCCCAGGCGTTGGAAGCCAGCGCCATGGACTCACAGGTAGTGGCGCAAGGGGCAATTGAGCCATAAAACCGTCTATCTGTTCCTCCAAAGACGTAGGCCACTTGGTTGTGCACGATTAGGCCGCATCTTTCCCGGGCGATGGACATAGCAGCGAGGCTGTCCACTGTGCCGTTGGTGATGTGCACAGTGAAGACTTGGCTTGAGGCTGCGCCTAGTTTCGACGCAATGTCTGTATAGGGAATACCGTTGCCGCCACAGCAGAGGACGGCTGTCCGGTCCAGTACTACGTAGGAAGAATTGGAGCAGGTTAAGCGAGTGTTTAAAGCCACTTTTTTCGTCTTAGCAGTTTGCCCTCGGGAGACATCGAAGGAAGAGACCGAGGAGTAGTAGAGAAGCACAAATAAAGGCGGGTCTGAGAAGTAAAGCGACACTTCTCGGATAACCACCAGCGGCAAACGAGCATACAGAGAGGCTTGAGACCGCAGCCAAATCAGGCGAATCCGAGACTGAAGGTTCGAGACTGAGAGTTTGAGGGGGGCAGGTTTGGATAGGGCCTTAGAGCCTGAGGATTTGACTATGGCTTTAGGGCTTGAGGACTTGGGTAGGGCCTTAGAGCCTGAGAACTTGGCTGGGACTGAGGGTTTGGGAGTAGGTTTTTTCCCAACTCTGACAATGCCCTTTTTTGACATATTATTGGAAAGCGTGAGGGGAATATGTGTCTAGTCAGCAACTAAAATAACAGTGGATCCCTGCTTTCAGACCAAAGCGTGAATTCTACATACAAAGGCGGAGTGTACCTAGCTTCGAGCAAACTATATTCCAGATTAATTGCCTATATAGAAGAATTATTGACTATTAGAGGCTTTTGGAAAATTCTTATTGGACATCCTTATTATCCTATGTACGAAGTAGCAATCTTCTCCGTAGTAGCGGCGCCCACAACCACCAGTTCCCTAGAGTACAGACACACTGGTTTCCCACACTACACGCCTACACTGAGGAGCGCAGGGGAAGGCCTGGTGCTCCCTGCGCTCCACTTCATCTTCTTGATATCTCATTATTAACCCCACTCTGCTGATAAAACCACTAATTCCTCTACTTGGATATAGACACATAGGCTTCTTTTATCAGCTAATTCAATGGATAAAGCCCGAAAAGAGCGTTTTCAGGGGGAATATATCCATAGTTAGGTATATTTCCTTCCATCAAAGACAGGGGTTGAAGCTTTCCCTAGGTTCACTCATATCTCCTACTCTTTTCCAGGCCTTTCAATAGGGCTCTAAGGCTTCAGAGGACTTTAACCCGCTATTAGCCCAGGACATTTCCTCATTACAGCCTCCAAATGCAGACGCAATTCGCCCATATAGCATCAGTCCACAGCGCTCTCTGGCTAAACGCAACCAGTCTGAATGGATATAATACGCACCTCGTTCGAAGCCCTTCTGACCTTCATTTTGGCCCTTAAATCTGCGCTATTTCGTACCTGTTCCTCCGCATCAAAGTACCTTTGTGTGTCCAATGACAGCATAGGAAGGGCGATTTTCTACGTGCCCTAATAGGAGACAGTGTCGTTGAAAAGGAGAATAAAGATAGGCGGAATAGAGAGATAGGCAGAGATTTCACGTAGGATTCCCAGTGCAAGGCCTGGTATAGAGAGGAAAGAGAGTGCAGCCAAAGCAGCTGTGCTGAGGAGCGGAAATTGGGACTGGAAGCCGATTTGGTCCTTTTGAACATTGCTAGGCTGACTATTAAATTGATATAGTTCCGACTCGGCGGGATAAGCGAAATACAGCTATTAACCCTAAAAACAGCCTAAGCTGCCCTGTGCAGGTCTTGCCTAGTCTAGCTGCTTATCCCATGCCCTCGAGTCCTTTCCTCAGGACCCACGCACCTACCATATTACTCGCCCAAAAACACCCAAAGCGTCGCCTCGTCCCTTCCCCAGAGTCCCTACCCCGGCCTCCTCTTCCCCCGGCCCAGCACTTTCCCCCACTCCTAGGAAACCACTTCTTCCTTCAAGGCTAACTATAAGTCTAGACGAGACTCCCACAGGTCTGTGGAGGGGGCACAGACTGGCTCGAGTCCAGGGTCTAAGTCCTCTCCATAGTGCTGTCAATATTAAATCCACGCCAATCGAGCCTGCATAAGTGATGAACCTCAGCGCAGTCCAAGCCACGCTGGCGAGACTGAGGGAAGCCGCAGGACCGGAAGGTGTCCAGACGCATCCGGAGTTCGGGTGGTTTGGCTTCCTTGACCTTCCCTTGGCTTCTCCCAGGGCACCTAGGCCTCCAGGCCACAACCTCGCCCCCTCCACCTCGCAGTGGAGCCCCAAGTCCCACCTCCGCTCCAAGCCTCTCAAGCAGCGCCACTGCAAGTCCTTCCAAGCCTTGGTTTCTCGGCTGGCGCTCAGTCAGGGCAAGACGCAAGTCAAGCGCTGGCTCCTGCAGGAGCTGCGCCGCTGTTAGTAACCTGTTAGCTATGAGGAACACTCAGTTTTAGGCCTGGAATTGGGATAATTTGCCTATTTTGTGGGATGTCATACTGAAGGAATCGCCGCTCGCTACACACAAATCCACACAGCTTCCTAATCTGCTGGGCTAGATGCCTATTTGCAGTATTTCAGCTGATTTCATTCGATTTCCGCTGTTCTCCTCTCCGGCCATCACAGGGCACATAATGGAAGATAAGCCACCGGCCCTGGGCAATTCCACTCGCCGCAGTGCACTGCTTTTCCAAGAAAAACTGGACTCTCCAGACCCAATAGCAATCAAAGACGCCAGCATTATCCCGGCTTTAAGCCAAATGTCTAGTCCCAGACAGTCCGTAGCTGCCTCTGCCATTCCTGAAGCGGACTCCTACGCCACCAGTCCCCTGTCCGCGTCCCTATCTGGCACTATTCACTGGAAAGACCGCCTGAAAAGGCTCAATAGCAGCTGGATTTACACGTCTGTGTCACTTTTACTAGTGCTGTTTACCCTTTTTGGAGATGGAATTAGGCTCGTGGCGACGCAGAAAGCAGCGGACCCGGTCTTTAATGCGCTTTTTGTGGGCGCTTTTGCCTTTTTCTCCTTGGATTTCCTCAGACTTTGCTTGGTGAGGGAGGAATATCGCTGGTCTTTTGCCTTTTCTTTGGATCTGATATCAACGCTAACTCTCCTCGTGGAAATCAAGTGGCTGTGGAGCTCCTGGTCCAAGCAAAACCCAATCCGCCACTACTTCCACATATTCGGCGACATAGTGCGTGTGACTTCCCTCACCTTGCGCCTCATAAAGTTCATTCGCGCAATCAAGTTAGCACAAGTAGTGCACTCAATTGATGGGAAATCCGCCTTTTTGAGCCTGAAATCGGACTCTGCACTGAGGGAAGAGATCGACATGCAGAGCCATAGGAAAAGCTTTGAAAGGAAAATGAGGATTATGCAGGGTGCAGGCCATCGCACTCGTGTTAGCATAGAAAACCGCAATAAAACCAGACATAGCACTAGGCTGGACGACAGCAAAGTCCACCCTGAGCCGGACTATAAGAAGAAAAAGACCTTTGCTCGGCTGTATGACCAGAACAGGAATGAAAGCTTTAGGCAGGAACTGGATTTGTGGGATATTCCCTCGGAAAGCACAGTAAGTAAGGTAATTACGCATAGGACTCTCAGGATAGTGTTCCTCTTGGTGCTCGTTTCGGTGCTGGTTTTCCCTTTCTTCGCTGCTGAGAAGTACATATCATCCCGGCAAGGGGAAAAGTACGGCTTGGAACTATTAGAAAGCCTGCATGGGTCGACTGACTTCCCCGCAATGCTGGACCTGTACATCAGCAGGAACAAAGCCTCCGGCAACCTCGCGACCCTTATCTGCCTGACTCTCCAGGGCAAATCAGTGTGGCAAAGTGACCTCCACCCTGACGACCTGCGCAGCTTGGAAAGAAACGACTACCGGACCACTAGTCTCTGGGCGGAATTCGACATGCGGACGCAAATACAAATCGAAGCAATCTTCGATATCGTCACAGTGCTCTTTTCCTGCCTAATCCTCTTCATCAGTGCTATGCACGTGACCAGCGACTTCTCCTCTACAGTCCTTTTTGGAGTCGAGCGGATGGTCGCTTTGATTCGGAAAATCGCCCGAGACCCTTTGCTGTTACTGTCCTCCACTAACTCTGTGGATATGCAGCCCACGCCGATTTGCTGCTGTTTCCGGCTCTCTGGGTCTGAATACGGCTCATACGAGATTAGTCTCCTGGAGCAGGCTTTGCGGAAAATAGGAGTGATGTTGGCTTTAGGCCTGGGAAACGCAGGGTGCGAAATCATCACTTCCAACATTCAAACAGCAGGCAGACTCGACCCAATGATACCGGGTCGAAAGGTACTTGCGACCTTTTGCTTCATCGGCATCCGCAGTTTCGACGTACTCACTGACCTACTGGGCGAAAAGTTGTTCGTGTATGTGAACAAAATCGCACAAGTGGTGCACAACTCCACAGAGAAGTACCAAGGCGGCATCAACCGCAACCTCGGCGAGTCCTTCTTCCTGGTGTGGAAGTTCATGCTGGATGATGAATTAGTTGCGGGCGCCAGGACCATGGCGAACCCTTACTCCATGTCTGTGCGGCTGAAAACTGCCCTCGCCCTGATCTGCTCTATTAAGACGCTGGTGAAGGTCGCGAGGTCCAGTGAAATGGCGAACTACCTGGGAAGGGCGGGGATGAATGCGGTGGGTCCGTTCCTGGGCAATCAGCTGTCTGTGGGACTGCATGTGGGCTGGGGATTTGAGGGGCCGGTGGGGTCGGCTTTCAAGGTGGACGCCACCTACCTCTCTCCCCACGTAAACAAAGCTGCCCGGCTCGAATCCGCCACCCGGCTCTACGAAGTGCACTTACTGGCCAGCGAAGACTTCGTATCCCGCCTCGACGAGGAAATCCGTCCCTTCCTCCGCCACATCGACACAGTCCTGCTCAAAGGCACCAACGACCCTTGCCCCATCTACACCTTCGACATGTCTCTGCACGGCCTGGGTGTGTCTGTGCACCAAACCTCGAAAGCTGACGTCGAAGACCGCAAGCGGAAGGTAAAGGAAGCCTTCGAATTCAACTACTTCAACGTGCACGAGCTTTTTACTGAGTCTGAAAAGGTGAAAAGACTCAGAAGTGGCTTTGGGGAGAAGTTTTTTGAGACATACAAAGTGGCTATGAGTCACTATATCGAGGGAAGGTGGACTGAGGCGAAGAGGGAATTCCACAATTGCCTGAAAAGCAGACCGAATGATGGGCCTGCGAGGAATGTTTTGGCCTTTATGGAGCGATTTGGCTTCAGACGGCCGGAGGACTGGGCGGGGGTGCGCACTTTAGGCTCGAAGTAGATGTGTTTTCTCTATGTTCTTCATAATGGTGGGAAATTTATATGAATTTGGCGCTTTTTGGGTGCTTTGCGAGCTTTTTCTTGCGCTTGCAGGAGATGTTGAGTGCGAAATTAGTCGAAAATACTGATTATCAGGTCTTAGAGGGAATTGATGGGAAATGTTTGTAGCTAAAAACTATATTTGCCTTAAAATAGATGAAATTGCACCTTTTACCTTAAATGCAGGCTGAAATGTGCAATTTGTCGCCTAAGTATAAAGTCGAAGCGGCTACAGAACTGAGCTTTACTCTAATTTCCAGTAAAAAAACCAACTTCACCTACTTCTGCCTCCGCCACCATTACATCTAATGTCTCTCAAATCCAGCGAGAAAGCGGCCCCTCAAGTCCAACTCCCCGCCCAAGACAGCAGTCCCAAGGCCCACTTCGCAGTCCCCAGTCCCCTAAACCCTCCCAAACTGCCCTTTCCACTGCCATTCACTGCCCTGCACCCAAGAAACTCCTATGAGTCGCTGCAGTTCGTGAAGCCGCTCAGGCTGAAAATCGGCGGAATCGACCCTGGGAAGCGGCAGGAAAGTCAGGAAGTCGCAACTAATGCGACTTCGGAAGTAGAGAAATCAGTGGGAAGGACGGATGTGTCGGAAAGCAAGGGAAAAGCGGGGCAGGGGAGGCCAAGGGTTGAGAGGAACTCGAAGGAATTCACTGAGATTGCAGGCAAATCGCCCAGTAAGTCCCTGCAGCCCTCCCCAGTTGCCCGGAAATCGCTCTCTTTGGAGCGACTTCCGGACCTGCGTTTCGGCCAGACCCTCACTTTGACGCCTGTTCCCGAGCTTTCCCACACCCTGCAGTCCGTCCTAATGCCTACCAAGCAGTCTCCCAGGCCGGAGTACGTCCCTTACACGCTGCAGGACTACCACATGAGGCTGGGAGAGCCGGGACTGGGCGTACTAGGCGCCTCGACTATTGGAAGTGAGGACTGGGTGAAGCGGAAACAGTTTGAAGACCGCAGAAAAGCATATGCGCGAGTCACTTTTCAGCGCAATTGCAACCAAATCGCCATTTCCCCTGGGCGCAAACCCTTCAAACCCGCGCTGCCCCATAGCACCCGCCTGCGAGGGCTGGAGTTCGCGAAGAAACTGCAGTTTCCTATGATCAATCGCCACTGGAGTGAAGCAGAAAGCGAACAACTGCGCTTATTCGCCGGCGAGCTCCGAGCCAGACTCCTATCTTGAGTTTAATACATACCCTTAGCTGTCTTCCAGCGCCGACTCCACTTCATCCTGTGTGAGTGCAGCTACCGGCGACGAAGGGAAGTCCATGTGGTCGCACTGGCTCATGAAGTCACCGGTCTTTTCCCTGCGCTTTAGAGTAGAAACGGCGCTGTTTCGCCTCAGTTCGCAGGGGCCTTTGTCCAGCCTAGGCAGGAGCTTGCGGGAAAGGAGGTCGGGCTGGACGAGACTGTTTACGACCACAAGACTGCGAGGCATAGGCGTGCCTATTGTGGAGTTGCGGGCATTGCGAGCGTTCGGCTGCTTTAGCTTCGTCTCTGTCCTGCGAATCACGTAAAAGCGGTGCAGCTTCGGCAGACTTTTGTTCTTTTCCATATATATAAAGCAACTACTGGCCAGAGAAGGCTCAATTGCATGGTTTCTTCTTTTGCTATATAGAAAGGGCGGGAAATAATTGTGATTTTGGCTGTTTTGCTGATATAGAAGGATGGAGAAACTGCTTTCGGCCTAAAAGCCGATTTAAGTGTTTTTTAATTGCAGGAAGTGCTACAATAAGCTGACTTAGGGCGGAAATATGAGAAAATACAACCTTAAAAGTCCGAAATATGTTAATAACTACTCTATTAATATATGAAAACGTGGAAGTGGGTGTGTATGTAGAGCAATCTACTACGATTTGTGGACTAACGCCCTTTAATTGCGCTGGAATTGGCTAAATGGAGCATTTCAGTACTAGATGTGCGCATCCTTTCACCTTTTACACCCAAAAATGCAAGAAAAGTGTCCAAACCGCAGAATTTGTAATCATTTTGACACTAAAAAGGTCAAAAATACGAAGAATTTCCCGATAAACAAGCGAAAAAGCGCTATTTACAGTTCTACTCCTCTGAATAGAGGGCTTTTTCGCTGTGCAATCAGTCATAGGCTATTTTAAACATGGGCAAAGGACTAAGCGTGGACAAAACTCCCTCAGCCCTGGAAGATATAGTGGCCACCCCACTAGCAGTATACTCCAAGGCTCGAGACGAGTTAGCGGACCAGTCCGCGCCCAGTGCCCACCTGAAGCTGTGGCGCTTCTGCATCGACCCGCGAGATCCAGACTACGTGAGCAGTCTGGGACTGGGCCTGGCAGACCCGGGCCTGCAGTTCTCCCCTGTGGACTGCTACTTGGCCCTGCTGCTGTATAGGCACAGAGACTCTGCACCTTTCCCCGGCCTGCCGCTGACCTGTCTACCTATGATGGACAGCCTGGGCAGCCTTACACCCAGAGGACTAGAAACGGTGTTTTGCTCGGATACACAGGAGGGACTGGTGAGTGATGGAGTGGGACCCAGGGAAAGGAGGACTGAGGGCCCGCACTACTTGATGTTTCTGTGGAACGGCAAGCAGGCCAGTCCCATCGTCAAAGCCATGGCACTCACCAAAGGCTACGAGTTGGACGCCTTCCTGGGCAGAGGCAAGGAAAACGTACTCAAGGTTTTAGGCAGTGGCGCGGTTATCAAGGCCAAAAAGGCAGCGAAAGGCCAAACTGTGGCCTTAGAAAGCGTATATGAAGGGGAAAGAAGCCAGACACTACCCGCCAAACGCTCTATGTACCTACTAAAGTGGCTATGGAACGAGCAAGCCGCTCCCAGTCCCCCCAAGCCTTTGTTCCAAAAGTTCAAACTGTACTTCATCACGCCCAAGCCAGACCCTCAAGTGCAGCTCTTTGTGCCTGTGTCTGCGAGCGACTTCAGCCCTATGGCGAAGGGGAAGGGCGTGGAAGTCAGGGAAAGGCCGGTCGTGCCGAGGATTGGAGAGGGGGTGGAGGCTAGAAGTGCAGTGAAAATGCCGGAAATACCGAAATTGGCGGTGGGGGAAGGCAGGGAAGAGACGAGAATGGTGCCGAGTTTGAGACTGGGAAGTGAAGACAAACCCGACCTCAAGTCCCTCCCCGACTTCAAGTCCCTCCCCAAGCTGCCCGGCGGCAAGCTCGGCCTGCCCCTCAAGCTCTCCGGCCTCAAGACGCAAGAAGACGAGCGCAAGGAACTCGAGCACCTCGACAAGCAAAGCCTCGACAACCTCGACGAAGACGTAAACATCAGAGACACTAACCGCAAGGAACTGAAGCTGCAGATGTACAGTGAGATCTGCTCGGAGCTGATGCCGGGACTGTTTGTGGGCAGTGACCATGTGGCGAGGGACAGGAAGCAGCTGAAGTTGAATGGGGTCACGCATGTGATTAACTGTGCGGGGAATGTGTGTGGGAATTACTTCCCGGAGGAGTTCACGTATTTGGCGTATTTCTTGAAGGACTCGAGGATGGAAAGCATCGAAAGTCTGTTCCACGAAGTCGTAGACTTCATCGAGGAAGCGAAGGAGGAGGGCGGCAGCGTGTTCGTGCACTGCATGCAGGGCGTGTCTCGCAGTGTCACAGTCTGCCTGGCCTACATGATTTACAAGCAGAAGGACACGTTCGAGACTGTGTTCACGCAGACCAGGGCGAAGAGGAGCATTAGTTCGCCCAACTTCGGCTTCCAGGTGCAACTGATACAGTGGTACAAGCGACTTTTCGACCCTTTTGAGTCCTTGACGATATCGCCCAGAGTGTTCGCTGTGGGCTCACACCAAATCGAACAGCCTCACAAGGTGATCTGCAGACTGCTTTCCACCCCTCCCTACACTGACAAAGAGCAGACCTCACTGGACCCCAGAGGCTTCTTCATAGTGCAAACAGCCACCAAGCTGTATGTATGGGAAGGGAAGGAAGTCCTAGACTGCAACTTTGACGTGTATCAGGCTGCGGCAGGCCTGCATGTACAGAGACTGCAGGAAAGGGAGCAGGCGCCGGGGCAGGTGCTTCAGGTCAGACAGGGCAAGGAGCCGGCTGAGTTTTGGCAGTGCTGGGGACTGGCAGGACCGCCGCCAAATGCCTACTCAGAGCAAGAGACCTGGTCCCAGCACTACCCGCCTTTGGACTCTGTGGAGGACCAGGACCCGAAAGCCATGGAGGAGTCGTCAGAGGAAATCGACCTGTCAGAGAGAGCGAAGCTATATGTCTATCCAGACGTGGCAGGGATTGGAGTTTTTGAGGACGAGGAATTGACTGAAGAAGCGTTCGTCTGTCTGTGCCACAAGAGCCAGCTCTACTCTTGGCAAGGGGACAACTTCCAGCCTTCACGAGAGATGTCGCCGGATGAGTTCGTGGAGAGAGTGAAGAGACATTTTTGGCAGGAAGGGGCAGAGGTCAGGACAGAGAACGAACAGCCCGGCAACGAGAGCGAAGAGTTTCTAAGCTTCTTTTAGCTAGCTGAGTACAGGCCTAAGTCTAATCTGTCTCATCAGCGGACTTTTCTTCGAATTGCTCACTCTGGTCCTTGCGTATAAACCTGCCCTTACACCTCAGCCTGCCATCCGCCACTCTCTTCCTACAGTCATAGCTGATCTTCCGTCCCCACTGCCTCCTTTTCCGCTTTTCCATGAAGCGACTGATCTTCGCCTTCCGCAGTTCCAGCGATATCGTGCCGATTTGTTTGGGCTCTTCAGGCAAAAGCGTAGTTGGGGGCTTTCGGGGTTTGCGGTTGCTGCGGTTTCTGCGAGGGGTTTTCTTGGGCAGTTCTATGTCTTGCAGTTCTTCAGCGCCTTCCAGGTCTTCGGGGAGCAGCAGGGGAAGGTGTTGAGGGCAATTTAAGGGGTCGTCAGGGTCGTCGGGAAGACCCTGGTCGCAAGTGTGCATGAGAAGAGTGAAGGACTCTTTGCGCATGCGCTTCAGTAGGTAGTCCCCGTGCAGATAGTCGTCAAACCCCCACTCTGACATGCTCAATAACAACTTCCAACAGCCCTAACACCCACTTATGCCTCCTAACCTCCCTGCTACAGCTCTACAAAGGATACCTGCTTTAATTTAAATGGAGTCCTGTCTAAACCCTCACAGCTACGAAGACGACCTAAAAGACCTCTTTCTATCCCAAATTCCGCCCGCTTTCCCCACTGTTTCCTCCCCTTCTGACCATACAGTAGTGGCAGCGTTGAAAAAACAGCTTTCTGACCAGGTGAGAGACTTTGAGGCGGAGAAATTCAAATTAGTGCATGATTTCACTGTAAAGCTGAGGGAAGAGGAACGCTACAGGGTCGATTTGCTGTCCAAAGTTGCGGAATTGGAAGGAATTCGCCTGGCGCTGGAGAAGGACTTGTTCGAAGGGAGTAGGCGACAGCCAGGGAAATGGCCAGATAGTGAGGAAAACAGGGAAGAAATGCAGGCTTTAAGGGACCAAAACGCTCGTTTAAGGACTGAATTGCAGCAAAGAATCGAAGCCTTGGGGACTATTCGCGACTCAGAGTCTCGACTGGAGACTGAACAGCTCCGCACTCAACTGAGACTGGCAGAGCTGGACTGCTCCGCTCAGCAGGACGAACTCCTCCGCCTGCAGAAAGCCCTGTCCAGTGCGCAGTACGAAGCCAAGAAAGGCAGGGAAGACGTGGGGAAGTTGGAGAGGGAAGTGGCGGAGTGTAGGCGGGATAGAGCCGAAGTGGAGAGGGAAAACGCTGACTTGAGGCAGGAAACCGTCCGTCTGAATGCAGAAAGCAACCGCCTTTTGCAGCGAATTCAAAGCTTTTCAGAGTCTTCCAGAGACACGCCGGACTACGCTTCCCTACAACAGCGTTTGGAAGACACAACACTGAGGATTCGCAATTTGGAGGAAATGCTGCTTCAAACGAGTGAAAATTACGAGGAAATCCGACAGCATGCGTCCACACAGGGCGAAGTCAAGAGATATCGGGGCAGGGACGCGTCCAAGGGCGAGCGCAAAAGGAGCAAATCGAAGGGGAGCAGTCGAAGTGTGCTGAATAGCCTTGGAAACGAAAAGACCAAAAGAGGGAAAAGGAAGGAAAGCGGGGACAAAGGGAAATTCGCCCTCTAGACCCTGTCAACACTCTCAATTCCCCTAATTTCCCCAAATCCCGCCTCCATTTTGCTCTTCTTCTAGAAAGTTCGTTAGGCCTTTTAAGCCACATTGCGTAGGTCTCTTATAAAATGCTAGCGAACACGACCTACAGCCTGACCCGCTACTGGTGCCACAACTGCCGCCGTCCCTTCCTCCTGGACCCCAGCACCGGGTCCTTCACCTGCGTGAACTGCCACAGCGAACTCATCGAAGAGCTGAATGGCAGTCCTGACGACCCCCGGCAATTCCAGCCCCAACGAGACAATGTAAGTACAAGGGAAGCGCCTATAGTCTATACAGTGTATACGACTACTGTGTACGAGCCTATGAGTGTGGACTTGGACAGACGCATTGAAGCGATATTGAACTTTATCAATGGACACACGGGAGTGCATATGGGCGTGCAGCCTGCGTCTCAGGCGCAAATTACAGGCTTGCCAGTGCCTTCAGCGGGCGAAGTCGCGGGGAAGGACTGTCCCGTGTGCCAGGAAGACCTGCATGCTGAGGACTGCACGAGGAAGATGCCGTGTGGACATATGTACCACCAGGACTGTCTAAGTCGCTGGCTGCACATACACAACTCTTGTCCAGTGTGCAGGGCGCCTATTAGCGGCGCTCCCAGTGCTGCAGTGCCTAGTTGCCATATCTAACCATAGAGTGTCTAGTTCTAGCTTGGCTACTGTGGAGTTGGCATTTCTCCACTTCTTGATTTGATACGGTCGAATAGGGGAAAGTCGCTCATATCTCCCAAGTAGAAGCAGTGAAATATGAGAAAGCTTTTTGATGTATATAGGAGCAAAAAAGGCGCGAAGTCCAAGATAACTAACTTTACCTTAGTTTAGGTGCATTTCGCAAGGCAAATCAGCCTACACCATTTCTCGATACAGTGTCAAAGTCGCTTTAAAAGGCCATTTCTTGTTTGCTATCTTCAAAAATAGCGAATTGCAGGCTAATCCCTCTAGATAGTGGACTTTGGGGCTTTCGATGCGAGTTTGTCCCAATCCCTCCATCCTTTCCCACACTAAAGATCCTGCATCCTCTGCCCAGCTAGCGATACTTAGCAATGGCTGGGAACTACACCTACTCAGTGATGAACCGCATCCCCGACTCCGAACTCGTGCGCATCGGCTACCGGCCAGTGGACTTCCTCGAGAGCAACCACATCCGCGGCCCCTTCCAGAAGACCTTCGCTACGCTGATTCCGCTGATGCTCACTCGCATTTACTATAAGGAGTACTTGTTGAGGTATGGCACTTACCCGGTACTGCGTGTCTCCTCGCAGTTCGGGAAGTGGGGTTTGCGGCAGAAAGTGCACTGGCTGCTGCCGGTCCTGGCTGTGGGGGTCACAGTGTGGTGGGGAGAACTGGCCTACAACAGGGTTGTGCTGGGTCTACAGGGCTCCGAGCCCATCCCTGACCAGGTCTTCAAGAAACTAGTCGTCTTCCAGTAAGCTAGGGTCTAGTCTCAGCTGCTTTCCTGCACTTTCGAGGCTTTCAGCAGCCGTAAACTGCCAACTGATGTGCGGACTTCGCTCTCAACCCCTTGCTAGCAGGTTTCCCCTCCTTCTCCGCCTGATTCCCGCCGAATTTGCCCGATTTCGCTCGAAGGAAGTCTCTAGAGTGGTGCTGTGTGACTACCTCACAGTCTTTCAGCACTTCCCTAGCTATATAAGGCGTGTCCTCTTCCCTCAAACTGCCGTTTCCCCGCAGAGGCGGAGGCGCAGGGGAGTTCCTGCTGCCTGATATGTCGGGACTCAGCAAGGAACTGTGAGGGAGTTTGGCCATAATGGAGCAAACTGCCTTGAAGTGGGTTTTTCGGTGCAAACTGGGGAAGACTTTGGCTAAAAGGGTCGATTTTGTGTGGATTTGAGACTGTTCGAGACTGCGATTGGAGAGTTTTTCCTCGGATTTGCTTCTTTCTGGCTTTAGCTCGTTGGGGAAGTCGGTGATGTGGCAGATTCGCTCGAGTTCCGTGCGATGCTTAAAGTACATTCTTGGATGGATTTCCTTCTCTAGCACTCTCTGTCTGAGCACAGGCTTGGCACTGGGCTCGAGGTCCAAGCCACTGTGTCTACTGGCTTCTCCCTGCACCCTTTCCTTCTCACTCCTATACCCTCCCACCCGAAACCCAGTCCCAACGACCTCCTTTCCCCCTGCTTTTCCCTCTGTGGGCCTTATCTTGATTGGGTCCGTCAGCATGTCCAGCATGAATCTGTGTACTCTGCTTTTGTATCCTGCGGACAGGCGGTTTCTCTTGCAACTGCTAGTCCGCTGCAGGCGGATGGACCTGTCTTCCAGTTCCTTACGGGAAAAGGCAGCTTGCTGTTGGCGGTCCAGACTGAAGGCATTGAACATTATTAGGACGAGTTGTTAGTGGAGGTTTGCTGTCTGCGGACTGTCGTTTTTCTGCGTAGCTTCAAAGCCAGGACTTGGATGCAGCTGGAGTCGGGCTTTTGGCTGGAACTGCGGTTAGTAGCGTGTGCAGGGGAAGTGGAGTGCAGACTTCGCGCTAACTCACATACAGGCGAAATCGGTTCATTCAGCTTCAAATTTCCCTTCCGATGCTTGTGAATTTGCCGATTAGACGTACTTAAGCTCGAAATTTCCCGCTCCACCTCTGCTAAAATTTGCTCAAAATCGTCTTTTCTGCGCATTGACTTGGGAGATGTGTGGATTTGCCGATATAGAGCAGGCTCCAGTACCAATTCAGCGATTTGTGCATCTGTAGGCTTGAAAAAAAGCCCTGTGTGAGACTTACTTTGAGGCGGGTAGGCCGCTTTTTGCTCCTTGAAAGGCTGATTTTTGCTTTTAAGTGGCGATTTTCGCCTTTTTGCCTTTTCGGCCCGGTCTTCAAGTATGCGAATTTCCCCTAAAACGTGGTCTTTTCCTCGAATTTCCGAGCTTTTGGCTGGATTTGGATGCTTTCTTTGCCTCAATTCCGCTACTTTTCTCCTTTCTTCCTCATCTCTCGTACCTCCGATGGCTGTTTTCAGCCTGGAGCGGTCTGGAGAGCTGCTTTGTCCCTTCTGTAGCCACTTTTCAATGGCATCCGAGAAGATTTCGTCAGCACTAACGAACGGAGTAGTACTTTTTTGGGTCAATTTGCGATGCAAATGGATTAATTTGGCCTGGGAGTAGTAGCGGTCTGTAGGGGGATTTGGAGGCTGTGGGGCGGTGGAAACCCGCGGAGATATGGATAAAGCCGGTTTAGACTGTGGTGAACAGTGCTCTTTCGCTATAAACCTGCCAGTTCTATGCGCCTGCAGACTCCTTTGTCTGTTCCCCAGGCCCTGTTCAGCCCTCGCCAGCAGGGCGAACCCCTTCACATAGGCCTGTGTCAGCTTCTGCACAGTGCTGGCCCCTGTGCCTGCCTTCAGCACAGTCTGCAGCACGGCGAGTGCCTGGGAGGCGTAGCTCTCCGCCTCTCCAAAGCTGCGCACTTCTATGTAAAAGGCTGAAATCGCTAATAGCAGTTCAGCCTTTGTCCTCGAAATCGCCCCTTTCGCCTGCTTTTGGAGGGACTTCATAAGGCACATTAAGGCTTTGTGGTACTTCTTTTGCCCTATGAAAGCCTGGGAAAGACGCACGGCAGTCCGTGTTTCCCACTTTTCTGCCTTGGATTGAGACTCTGGGGAGCTGTCGACTGCCTTCCAGGTGCGTAGGAAGCCTTCAGCCCTGCGCAATAGATCCACTCTTGGGCCCTTTTCTGCTGCTTTAGTGCATATTTTGACTGCGAGTTTGAGGATTCTCCAGTCCATCACCCCACTTTTGCACATTTCCTCCACTTTTCGGTCAACTATCATCAAGGCTACTTCCCCCTGTCCTTTCACACCCAATTCCCTGACCTGCGCAGCTTCAGTCCTGACTTCTTCCTTTTGAACCGCCATTGTAGGCTGTTAGCTCCCTTCCAGCAATATATATGTCGAAAGCACGCACCAGGTTCCTATCCCTGCAAGCCGTCAAGTCGAAAGTGGAGCAGCTGGAACTGCGCTGCGAGCGAATGCCCCAGCTCTATGCCTGCCCGCCCAGCGATATTCTGGCTTTGAACAAGTCCCTAGTCACCCTTTGTGCCTCACTGAGTTTGGTGTTTCTCCAACACAACTTGCTGCAGGATGCTTGGGCGTTGCTGCGGAAAGCGGTGCTGGCGGATGGGAGGATTTATGCAAGTGGGGACTTGGAGGAGCAGTTGTGGACTGGGCGCCTGCACTCCTACACTAACCTCGCGTACTTGTTTCAAAGGTAAGGGCCAACAAGAGTGAAGGACTATGCTACTAGTCTGCGGTTCGTTCGGGAGGCGCTGGGGCTGCTGAGAGCGTGAGGAATAGACAGGTGTGAGCGGGCAGGGAAGAGTGTGCGGGCGGAAATCGTCCTAACTGCCAATTTGCTGGCCTTCGTAGTGCTGTGGAAAACCAAGAAGTTTCGAGAAGCACTCAAATATATAAAAGTCTGCACCAAGGCTGTCAATGACCTAAACAGGTCCTTCCCTACTATATTTTCCGACAAAACTCGTCTTAACCTCATCGGCCTCATCGCTATGAGTTTCTCCTCTTCCATCGCAACGATCGAAAGCGACCCTTCTCAAGGCTTCGAAATAATCAACGAATGTCTGTCCCAATTCGCTCATTTTGATATAGAAGTGAAGCCGTTGATGTATCGTTTGCTGGATAAATTGGGAGACTGTGAGGAAAAGCCGGAGGAAGAGGGGGAGTCGCTGGGGGATTTGAGGGAGGGACTAGGGACTCCGGATTGGGATATACCGGGACTGCCGAGAGAGTACTTGGAGAAAAAAGAGCTTTTTGGAGAGCAGCGGGACCTACTGATAACCAAAGAGTTCGAAACGCTGCTATTTATAACCGCTTTTCTCTCGCACATCGACCCCTCAACTCCGCTTATCCGCGAAACCGAGTTAGAACTCGCCGCTACCAGGCATTACTCGGTCTTTCTCCCCCAAGAAAAGTCGAAAAGTCCTAGCAAACTCCCCTCAGTTCCGCAAGACCTGCCTTCTCTACAGGCCAAAGGCTACTACCACCTCTTCAAAAGGATCACTGTGAAGCAGCCTCTAAAAGGCGATTTCGACACATCTCGTCCTCATGCGACTTTGCCGGATTGGGAGGAAAATAAGCATAGGGCGGGTAGTACTCACCAAAGAGCTGATTCCGCACTGTACTCTGATAGTGTTTCGGAGGTGAGGGACAGGTCAGTACCCTCTCGTGGTAGAATGGTCTATTACAGTCCTACCCTCGTGCCAACCCGAATCGCCCCAAATCTGTCAGTTTTACACGATTTGGAGCGTAGCAAGCGAAGCATGGCCAGAGCGAGGAACTACTTGGAAACGATGCAGCAGGAGGCGGAAAGCAGGCTGCGGACAAAGCGAAACCTGATGGTGGAGTTCGCTCCCAAAGGAACCGCTGCTGAAGTGCTGATCAGCCTGCAGCCACTGCCCTCTGCCCCGAGACAGAGTCGCCTGCCTAGACTCCAGGGCCAGCTCTGATTTGCTAGTATACTAGGAGGTTACAATCACTCGTCCCAGGGGAAGTCCCCCGCCTGAGTTTGGATTTCTTGGAAAGCTGGGTCGCTGAGCAGGGGGTTGGCTTGGTACCGAGATGGCTGTTTCTCTATTTGCACCTGTCTTCTGCCCTGTCCAGGACTCTGCTTGTTGCCAACCATCGGCCCCGCAAGTCCTCTAGTTTGGAAAATCTGAGTGATTTCTTTGGTCAATATCAGTCCTTCCCCAAACACTGGCCGAGAGGGGGACAGGAAGAGGTTTTCTTGCTCGCCCAGTAGGCCAGAGACCTGGGAAGTGCGGACTGGCTTCGGACACACAAGAGGCACGGGCACTGGACTGATCATTGGTATCTGATAGATTATGAAGGCTATAGGCTCACTGGGAAGATGGGTGGAGAGAGACGGGACAGGGTAGGGACTGGAAAACACTAGGGAAAAGGACCGGGAGTAGAGGGAAAAAGGCATGTATTTCTCGGAAAAGGGAAATCGCCTACGAGGAAGTACCGATTTTCGTTAAATATTCCAGAACTTCCCAAGCAAAATATCTATTAAGTCCTTTATAGGCATTGAACCCGAATTCCAGTCAATTCTCATTTCCCCCATAATCGTTAGGAATGTCGAAATCCATCTCTCCGCTCAGTTCATCTCGACGGTCTCCGGTCAAATCCGCCACTTTCAACACTTCTCTGGGCCACCTGCCCCCCACCGCCTGTCTCAACGACCACACCAAGGACCTAATCACGTCTCTGCACACCCAGCAAGGCCAGTTAGCGCAAGTTGTGAAGGAAAACCGGGAAATGGAGGAGCGACTAGTGAGGATGGAGGAAGAAGTGAGGGCTTTAAGGCGAGAACAAGCAGAAGCAGACCTGCTAATCAGCAATTTAGTGGATATTTTCTCCTGCTCCAAGCCTAGAACTGACCTGCCGACGCAAGGCTTGGAGAAGGAACATCCAATGCTGTTTTCGCGATTGAAGCACTTCCGGACGCGATTGGAGACCTTCCTGGACCAGAAGAGCAGTGCTAGGCCTAATGTAAAGTAATGGGAGACGCTTGGTCCCTGTGTGCAGGACTGTCGATCTTCGCAGTGGTGGGGCTGTCGGCCCTCGGCACAGCACTGAAGTATGAGTATGAGTATATTCCGGTACATGGGGTGAGACTGAAGGACGCGGGAGACACGTGCTACTATGCTGCTGTTGTTTACGTCTTCTTCGCTCTTGTGGCTCTGTGCAGAGTCGCCACTAAGCGTCCGAATCCCCCTCAGAGCCATGAAGCCGAACTCCAAGCTAAGTTCTAATATGCTGCAGGTGTGCAATAATAGCTGTATGGGCGGCTCCTGCTGCGGCAAAACAGACACCTTGCAAGAACACTTCCAACTCCGTCGTATGGGCAACTTCACCTTTCAACAGCACTGTACCCACTAAGCAGTGTTCAAAGTCTCTGGGGAGGGCTGTAGAGCCACTCCAGCCTGGGCCACTGAGGCCACTCGCGAGGAAATACAGCGGAAACGACAGGAGTTCTGGGAAACTCGGGTGCAGGGCAGTACTGAGCGCTGGCTGGCTCTGCGGGCTGCTTGCGAAGCCGCGGATTCGCGTACATTCCAATTAGACACAGCGGAATCTATCGTAAAGGCCAGCGGACTGACTCCCCAACAGGCCTCGATTACTCTTTGTATGGACGAGTTCGGGATGAAGTACGAATTGCCGCCTTTTATGATAAATGAACCGCTGTTCTACGGGCAAATTAAGCAAATCCAAGCAGCTCCGCCCGGCCCTAATAGAGCTTTCACAGTCACTGTGAGGTCTTCCAAGCGACCAGACGTGCAATTGACAGTAAGCACTCATGACACTGGGGAAACCCTCAAAACTGCCTATATTTCTCACACTAAGGCCACAGAGGCTATGCGGCTTTTCTTCAATGGAGTGGAGATCAAGCAGGGGAGTTACCTGGCGCGACTGGAGGATGGAGTGGTCGTGCAGGCGCTAGGCTAAAAGGCCTAATCCATTGCTTTCCCTACTTCTAGTCCTTATTTCCCAAGCACTATATGCGTCTTCCGCAGTGTTTCCCCTAAGTGAACTCCATAACGGCTAATTACCCTATCTGCACTCCCACACTTTGACGAACTTGTCCACACTCCCAGAGGCCAGCAGCGGATATCGAGGGTTCAAAGCAATACACGTCACAAAGTGTTCATGCGCATCTGAGAGCGACTTTGCAGTCCTTCCACTCTTGCAGTCCCAAATACGGACTGACTTATCGTCACTGCAGCTGTATAGGAAGCGGCCGGAGGGGTGAAAGAGCAGTTGCCGGACCCAGTTGTCGTGTCCGCGGAGAGTGATAAGGCAGGTGCCTCGCCATATGTCCCAAAGCATAATTGTCTTGTCTCGGGACCCGGAGACTACGAATTCCCTGGGACGGGTGGACTTTTCCTCCTCGGGCAGGTCTCCTTTGGGCACAAAATCAGCAGCGCTTAATTCCGCGATAGCAGCGTCACTGGCGAACTCTACACATTCGATAACGTTCCCGTGGCCTGAAAAGGACTGAATGGGCACAGGGTTGTCGATGGTCCAAATCATCACTTGCTCATCATGCGACCCACTAGCGACCAAATTGCCCTTGATTGCTAAGCACCGCACCCACTCACTATGGCCTGTGAAAGTCCGGGTGCAGAAACCGCTCGATACTTCCCAGAGTTTGAGAGACTTGTCCCTAGAGCAGGAAATCAGGTGGTCGCCTGCAGGCAGGAAGCAGACTGAACTCACGTTGTGGTCATGTCCATTGAGCGTCTTTATGCACTCAAAAGTTTCAAATTGCCACAACTTGATACTGAGGTCTGCAGACGCAGATGCAAGCAGTCGCCCTGTTTCGGGCTCAAAGGCGATACAATTGACAGTCGCTGTGTGGCCTTTGAGCGTCCTTTCAAAGACTCCTGATTCATAATCCCACAGGCGGATGGCTCCATCCTCTGAACTGCTCGCCAGTATGCTATACACCGGGTGAAACGCCAGCGACGTAACCGACTCCCTATGTCCAATCAGCACAAACTTGGCAGGCACTTTCGGGAGTCCTTCCAATCTGCGGGCATTTGAATCACTCAGCTTCTTCCCTGGTCCGTACAGCGTCAGTTCTTCCTTCATCTGCTCCACTTCGTTCTGCAGGTTGATGACCTTCTGCTGCAGCCGCACCACTGAGGACCATTTCTTTTCCAGCAGGTCGCTGTCGCCCATGTCGCCTGTGAGGCTTGCGGCAGAGGCGAAGGTGGAGGCTACGTCTGGGAAGTGCTGAGCTTGGAGGTAGGCGACTATGGCGCGGTGCAGTTTCTCCCGCTCCTTGCTGGTTAGGATCATATGGCGGATTACGGGCTTATTTGCCCTTAGAGACGGACTCTAAAATATCTAACGTCACGCTTTCCGGCCGCTCGATTGGCAGTCCCAGCGCTCTGCTGAGCACCAAATTGCTCAAACAGCCAATCGCTCTCGAAACCCCGAACAACACAGTATAGAAGTCGAACTCCTGAAATCCATAGTGATACAGCAGCGCTCCACTATGTGCGTCTACATTCGGCCAGGGGTTCTTAACCTTTCCAGTGGCTTCCAGCACACTCGGAATCACCTCGTAGCAGAGTTTCACCAAACGACATAACTTGTCGTTGGGCATGACGCGGGCTGCGAATTCCTGTTGACAGGTGAAGCGAGGGTCGGTGACCCGCAGGACTGCGTGGCCGAAGCCCGGGACTACTTGACCTGCTTTCAGTAGGTTCTGCACATAGGTCTGGACGTCCTTTACGGTCGGATTATCGCCCATTTTGGCCTGCAGGTCTAACAGGAACTTCAGGAATTCTTGATTTGCGAGTCCATGCAGTGGCCCTGCAAGGCCATTCAGTCCAGCAGTGTAGGACAAGTACGCATCTGAAAGTGCACTTCCAACCAAGTGAGTCGCATGAGCGCTCACATTGCCTCCTTCATGGTCACAATGGATGACCAAGTAGAGTCTCATTAACTCGCTGAAGCCTTCATCATGGAAGCCAAGCATTTGGGCGAAGTTGGCAGAAAGGTCCAGTTGAGAGTTAGCCGGGGAAATTGACCCGTCCTTATAGGTATGTCGGTAGATAATAGCCGCCAAGCGAGGAAGTTTCGCTATCAAGTTCAACGCATCCTCATAAGTCGGCTTCCAATACTCCGCCTTCGGAAACCCTTCCCTGTACTTTCTGAAGAACTCGCTGCTTGGCTGCAAGGCCATAACCCCGATTCCCAGCTGCGTCATGGGGTGCATCGTAATTGGCAAGGAAAGCAGCAGTCTCTCCACCGACTCAGGCAGAGCTGCTCTGTGCGCCAAGTCCCTCCGCACCTCTTCAGTCTGCTCAGCAGTGGGGATTTCCCCGGTCATCAGCAAATAAAGCATCGCTTCAGGCAGCGGCTCTTGTGCCTTTTTGGGCAGTTTCTCCCTGCATTCCGGTATGCTCATCCCTCGGAACCGTATGCCCAACTTGGAGTCCAACTTGGAAGTCTCTGTGACCAGTCCGACCATCCCCCGCATCCCTCCCAGGACTTGGTCAACATTAAACTTCCCGAGCTCGAAGTCGCCCTTTTCCTTGCGAAGCTGAACCAAGCGAGCCTGCGTCTGAGGAAGCAACAGCGCAAGCCGGGATTTTAGGCCAGAGAAGGAGCGACCCAGCATTTTTTACGGAAGCACGGATGTGGCTGGATAGATGAAAAAAGGGAAATGGAAGTGACGTCAGCAGACTCGAGTGTCTGGGACCAGTATCAGAGACGAGACCCACCTGCTCGCCTGCGCTGAGGCAGGGGAGAAGGGAGGCACAGGACTAAACTTGGTGGTGTGGGTAGTTAGCTCTTAAGTAGGTTGGAACTGAAAGAACTGGGGAGAGTCCAGGCAGACTTCCGACACTTCCTTCGTATAGGGGTATATCTAAGGCTTTGTACAATTGTGACAAAGACGAACCCGCCACTGCAGTCCGCCATACCCAAAGGAGCAGATTATATCAAGGAGAGTTCTAGGCGGCCTCATGTCCTTCCTTCTAAACTGGGACGTCTTGGTATTGCTGGTACTCAGACACTAGGTCATTCATGTTGCTTTCAGCCTCTACGAACTCCATTTCGTCCATACCTTCGTTTGTGTACCAGTGCAGGAAGGCCTTCCTTCGAAACATTGCAGCGAATTGCTCGGATACACGTTTGAACATGTCCTGTATAGCTGTGCTGTTGCCAACGAGCGTCGCAGCTCTCTTGAGGCCTTTGGGCGGGATATCACATCTGGCAATCTTCACATTGTCGGGAATCCACTCCACGAAGTAGGAACTGTTCTTGCTGTGTACACTGTAAAGTGCCTCGTCTACACAACTCATGCGGCTTCGGATGACCACGGCTGCAGAGAGGTAGTGGCCGTGACGTGGATCCGCAGCGCACATCAGATTCTTAGCGTCAAACAATTGCTGAATCAGCTCAGGAACTGTGAATACGTGGCATTGCGTGCTGCCTCTGGATGTAAGTGGTGCGAGGCTGATCACGAGGAAGTGCAGTCGAGGGAAGGGAACCAGGTTTACTGCGAGTTGGCGCAAGCCGCTATTTACCTGCCCAGGGAATCGAATACTGCAGGTTGCGCATGACATCGCTATGGAGACTAGGTGGTTTAGGTCGCCGTATGTAGGAGTGGATAGCTTCAGAGTGCGGAAACAGATGTTGTACAAAGCTTTGTTGTCAATGGCCATGACCTCGTCGGCGTTTTCAATCAATTGATTGACGGAAAGAGTGGCGTTGTAGGGCTCCAGAACAGTGTCTGCCACTATGGGAGACGGGAAGACGGAGAAGGTCTCTATGATACGATCAGGGTACCATTCATGTATCTTGGAAAGGAGCAGAGTGCCCATGCCAGAGCCAGTGCCACCACCCAAAGAGTGACAAATTTGGAAGCCTTGAAGGCAGTCGCAGTTCTCAGCCTCCTTGCGCACCACTTCCAACACTGCATCAACGAGCTCTGCCCCCTCTGTATAGTGACCCTTGGCCCAGTTGTTGCCCGCACCAGTCTGCCCGGATATGAAGCTGTCAGGACGGAAGAGCTGCCCGAAGGTACTCGCTCTAACAGAGTCCAGAGTACCGGGTTCTAAGTCTGTCAGTATAGCTCGGGGTACGTACCTTCCTCCAGTCGCTTCATTGTAGTAGACATTGATGCGCTCCAGTTGCAGGTCTGAGTCTCCGCAAAAAAACCCAGAAGGGTCAATACCGTGTTCGTTCGAAAGGACTTCCCAGAACTTTGCACCGATCTGGTTTCCGCACTGTCCACTTTGAATGTGGACGATTTCACGCATTTGTAAAATTATGGCAGCTGCAAAGGCTGATTACTCCTTGAACTCAGTCTGCTGGGTCAGGCGGTAGCGCTTCAGTTCTTCTGGGAACGAAGATCAATGCTTTTCTAGCGCCTCTGGACTCGTTTTATTCTCAAAGACCATATTTGCTTCCTTAGCATCTGTCCCAACTCCAAAATAGGTTCGCAGGGCTAGAGGAGGCTGGAATACAGCCCAGCACTCTGAAAGCAGCCCAATCCCCATACTACTTACACCCACACTCCTTCCAAACCAGCTTCTTTCCAACCCCTCCCAGCCCATAATCTAAAATATGTTCGAAGGCGAGTGGAGCAACTTCGACCCCTCGAAGTACCCCGAAGTGCCTCTGTTCTACCCAGACCTGTTGCACGACTACTTCGACCCAGCCCTCTGCAGTCTGCCTGAGACCTCTATAGACATGCAATTCTTCGCCAGAAGAAGAGAGGAAGACTTCAGGGAAATGAATGGGTTTGTGTATAGTGTACCGGACTGGCAGAGTGCGGGGGAACTGGCGTTTCAGCAGACTGGGGAGGGGAATGAGGGGGAAGCAGAGGCAATTCGAGCTATTCCTGCAGTGGCAATTAGCTATCAAGGGGCGAAACAGGTAGGCCGGCTTTCGATTGAAGAACGGCAGGTCAAGATCCAGCGCTACCTGGCCAAGCGGCAGAAACGCAACTTCCACAAGAAAGTGGTCTATCTCTGCAGGAAGAGAGTCGCAGACACGCGACTGAGAGTCAAGGGCCGCTTCGTAGCGAAGCAAATCGCTGCCTCTCTGCAGGGCGGGGAGAACAGTGCAGCTCTTACTCGTGCTGCCACTGAGGAAGAATAAGCTAGATTACAGCGTAGCTCTGGGCTTCCGATTAGTGGCAACGACAGGCTGGAGGAGGTGGGTAAGAGTGGGCTGGGGAGCTGGGGGAAGGGTAGGCTGGGAGGGAAATGCAGGCTGAGGGGTGATGGAAAGGGTGGGACTGGCTGGAGGTCTGGCGGAGTGGAAGGAAAGAGTGACATCTGCAGAGGCTCTGGACTGGCCTTTCACCTTGGATTTTAAGTCTTCCAGCGTCTGCGTTTCCACTTTCACCAAATTCTGCTTAGACACTTACGAGCGACTCATCAAACGTGACTTTCCTTTTAACCCGCATAATGTCCCCAAACTCCTCCCCGTCCACTGCATCCCCACTCCTCTCCCCGCTTTCTTCCAAACTCTCACTTTCACTCTGTTCCCTATGAAACAGCGTATTTTCCCCTTTCCCCATTAGCCACTCCAAAGCTTGTCCACTCTCCATCTGCACATCCGCAGTTTTCCGCAGTGCATTGATTTCTTGGATCCTCATCACTTCCTCATGCACATCATGCATGGACCTGGGGTTCGGGTCTCTGGGGCAGTTTTCAGCGGAGTGTCCGTATTTCTTGCAGCTCTGTCTAGGCCCTTACAGCGCACTTCTGAGTCACTTGGTCGCCTGCCTCCTTGGCGACGTTGTCTTCTTCCTCGTCTTCCTTACTTTCGTGTTTGGAGATTTTGCAGCCCACTGCGTCTCTGCTGCTTTTCCCACAGCACCAATAGATTTCCCCACTGTACTCGGTCTGGTGGCGACGGCAGGACCAATTGAAGTTCTCCCCCTCCACGAAGACTTTTTGGCAGTTTTTGCAGACCTTTTCTTCTTCTTCTCCGTACTGTTTCCTACGCTGGCGGTACTGCTTGGCCTTTTGGCGCATTTTTTCATACTCTTCAGTCAGGTCTTTGAAGTTTTTTTCTGCCTCTTCGAACTTCGCAGTGAGTTTTTCCCGTTCGTCTTCCGACTTTTGCAGCGAAGCCAGCAAATCAGTGACTTTTTCCTTCGCCACTTTCGCCAGTTTTTCCTTCTCCGCTTTCACACTTTCCCGAAAGCCCACCATCTCGAAATTGTCACATTGAAAAGTGTCTTTTTGGTTAAGCGCGTCTCTCAGCTCCAAACCCAATTTCGTGGCGAATTCCGTCAATTCCTTATTAGAATTTCCCATGATTTGGACTTCCCCTTTTATCCGTTCCTCGAATGTATGACTGTCAGCGACTTGCTGGATAGCGAAGTAGAGCCCTTTGAGCCTTTCCCCGATTATGTCGTTTTCCATTAGAAGCAGGGAGTTGATGTGTTCTTGCTCAGTGGCTTTGTTCCGCAGCTTATCGATGACAGCGTATTGGTCCTGTATTGTCGCATTTCCGGTCTTTATCTGGTTTTCCAGCGAATTGTAGCTTTCTTGCAGGGACCTTAGTTCTTGCTGCAAGCGAGTTTCCTTGAAATCCGAGTCTTGAATCTGCCTAGCGTCCATAACTCCCTGGTAGTGTAGGATTTTCAGCTGACTTTCCAGAGTCACTACGTAGTTTTGGGTATACAGCAAGTCTGACAGGGCCGAAGCTTTCCTCTGCTCCGCTTCCTGCAGCTTCTGTGTAGTCTCCGCCCACTTCCTCTTGACACTCGCCAACTCCCTCCCAAGCTGCTCACTGAGTTTCAGTTCTCCATATACAGTCCCAGCCACCGGCTCCAAAGTCGCCCTAGAGGATTTGAAGGTGCCGAAAGTGGCGCTACGGGAGATATCTCCCTTGAGCTGCGTGTCCGCTTCGAACATCGGAATGAGGTAGTTGGTGACTACTTGTGAAGCCAGGGTAGGGTCGGGGGTGGTGGTTTTGGCCTGGTTCCTGGTGCGAAGACTTCCTAGCATAGGGCTGGTTAAAGTGCTGCAAGAGGACCGGTTGGAACTGACTCGGGTGAGTTGGTTAGTGGAGGGACGCTTGCGCATTAGTCGCTTGGAGTGCACTTGGAGAGGCAGGGATAAGGTCTGGCGGTGTCCTGGCGAAGGAGTCGCTGATAAGGCTTTAAAGCCTGGTGACGATTTCATTTACCAATGACAAGTAGGCCTTACCATGTCCGCATTCCTGACCAATCAGGCACCTGCACGTCTATCTAAGGATTAAAGTTGCTGCGGAGGGTCTGCTTGAGCACGGGCAGCTTGGGGTTGGAAGTCCAGCCGGAGTCAGTGGCTTTGTCGGTGAGCTGCACAGCAGGAGTGCGGGCTGAACTGCGCTCTGTCTCCTTGCGAGCTATCTAGCGCTTACCCGCGGCCAGCAGATTTGCGCCTTCGCTCACCTTGTCAGGGTCGAATATGTTGACGAACTTGAACTGGGAGAGACCCACAAGACTCATCAGCTTGCTGTAGAGGTTGAAAAGGTTCATAGCGCACAAACCTACAAGGGCTAGAGGGAAGAAGTGGGTGAAACTCTCGCCTAGGACTGGAACCAAGTCAATTACTCCCATAACAGCACAGAACATTGTGCCCCTCACCTTAATAAACAGCAGGAAATTGTAGCAAAGTGGGGCTGAAATGCGAGCCAGGAAGTATGCATTCCACGCCAAATTGCTTGGATCCGTCTGATTATGTCCGTACAAGCCGTAAAACCCTGCCAATTTGAGCTTAAAAAGAGCGTAGTCTGCACAGAACAAGATATAGAGGAGGGGAATAGCGCATAGGAGCTGAGTTTGGAAGTTGCCGAGGTCAAATCGAAACAGAAGTGGGACCAGGCCGATGGGTTTGTCGAGGAATAATGTGGCTTCTCCGAGCACTACGAGTCCACTGCACACTACACACACTATAGCGAGCAGTCTAGACAAGCAGGGCTTCACCCGAGTGAGCCAAGCCCACTCCAGCACCTCGCCCGCCCGGCTGGAACAGCCAGAGCGAGTCCAAAGAGGCGAGAAAATGCGTTTTTCCGGACTATATTTGCAATTAAGGATGTCTTCCAGTGCAAAAGCGGCTTCCTTGAGTCGGTCCCACTGACATTGAGAGCGGTGGTAGTCGTTTAGAGCGGTTTTCAGCTCTGTGTGCAGGGCAATCAAGCGACTTTCTCGCATATCGCCCAAAGTCTCTGCAGCGTCGCGACTATTATGCGTGCCCATGGCTTTGTGGTGCTCCAATAGGTCCATTGGGCACTTTTCTATGATGATTGCCACACAGTGGGTGGTGTCTTTGTCTGTGGAGTTGCGGTACTGCGCTGCATTCGCGACTTTGACGACTTCGTTGAGCTGGAACTGGGCCTCGTTTACCTCTTCGTGCAGCACTGTGGCTTTGTACTGCAAGTACCCGAGTTCCTTGGCCAAGTCGCCATCTGCCCACAGTTCCCTGGGCACTGTGACTAGGCCATACCCCAGCAACACCATCGTCAGAAACAGGCCCCAGGTGTTACTCAGAGCCACTAGGATCGCTGGCAATTGAGAGATTGACAGATCTGTCTCTATACTCAAGTATATGACCAAAGCCACGCCCACTGCTCCTGCAGCTATAAACACTCGCACGTGTCTGAACACAGCCCAGCGCAGTCGCGGTCCGAAGCGGAACTCCCCGCCCATTTCGTACTCTTGAATGACAGGCAGCACACACCAACAGAGAATCTGCACAGTCCAGTACAGCACTTCCCACACAAGCCAGAGAGACCGTCGGGCGTCGTCTGTAGTGGGAGAGGAGGGCTGGATGGCTAGGTACACGTCGTAGGGCAGGATAGCGATAATGCTGAAGGCTAGGAACCACCCTATGAAGACGGACATGTAGACGTAGTAGGGAGTTCGCTTGGAGGCGTAGAAGAGGACGAGCACCAGGGTGAACACAAAGACGATAAGCAGTGCTCCGATAGAGAACCAATTGGTCATTATGGCGAGTGGACTGGGTGCAGCAGACAATACAATAATGAAATTCCGAATTGTCAGGGTGTTGATGGTCTGCTGCCCTACAAACCTGTGCTTCCGGGACAGTTCGCCCGAACCAGGGGATCCCCCAGAGCAACGCCCCAGCACTTCCGCACTAGAGATGACAGCCCACCAGTCCAAAGAGCAGAAACCTCGAAAGTCCAACAGTGATCGGTATCGGCCAAAGTACACTGTGACGCTCAACGAGCCTGACAGTGAAAGTGCCCAAGTGCTGTACTCGCCCGCCAACGGCCTCCCACGACAGCAGAGACACTGGACTCAGGTGGAGAACTCGACCATAGACACACTCAAGCCGACTAAGGAGGAGGACAGGGACTGAGGCGCTAATTGTATAGCTTCTGGCTCAGACTGATTGCTGCGAGGGACTGTGAGGATACAGAAATGAGAAGATTGGAGGAAATTGAGGAGAGAAGGAGAGAATTAACTGCATTCGCAGTGTGCTAACAGCTGTCCTCTCCTTTTCCGTCTTCTCCACTCAACAGAGTTCTTTTTATTCTCGTTTCAGAAGCAGCCAAAGGCCAAAGCCTATGTCCAGCAGCCATATCCCTCATTTCGCCCACATTTCTCCCTATCCAGTAAAAAAAGCGTTGTGTGTACGTCGCTATACGCGCTTTCCCTCAGTGCCACACAGTGAATTCCCTCCTTCAGAGTCATCATTGCATCGTTGACTTTCTTGTTTGCCTACAAATCGGTACATGAGGCTGTCCTTCGCTTTGTAAATAGCCACTGGGAACTGAATTACTCAGGCGAAGAGAAAATTAGTGAAGAAAGCCGTTTTCGCAATCACATAAATAAGCAGATACCAGGGAAAGGAGCGAAATGGAGTCAACTGCTTGGCAGTCACAGGCCTTTAAATGCAAAGCTGTGTGACTAGCTGCAGCAGGACGAGCGTAGGAACTGATGGTAAAAAGATGGTCAAGGGGGCGAAAGCAGACAACCCCATGCGCGGCATCCAGATAGAGAAAGTCGTTCTGAACGTCTGCGTGGGGGAGTCTGGAGATCGCCTGACTCGCGCTGCCAAGGTGCTCACAGACCTCACAGACCAGCAGCCAGTCTACTCCAAAGCCCGCTACACCATCAGGTCCTTCAGTGTGCGCAGAGGGGAAAAAATAGCCGTCCACGTCACCGTGCGTGGCGCCAAAGCCGAGGAAATCCTCGAGAAAGGCCTGAAGGTGAAGGAGTACGAGCTGAAGAAAGGGAACTTCTCAGACACCGGGAACTTCGGCTTCGGCATCCAGGAGCACATTGACCTGGGCATCAAGTACGACCCCAGCACTGGCATATACGGCATGGACTTCTACGTGTCGCTGACTCGTGCAGGGAAGCGCATTAAGCTGAGGAGGAGAGCGCCGGGCAAGCTGGGGAAGTCGCACATGGTCACGAGGGAAGATGCGATGCAGTGGTTCCAGCAGAAGTACGACGGCATCCTTCTTAACTAGCTAGGTGGGCACAGATGCAATAGTGAGTTGCACGATCTCGCACTTGTGCACCTTTACAGCTGCTCAATGGACATCTCCGAAGAGCTACTCGAAGACTCAGTCTCTGAAATAGCCGCAGGACGAGAGTAGAGTTCGTCCCGCAGCTGATAAGTGCGCACTCCGCCCACCACAGAGAAGCGTCTATTCGGAGTAATAGGCGGAGAGTCCGCTACGTCCTCCTCACTGAACAAAGCCGCTTCCAGGTGCAAAGGCGGCGCACTGCCTCTGTGATATGGTTCGGACGAGAAGTCCTTGCGGTCGCGTGAGAGAGTAGTATCACGGAAGCGGAACAAGTGCTTGCGGGAGACACTGCTGCTAAGGGAGGTGGAGGAGTTCTTGAAGCCGTTCCAGCCGGACTCGCTTTTCACGTTTTTTACGGAGTAGCGCTTTGTGAGGTTGACTTTGTGCTTGTGACGCGGGAAGTTGGGAACTTGGGCGCGAGATATCTTTCGGACGGGTAGCTCTCGTCCTTTCAGCCACTGCTGCTTTAGCGCCTCTTTGTTGATTTGAATCCTCGCTTGTGTGCACTCAAAAGCCAAATGGTCGTCTCGTCTGCACAAGTAGCAGACAATTCCCATGTCCTTAAAGTTCCTCGCCCTAATTCGGTCATTGATGAGCTGCAACGTATAACTGGCTGAAGGACTAAGTCTCATCAAACCCATCATTCTCTCCCTATGCACACATAGTGTCTCAGTGAATTTGATGCACCTGGCAGAAGCAGTCCTTGGCAGTTCTGAGTAAAACCCGACTTCTCCGAAATGAGCGCCTTTCTGTCTATTGCTTACCTGCAACACTTGGAAGGTGTGCTTGCTTGCTTTGTCGAACATCTCTACGCGGCCTCGCTCTAGGTAGTGCATCACTTCACTAGCGTCTCCCATTTCAAACACGATGTCGTCCTGTGCGAAGATAGCAGGCTCTGCACTGCGAGTCATTTGGCTCACAAAGTTCCGGGCAAACAGGTTCATCATTGGCACGCGAGTAAGTATTTTGCCAAAGATAGTCTCACTGATCTCATTTTTCAGTGGCTCCGAGAACTCCCCCAACACTTGTTTGTCCAGTTCCTTGCGCTTCTTGCGAGTTTCCCACTTGTAGTCAATATACCGCATAGTGCGGTAAGTGAGACTGAGCGGGACTTCAGTAGCCTTCAAGTAGCGAGAGATTTCCATTACCAGTTCTTTGTGCTCACTCGAGTCGTGCTCAATTAGGGAAATCACAGTCCCGATTTTGCCCACTAGGTAGGAAAACACCCCAGCGGACAGGATCATAATGGTAATCACGTAGATCCGCTCCTCGGTGGAAATGGGCACAATGTCGCCGTAGCCTGTAGTGGTGAGTGTGGTGATAGCCCAGTACAGGGCGGTCACATACCTATCCAAGACTTCTGAGTCACTCAAGTCCTTCGCATACACCCAAGTGCTCACGCTTTCAGTGGTCTGGGTCATGTAGTAAAAGCCGCAGGCAGCCCAGTGCGCCACGATAGTCATCATTACACAGAGGTAGATGATAGTGAGTAGGATGGAAATCTTGTTGCTGACCTTTTGTTCGAGGATAGAGAGGTACTGCCGCACCTTGGTGAGACGCACGAGGCGGAAAGTGCGGAGCAGACGGGAGATTTTGACTATTTTGAGTAGTGTGGGAGTGCGCAGGTTGGAGTTGGAGGAGGACTCCAGGGGACTTTGGAACAGCCAACTGTACGGGAAGGAGGATAAGACGTCAACGACTAGCCAAGTGCGAACATACTTTTTGAAGATTTCCCTTCTCGCAGTGATGAGCACGCCTTTCTGGTAAAAAGCAGTATTCACAGTGACCAACACGTCCAATATATACAGTATTGTACAGATCAAGTCAATGGTCAGCGTAGCCAAGGTGTCACTCGAGTCAAAGGCCAGGTAAAAAGGCACAGTAACGACTTGGTAGATAATGGCTCCCACCATGCACAGGCCCCAACTCAGCATAGCGCTTCCTTCTGGAGAAAAGACGGGCCAGTGCGTGTGCAACTCTGGCTGCTTTTCAGGCCGGGAAAGACGCAGCGAAGGGAATGTGCTGACTTCGCTAGAAACTAGAGGGGTGGACATCTTTGTAATAGCCTGCTGAACGCGACTAGAGAGGGTGTCTGCGCACAGTTAGAACTAGGCTACTGGTAAGGAGGGAAGAAGCACCAAGGGTTGGCATAGCAAAACATCATATAGGCGTTCATCATATCCTGCTGCGTCATCATGGGGAACTGCGGGTAGAACTGCTGGCAGGGCAGCTCTGCCGTCAGCGAAGGTCTGAGAGTCGGGTTGGCTGGTTGTTGCTGCGGCTTAGTGGATGCTTTCACTTCAGGCTTTTTCACGGAAACTGGCTGTTTCTTCTGCTTAAATAAGCGTAGCTTGGCAGTTTCATAGGACTTTAGTTGGGTCATTGAGGTCAGCCTTTCCCACTCTGTCTAGGCCTTACTGTTCTTTTCCGGGTTCCAAATCGCCCATTGGTATTTGAACTTTGAGTCCACTTTTAGCCCGGAGGAAAGTTTCCGCAAAATGTGGTTCAGACGCCACCCCGAAGTACCCTTAAATTCCACACTCTCTGCATAGCCGCGGAAGCCCTTTGCGTCTGTCACTCTGGCGTGAAATTTCACATCGTCCTCAGTACTGGCCTCGATGTAGTCCCCCGGTGTGAAGAAAGAAGGCTTTCTGCGCAGTCTTTTGCTAGTGCGCACACTGCTCTGAGCTTCTCCTCTTTCTTCCGGCCCTATCTCAACGCTGTCCATTTTATTTATTACAACGCAACGCAGGCCGCAGAGCCACCAGCAGACCTCAGAAGCCCTCTCTTAGTCCCCAACAGTCCTCAGTGCCTACCCTGCCTCCCTGTAACAGGCTGAATACTACTACGATAGTGCTCTCAGACTAGGCTATGCTGCTTTTCGCCTAAACCCGGAGTCTCTGGACTCACTGTTAAGCAGGGGAGACTGTTAAAATTGGGCCCAGGGCCTGCGCACAGCCATTATTTTCCTTGTGACTGCGAGACACTGCTAGCTTTCAGACTGGATGGTAGGCCTCAAACCGTCCACAAAGCGGAAACAGGCTGAAAACAGCAAAACGGAGGCTAAAGCAGAGTTCCAGTCTGTATTGCGGCACTTTTTAGTCCTAGGCAGGCCATATCTTCGCAAGTTGCAGGGCAGGTGCTATTGCTCTCCTGCTGGAAGCGGAAAGAAGAGAAATGGCACAGGTCTGGACTGATGGGCCAGACTGGGACTAACTCTAGTGAATTGAATCAGCAATTGAGGGAACTGCAGCAGTCACTTCGTCCAGGTCTATGCACCATTTTCCTCCTATGTAAAGTAGTTCCCGCTTTCTTCTTACCCCTACCTCCTTCGTAGCTTCTTTCCCTCCTGTGTATCTCTCTGGCGCCGCTTCTCATAGTAATGACCACTTCTCAGAAATAGTAAGGCAAAAGCAGCGACCACCTCTTCAAAGTGGTCCTTATCGGCGACTCTGGCGTAGGCAAGTCTTGCCTGCTGCTCCGCTTCGCTGACGACTCCTTCAATGAGAGCTACATTACCACCATTGGAGTGGACTTCCGCTTCCGTACTGTGGAGATTGACGGCCACCCTGTGAAGATGCAGATTGTAGGGACTAGACAGTGGGATACTGCGGGGCAGGAGCGCTTTAGAACCATCACAAGTGCCTACTACCGTGGAGCAGATGGGGTTATCGTCGTCTTTGACAAGACCAATCGACTGTCCTTCGATCACGTGCAGGACTGGGTGCAGGAACTGCAGTTCTACGACCAGACCAGCGCCCTCACTCTACTAGTGGGCAACAAGTGCGACCGACAGGAAGTAGTCACACTGGAGGAGGCGCAGCGCAAGGGACACACTCTAGCCATGCCCTACATTGAGACCAGTGCTAAGAGTGCCTACCAGGTGGACGCTGCATTCATCGAACTGGGCAAGCTGCTAGTTCAGCGGAGAGAGCTGGAAGGTCTGGGCCCTGACAAGGGCTTCGGCAGTCGAGTGGTGCTGGAGAAGGAGACCAAGGGGCAGCTGCCCTGCTGCACTTAGACAGACCTTAGGCGCGGCTACGCGATTTTCCGCCCAGCTCTTCACTTCGATGCACCCTCGCCTTCAACTCCTCAATTTCACGGTTGATTTTGAGGAGATAGTCTTGAGGGTTGCAGGCTTGGCTCTGTGCAGAGCACTGGTCAAGCCGTCTCACCAACTCCGCCCGCTCCTGCTCCCACTTCCGCCTCTCCGCCTGGTGCTCCGCCTTCGCTTTCTCGTAGAGTTCCTTGTAATCCGGAGTTCGCGGCTTCGTGCTGACGCTTTTCAGCACAATGTCTTGGTTCGTGACTTCCCGCATTTCCCTGGTAGCGGAGAGACGCACTGTTCCGTTCCTTGTGTCCCGCGCGTTTCTTCTGCTTGCCTCACTTCGAGTCTGAATTTGACTCTTCAAAGAATCTGCCTCATGTATGAGTTTTTCCACGTTCTCAAAGGCCACCGCCGTCCTACTCAGCTCCTTCTCCGGCCTCACACTCATCGGAGAGATGTCAGCCCTACGCAGCGCCTTCGCAAACATCTGCCTAGAACTGATAGTGGTCCCAGGCCTCTGTAGGTGGCTGTGCAGTGGGGACACGTCCGTTGGTCTGCTGTAGTGCCTGGACTCTCCCAACGGACTGCTGTCGAGCAGTTTGATTTCCATCTTTATGGCGGCCGAAGAAGGAGCGGCTTTGAGGGTGCAGCTGCACTCGCTCACACAGCGCCTCGCGGCCTTGAGACTCAGACAAAGTCGCGAACTGCAAACTGTCAAGACTGATCTCGAGGCCAGCCTACATGAAATGGCGCTAGAGTCGAGTTCCGCCACTAGAGCGGCTGAAGACCGACTCAGAAGCGCACTAAGAACCTATGAGAGTGAAAGCAGCGCAAGTGCCGCTCTGCTCAGCCAATTACTGGCTCTCAGAGCCCAAAATGGGGCCGAAGTGCGAAATTTACAGCGAAAAATACGATTAGACCGAGAAGAAGCCGACTTCCTGCGACTCTACGCCAGTGAAAAGCTGCAAAACGACCAAAATCGACTCAGAACCCAGGTCCAAACCCTCAGAAACGCTAAAGAACAGGCTTACTCCACCTTAATATCCCAGCAATTGGCTGAAAAACACGACTTTACATCTCTTTTACAGGCTTCCACCGCTCACACTGAGCAATTAGACCGCCAAACCAGTGCTCTCCGCAGTGAATTGAGCCTCACAGTACTTAGAGGCTCTCAGGAAGTCACTTCCCTCAGCGAAACTCTCCAATCTCTGCAGAAACTGGTACACAGGCAGGAAGGGGAAGGGACGCAACTGGCGAAGTTGCAGTCTGCGTCTCTAAGGAATGCACACACTCTGAGTCGGATGGTGCTGAAAGTGGGGCAAAAGGCGGAACTTTTGAAGGGAGAAAACCGACTTTTGAGGTCGAAAAGTGCGCGTTTAGGGAAATTAGTGTATGGCAAGGGCAGACTTGTAAGGGAGTAAGGCAGTTTTAGGTCTGGCAGTGTCTGTGGGGGTTCTATTGGCGGATAACAGTGCTTGACTTGTATTGGAGAAGGCAAGTTTCCGGAAATTGGGCGGTTCCCTTAATTTCCTTTTCAAATAGACGCCTAAGGCCAGAGTTCCCAGGTGTAACAGCTACATTGCAGGGCAGGCATTCCATAATGGCCGATCACTCTCCTCAGACTATCTACAACTCCCACTCAAGTCGAGTGGAGCTCATTTCCTGGTCCGGACCCTTCCTCGCTGTGCGCAAAACCCGCCTCGCAACAAGTGACTTCGAGTTCGAAATGAATGTTCACCTGACTCTCGAGAAATGCTCCACCCACTTCCCCAAAGTCCTGATTGCGGATTTGCAGGCCAAAACTATCTGTTTGGAGTTCTGCTCTATGGGCAGTTTGAAGGCGGAAATAGACAGGTTGAGGGAGCCCTGGCCGCCTAAGAGAGTCTATAACTTGACGATGCAGTTGCTGATAGGACTCAATTGCCTGCATAGACTGAACTACATTCATGGGGATATACAGGCCTACCACATCCTACTGGCTGAGGGCTACGCACCGAAGCTGAGTGGCTTTGGAAAGGCCAAGTTCCTAGAGGGCGAAAGCTGCACCAACCCTGCATTCAGCGAAGACATCTACCGTCTCGGACACGTCCTAATGCCCCTTATCACAGGCCACACCGACCCTGCCCAGTTAGTCAGCAAATACCAGCACTTCCCTGCCACGTTCGAAGCTGCCTTCACTGCCATGCTTTCCCCCAGTCCCGACAAACGCATGACTGCCTTGGACCTCATTTCCATCCTCACAGACCAAGACTCTATCAACAAATCCTCCATCTCCGCAATTCCCAACTTGAGCGACTCTGAGGAGTGGATTGGGAATGAGACGAAGCAAGCCTTGATGGAGCTGAAGCTGGAACTGAGTTTCAGTCGCAGTGTTGCATATAGGGAGGAACAGCTCACTGACACTGCACTCAGCAGAACCTCTGCAAGCCAGGATGAGCAAGTGAACGTGCAGAAGAAACTGATTAGGATGGGAACAGTGTCCGGGTCCATCCCTCGAGAGACCAAGGCTACTCCTTTGGCAGTGCTAGTGCAGGAAGCACTGCAGCTGCACCAAGACTTGAAGGGAATGTTCACTATCACTCTCACAGAGCGTCCTGTGGACTGCTCACCCACATGCGGCTCTACACTCGTAAAGTCTCAGGGAGTGAGTCTGCCCTGCCACCACTCCTTCTGCCTTCCTTGCCTGTGCCGACTCCTCACCACTGCATATGAACAGCACTCTCCCTACAACACCATTGCCTGTCCGCTTTGCCAGCAACCCTTCGATCCTTTGAACGACGAGACAGTAGTCGCCTGTCTCAGCAGTGACCTAGTCACTCTACTCAGTGAAAAGCTGGTCTTGGAAGGCGTCAAAGCCTGTCCTTGGTGTAAGCTACTTTTCGACCCAGATTGGACAGGCCAGCCGCGCAATATCAAATGTGTTTTCTGTGGACGTAAGATGTGCAACTACTGCTTCAAATCAACTCACCTCTTCTTCGGCTGTAGGAAATTCAGCAGAGACGCTAAGTCTCGAACTAGTAAGTAAACAGTTATGAGTGAGGGGAAAAGTCAGGCCTCAGAGGCAGTGGAGCAGTTGTGGAAATTCAACGACCGCAAGGCGCAGAAGAACGGCTCGCACAGGTCTGTGTACTGGGTGGAGAAGAAGAAGCAGGACGAGGAAGGCAAGGTCAAGGGGGAGAAGTGGATGCAGTCCACACGCTATGTGGGGGAGTGGAGGGAAAATGTCAGGGCCGGCTACGGGAGCTACTTCTACTCAGACGGAAACAAGTACGAAGGTCAGTGGGAGAACAACAAGCGGCACGGACACGGCACTCTCTGGAACTTGACGAATGTGGCCGGAGACAAGTACCGCCGAGTGTACACCGGCGACTGGGAAGCAGACAAGATGTCAGGCCGCGGCAGTTACTTCTACGAAAGCGAGGACCGCTATGACGGATTGTGGTTCAAAGGGAAGCGCAACGGCCAAGGCAGAATGATGTACGCCAATGGGGACATCTACGAAGGGGAGTGGGTGGATGACATGAGACAAGGCTACGGGTGTTACTCCAAAGCCAATGGCGACTACTTCGAAGGGTACTACTACCGAGACAAGAAGGAAGGGCAGGGCAGTTACTTTTTCAACACTTCCAGCAAGCTGTATGTGGGAGAGTGGGTGGATGATGCGCCGAAAGCGGGAGTCTACAGCGAAGTCGAGAACCCGCAAGTGAGGAAGTACATCCAGCCGCAGTACTATACAGATGCATATGAACTGCAGCCGTTGCCTGCGTTGAAACTCGCCAATGCGCAAGATGTCGTGAGGACTGCTATGGAGGAGGCAAGGAATAACCGCCAGGCGGAGCTGGAAATGGCTGAGGAAGCAGAGTTGGAGGAGGAAGACTTAGAGAGAGACGAAGCTGTGTGAGGGCAGAGGATAAGCAGTAGGCAGGATAGACGTAGTTCATCAAGAGAAATACACACCTTGGGATAATTCGCGCTTTTCCTTATGATAAGCTGTGAGTGTTTCCCCCAGCACAGCTTAGCTATCAGTAATCTCCCCATGTGAAATGCATCCCGCTATATAAAGTCCTATATGAGTGACGAAACGTTCCGTCTGACTCAGTTGGCCGACCGCTCCCGCTTCACCCTGCCTTCCCTGAACTCCCCCGCCTTCTCCCTGCGTAGGAGTGAGAACAGTGCAGAGCCCTCGGAGGTAGGCACCTCCAAACTCCGCAAGTCCTCCAGTACTTTCGCTCGGGTTTCGGACAAACTTGGTCAAGTTCAGTTGGAAGTCAAGAGGTCCTTTGAAACGCTCTATACGTCTCGCAGAAATAAGCTCTTGCCCAAGGCGATGGAACTTGAAAGGTCGGAAAGTGTGAAAGACCAATTGAAAGCGTTGGAGACGCATGTGGTGAGTTTGCTGAAAACGTATAATGAACTGCAGAACCAGAGGAGAGCGAAAGAAGGCTTAGTCAGTTCGCTTTCAAAGGAACTGGAAAACGTCTTGGGCAGAGAGCCTGATTTGACCCCTGTCAAGTCGACAGCCCTGGATGTCCAGCGCCGCTATGAAATCGCTATGAGGCAGTTCGAGCGAGAAACAGACTACGAAGAGATGCTCGACCATATGATAGTGGACCGCAGCAAAGCCATCAGTGCCCGTGTGCAGCCCATTTATAGCCTACGCAAGGAGCTCCAGCAGCTCAAATTGCGATTTCACGAAAGCGAAGTCGACTACTTGCGAGTGTCCCTGGACTCCAGGTCCCAGTGGAACACTATCAAGCGGAAAGAGGAGTCTTTGGCCCAGCAAAAGGCTCACAACAAGCAACGAATCAGTGACAAAATGCTTCACTTTCGAAGAAGAGTGGAATTCGTGGAATTCGTGACTCGACAAGACGGGCAGAAGTCCCTGGAGTCGCAAATCCAAGAGAATGAAAAAGACGAAGGACGCATGCAGAGAGCCAAGGCAAACGCTGAGCGCATTGAGCACATGCTCGAAGACTCCAAAACGCAACTAGACGCTTTGCACGAATACGAACGACACTCTGAAAAGCTCGCCCGAGCCGCGCACACCGGGAACATACAGCAAGTGATCGACTACTGGGCCTACTTGCAAGACTTTGAAAGCAGTCTGAGCAAGCGAGCAGAAGCCTGCACTAGTCGCATATCCGAACTAAGGACTCAATTCAAAGCCTTGAGTGAGGAACGCACTAGTGTTCGACTCAGCCTAGACTCTGACAGTCCTGTGACAGAGACGGAGCTGAGGAAGCTGCAGGCAGTCTTGGAACGCAAGGAAAAGGACTTGGAGGAGCGGGTTACGAAGGTAGGAAGTAGGCAGCTGGCGATATGGAGACAGGCTACTGCGAGTGTGAGAGGCAGGTTGGAGGGGATTTGGATGATGCTGGGGGAAACTATAGAGGAAATGAGTCTTATGGAGCTGCTGGGGAGGATGGAGCAACTGCTGGTGGAGAGAATTAGTACTGCAGGTGAGAAAGCGGCCGATTAGCTTGGTAAATATAGGTCCAGGCATTTACTCTTGTTTGCACCCAGCGTTCTCTTAGCATCTATTTGCCTACATTGTCCTGGTGGGTGTTCATCTAGAGCAGGAATCGAGTGGCTGGTCCTGCACAGGGTAAATGGCAGATAAGGGATGGACGACTTGCTGGAAAGCGCTGAAAATGAACTAGGCTAAGATAAGCCTGAAATCAAGGCAGAAGCCCCTTCCCTACACGAGGTTATAGAAGAAGTCACTGGTCCAAAACAGGCACTGGCAGAACCTGCCGCCCGAATTCAACGAAACCATGGACGACCTGGCAGCGCAGTTGGAAAGCAGTCCTGAAAGGCTAAGTGCGCTGGAAAGTTTGACCAGCTGTTTAGTAAGGAGGTGTTGCTGGAGGAAATGACCTCTATGCGTGACGCCCTCGAGAAGTATTTGCTTGAAAAGCGAGCTGAACTCACTGCAGAACTGGTAGTTCAGTAGGAGCAACAGCTCGCAGCTTACAAGGAAATGTGCTTAGCGCTGGAACAAGGAGAGCCGAAAGACCGGATGATGGCGAGGATGGCAGAAATAGCGCAGTTAGGAGATCTACCTGCAGAACTCGCCCCGCCAATACCTCAGTTCCCCGGCGGGCAGGACTGCAGTGTGATGTAGGGCTAGGGACAATGGTAGGCAAATCAATGGACTAATAAACAATGCTGCTTCGCGTGCTTACACGAGGACTGCGTACTGCGTCTTCCTTGTCTCAATCCGTCCAGTCCGGCTTCGCCTTCGAGCCTCTGACGCTCGCTCAGCCCTGGATGATGAAGGACGTCAAGAAGGAGAAGGGCGGCAAAAAGCCCAAGGCTGAAGGGGAGAAGAAGCCCAAGGCGGAAGGCGAGGCGCCTAAGAAGAAGTAACAGCTAGGCTCTCACGTGCCGTTCTTTCGATGTACGCACACCACTTCCTGCTGCACCGTCAGTCCCAGTCGCGAACTCAGGTTCACCATGTGGGACGGCAGCTCCTCAGCCACTGGCCTGGCTGCCACCCTCGCGAAATCCCACTGAGGCGCCTTCGGCAGAGTCTGAGAAAATCGAATATTCTCGTAGCACAGCTGCAAGCCAGGAGGCGAGGCGTCTTGCCGTCGACCAGAGATCTTGGCGAAGTCCAGCGCGGGCGAGCTTTTCCTCCACACTACTTCGAAATTGGGACTGTAGCGAGGGTTGGTGCGAGGCGTGCTGATTGGTCTGCGTTCTAGAAATTTGGAGATGTTGGGGGTGACTATCTTTTTGCACTTGGATGATATGAGAGACTCAGGCACTACTTCGAAGCGCTTTTCACTGACATTTTTGGTCATAGTGGTCGGGTCAGGCCTGGGCAACTGCCGCTGGAACGCCAAAGCATGAGTACTCTGGCCAAGTGTGTCCGGCACTTCCGTCAGCTCAGAGGCTCGGGCAGTCTTCCCTACGGACCTGGCGGAGCGCGAAGGTTTGAGAACAGGCACAGAAGGAGTGGAGTAAACGCCTGTAAACAAGGGGGAATAGTAGCCCAGACTAGGCACTCTGTCCCTCTTCGCTGTGGCTTGATAGTACTCCGTCCTGCCTTGCACCGCAAATGCCGCTGACTTTTCCCTCCTTTCCCTCCTTTCCGTCTTTCTCTCAGTCCCTTCCCTGCTTTTCGTCTGCTCAATAAGTTGGTCGAGGGCCTGCGGCGATAGTTTCCTTTGCAGTTTAGACAGAATGTCTGGCAGTTGCAAGGAAGGCACGAACTTGCGTGAGGCGATTTCCTGCAGTCTGTGTGAGTTGAACTTCTCGTCGAGATGCTTGCCTGGGCCACTGCGCATCTCGAAGCCTTTAGGCTTCGCAAATACTGACATAGGCAATAATAGCAAGGAAGAAATGGCGCGAATGGTACTGGAACTAGTTCAATGTTCTATTTGTCAGGGCAGTGAAATGATGGAGTGTCCTTGTATCGGCCTGCAGTATCTTTGGAGGGCGACATATCCGTTTGATAGAGGTTTTCAAGATGGCTGAAGCGCTCGAAGTCCCTCAGGCTCCCAGTCCCCCTCCCCAAAGCTCCTCCCTTGACAGTGAAGACACCAGCTTCATGCCGCCCTGGACCGAGGCCACTTGCAGTGCACGACTGGCTCTCCTGTGGTACCACTTCTTCATTTACCTGCCTGTAGTGATTTTGATCTCTCTGATACTTGCAATGCCCGTTATCTACTTCCTCCTCTACTTTCTACCCATGGTGGTGAGCGAAAACGACAGGTCGGAGCTGTACTTCTGGCACAGTGGTAGAGAGCATGTCAGGGCGAGAATTGTGGGAAGTGTGTGTCTCGGACTAGAACAGCTCTTCGTTTTCCTGCTGGTCTGGAGCTTCTATCAAGCGGTGGCCACGTCTCCAGGCACTGTCCCTGATACTACGGAGTGGGTGGACCTGCAGGCAGCCGAACTCACCCGTTCTCACCTGCTGCAAGAAAAGAAACATACAAACGGAGCGGTGCGCTGGTGTCGCAGCTGTGACATAGTGAAGCCAGACCGCAGCCACCACTGTCGCCTCTGCGACACATGCGTCCTCAAGATGGACCACCACTGTCCTTGGATTGCCAACTGCGTGGGGTTTTACAACTACAAATACTTCGTGCTAATGCTCACCTACGGTATGCTGGCTTTGTGGGTGTTCTGTGGGACTTTCTGGGAAACTGTGCTGATAGCGCTTAGGGATGACGACCGGTCGATAAGCTTTACGTTCTGGGTGACTTTAACTTATTTGTTAATGCTCGTCCTAGCCTTTGCTGTTACTTTCTTTTGGTGTTTTCACGTTTACCTGATTCTCAACTCCGCCACTACAATTGAATACTGCGAAAAGCAGGTCCGAACTTCTGACTCACACCCCAGGGCCAAATTCCGCTACTACGAGTCCATTTATAAGTCACTGCAGTGTGCTTTGGGACGCAGGCCGGCCTTCTGGTTGCTTCCTTGTCACTACCGCGAGTCTGATGAGACTGGGCTCTACTTCGTACGCAGTCACAAGGCCGTCTAAGTCCAAGTCGTCTCTATATATCTCATATTAAGGATAGATGGCCTGCTTGTGCAGGGGCAAGAAACCGCCCGCTATGACAGGTATCGAACTAGGCAACCTGAGCAAGCGCTACCGCTTCAGTCCTCAAGAAATCCTGTCCTTCCGCAGGCGCTTCGAGCGTATGAGCGGGGGGAACCAATACGTCACATTGCCCCAGTTCCGCGAGGAAATGGGACTGCTGGGACTGGAGTCCACAGCTGCCCTGGCTGACCGCATTTTCTCTGCTATGGACAGAAGCTACCAGGGCAGAGTGACTTTCGCGAACTACATGGACTATATGGATGTATTAGTGCATGGCTCAGATGGTGAGAAGGCCGAACAAAGCTTCCTGCTGATTACCCGAGGACAGGAAGGACCCATTACCTTGGACATGTTCTCGGAAATGATGATCAGCATCATGAAACTGCTCAATACAATCACAGGGAATCGCATCAGCGCTTCTCAGGACTACCTGAGGACGCTGTTTCGGCAGTTGGACCCGGAGGACCGAGGAGCAGTGGATGAACAGCAGTACATTGCAGGGTGGAAAAGCAACAAAAAGATATTTGAGTGGCTGGATTTCTTCAATTACCGGCTGGCTGAAAGCATCCACCCCGCAGAAAGGAAAGTCTCGGAGGACCAGTCCTTGTATCTTCGTAATGTGGAGAATATTGAAGAGGAAATCAGGTACTGTGTAGCTGTATTGAGGGGGGAACGGCCAATGGAAATCCCAGACCCAGCCAAAACCTCGAAAACTATCTTCGAAGTCTCCCCGAAAGTCGTTTACTTAGACATGATCTCCACACCCAACAAACACACCGCCAACATGCACCTCACCAAGGCTATGCTGGAAAACCAGGGAGACGAGCCTCCCTTCCAGGTCGCAACCATACAAGAGGACGAGGAGTACTCAGTCCACGAGCCGAATCGAAGTGCGGAGATCCTAATTACCCCGGATATCGATGGAATTGAAGTCAGGGAGGATTTCTCCTTCCGGGACAGTGATGTGGGCAGGAAGCCGCGAGGGTCGTCGCAAACAGTGAGTAAACTCAGATTTGTGGCTGAGCGACTTTCCAACTTGTTAGCAGTTACAGCTAGGCTCAAACAGGCCAGAAACGAAGAGGAGGAAAAAGGACCTAAAAAGCTGCTAAATCCCGCAGGACTTCCCGAAGGCCGAAAAAAAGATACGACAATTCACTGGGGAGACGAGAACTGGAACTTGATTCTCAACATGATGCTGGGCATTCAGAAAGCAGTTCGCAGCATCAGTGCAATATTCGACTCTATGCAGAGTATCACAGAGAAAGAAGCGCTGCAGATTGACAAAATCAACCTGCGCTCGGCTTTCGGAGGCGCGGATGTAATTGGCCTTAGGAAACTGTATAGATTTCGAGACTATGCGCCGATTGTGTTTGAGAAGATAAAGCAACTGCAGGGAATCTCGACGAAGGACTATATTTTGTCTCTTGGAGTGGAGAAAATCGTGCAAAGTCTGCTAATTGGCAACTTTTCTTCGTTGGAGGAGAGAATGACTACTGGGAAAAGTGGAAGTTTTTTCTTTTACTCTGAGGACGGCAAATACATGTTAAAAACACTCAGCAAGTCTGAATTCATGTTCCTGCGCAGTATCCTGCACCACTACCTCTCCCACATCAGCACCTACCCCAACACTCTCATCATGCTCATCTACGGCATGCACAAAATCGTCTACCCTCGAAGAGCGAAGCTGCAAAGGCTCTATTTCGTAGTGCTCGGCAACCTTTTCAGTAGTGATTTGGAAATACATGAGAGATACGACCTGAAAGGGTCGACACATGGCAGGGTCACTAATGAGAAAGAAGACCCTTCGGTGGCTCGAAAGGACCTGAATTTGATCAAGAGAGGCGCGAAGTTGAGACTTTCGCCTACGCAGAGGGAGGCCTTTTTGCAGCAGTTGGCGAGAGACACGGATTTCCTGGCTGCGCATCGTATTATTGATTATAGTCTGTTGGTGGGGATTCACTACTTCTCCCCTGACGCAGAGCGGCCTCGAGTGCTTCCTAGGTCCGCGTTCGTCTCCGAAGACAGCAGTTGTATGTACCAAATGGGAGTGATCGACACCATGACACACTACTCCACTCGCAAGAAGTTGGAGCACTGCTTCCGATCCTGCCTGCACCCTGGCAACGTCGTTTCCTGCATCCCTCCCACGCCCTACTCCCAGCGCTTTATGTCCTTTATGGAGCAAGTAACTGACATAGCACAGGTCTAGCCTTAATTTATATATGAGGAGTGAGGCGAAATCGATGCTCAGGCAAAGGCTGCAGAGTTGCAAAGCAGTGCATAGGGAGATGAACAGTCCTTTGCGCCTGCGCTCTGCTGCACTGCACGAGGACATTTCCGTGGTCTCTGTGGCTTACATGGGTGGCGAGCAGCTGCAGAACTGGCTTAAAGACTGGAGTGGTAGGAAGGCCCAGGCTCAATCCAGGCCTTTGCCTGTACTAATTGCGAGCAGAGCCAAGCCTACTAGTGCTTCTTTCCAGCAGGCTTCCCAGCCTTCCAGTCTCGTTCACTCATCCAGAGCCAGTTTAAAGGCGCAAGGCGAGGCCTCGCCCGTGCCCAGTGCCAGCACTGACGACCGCTCTCCTCTCTGCAACTACTCTCTGAAGGCGCACTTCCCAGTCGAGGTGTCAGTGTGGTCGGAAAGGAAGCCGAAGGATGAGGACCAAGAGGTTTGGTTCCGCAGGATGCACTACCCACTGAGTCTTTCTGCTTCTCGTGACCCTTCTGGGGAGCACAGCTTTGCTGTGGGAATGACGGACCCCAGTCCTGAGCCTTTACCCCCGATAACACGACGAGAAGTGGACTCAAGACACCTGCATACCAGCTTTCCTAGAGAAGTGTTTGGAGGACGGCCAGGACGGAGGCGAACTAAGCAACGTAATTAAATGCTAAGATGCGTGGTTGTGCTCGGGTCGACTGCCATATAGCACTGCATTCACCACACCTATAGGGATATCCGTGATTTCAGGAATGCCCACGCCTTCCGCCAGTCCTCGCCTCGTGTACTCGTCTTCAAGGGTATAGAGACTGTTGAAAGGCTTGGTTAGCAAGAGGTTTAGCCCTTGGTAGCAGACCTGCACCATGAAGACAAATACCCAGAAGTAGACTGGTAGCGCCACAGCCCAATACTTGCTAGGACAGTAGGTAATTCCCAGCTCATTTAACAGAGAGTCTGGCACAAGGCTCCACAGCAAGTACACTCCCAGGAACAGGAAGGAAGCGACCCAGCCGATGAACCCGTAGGTCTCAGTGGCGTTTAGACTTTCCGGCATTAGTGGTAGTAGCAGCTCTCAGTATAATGAAAAAGCTGGGAGTTCCGAAGGGCGCTGGGGGCAAGAACAGTCCAGGACACAGTCCCAGTCCGACTCGCCCTGTCCCTGGCACTTCGCCCAGTCCAGAGCCCAAGAGAAACCCAGCAGTTCTTTCTGAGGAAGCCAAAACCCCGGTGGTTCGCTTAGATGCTCGCAAGGTTACTAAGAAGAAAGCGCAGTTCATTGACTCCCGCAAGGCGCCGGACCCGCAGCAAGAGGCACCCAACGCTGTGGTGTCTGACAAGCCCAAAACCTCTACGGACCGAGCAACCATCCTTACAGCACTGTCGAAGCATTTCATCTTCACCAGCCTGAACGAAGAAAACCGCTTGACCCTCATCGACTCCATGAAGTTCTTCCGCCTCGCAGCGAACGAAACCGTGTTCGAGCAAAATCAGCCCGCCATGCACTTCTTCGTACTAGCCTCAGGCCGTCTGGACGTGGTCATCAACGGCCGCACAGTGAACACCATCAAGCCTGGGGAAGGTTTTGGAGAGCTGGCCTTGCTGCACGACACTCCCAGGTCCGCCACTATTCGCTCCTTGGAGCCTTGCTCGTTGTGGGCTGTGGATCGGATTTCGTTCAGGCAAATGCTGCAGTCGGTGAATGCTCAGAACTACGCGGAAAACAAAGCCTTCATTGACAGCATTGCACTCTTCTCGATGCTCACAGAGAACCAAAAGGAAGCCTTGCTGAACTCGCTGGCTACGCACAAGTTTTCAATGGGACAGCGGATAGTCAACGAAGGAGACCCGGGCGACCTGTTTTACATCATCAAGGACGGGATAGTGTCCTGCACGAAGGAAGGAAATGAGGTCAGACGACTAGTGAAAGGCGACTTTTTCGGAGAGCAGGCTTTGCTGTATGGATCCACGAGGACTGCTACAGTGACTGCAGTCGGCGGAGAAGCGAAATGCTTGTCTATAGGCAGAGTCGACTTAGTGCAGGTGTTAGGAAATCAGCTGCAGCACATTATATACCGGAATACGCAGCGTATCGCTTTCGAGAAAAACCCCACTTTGAAGCGACTAAACAAGCAGCAATGTGAGAAACTTATCGATGCAATGCAGGTGAACACCTACACGAACGGACAAACAGTGATTCGCCAAGGACAACAGCGAGGCACGAAACTATGGGTCGTGCTGAAGGGCGCTCTGGGCTTCTCCGAGGCCCGGGTAGTGGCTCCTACTCTAGCTTGTGTGGGCGAAACCTACTTCGCAGGGCAGCCCGAAGGCTTCTTCGAGGACTCCTATGTTGCAGTCGGAGCAGAAGTGCATGTCGCTGAAATTGACAGATTGCAGTTTGAGGAGTGCATAGGAGGCGCACTGGACCAAGCCACAGTCAACAACGAGGCTTTGAATGTCATTAAGCGAGTCCAGTTGCTACGTGCTTTGTCCTCAGAGAAACTCAATGCACTCATCCGCGCCCTGCAGATCCAGGACTATGCAGATGGACAGACAATTGTGCAGCAGCACAACCCTGGGGACACCTTCTTTATCATCAAATCGGGTACTGTGGATGTTCTTAAGGATGGAGTGCACATCCGCTCCATTACTAAGTTGGACTATTTCGGAGAACGCTCTGTGCTGTTTGACGACTTCCGGTCTGCTACGATAGTGGCGAAAGGCCCGGTGAGCTGCTGGATACTGCACAAGGAGGACTTCCTGCAGATTGTGGATGAGCGCATGAGGACGCATTTGATGAAGCGCATTGAACTGCAGGACGACACTATCTCCTTCAGCAATCTTGTAGTGGTGAAAACGCTTGGCAAAGGCATGTTCGGCACTGTGTTCCTCTGTGTCAACCCCGACAAAGGCACTTACTACGCACTCAAAACCGTCAGCAGACGCAAGGTAAACATGTATGACATCCACGAAAATATCCTCCTAGAAAGACGCATACTGCTGCAACTGGACCATGTTTTTATCGTCAAACTGGTCAAGACGTTTAAGGACGAAAAGCGGCTGTACCTGCTGATGGAATTCGTGAAAGGAATGGACCTTTTTGATGTACTGCGGAAAATGGGCCTACTGAGTGACCCCGATTCCAAGTTCTTCGCAGCTTCCATGATCCTAATGATCGAGCATTTGCACGAAAGAGACATCATCTACAGAGACCTGAAGCCTGAGAACATCATGGTGGACGATGAGGGCTACTTGAGACTCATTGACTTCGGAACTGCCAAAATCGTGCATGGACGGACTTATACGATTGTGGGAACTCCTCATTATATGGCTCCGGAGGTGATAATGGGGAAGGGGTATGGTCTGGTGGCGGACTTCTATAGTATTGGGATTATCCTCTATGAGCTAATATGCGGAGGAGTGCCTTTTGGAGAAGACGAGGACGACCCTTATTCCATCTACGAGAGAGTGCTGGAGCACCGCTTGGTTTACCCTCACTTCATAGACCCACGGTTTGCAGCGCGGCCTATGATAGAGCAGCTCCTCAACCAAAACCCCGCTATGCGCACAGGTGGCAGCATCGACAACCTGAAGGCGCACAAGTGGTTCAAAGACTTCGACTGGGTACACTCCACACAGGACCGACTGATCAGCAAGCAGCTCACAGCGCCCTACGTGCCCAGTGTGACTACCATTGCGAAGGAAACAACCACTGCACTCGCCAGACGACAGTTCATGGAAGTTATCGATGTAAGGGGTAGGTAGCGGGAGGAACAGGCGGATGGAGACCAGCCAGCACCGCGCTCACGCTCCAAAGCCCCGGCAGGCTGGGATGCCGAGTTCTAAACTAGTTAGGTCTTTAGGACTGGGTTCTATTGCTGAGCACCTAATTGCGCCTATTTCCCAGGTCTAACTAGTGGCTGTCATTCTCTGCGTCTGCTGCGCAATAGTCGTAACTTCCTGCTTAATTGCCTGCATCTCTTCATTGATAACTCCCAACTGCTGCTCCAGCATCCTCTCCACTTCCAAGTAGTCCCCGGAGGTGACTGACAGCTTCAGACTAGGTCTCGGCCGCTCTCGCTGCAGGTTCTCCAGTTTGGCTTCGATCAAGCGCGTTTCCGCAAGCACGTGACTGAACTTGGCTTCCTGCCAAGCACGAGACTGGTCCATCTGCTGAGTAAGGTGGTCTATAGACTTCTCCAGGGACCGGTCGAAGAGCACTTCGGACCGCAGTTCCAGAGAGGTGCCGGAAGTGGAGTTTTTGGGGTCGAAGAGAGGACTGGGATTGGCTAAAAACAGATGGCCGCGGGGACTTAGGATGGGGGACATGCTGGGGACTGGGTCTGGCGCAGGAGTCTGCACCTCCGGCTCTCGTGTAGTCACTGATTTCATGCAGTTGCCCATATCTATATAGCTGGCAGCAGTGTAAATTGCAGGATGAAGGCAGGGAAAGAGGGCACCACTCGACTGAGAGACGTCGTCAAGGCTGTGCGTGCCTGCAAAACTGCCGCGGAGGAGCGAAGTGTCATATCTGAGGAAAGTGCGCAGATCCGTGCTTCGTTCCGACTGGAAAACTGCCCTTATCACCACCGTAATGTGGCCAAACTCATTTTCTTCGCAATGCTCGGCTACACTACCAACTTTGCACATGTGCAGTGCCTCAAACTCATCGTGTCTAGGAAATACGTGGAGAAGAAGATGGGATACTTGGCCTTAGTGCAGCTGATGGGTGAAGAGGATGAATTGACCCTCATGGCGATCTCCTCCATCAAGGCAGATCTGGCCTCCGACAAGTCCAACATAGTAGGAATGGCCCTCTGCGCAGTGGCAAACACCGCCAACACTGACATGTGCCGAGAACTCGCCATAGACATCGGCCGACTCATCTCAGGGGGCAAAGCAGCCGTGCGAGCGAAGGCCATCCTGGCAGCAGCTCGGGTAGTGAGGAAATGCCCGGATTTGATAGAGGACTTTGTGCAGCTGGCTGTGGGACTCGTGGAGGAGCGGCAGACTCAGACTTTGGGTGCGAGTGTATCCTTAATGCTGGAAATCATCAAACAAGACCCAGACCGTTTAGGTCGATTTGCTGTCTTTAACACTTCTCTGCAGCGGTCTTTGAAGGATATCACACGTCAAGAGGGTCACTACGAACTCACTATCCACAACGTAGTGGATCCATTCACACAGTGTCGTCTCATCGAGTTGCTCAGGTGTATTGGGAAAAGCACTCCCCAGGAAGCTGCTCAGATGGAATCTACGCTTTCCAGCCTGCTTTCCAGCACGGAAATTAACAAACAGACAGGCCGCGCGATGGTTTATGAGTGCTGCAAGACTATATTGGAAATAGAGTCCTCGCAGGCACTCAAGACTCAGGCGTTGAATATGCTGGATTTGATGCTCATTAGTAAGGAAAACAACACTCGCTTCATTGCCTTGAAGGCGCTGGCTCGAGAGGCTTTGGTGTCTCCGGATTCGGTGCACAAATTTAGGAGCGGAGTGCTCAGCTGTCTGCAAGACCCCGACAAAGCAGTCGCGACAAAAGCCCTAGAACTGCTAGTCCTACTAGTAAACGAAGACAACGTGAAAGTAATCGTCCGAGACCTGCTGCATCTCCTCACAGCAGTGGAAGGCGAGCTGAAGGAAGCCATAGCGACTAAGCTTTGTCTGGTGGCCGAGTTGCACAAGTATGACCAGCCGTGGTACCTAGAGACAATGGTGAAAGTGCTGGAACTCACGAAGGATGTTGGCGAAGACACGGTGGCTAGGACTGCCAATACCATTCTGAGCTCTCCAGACCTGCAAGACCATGCGGTCAAGTTGCTGTTCTTTGCGCTTCGAGAGCATTCGACACAGGAAGGACTGGGGACGTTGGGCTTGTGGTGTATTGGCGAATACGCTCATCTCTTAATAGGCGGCAAAAGACCGCAAGAACTCCCTCCGCTACCAACTCCCAATGAAGTCGTGGAGTTGCTCCAACTGGTGCTCACTCACAGCGACTCTCTGACTTGCAAGCAGTACGCATTGACGGCTCTGGCGAAGGTAGCAGTGCGCATTCCCTCTGAAATCAGCTCTTGCCGCTATGTGCTGGAGAGCGAAAGTCTCAGTCCTTCCCTCGAACTCCAGCAAAGAGCATGCGAGTACTTGGAACTGTTGGACGGAGGATGGGAGTCGCTGCGGCCAGCACTGTTTGCTGCAATGCCTTCTTTCGATAAGGAAGTTAATCAGCCTGCAGTGTCCTCACAGCCTTCTCCAGAGCCTATTCCCTGCAGTTCCCTCCTAGAAATGGACTTACTGGGAGATGTTCGCTCTCCAGGTACTCCCCCGGCTCTTAATGAAGTCTTCCGAGCAGATCCTGCACAACCACATGCAGTATCCAACTCCCTCACTATCGACGCCTACAGCGACTCCAACCTTTCCATCACATTCCACTGTTCCAAAGAAGACCCTCGTCACCCCGAAGTCACCCTCCTCACCATGACAGTGACCACCCATTCCCCCGTTCCACTTGAACAGGTCAAAATTTCCCCACTAGCACCGAAGAACCTGAAAGTGAGTGTGTTCGCTCCCTCAGCGCAGACACTCACTAGCACTGCTCCGGTCACTCAGGACCTGCGGGTTATCAATGCCTCTCATGGTCAGAAGCCAATTGCGCTCAAACTGCAAATCCAGTATGAGCGGCAAGGCACGAGTTTCCGTGCGGAGCAAGTCGTGACCAGCTTTCCAGCCTACTATTAAAGTCTATAGAGTAGAAGGCTACTTGCACTAATTTCCTCAATTACCGAAACACGCTCCGATCAGGTATTCGATTAGGCGCAGATATTTACAGTTTGTGTGGAAGTCATACTAATGGATATTTTAGAATCATCTTTTAGATTGGGACATTGCGAAGAGTATTTAGTAGGATAAGATTTTATATCCTTTATTCTTCAGGCCGCAAGGGTGATAGGACTATTGAAACTAGTTAGAAAGTACCTTTTTGCAGTTACATAGTACTGGTCTACCACAGACTTTCTCATTGCAATAACTACATTTAACTGGTTGTTGCAATTCGTTGGCAGGTACCTTTATTTCTGCAGCAATTTCAGGTTCGCATGCAGCAGAATTCACTGATCTCCTCTCTATGCTTTGGTGCATGAATCGCTCAATCGGAACTAAGTGCATTTCTACATTGCCAAGTTGACAATCCCCAACTACTAAGGAAAACAGCGCTCCTTCCGGAACAGCCTCACACAACATCAGTTCCTCTGTACTCAGCTTGAAATCCCTCTCAGTCACCAGTCTTTCCAATTGAATTCGCTTCTCACTCAAATCTCTCATCACCTCATCATGCCGCTGATGCACTTTAAACCTCATTTCTTGGCAAACTCTCTCAATCGGAGCAATCAATTGCTCTCGAACGGCTTGGATGCTCCGCTCACACTCCTCCAAGTTGCCCTGACATCTAGTCTCCAGCACTGTTAAACAGTCCAGCCCTGTGTGTAGCAAGTCTTTTCTCTGCACATAGAGTGGCCCGTCCTGGGGTGACAGAATGAAGTCATGCCCTGCAATATCGAACACTGTAATTCGCTTATCGGTGAGGTCGAGAGTGTGGCAACGGCAGGCCTTGGTCTTTTCAGTTCCGCGGAGAAACCCGAAGACATAAGCCGGATTCCCACAGTGTGGCTGGTCACACAAGAGATTCCTCATAGCCATTCTCTTAGCTCTATTAGAAATGTCACTTGTCTCCACTTGGCTTTTATGCTTTAGCGGCCTTCACATTGAAATAGTGGTCCCTAGACTAAGTCTGATACTCATCTGTTTCAGTACCTACTAAGCTGATCGTAAATAGGATAAGTTCTTATCATTAATCCTCCAAGTAAGTTTCAAAGTCTGTTCTCTCAAGGACTTGGTATTACGCCAAGGTCAAACCTCCCTTCGCCTAATAATGTGCGCTGAAGAGCTCAGCAGGCTGGAGCTACTCAGTTGTTATTGCAGTTTCTAGCCTAGTTCGATACATTCAAATGCGGTGAACTGCAGTTTCGGCCAGCTCTCCGTCTCTCCAGCTCCCAAAGACTACAGAGCCGTTTTTCCGAATCAACGACCCTTGTCCCGACTTGAGTCCATTGGCCCAGCCTCCAATGTAGATGTCTCCATTAGGGTAGGTGAGTGTGCCTTCGCCCTGCTTCTTCCCGTCCTCGTACCACCCCACATACACCTTTCCGTCTGGCCACTTGCTCACCCCTTTGCCATGCATTGCCCCTTTCACCCAGTTGCCTTCGTAGGTGCGGCCGTCCGCCCAGCTGAACTTCCCGAAGCCGGACATTTGGTTTTCCTGCCAAGTGCCTTGGTAGAAGGAGCCGTCGTGGAAGGTTTGCAGGCCCCGGCCTTCCCTGCGGTTTCCCACCCACTGGCCAATATAGCGGCTTTCAACTCTCTCTGATTGGCCGAATCCACTGCGAAGTCCTTCACTGCAAAAGCCGGAGTATTCACTTCCGTCCTCTGTGATTTGCCGGGAAAACCCCTGGGGCAGACCCTCTAGCCACTGTCCTTCCACTCTCACTCCGTCTGTATACATCATCACTCCAAGGCCACATGGCATTCCCGCTTCAAAGTGTCCCTCATACACATTCCCATTCGCATAGTGTAGTGTTCCCTTCCCCTTCATCTCATCCTCCCGCCACTCTCCCACGAACACCGCTCCATCCGGGGTTTCATACTTCCCCAGTCCGTCTCTCATGACTCCCTTCCACTCCCCTGTATACACAGCCCCGTCCTCAAACAGAAACGGAGGCTGAGTGATTCTGGGCAAGTGAGCGTCTGTCTCCAGTGTCCGCTTAATCACCACCGACCTGTGTCTACCGTGAATAATCTTCTTGCAGTAATGTTTGAACCGGGAAGCAGCCGTTATGTCTGGTCCTCTGGGAGTCTGCGTGTCTGCGTCGAGGAGTTCGAATGGGAGGTTGTCCAAGCGTAGAGTAGTCCTCTGGTGGGCTTCTGCAAGGCCCAGTACAGCCGCAGAGCCTTCTGATGCAGCTGTGCAAGTCTCTCGGTGTCCAGTTTCCAGCGACACTTCCAGGGCTTCTCCCTTGTTTGCAGACAAGTCGAGGTTGCCGGGCTCTGCCTGTGCGCAGTTGCACGCGAGTTGTCCCATTATAAGGAAGGGTAACTAGTGGTAGTAGCCACGGGCCGCAAGTTGCTTGCGTCTGATTTCCTTCTTCCTGCGGGCGATATCGGAGTACAAGCGCTCACGGTACTCTCTGATAGAGAACTTATGGTCGTCGTCTATGGGAATGCGGACCGTGTACTGGCAGGATGGCTCGTCGTCAGGGTTGTGGAACTGGGCCACGTAGGGGTGGTCCAGAGCCTGCTCGATTGTCAGTCGCTTGTTGGGGTTGAACTGCATCATGCCTTTTAGAAGGTCAATTGCCACGTCATTGGCAGCAGGGAAGAAACTGTGGAAAGACCGAGAGCGCGAGGGCGGCAGACTCTCCAGCATTGTCGCAGCGAGCGAAGACTGCACCGACTCAATGTCTTCCTGCGAAGGTCTGCCTGTGAGTTCCATGACTCTGTCCAGCTGGTTGAGGGTGGAAGTGCCTGGGAAGATTGGCTTGCCAGCGATGAGTTCGCCCACAATGCAGCCGAGACTCCACATGTCCACAGCTTTCGAGTACTTCGTAGAACCCAGCAGGATCTCGGGAGCGCGGTACCACCTGGTGGCGACATAGTCAGTAAGCACTTGGTTGCCGCCTTCCTCCTGTGTGGCAATAGACCGGGCCAAGCCAAAGTCCGCGACCTTGACATGACACTCAGAGTTCAAGAGTATGTTAGACGGCTTCAAGTCTCTATGAATCAACTGCCCAGTATGCATATATTTGAGTGCACGCAGAGTCTGGTACACAATGTACTGCTTATGGATCTCTTCCAAAATCCCGGCTCTGATGACAGCGTGCAGGTCTGTCTCCATGTAGTCGAAAATGAGGTAGATGTCTTTGTCGTTTTCTGCTCGAATGACGTTGAGAAGGCGAATGATGTTCTCGTGGCCGTTCAGTTCCTGCAGGAACATGATCTCCCGGAAGGTTCGCTGGGCGTCAGTGGCGTTCTGAAAGGCGTCGAAGATCTTCTTCAAAGCCACAACGTCCCGCGTCTTCTTGTCAATGGCCTTCCACACGATACCGTAGGCACCCTTGCCCAACTTCTGCACCAACTCATACTTGCGAAGCACGTGGCTCTCCACCTCTTCAGACATTTAAATGATAACCATCGCAGGCTGCGGCACTGCACTAGGCTAGACTGGCTTCATCCTGTGGACTATAATGGTGGACGTACTGACTCGGAGTCCTGAGTCACAAGCGCTCACCCAGAAAGACGCGATTTTCAGAGAAGTCGGCGCTGTCGCCGCCTTCGTCATAGGGTCGCTACAGTCCTACAAGTATGAGCACCCATTGTAGGCGCCTGCCCTTGCATGCGCCTCTCCCGCCAGTGCTCACAGTCACCCAGGCCCCTGGGGCTCGGTACATTCGATACTGCCAGAGGGACGGCTTGCCTACAGAATGATCGTTTAGTCACTCATAGCCTGAGTGGTGGAATGTATTAGACAAGTTAGAGAATAGGGCAGGGTTCCGACTTAATTGAAGTCTCTGTGAGCAGGTGATGCTTTGCCGCCAGCTTTCCCAAGTCTAATTCCCTGCTTTCATCCTTTTTGTTTCTAGCACTGTGTATTTTCCCTCGGAAATTAACGCTGAGCATCCGACTACATCTCTTTGTGAAGAGAAATGATTCGTGTGTGCATGCACTATAGCAAATAGCCATTGTGGCAGTAAGCAGGGTGAATTCAAGCGTAGACACGTTCAGTTGTTCACATGCATTGGTCGAGCCGCCACAAAGATGTATGAAATGTGTAACTGTAGTGGGAGTTAGCAGTGCAGAGACTCATTTGGGAAATACTGCCAGGGAGAACTGCCGCTGTATCCAGCGTTCGCAGGACTTTACTAGTCTAGCGCATAGGCATAGACTGTTATAAGTCCGTGTCCCACTCGAGCTGCATTAATGTTTTGCAGTCGACTACATGCTTTCAGCGGATTGACACCCACTCAAAAGCAACTTTGTCTTGGAAAGGAAGACATGAGAGGAGTTCCCTTCCACCAGGTGTCTCTCCCTGCACTGTAGTAATGAACACACATAGAGTCCTGCAGGAGCACCAATGCAGGGATTCCTTGATTGGAAACTGGGCACTAGACACGTAGTTATATCAGTTCATCCTGGCTGGAAATAGTCTGCCTAGGCAAGCTAGACTGGAGTGCTGCAGGATGTCTTCGATAGTAGCACCTCCATAGAACTCGCCTATCATGACAGAGCAGGGATTGCTACCTTCAGTCTGAGTTGAAAGCTCCGCTATGTTGGGCTGATGAAGCGTGCACTGCCTGGGCAGTTATAATGGCAGAGAATACCTTCCAGCTGGAGCCAAAGGAAGACGAGCGCTTCCTGCCCGGAACTGTGCGTCGGATCATTCAAGAAGTGTTCCAGGAGAAGCTGGAAAACTCCACCTACGACCATTTGTCCGCCCAGACCACTGCTGTAGAGGTCTGCTCGCATATCCGCCAGCGCGTGAAGTCGCAGCTGAAGATCCCCAGGTTCAAGTTTGCGGTGCAGGTCGTCCTAGCCGAGAACAAAGGCCAAGGACTGCGCGTGTGCAGCAAGGCTCTCTGGGACGACCAGTTCGACAACTACTCTACCTACACCTACACCATCAACAACCTTATCGCAGTCGCCATGGTCTTCGGCTGCTACTTCGAGTAGACTAGTCACTATACGCTATTACCGGCGCAGTAGGGATATAGCTTGTTCGACCCAGAGCGTGTTTGCTAGGGTCAGAGGGAAGTGGCAGAGAGGACAGATGGACTGGTGTTCTAAGCACCAGAGACAGAGCAAGTGGGGACTTTCCCCATAGTCGTGTTGGAGAGATTGGCGGAAGTCGACTCCCCCTCCACACATCACACATTGAAGCAGTACGAATTCCGCCTGAATTGAGGCTCCGCGAGGGTAAAGCAGGGCCAGTACCTCTGAGGACAAAGGCGCACTGCACACAGAACACTGTGCCACCTGTGTACTTTCCAAGTGAGCACTGAGACAGGGAAGGTGGAAGCTGTGTCCACACTCAGGAAGAAGATACAAGTCCCCTTGGTACATAGAGCACTGCAGAATAGTGTGTGCACCTGAAGGCTGCAGAAGTCGCAACAGACTGCCGGGACAAGGCAAGTTCCTGCTCGCCAATGCGAGTTGGTAGGCTTGTAGTTGAGCTATTAGGTGGGAAGGAAGGGCACTTTCGGGGGCTATTTGTTGTATGAGACTTAGAGCGGATTCGATAATTCTGGAAGCGCTGTCGATTGTGAGTGCGTTTTGGCTGAAAATGGGCTGAAATCCCTCCAATTCAGGCAGTTGGTCCTGTGCTTGCAGGAAGAAGGGAAACCCCACTCTGGTCCCAAGGTCACTGTCCCACATCAACTGATGGTTCAAATACAACACAGCCCCGTCCTCCTCAGCCACTGGCAATATTAGCCCAGTTTCCCCCTCATTCCGGATCAAATCCAGTGTCAACTGCTCTCCCTTCGCCCTTAGCAGCAAAAGGTTAATGCCGAAATGATAGCAAATGAGTCTCAGCACCAAATCATTGCAGTTCAAAGTGAGGTCTTGCTGCGGCACAGGGAGACCATGCAGTCTGCAGACTTCCGCTGTGATTCCCAACACACAGGTAGCCAGTCCCTTCCAAAACTCAGGGTTTCCATTGTGACTGCCATCTCCACTTGCATTTCCCCTCAGATAGTCCACCACGCTGCTCACCTTCCCCTGTCTCCAGGTGTAGTTCATCCAGTCTGAGATGAGAGGGTACTCCATGGTGGCGTGGGAAAAGATGCACAGGCCCAAGGCCGCTGCGACTTTCAGAGTCATGTGTGGAGGGAAGCAGACTAGGGAGCGAAAGCCCACCCTTTCAGCCTGTGCAGAGACCTTGAAGTCCTCCATGCTTCGCGCCATCTCCGGCACCTCGTCCATCTATATTTCGCTTCGTTGAAAGGATGGGAGGTAGAGCCCAGCACATAGACAAATCAGAAAAGCTTCATTTAGGTAAACAGACAGTGACGCTCACAGAGTCGATAATGATGAAAAAGGCAGCATTTACTAATTTCCCCCTAGTTCCCTATGAGACACCTGGTAAATAACTGCCTGTATTCTTCTGAAATAGCTTCGACGCACGACAGACAAATTCGAGTTGGTCTGCAAAGGGGAAATACGGTCTCCACACTGAGCCCAAATATGTCTTTTCGCGCCTATAGGAAGTAGCGATTAGAGCTAGAACGTTTGAGATGGCGAGACTAGGGAAACTAAGGGAAGGAGCAGTTTAGACACTGTACCAAGCTAGTCCTAGAACTTGACCAATGGAGTATAGTGCGGCTTCTTAGGCAAAGGGCAGACCGAGGTCCTTGAGTCCAGACTTTTCCCTATATCTTGTATTGACTGCATATAGTCCCAACTGGCCGGACTGCTTGTCATCCTGCCTACCCCAAGCATCTAAGTTTCCTACCCTTCACACCAATTCTAATAGCAGAGTAGACTTCCAGCAGGCCAGGAATGTCTGCCAAGCATGAGGTTGAGGTCTGTGCGCACTGATTCAGTCATTTCCTTGTTCGAATGGTCCAGGACTAATAACATGGGTTCTAGTGCCGACGTGTATACAACTCACTAGGCTTCGGGACGAAGGCTATAAGGGGGAATAGACATCTTGCAGGCCGGTAGGTAATAATATCGGGCTAAATCACGATGAACGATCACCTTTGTATGAGATGTCAGACAGACCAGCCCGAGTTCCTCTGCTTTTGCTCGGAGACACGCCTGTGCGGCCGCTGTCTTTCTGCCCACCTCCTCGAGGCGCCTTCATTGGCCCACAAGCCTTTGCCTATCACCTCTCGAGAGCTGATCCAGTGCTTTCGACAGCAACTCATGCGAGACAAGGACGTGGTCATGTCCGAGTGCCACCCCAGCACAGCCAAGCGAGTCTTGATCGAGCAGGAAATCAAGCGTCTCGCCGCCTTTCAAGCCGACTCCATGATGCGCCTGCAGCAAATCAAAGTCCACTACGAAGCGGAAATCGCGAGAGCTGTAGAGGAACTAGCGAGCGAATTGCACCAAGAAACAGCCAGACTGACAGAAGAGCTGGAAAAGGCGTTAATTGACCTGAACGATAAAACTCCCTCGCCCAGCTCAGTGAGCCCTGTACTGGATCGACTTGCTCACACTGAGGACTACTTGTTGCGGCTGGAGTTGGAGGTGAAGTATGTGGATGTGGCTGCTAGTGTGCGGCAGACGATGTGTTTGCACACTGAATTCGTGGGGAAGAAGGAGGAGGAGCCGCTGCTGTACAAGTTCTTCGGAGGCTCCAGCGCTATTAGCATCTTCAAGGCGGAGGAAGAGGCACCTGAAAAGCTTGTGGTGACAGGACAGAAGTTCCTGCACAACTCCTGCTGGTGCACGCTGCCCACAGGCGAAGTGATCATCACCGGAGGCAGCCAAACAGGACATAGCTGCAACACTGTGCTGCACTTTGTCCCTGCCACTGCACAAATCACCGACTTGGAGCCAATGACTATGGCTCGACGCTGCCACGGGTCTGCGTACTACGCAGGCGGGTGCTACGTGTTCGGAGGGATAGTGGACGAGGAGAAAATAAGTACATGTGAGCGGTATGACTGCGAGACTAGGACTTGGAGCCTTATCGCCCCTATGAAGGAGCGCAGGGCGTACGTGGGTTGCTGCGTCTACTCAGACTTGTTGGTAGTCTGCGGGGCAGGAGAGACCTCTTCCCTGGAGATCTACGACCCAATGCGACGTGTGTTTACCCTAGTCCCAGTGCCTCTTCTGGACCTGTGCGACGTAGCCAGCCTGTTCCCTATGGAAAACAGTATCTTAGTTTTCCACGGGAACTTCAACGGGGAAGTGAGTCGTCTGGACCCGAAGACAGGCCAGGCTCAGAAGGAAAACAAGCTTTGCTATGGGAACTCCTGGAGCAGCTGTGCGCCTGTGCGCAAAGGCGATATCGTCTACTTCCTTCGCTCCGACAGCATCTTCAAGTACAATTTAGCCTCTGGAAGCAGTTCCTATGTGGTACGACTGACGAAAGCGCAAAAGCGAAGAGAGTACGAATAGCTCTACTATGTATTACTTGTAGCGAGATACTGGTCGGGTGGAGAAGCTGCTGTTGGCGCGGGCAGGCAAGACTGTGGGTTTGTTAGGCGACACTGTGACTCGCGGTGGAGTCACGTCTGTCTTGCGCTGAGTGGGCTGGTGGCCTGGGCCAGTGGACAGCGCTCTCATTTGCACGTTGGACAGGGAAAAGGGAGAGCGGTGCTGGGGTTGCTGCTTTTCAGGTGAAGCGGGACTGGCTTTCTGCGGAGACCCCGGACTAGGTGAGCTTTGATTCGATCGTTTAGCCGATAGCAACCGATTGGCCTGGCCTATGTCCCCATATACAGCTTTGACCTTGTCTTCAGGACTCATGAGTACCTTTTCCGAGCGAATGTAGCGCTTGGGACTCAGGTCTCTCCCCCACTGCATGCACTTTTCCTCAATCTCCAGCAAGTACTGCTGCTGCGGTCCCAACACACTGCCAGGCCGGGCAACTCTCGCCCAGCCAATAAAGTCTGCAGCAGGGAATTTGAAGTGTTTGAGAGCGTAGCAGCCTATCAGTGTGCCGGTGCGGCCCAGTCCCGCCTTGCAGTGCACTGCCACTCCCCCTGGCTCATTCTCCACGATATCCAAAAAGCGTCTTACGATGCTTTCTGTCGGGATACTGCCGTCCACAAAGTAAAGGTCGTAATGGCGGATTCCGAGCCGCACGAATCGGTCTGCCTCGTAAGTCTGTTGGTTGAGCCGGACTACCGCAGTGATGCCCATTCGTTTGAACAAAGGCACGTAGTCCTCAGGTGTAAAGGTGCGCCAGCCTTCATTGTCCTGGGCCAAGTCCGCAGGACTACTGAAGGCCAGCAGCTTGGGAGGAATTATCCAGTTGAAGTCCCCGTTTTCCACCTTCTCGTAGAACTGGTACTCCTCGAGGTTGAAAGTCCTGTAGTCGAACCAGGACAAGTCTCTCGCTCGCTCGAGTCCGCGCAGACAGTGTAAAATCGTGCAGCGGTACGTGCATCCTCCGTAACTCGCATCCCTAAAATCCACAAAAGGTCCCGCCGGCGCCAAGTGCTGCCACGCTTCATCCACAGGTCTAATCATCACCACAATCTGAAAAGCGCCCATGAGAAAGGCCGCATTCGCTTTCTTCGCAGGGTCCTGGCAGGTGTAGTGGTAGATGTGGTGGTGCTGATAGCGAGGGTCAGCGAGGAGTCGTTCCAGCTTGTAGCAGAACTGGTAGGTCATGCCGAGGTTCAGGGGGCCGAAGTCGGAGCAGAAGGGCTCGTAGACCAGGTCTTCGTCGATGCAGAAGAAGAAGGAGGTGGGTTTGTTGCGGGGCGGCTGGCGGTCGCTGATCCAGAAGAGTCGGTCTGTCTAGCTCTCACCGTGGATGATTTCGACTGCGGAGGACATGGTTTAAATATGTATTCGAAGCACTGAATTTAGCTGGAATTCAGCCTGCAGCCTATTTCCCTCAACTTCGTACTATCCGTCCTTTAGCTGCATAGGTAAATGAATAGATGCGAAGCTCATAAGTCCATCTAGACAGAAGTCCACACTATATCTCACTTACTACGTATACTGCACTTTGCGCGCTGCTAGGATTTGCCTGGGACTGAACTCTGCTCCGTTGCCGAAGAAACTGGGAAAGTTCAGAAGTTCCGGAAACGCAGACTGATAACCGCTTTCTCCCTTCTTTTTCAGCCTTACATTCAGTCGGCGGAGCTGATGGTCAAGTAGTTGTGGGCGGTTTTCTCGAATAGACCTGTCCAACACGCCTTTTGAAGGCTGAGCCAGGTCGCTACTAGTATGACTGTGGCTAAAGCTGTTGGCAGGGATAGGGTCCAAGCGGCGTTTGGAGCGAACTGCCCTAATTTTGGCCGGCAGGTCGAGTGCTGGCTGCAGATGAGTGGTGGATTTGCGTAGAAAGGAAATTGCCTGTTTGCCTTGGTGTGGAGTCGGCAGCAACGACCAAGTGTGCTTCTTGCGATTTGGGCTTTTGAGGTCCAAACCAACTCCTCTGAAAAGGCGTTTTTCAGGACTGAAGCCGGGGATGTAATCGCCCTCAGCCTCGCTGGCGAGTGCCAGCTGTAGGACTGACTCTTCTTCCAGACTCATTGAAATATGAAGGTGAAGATCGAGAGCTGGTTCTCTGTGGCGCGCTGGGAGTGGGACGTCCCTGACCCTCAGTGTGTGATTTGTCTGCTCCCCTTCGAAGCCCCTTGTCCTACCTGCAAGAACCCAGGCGACGACTGCGCACCTGTAGAGAGCGAGTGCTCCCACTTCTTTCACCTCCACTGCATCAGCAAGTGGACACAAGAAGGCAATGAGAAGTGTCCCTGCTGCCGCGCAGCCTTCCGCATAAAGACCAGCAGCAGCTTAGGAAGTCGTAGATAACTAACTAAGGAAGTTGGCTAGGTTGGACCCGAGCAGGAAGAAGTTGACGCCTAGCGTCATCACCATGCCAGGACTCCGACACATTGTGATGCCTGAGAAGTGGAAGAGGTTGTAGCCCACCCAGTAAAGTAGGCGAGCGGCTATGAAGAACCCCGTCAAAAGGACGATTTTCTCAGAGGTAATGCGCGCCTGAGTCGAATAGGCCAGCAAATTCAACGCGAAAATGAGAGTTTGCTCAGCAGTATTGGTAAGAGTCTTGATCTGCACCAGCATCAACGGGCTTTCCGCATTAATCAGCGTATTCCCCGCCCTCGTGGTGACCCTGAAGTTGATGACAATCATGACGAACAGCGCCATCGGCAGCGAAGCCAGGCCTAAGCACCTGAGAGTGACCTTGTTTACGTCCTTGGGGATGTAGGCGGGCAGTACATTGTGGGCCTCATTAACCCACTGCAGTCCGCAGGCGGTGGCTAGGAAGCAGAGCGGCATCACGAGGAAGAAGGCCAGTCCGGGCAGATGGTAGCTCGCAGACTTGGGAGGTTGTTCAGCCATTAAATAGCAGACTATGAGACTAAAGAGTGTGGCTATAGGCCTTCCTGTGGGAACTTAGTGGGCAGTCCACAGAGTCCGCAGTAGCCCTCCGGGTTCTTGCCTAAGTACTGCTGATGGTAGTCCTCTGCGTAGTAGAACTCCGCGGCAGGCTGGATCACAGTCACAATTCTCCTCTCTCCCAGAGCAGCCTGGTACTTGGCTTTCGAGGCCTCTGCCTGCGCCAATTGCCCCGGATTCGTGCAAAACACTGCCGAGCGGTACTGAGTTCCATGGTCGTTGCCTTGGTAGTTGAGTGTCGTTGGGTTGTGATTATCCCAAAAGGCTTGCAGTAGTGTTTGATAGGTGAGTGTCTGAGGGTCGAATACCACTTGCACAGTTTCAGTATGGCCAGTTCGGCCTGTGCAGACTTGCTTGTAGGTCGGGTCGGTCACATCTCCGCCTGCATACCCGACAGCTGTGGAGAAGACTCCACCCATAGTCCAGAACAGCCGCTCAGCGCCCCAAAAGCACCCCATCGCGAAATAGGCAGTTTCCAGGCCTGGAGGGAAGGGGGGACGGATTGGGTTGCGGGTGACGAAGTGCACTTTTGCACTGTCCATAGCAGTATGCGCCATACCACTCCCTTTCAAGCCCATTGCTAGCACTAGACTTTGTTATCCGCTCGACTCTCTATCTGCAGCTTTTCCTTCTTGAACTCCAACTCGACATCTGCACTCGGCGGCTTCCTAGGCGCATCTCTACACTTAAAGCAGGCTAAATAAATAGCAACTACCAGTGTCCAGCAAAACAGCATAATTTCAAACACTTGGTTTTCATAGAAATACTTGAAGAATTCCAAATACTGCACCTGGACTCCAAACATGTTACTGATATCTGTAAGTCGCGTGTAGAGACTGAAGGCCTTCACGGCGAATAAAGTGACGGATACGGAGCAAATGAGGATGAGGGACACGTTGAACATCATGGAGTGCATGGGAGTTTCGTCCTTTATCATTGGGTGGGCTTGGAAGCAGCAGAAGAAGCGGAGGCCGAACTTGAGGTTGCCCTTGATACAGGCCCAGAGAAGGTACACAGTGAGCAGTACGTACACCGCTGTGCACACCCACGAGGCTCCCGGCTGCTGCAGGCCCACGAGGATCTCATTGAGGAAAGCACTGGCCGGCACTCCGTACTCATCTCTAATCATCAGGAAAAGCAGTATGTGCAGCAGCCAAACCACTGTCACAATGAGAAGGATAACCCCTAGGAAGCAATAGAACGGGTACAGCAGCGGGTTCACTTTGGAAATTTGCTCCTCTTCGCGATACACAGCGAAGTCTCTCTCCAGCAGCAACACCTCCGCTCTGAGGCGATTTTCCTCCCTCCGTTGTTGGTTCTTCTGTGATCTCCGTTTGAACCAGGAAGTCTCCGCCTCTACTGTGAGTTTCCCGTCCTTCAGGGTTTGCCCGTCCTGCAGCAACTCCTTCGCCCTCCTTTTCAAGCTGGACTTCTTTGCTGCCAGTTCACTAGGTGTTAAGGGATTGGGTCGAAACCGGTACTTGTTGATGAGGTCCATAGGGATAGCACTCAGTCCAATGCCGCCGTATATGACCAGCAGCCACCAGCCCACCCAGGACATCATCGCCATCACGTAGATAGGGAAACTCACTGGCACTTCCAAAGACACATCCGAAGTGGTGCATATGGAGGTCATCGAGGGACTATCTGAAGGTAGAAAAGCTGCAGGAACTGGGCAAACGAAGGCTCGAACCGGGATAGAGGCGTAGGCCAGGAGCGCGAACATTATCCCCAGCACTAACCCCACCACTACAAACAGACATATCATATGCTTGAACGTCCAGCACAGTCGCCTCCAGCAGGACTCCGTGTCATCCGACTCGTAGAAGAACATCGCAGTGGGGAAGAAAACCACTATGAAGAGGAAAACCAGCATGTAAATGATTTGCCACAGCACGTCTATGCGCAGTTCGCCGCCTTCGCCTGCAGTGTTCGACACGTCTAGAGGGAGGATTAGCAGCTGCGCCCAGGCCAACATGTAGCCGAAGATCTAGGTGGAGGGTACGAGCAGGATTTTGCACCACCAACTGTCAGCGAAGCCTTTCTCTGAGGGGTCGAGGAAGTAAATCATCATGTAGATGCTTGCAGCCAGCAGGACAATTGCAAGGACGATAGTCAGGATGATGAGAAAGACATCCATTCTAGTATGATGAGCGGGGAAATAGAACTCTTAGGCGATTCAGGCTGGAATAGTGGGGAAAGGGGCGAATTGGAGGCTTTTAGGGGGAATATATACAGAAGTTAGGTAATTTCTGCGGTTTCTAACACTTCCACTGAGGAAAATATTCGAATATTTTGGACTTTATCTGCCTTTCTGCCTTTTTCTATATAATTTCCAGTCTGCGCAGACTAGAGATAACTCTGAATTGCCTTTTAAGTGCATAATACAGCAATTTCCGCTTTCGAGTGAAGACCACTGGAGCTGATTTCACATAATTACCTGGGGACTTTAGCTATTTTCGGCTTTCTAAAAGGAAACAAAAGCTGGAAAAGCTGTTTTTCTCAGTAATCAATCCGCAGTTCCTTCCCTTTCCTTCGTAATTTCCCTCCGAAGCTCACCGAACATACTAGAATGGAAGCTTCCTAGCGTCTACTTGAAACAGCGCAGTCGATACTAGCCAGAAGTGCGCCGGCACTGTCTACTAATGGACAGCCAGGCTTTCCCTAGGAAATGTCCTTGAAAAGCAGTGCTTTGCTTAGATCCCGCTAAGCTAGGGTCATCGTTGTCTTGGCCAGCCGCGCTAATGCCATCTCCCACCATCCGAGCAGTTCCGCTTGTAATCAAATGGCCACCAATCCCGCAGCCGACCTCGACATCGACTCAATCATCGAAAAGCTACTGGAAGTGCGCGGCTCCCGCCCCGGCAAGCAAGTGAGTCTCACAGAACAAGAAGTGAAGGCCCTGTGTCTGAAGTCCAAGGATATCTTCATTTCCCAGCCCATACTGCTGGAGTTGGAGGCGCCTTTGAAGATCTGTGGGGACGTGCATGGACAGTACTTCGACCTGCTCAGACTGTTCGAGTATGGAGGCTTCCCGCCCGAGGCCAATTACTTGTTCCTGGGCGACTACGTGGACAGAGGCAAGCAAAGTCTGGAAACCATCTGTCTCCTCCTCGCCTACAAGGTCAAGTACCCCGAAAACTTCTTCCTCCTGCGAGGCAACCACGAGTGTGCGTCCATCAACCGCATCTACGGGTTCTATGACGAGTGCAAACGGAGGTATAGCATCAAGCTGTGGAAGACCTTCACTGACTGCTTCAGTTGTCTGCCTGTGGCGGCCATTATCGACGATAAGATCTTCTGCATGCATGGCGGCCTGTCCCCGGAGCTATCCAACATGGAGCAAATCCGCCGTATTATGAGACCTACAGACGTCCCTGACACCGGCCTCCTCTGTGACCTGCTCTGGTCAGACCCAGACAAGGAAGTGCAGGGCTGGGGAGAGAACGACAGAGGCGTGTCCTTCACCTTCGGAGGGGAAATCGTGGGGAACTTTCTGAAGAAACATGACTTGGACTTGATTTGCAGGGCGCATCAGGTGGTGGAGGACGGGTATGAGTTCTTTGCGAAGAGGCAGCTAGTGACGCTCTTTTCCGCCCCCAATTACTGCGGAGAGTTCGACAACTCGGGGGCGATGATGAGTGTGGATGAGTCGCTGATGTGTAGTTTCCAGATTTTGAAGCCGTCGGAGAAGAAACAGAAGTTCAACTACGGCGGACTCAACTCAGGGAGACCCGTGACTCCTCCTAGAACTAAAGTCAACACTAAGAGTTTCACTTAGAATGTGCAGTTCCTGAGCAAAGTTGTGCTTCTCCTGTTCTGAATCAGGAAAAGAAAGGGGAGAGGCACTCATTTTGGCAAGCCAAGAACCTGATAACGCGCTTCTATTTGAGGCCTTCATGCGAGCAGAGAGGAACTTCATAAGAAGGCTAGGAAGTTGTGAAGCATAGAATTAAGGAGAGTGAGGAATTCTGATGTCATCACAGAGGGCCACTACCTGGCCCTTGACCCCGGCAAACACTTCGGAACGCCCACTATCACTGACTACGAAAGGGACATAAGCACGGCCAAGGTCCAGGTCCACTTCTTCCCTCTGTCCAAACTCACGCATCAGCACAAGATTGCCATCCATTCCCCCGGTCACCCAGCCGCTGGCTCCCAGCGCTGCAACTTGGAATTTTGGTGTATCGCCACTTGCAAGCAGCCGTCTCTCGTTGTTGAGCACCAGACTGCAGTCCTGCGGCTCTTTGGGACTTCTCAAATCCCAAGTTGCCACACTTTGAATTTGTCTGGCGAACAGAGAATGCTCACTAGGACCGAAGGCTACGCCTGAGACTGAGGACAGGAGATCAGTCCGACCTCCTGGCCTTCGACCATGCAGTTCTAAGGCTGGAGGAAGGGCACAAGCTCTCAACCTCAAATCCGCAATTCTGATAGTCCCGGCAGTTGAAGAATAAACCAGCAACGAAGGTTGCAAAGGGTGAAAAGCTGCGAAGAGCAGTACTTCCTGCAAGTCCTCGATGTGCTGTGGCCGTAGATCTGCCAGGTTGAAGGCTGTGGCTGGATGCTCGAGATGCCAGAGAGTGAGACTCAAATCGTCGCAGGCGAGGAATTGGTCTCGGGTTGGGTGGACGGAAAGACTGTGGATGCGGAAGTCGTGCACTGGAGGGAAGGTCTGGCGCAGGCGGGACTTGCCATCCTGCTGCCCGACATTCCACAGTTTTATTGTCTTCTCGTTAGCGCTGAGACAGGTGTAGGCTCGTGGGAAGGCCGCCACAAATTGCACAGCCGTCACATGTTCACTCTCTGCGCTGGTCGAATCTCTGTCGAAAAAGGTCAAATGGCTCACAAATGAGACCCAATGCGAAAGCTGGGGCAGGGCCCTAAAGAGGTGAAGACGTCCTCGAGCGTCCCCCGCCAGCAGTAGCTCTGCTTCCGAACTAAAAGCCAAACACGTCACTTGTGTGTCGCCGCCCAGCAAATAAACGCTTCTGCTGTTATCCATTATGCTGCCCCGTCCCACATACTACAGAGCGCAGCGAGAGGAATACGCTAGAGCCACTAGTACTAGTGGGGAGAAGCGGGTCGTCGCTTGGAAAGCATGCGGAAAGACACGGAGTAGGGGTCCGGCGTCGTTGGCGCGTCCTGCTTGCGCTTGGGAATGACGTAGCTGCCTGTGATTCTACTCAGCTCTCGATCTAGCAGCTGGGCGGAGCACTCTCGGATGTGTGAGCGCTTGAAGTGCTCCCAGCGGCCTTCCAGACTGATGCTGCAGTGTGGACAGCGCTTGACGTCCCACATCTCTCCCATCTGCCCTCCATTAATCAGTTTCTCCCGCTCCTGCAGCCGTTTCGTCTGTCTATCCGCCTGCACCTGCGCATCATAGTCCTCCACATCCCTGCGACAGTCTCCCCGACTCGCCAAGTCCCGATGCTGCAACTTGCGCTGCTCCGACCACTGCAAAGGAAAGCGCCAGTTGCACACAAGGCAGTGCGTGTCAGGCTGCAAAGACAGTGTAGTTGGCTTCATCTCCAGCACTCCTTCTCGAGGGATTGCAACTCGGTTGGCAGCCTTTTCCTGCGTTTTCGCATGAACTGCAGCAGTGGACTTTTTTGCGGTCTTCGCAGATTTGTGTCCACCGGGCGGCTCCATTCGTTTGAACGCCAAATCCGTGCTAACGGCCTGCGGCTTACTTTCCTGCCTTTGCGGCAAGTCCATGACTTGGGAAAGGTCAGTGACTTGCGTCTGGTCCAGAGAGGCCTCCTGCTTCACCAATTCGGTGGAAAAGCGGCGTAAGTCCTGCAGGCCGACTGCAGAGGAGAGGGAACTGCGGGGCACCCAGCAAATGCCCGCCAGGTCAGAGTCGCGGAAAGTCACCAATTCGCTGTCCGTGGTCAAATGAGAGATAAGACTTGTGAGAGTCGAGTCTGACATTTTTTGTTTCTGGAGATATTATGAAGAAGAGACTAAGGGCTCCTCTCTAGTTCAGAATGGACGAACTTTCCAACTATAGTATTGCCTTTCCTCCTAGCAAAATGGCCGCAGTGAAGCGGAAAACTGTGCCCAAACCCACCCTATCCGACCTCCCTCTCCGCCTTCTCCGCCACCGACTGTCTGAAGACCTGCCCAAGCAGCCCAGCGGGTCCGACCTCGAGACTCAGCAGCGTCCCTCTCCTTTGCTCAAATCCAAAGCACTGAAAACTCGACTTCCTGCGCCTTTAGCAGGCTCTCCCTATGCTCACAACCTACTGCCTAGGTCTCTCAGCGTTACCAAGCTCCCAGACAGGGGAGTGAGACCTGCTTTGGCTCGAGTGGATATGAGCGTGCAGCATCTCAGACCAGAGTTTGCCAAAGCGAAGGAAGCCCTGAACTTGACAGTAGCAGAGCCAGCAGTGAACCTGTCCTTCGGCAGTTCCTTCGATGCTACCGACCACGTCAAGTCGCCCAAAGCCCAGAAAAAGCGCCGAACTCTATTCCGCACTCTGAAGCTAATCGAGGTGAAACTCAACAAAGAGCTGCGAGACCTGGCTCAAGTGGACAGGGAAAAGCCCAACAGGGAACTGAGAGCCTACAGCCACGCCTTCACCCAACTCATTGACCTCACCTCCCTCTTCAAACCTCTGCTTCAAAGGATCAAACTCAAGTACGAAGTCTGGATCCAGCGCTTTCTCAGCTTCGACCATGAGAACTTGCAGCGAGACCTGCGCACTGCACAAATAGCACTAGAGCGGGCTGTGGAAGACAGGGCTTTCTATGCTAAGCAACTCGATAAAGTCGCTAGAGAAAACGTGGAGTTGAGCCGGACTTGCCTGGAGTACCAGAGCAGAGGGGACAGATGTGAGGAACGGCTGAGGGAAATTGCAGTTGGGAAGAGACAAGGGTTCCCGCCTAGTGAAGATGCGTGGAAACTGCTCAATTTGGAGCTGGATTCACTACAGGTATGGAAGGAAGAAACGGCAAAACAACTGACTGCCCAGCAAAGCAAGGAAAAGCAGCTCACTACCTACCTCCGCAGTCTGCACCCTACCCATTCCTCCACAGACAACAGTCTTTCAGCCAAGAAAGGCGCCCTGTCCAGCCCACTCCCCTCCATTCCCCCTGCTCCGTCCTTGTTTTCCTCTGAATCAGACGCTTATAGTGAAGACTTCGACCCAGGCGTAGTCACTGCTACCCAGCAGGCCTCGCAAGCAGTAGTGCTGAAAGTCCCGAAACTGGCCATAGCGACTGATGGGAAAAGGGCGGAGTTCCACGAAGAGTTCATGTCGAAGTATGCGGAGTTTTCAGAGAGCTGGAGAAAGGCGATTGACGCCCAACAGCACTCCTAGAGCCTGCACTTGATGCAGGAACTGTCCTTTCTAGATCAGATAATTTGTATACTTTGGGACTATTCGAGATCTATAAGACTATTGAATGTTGTCTAAACCGGGAGTTCTAACATATCCCAAGGCAATGCATACATTCCCCTCCAAGCAGGGTAACTAGACTAATTCAGTGTCTACTAGGACTGTGCGCGCTGCAGGGCCCTGGCCACCAGTTTGGCTTTGAAGGAAGCGCGGGTAGGCGTAGTGGGCGCAACTCTTTTGGACACTTCTGGAGAGGGCGCAGGGTTGTCTGCATTGCAGTCGGCCTGGGAGGGCTTGGGTAGAGGCGGAGAGGCGCGGATGGGCGACTCTTCGAGGTGGAAAGGGTCAGAGACCGTTCCGAAGCTTAAATAAGGCTGGGATTCGGACAAATGGATGCTGGAGCGCTTTAAAGGACTGTGAGTGGCTTTGCTGACGCTGGACTTCGGCCCGAATATCAGCGAATTTCGCATAAATCCGTTCAAATCTCGCTTTTTGGGTTGTTTATAAGCAGTGTTTTCCTCTATTCGCTGCAAAGACCTGAAGCGGTCTTCCCTAAAGCGGTCCTCCCCTGTCCTGGAGGCCACAGGACTGCTGCTCCAGTCCGGCCCTGCACCCGTGTCCCAGGCCTTTTTGGTCTGAAAGCCCTGCACAGACCGCAGAGCAGACGAAGTTGCCGCTCGAATTTCCCCTATTAGCGACCCTACGGGCAGTTTCCCTTTGCTTGGCGATAGCTCTCCTATAGGAGAGTCCGGGGGTAGTGGCTTTCTCGGCACAGGGATGATATCGTGAGACTTGAAGGCGAGCAGAGGCGAGGAGGGAGTGCGGCGGGTTAGAGCTGCTGCAGGCTTGGAGGGAGAGCCCTGGGGAGCTGGCTGTTTCAGAGCGGCTGTGAAGCTGTGGGGAGTCTTGAGTTCTGGACCATGTGGAGTGAGGACGATTTCAATGCGCTTAGTCATTTGAAAGGAAGGCATTTAGGTATGGCAGCAGGCCTTTCCCTGGGCACAGGGAGGTGGTTCATTGCGGGAACGATAAACAGAGGTGGAATACCGCGAAATGTGTGGAGAAACTAAGATATTCGCATGGACTGATATAGGACTTTGCTTGAAAATACGTAATTTAGCTGTAGTAACTCGTGCAGTTCACTGAGAAAAAGGAGGGAATTGCAGGAAAAGGAGGAAAATAAGACTGAATTCAGTACTTTTGCACCTTAATATGTCAAAGGTCTGTCTTCGAGTACAGCATTCGCCTTCAAGCAGTGCTGTGGCTGGTAGGAGGGCAGAGGCTGGATAATGCTCAGGCTTTAATGTGTTTAGAGCACTGGCTGACTACTTGCGCTGGCCTCTCTTGATGGCTGTAGTTAGTTAAATGGGTTTGTGTGGGTCGAATGACAGGAACTCGCGTCGGCCAGTAGTCGCCCCCACCATCAACCACTCCGACATTTCCTCCACCGTGCGGCTCGAAAGTACCCCTCACACAGACATCCAAAAGTACTACCACTTCAATCGAGTGCTGGGACACGGTCACTTCGGCACAGTGCGAGAAGTGCACCAAATCGCTGACCCTATGAAGAAGCTGTATGCTGTGAAGTCTATCCCTAAGGACAAGATTGTGAAGGAGTTGAAGCTGCTGAAGACGGAACTGGAGATGCTCAGGGTCGTGGACCACCCTAATATCATCAAGTTCTACGAGACGTTCGAGGACGAGCGCTACGTCCACATCGTCATGGAAGAGTGCACAGGCGGCGACCTCTTCGACCACCTGATCCAAAACGGACAGTACACAGAGCGCGAAGCCGCCTCCTTACTCGAGAAAATCATCGCAGCCATCAACCACCTGCACACTTTACACATCTGCCACCGCGACATCAAGCCCGAGAACTTCCTCTTCGCAGCGCTCGACCGATTCTCTGATATCAAAATCATCGATTTCGGCCTGGCTACGAAATTCGGAGATGACCAGATGCACACAGTCGTCGGGACTCCTTACTATGTGGCGCCTGAGGTACTGAGAGGGAACTATGACCAGCAGTGTGATGTGTGGTCGTTGGGAGTGCTGCTCTATGTCATCCTGGCCGGGTATCCGCCGTTCTATGGGGATTCGCAGCATGAGATCTTTCGCAAAATCACGCATGGGGTGTATGACTATGAGCGAGAGGAGTGGAATGATGTGTCGAAGGAAGCACGGGGCCTCATCGACAGCATGCTCGTCGTCAACCCTCAAAGCCGCATCACTCTCGACAAAGTCCTGCAGCACAGCTGGTTCGCTCTGCACCAAGACCCTTCCAACCGCCCCCAAGTGCCGCTGCGCATTTTGGACAAGCTGAAGAACTACAGAGCTCCGAAGAGACTGAAGCAGGAAGCTTTGAAAGTAGTGGTGAAATTGCTGTCAAACGAGGAAATCGACGAACTGCGGGTAAGCAGTATTCAGCAAGCCTTCGAAGCCATCGACGTAAAGTGCACAGGCTTCCTGACAGCCGATGAAATCCAGTCCGCAATGCAGCGCGCAGGACTATTTATGGCGAATGAGGAAATTCACAGTACGAAATAGGCAGAAATCGTCAATAAAGTCGATTATTTGAACCAGGGAAGACTGAATTACACAGAATTCGTACTTGCGACGCTGGACCGGAAGCGAGTAATGACCGATGAGATCCTTTTTAACGCTTTTAAGTACTTTGACAAGGAAAATTCAGGCTATATTACTGCTGAAAACCTCGCTTTGGCCTTTCAGCACGCCGGCTATCAAATCGACCCGAGCGAAGTGACGGAAATGATCAAAGAGTTCGACATCAAGCATGAGTCTCGCATAGACTTCGACGAGTTCAGAGTGATGCTGAGTACCTGCTAAGCAGCTAGAGACGATACTGCGTCGCCTGAAAAGATGAGGAAGAGTTCGCATATGGAGCCGGAGCCCTAGTTCTTCCCCTTAAGTCAAAATGTTAGGGTAATTTTGCCACAATTTGGGGAGATGGGGTTCGGATGTTCGTAAAGAGACTTTGCAAGGGAAATTTCAGCATTTTGAGGGTTAAAGATGCAACTTTTGCATATTTACGTGAAAATCGAATTCAAATATGCGTTTTCCCTCCATCCCGCCGTTACCGCACCCAAATGAGTGAACTGCTAGTTACCTACAGCTACTCATTCACAGAGCCTTCAGCACCAAATCCCGACTGCAGCACACTTCCCAGCGCCGCATTCATTCTTTGCGTCTGCAGCAACGCCCTGCGCAGCAGGTCCACTTTCCCTTGCAGTAAGGAAACCACCTCCCTGTGACTCTGTTGCCGGGAAGTCAGCAACACATCAGAGTACTCCTCCCTTGTTTTGGCCGGAATAGTAGTAAAAGCTTGGCGAATTTCAGCCTTGAAAGCGGCTCTTTGCTTTTCGGAGCTGTCGAAAGCGTCTGCGAATAGGCGGGAGAGGAATTCGCTGCGGGACAGGAGAGCGGACTCGGGTCTGCCCTCGGCGGCTAGGGAGACAGGGATGATGGGCACGGCTTGCTGCAGTACTAATACAGGCTCCTTTGTGCACACCAGCAAGTACTCCGGGTACAGCGTGGAATAGTCCTGAAACGTGTACTCCACCGCACTCACATTCGCCTCACTGTCTAACTTCTTCCTACTCACCGCCGCCCTGCACAGGACTATATAGAACACGCAGTTATCCTCACTCTCTAGCCTCTTCCTGTCCTTTTCCAGGGTGCAGCTCGCACTGGCAGTGATGACCTTGGGGAAGCCGTCACTGGCAGCGAGAAAAGCCTCGACTTTGCTCTTGTGGCCGATAGTGCTGGGGACGCGGTAGAAGTTTTGGCGGTAGAGGTTGATTCCTTGCGATTTGATCAGTTCGGAGCTTTGGGGACCGAGTAGGACTAAAGCTGGGAGTTGCTTTTTGCTGACGGTTATGAAAAGGCCTTTCAGCATGGCTTTGGAGGTCGCTAATCCTCGCTCAAACTTGGACAAAACCAGTGCATTTTCGACCTTATACGCCTGCACCAACTTCAGCCCCTTCCACCTTCCAGCGAACATATCCGTCCTCTGGTTTTCCATCATCGCCTTCCTACACCTCTGGAACTGCGACGAATCCGGAGCCAATTTCCCCAATCTAACCGCAGAAAGCGTCTCAAACTCCAAACAAGCCGCCAACTCATTGAGTCTTCTGACCATCCGCAAGGCTTCGTCTGTGCTGGCCAGGCTTTTCTGCACAAAGGCATGTTGCAGTTCCGCTAGTCGCTTATGTTCCTCCACCACTGCGTAGTACTTCAGTATCAGTATCAGTATATCGTTCTCGATAGATGCAGTGACGGTTTGAGCTGCGGATTCCCACTGTTCGGAGAGGACATTGGGCTGTCTGAACAGGCAGGAAAAGCGCTCTGGTAGTGCTGTTAGTATGGTCGCTAGGCCTTGAGACCGGTCTTTGTGTCCCTGCTGGTTCCTGGTGTGTGCAAGTCGCATGTGTGCGATTACCTCTTCATATTGTCTCAGGATTGCTTCTTCCTTCCAGGCGTCCATCAGGTACTTGAGGACTGAGTCCGGCTGAAGCAGTTTCCCTATGGGCAAGTCGTCTTTGTCGGGGTCGAAAAAGAGCGGCACGACTAGAAACTCGGGCTTATACAGTCCTGCAGAAGCCATTTTTGCCTGTCAGCGGCTAATAGTAGTGGTGGTAATGGGCTGTTGCTGTCACCGCAGAGACGACTGCAGCAATCCCTTCTCCTCAATTTACGATATTACCATGCTGGACATCGACGGAAACCCAGTGAAGCTGAGTCAGTACCAAGGACAAGTGCTGATAATCGTCAATGTCGCGAGTAAATGAGGAATGACGATGGATCACTATCACCAGCTGATAGAGATCCAAAACAAGTACCAAGAGCGAGGCTTTACCGTCCTCGGCTTCCCCTGCAACCAGTTCTTCCGGCAGGAAAACGGCAGCTGCGTCCAAATTAAGGAATTCCTTTCCGACAACGGCGTCAACTTCCCAGTTTTCAACAAAGTCGACGTAAACGGCCGCACCGCCAGTGACCTTTTCAAGTACCTGAGACTGCACAGCAGACTTAACAGTGGCCGAATCGGCTGGAACTTCGGGAAATTCCTTATTGGGAGAGACGGGAATGTGGGGAATTACTACGGACCCAGGACACAGCCGAATGCGATGCTGATGGATATTGAGAAAATGCTATAGACGATGAAGGCCGAGTGACGTTACAGCGGGAAAATACGGCTGTGACTGAGGATCTTCAAGCCTAGTAAAGCATTTCTTCCTCCGAAATAGCTAATTTGCTGCTTCTTCGTCTGCAATTCTTCACTAATTCGCCTGATTTGTAGACTGCAGCTATGCAAGCTGCAGAAGCAGGACTTTAATAGGCAGCATGACAAGTGTGCAACTGCTCTGCCGACTCAAAGGCCAAGTGCTGGTAGTTGTGGCTTATTTGGCCTTTCTGAGTGTGGGGTATTCAGCGGGTTCAGTCCAAGTCCGGGCCACTGTCCTGCCTTCCTACACCTTCCTAGGGGCTCAAGTCCTCACAGGCCTTTTCATGCTGTGGTGTCACTTCAAGTGCACTTTGGCTAATCCTGGCTTCGTCCCTATCACAGCCAACAGTCTGTCCGCCCCTTTGGACGCCGGACTCAGCTTCAACCCTGTGTGTGTGAGCTGCAAAGTGGTGAAGCCGCCCCAAGCCCACCACTGTCAGGTCTGCAACCGCTGTGTGTACCGTCGCGACCACCACTGTCCCTGGGTCAACAACTGCATCGGCCAATACTCCCAAAAGCCCTTCGTCCTGTTCCTTCTCTACGGCTCCCTGTACCACTGTCTTTCCCTCTACACCCTCCTCACTGACCTGAGCAGCCAGCCTGACCTCAGTCTATCCAGCGCCCTAGTCACAGCCACCGCCCTCTCCGCCCTAGCAATGCTGCTCTGGCCACTTGCCCACCAACTCTACAACATCTACTTCAACCTTAGTGGCGTAGACAGGCTGCAGCGCCAGTTCACTCGCAGAGTATTGCTATTTAGAGGCCCTTCGCGGAAAATGTGACGGAAACTTGTGGGGAGCCGTGCAGTCTGATGTGGCTCCTGCCGACTTCGTCTCGCAGAGGACCCAGTATAGACGATTACTAGATTACGCAGAATTAGCTGCGAAAGTAGCGATTCACCCTGCTTTTATATGGAAATGTTGCCTTTTGGCAGGTTGAAAAGCCTCCCGCCCTTCATTAGAATTCAATATGAACGCGCGAAGACCAGGACCCCGGGGCGCTCCCTACCGCTTCACCCCTCTCACTCTCCGCCAGGCCGAACTGCAGCCCAACGAACTCCCAATCTACCCCCGCAAGCGTGAAATCCTCAACATCATCGGCAGTTCCCGCATTTCCATCATCCAGGGCAGTCCCGGCTGCGGGAAGACCACTCAAGTGCCCAAGTATATCCTCGAGGAAACGCCGGATGCCTATATAGTGGTGACGCAGCCTAGACGCTTGCCTGCTATTAGTGCTGCGAAGAGAGTGGCTTTTGAGCTGGGTGGCAGAGTGGGTGGGAAGGTGGGGTACCACATCCATGGTGAGCGCAACTACTCGACTGAGACCAAGGTCATGTTTATGACCATTGGCCTGTTTATTCAGGAGTTGGTGTCGGTGGCGGGGTCGGGCGAGCTGCCCTGGTCTCATATAATTATCGACGAAGTGCACGAACGGACCCTGGAAACAGACTTCGTGTTAGTGGTTTTGAAGGAAGTACTGAAGAACAAACGTTCCCGAGCCAAACTAATCCTCATGTCCGCCACTATCAACTCCGCTATTTTCGCCAATTACTTCTCTGAAGAGGAAATGACGAAGACGAATGCGGTCGTTATCACCCCACAGGAAGGCATCCACCTCGCCTGGAGCAGCACTGCGGAACGGCAGTGGCTGCAGAACGCGTGTCCTTATGCGGAAAACACCTATCACTTGCCTGCACCCATAGTGTCAGCGGGGGGAAAAGTGCATAAAGTCAAGAAAATGTACCTGGACGAAATCATTGCAATGTGCCAGGGGGACTCTGTGCCTGACCCTGACCTTTCCCAAGAACGCCTAATGCCGATTTTCTCAGGAAGCGGAGAGACCAAGGTATCGGAAGTCGACCAGAGACTATACGACGTCGCGGCTTTAATCATCAAAAAACAGCACACAATGAAGCTATTAACTGAGGAAAACGACGCTAAATTAGGGACTTTTTTGGTGTTTTTGCCGGGCATGCACGAAATCAACTCCATGTCAGACGCACTTACAGACGCATTTCAGGACCAAAGGGAGAACTTGGAGATGATCCCGCTGCACTCCGCTGTCCCCGAAGTCGAGCATCTGCGCATCCTCGACGACCCCCAGCCCGGAGTCCGCAGAGTCATAATCTCCACCAACATCGCAGAAAGCTCAGTCACTATCAAAGATGTGCGCATTGTGATGGACTTCGGATACACGAAGGAAGTGTTCTACAACTCTACGACCTACACAGAAGCGCTGCAGCTCTGTTGGGCTGCTAAGGCCGCCCTCAAGCAGCGGGCAGGCCGGGCGGGCCGAGTGGCTGAAGGCTTAGTAGTCCGACTGATGCCGAAGGAGTTCTACAAAGCGCGACTCGCGAAGTTCGCGAAGCCGGAAATACAGCGATGTCCTTTGGATAAGCTGATTTTGAAGGTGAAGCAGCTAGGACTGGGCTCAGCCATCCAAATCCTGGGACAGACCTTAGAACCTCCCCAGCACTCTGAAGTCGTCAAGACGGAGCAGTATCTGGCTCAAATGGGTGCGATTACTGATGACGGGCAGTTGGCCTGGTTGGGAGTGGTGTATGCTGATATGCCGTGTAATATCAAATTGACGCGTTTGGCGATTTTCGGAGCGCTGTTCAGGTGCGGCAGACAAGCTCTCAACATGGCAGCCATTTTAGCACAGGAGCGGTCGCCTTTTCTGACCTTTTCCACTCGCCCCCCGCCCGCTGGTCGGCAAGAATACCGCGTCTATCAAAAGCGCTTGATGTGGGACGACTACGCTGACAGCGACCCTATATGTCTTTTGCACCTATACAACTACTGGTACTCCCACTTTGGGAAGTTCCTGAAGTTGAGACTCAGGGGCCAAACGACCGTCAGGAAAGTGGAAGCGACTATTGAGGAGCGAAAATGGGCCACTGCGAATTACATAAACTGCAACATTTTGAGGGAAATCATGGTCACAGGGCAGGAGTTGAAGAAGCGACTACTGCAGTTAGGGGTGAAGGACAGGCATTTGAAGTCTACTGTGGACCTGAGGAGCACTTTGCAGGATGTCAAGGGGACTTCGCTTTTGGTCCTTAAGCTGTGTCTAGCTGGCGCATTTGTGGGGAAATATATGATTTCTGACTACTATCTTCAGGACACTCCCAGGAAAAACGTGGAAGGGACAGTCCGCGACGACCCTGAAAATGCAGTGCTTATAGACGGAATCCCGGATTTCCTGCTGCCTGAGGACATCCAGCGCATGCTAGAGGACTACTGCCTGACTTCCAATATAAACGTCACTCTCACCAGCTCTCAAGCTCTAGTCCGCTTCCTCAATCCTCAGCCTTTACGGCCTATTCAGCTGGCTATGTGGGTCGGCCAGCTGCCGCAGCGCTATCGCCAAGGCCTGTACACCGTCATAAAGCGAACTAAAAGGAAGCCAAATGGAGACCTAGTGGACCATTACCCGCTCGGATACGACCACTGGACACGTCTGCTGAACCTCCTCCCCCGCTTCCAACGTAAGGACAAAACCACGTTCAAGTTCGATGCTGAGGAACTGACCCAGACAGAAGTGCACTGTCTCGCAAGGCCGGACTACTTGTTCGCCCTGCAGTTTTACGACGTCACGACTCAAATTCCCGTGGCGGTTGAGGAGGACTCCGTCAACTTCGTGGCAGTGGAGACGGACGTGGCGATGGCGAAGAAGAGGTTCGGAGTGGCAGCGGACTTTGTGGAGAAGAATAAGGTGGGGAAAACGTATGCGCGGATGGTGACGTTGTTTCCCAATATTCCCCTACTGCCACACATTCTGAGTCTGGTCTTCGCAAGCAATGTCTCCCTGGAAAAGGACAAGGAAGGGATTCGATACGGCGGAGTGCGTCTGAGCGAATCCCACCCTGCCCTTCCCTTCGACTACGAGTTCTCCACAAAAGACGTGGAAGACATCAACTCCCTGCGCGAGGAAATCTCCACCACAGTCCGAGAGCCCAAAATCCTCTCCACAGATGTCGCTTTCAACATGGTCGACCGACTCATACAGTTACTCCGGAAGCCCAGACTGCCGGTGATGCCGGAGTTGGCGAGGTGGACGAGACTGCTGCAGGACGGCGTGCAGCCTACGAAGCTAAGGAGGAGAGGGGCGCAAAGGAGTAAGGCGGAGGGAGGGTTCTACCTGAAGTCGCTGGACAAGTTGGATGTGGACGAGGACCCGAGTCTGGACAACTCGGACTGGGAAGCGCAAAGGACCCAAAGTCTGGAGTCCTATAGGCGGAAGAAGCAGGAAATCATCGAAGATCTGAATGCACGCGCTAGGAACATATTCCAGAAACAAGCGGAATTGATATGCCGAGAGTGCAAAATGACCCTCTGCGTCACCTCCAACATCAAGTACTACCAGCCCGGCGGCGGCCTGCCAGTCTTCACCATCAACGGAATCTTCGGAACTGTGCTGACTCTAGCGCCCTTGGACCTCGCAGTTCCCACGGATTTCACCTCGTCCTATGAGCGGAAGTACACCGGACAGCCAGATCTATGGGCGACTTGCCACAACGGACATATTCTCGGCTGGGTCAAGGGGTCTGCTTACCTCGTAGATGATGACTCTCCTGTGGCTATTCTCTTCCCGACACTCATCGAAGCTCCGTGGACTGCGCTGCTTTGGCATGACGACTTTCGAAAGTTGAAGTTGATGAATGCGGGGTATCAGCAGGAACGGGAAAGCATGCAAATTGACAAGTCGTGTGGGATTTGTGCGCTGGAGTTTCCGGAAGAACGCAGCTTTGGACTGCATGTGACGGTCAGCAAGGAGCACAAAGACATGATTCGGAGGTTTCTTAGTGACTTCGCTCTTTAGGTTAATGGTTGTTTCTATGCTAGTTGGAGACTCATGGCTTCCTTATGGTGCTGAAAAGGTGCAGAGCGCAGACTAAAACAGCCTTGTAGGAAACCAGTGCTACCCTCCAGCAGCCCCTTAGTTACTCCTAGTACTGCCCTTTAGTCCTTTCTCTATTATTCAATCCTCCCTAGTTGCACAAGCCAGTCCCTCCCTCTCTCCTCAGTCCCCATCAGGCCCAAAGCCCTATGCCAGCTATATAATATTTGAGTGCCTACATGCGACCTGCGACCTCCGTCCACTTCACCGCGCAGTACCGCCTCGTAAAGAAACTGGGCAGTGGGGCATTCGGCGAAGTGTACCTAGGAGCGGACTCCACCACAGGGGCTGCAGTGGCGGTCAAGTTTGAGAAGCTGAGCAGCGCTAGGTCCTTACTGCAACGCGAACATGTGCTGTATACGCTTTTGAGAGGCAGGCCGGGAGTTCCGAAGCTGTATGCGTTTACGTGCGACAGAGAGTACAATATATTGGTTATTGACTTGCTGGGGCCGTCGCTGGAGGAGCTGTTTGTGGCCTGTGGCCGGAGACTGAGTTTGAAATGTGTGCTAATGGTAGCTGACCAGTTGCTCTCTCGCCTCGAAACCCTGCACACCTCCGGCTACACCCACCGCGACGTGAAGCCCGAGAACTTCCTAATCGGCATCGGCCGCAACAAACACGTTATTTTCATGACTGATTTCGGCCTCGCGCAGCGCTATCTTGACGTGGAGACTAAACTGCACATCCCCTATAGAGATGGAAAGCGCTTGACTGGAACTGCGCGCTTTGCGTCCATTCATGCGCACAGCGGCTGCGAACAGAGTCGGAGAGATGACTTGGAGTCGCTCGCTTACTCTCTGATTTACTTCCTGCGGGGCTCCCTCCCTTGGCAGAACCTGCACGCTCCCACCCCCGAGGAAAAGCTGCGTCGCATCCTGCACTGCAAACTGACCACCTCTCCAGAAGAACTGTGCGCAGGTCTGCCCTGCGAGTTCGCTGACTACCTGCGCTACTGCCGCTCCCTCGACTTCGAAGAAGCCCCGAACTACCCCCAAGTCAAGCGTCAGTTCCGAGACCTGTTCCAGAGAGAGGAGTTCGACTACGACTTCGTGTATGATTGGGACTTCCAGGTGCCGGGTGAAGAGGAGAAGTCCCTGTAGTATATGTAGATTAGTCCTAGGACGGAAGTGCTGGACAGCAATATGTATGCAGCCATGCTGCTGTTGACGGTGGTAGGCGCCTGTCACTGTGAGGTGGGAAGGTTCTGTGTGGAGACAGGCCAGGGGGAAGGGTGCTGTGGGTATGAGGCAGGAGTGGGGTGTGGGCGAGAGACCTGCTGTCCTAGTGGGACTATATGTACTCCAGATGGAAACTTATGTGAAGGGAATGGGACTTTCAGGCCAAGTCGACCGATCTATGCGTCTTCCTTAGGGAACTGTATGCAGGCGGATAGCAGGTTCAAAGCTGCTGTTCAGGCTGCAGTGGCCGCTCCGTCCTACACCTCTTTCCTAGCTGCGATAGACCTATACAGCCAAGGGAAAGCAATCTGTAGCCAAAGGACTAAACTGACCTTCACGCCTGGCAGCTGCATGGTCGACTTCCTACTCCTGGAAACTGACTCTCGGGTGACCTACTGGAACTTGGCCAAAGGAGACGTAAAATCCGCCTTCAGTTCTCTCCTCAATGTGCTCATTTGGCTACCCTACCTGAACGCAGACTGCCTGGCCTAGTTAACCATTAGTTCTATGGTCGTTTCCAGTCCAAAGTGGTCACTGACCTGAGTAAAAGTCTGGTTCTGGACATAGAACTCCGCTACTCGCGTGCTATTCAGCCAAATACGAGCTTGAGGAGTGGAATTCAATAGGAAAATGTAGTCCAGGGAGAACTCTCCACCCTGTTCTTTTACATCCGATAGTACTGTTTCATCAGGACTTCCGTCGGGCTTCCTCTTTCCGAAGGTGATAGGGTGCTCGCCGTAGGCTTTGTAGCCTAAATCCACTGCACCGGGACCCATTATGTCAGTCATTGCCTGGTAGTCGTCTAAGTCTATCTCGGGGAAAGGGTTTGGCTTCGTGCTTTCACGGCTGTCTACGTTCAAATCGCCTAAAACCAGTACGAATCCAACATCGTGCGTCATGAAGTAGACGAATTCCCGTAATTGCTGCAATTGCAAACGTCTCGTTTCTCTATACGTTCTATACAAATTGACGTCTGTGACCTGATACGACGACTGCATGTGCGACGTAAATATATGCAGATTTTCCTTCCCAGCCTGAATTTGCGCATACAGCACTCCTTTCTGCGCCATAGAGTCCGGCATCGCCGAGTCCCGATACACCTCAAACTCCCTTTCCACAATAGGAAGCCTCGATAATATCAGCAACCCGCCATCTATCATATACCCACTGAACGCCCCGGGCTGCGGACTTTCCGCTATATAGTAAAATCCAGCCAATTTCGCCTCTTCGATTAGCTGACTTTTGCGGTAATTCATGAAGCCGAAGACTTCTTGCAGGCAAATCAGGTCGTAGAGCGGGAAAACGTGCTGGATGAAGTAGGCGGTGCGCAGGTCCTTGTAGTCACTTTCGTTGTTTTTTACCAGTGGTGGCCGCAGGAACAGGTTAAGCGTGAGGACGCGGAGGCGAGAAAGGGAAATATAGGGCTGAAAAGAAGGGGAAAAGCCGTCTGAGTCGGAGAGAAAGCTTAGGTCTTGGCCGCTGCCGTGGAGTAGGAGGAGGATGACGAGGAGAGTCAGCATATTTACAGTTCAAATGGGTGGGAAAACGGTGCTTAAAGGGAGTGTACTGAAAAAAGCGCATAGAAGGTTAATTCTGCCCAAGAGTGATTCAATATTTTGGAGACTTTTAAGGTTTTGCAGAAAAATCGATCGATTTATTGCGTATTTCTGTATTTTCTATCTTTCTAGTGGCTATCCCTTCGCTATTTCAGTCGCTTTCAGGCCACTAACAGTATATGGAGGACTACCGACTGCACTCAAATCGCCACACCAAGCGCCTTCGCGCAGTAGACTACTGCCCAGAACTGCCTTTCGACCTATCCAACCCCAAGGACTGCAACACAGACTGCTACCGCCGCGGCCGCCTCCGCAGGAGCCATAGCCATCGCTCCGAGAGGTACCTGTATTTCGACAAGAGACGAATGTGCTCGCCTACGTTTCGCCGCAGACTGCTCAAAAAGGAAATGCGACTGGCGCTCGAGTCTGAGTCTTTATACTAAGCTTTAAATCTGGACTTGGGTAAGAAAGGGCAAAAAACGCTCAGATTTGAACTGCAGTGTATAGAAAGCATTTGAAATGGATGACTGGAAGTCCTCATCAACCTGCTAAAGTCTTCGATCTTCCTTCAGTTTTCCCAATTGTATATATCGCAATTGATATAGAAATGAGGCTGAAACCGCTCCAATAGCCCTATTAAGCTAGTTTCTTGCACCCTACAGCGAACTTGTCCGCACAGCTACAGCACGACCACAGCGCCAGCTCCCCATTCCACTTCCCAGGGTGGTACTTCCACTTCCGCTCCTCCAGCTCCACACTCAGTTCTTCCCTCTTCTCTGCCAATTCCCTCACTTTCGCTGCCTTTTCGTCGATTTCTCTCTGCATCGGCTCCAAATCTGCCCTAACTTGCGCCTCGACAAGGACCTTTGCTTGGTTCAGGAAGGCGTGGAATTGCTTGTGGATGTCGTCTTGGTCCTTAGTTTCGAGTATTTCCTTGAATTGGATGACTGTTTTGCAAAGGACTGAGCAGACTAGTGGCTTTTCGGGGGCGTTTTGGTTGTCTTTCTTCAGGAATGTGCTCAGACAGATGGGACTGGCGCAGGGCACGAGGACGTAAATGCAGTCTGCTTCGTGGGGCTGGAGGAGGGAGATGGGGAGCACTGCTTCGCAGCCGTTGGAGGAGTTGGTGCAGTGGAGTTGCAGGTTGAGGTATATTTTCCTAGCGTACAGGGCTGGCGTCTTGGTCACCAAATCCACTTGACAATACACACATTTCCCTCCTAATTTCCCACACAACCCACACATCAGTCGCTGACAACTCACACATTCCACCGGACTTCGAACCACCGACTTGCAGACTTTGCACACAAAGTGGTCGTCAACTTCACTGACAAAGCGACTAAGTGCCAATCCGGGAACTGCCATTTCTTATGGGCGGGTGCACTTGCAGTGCTGCGAAAGTGGTGGTCAGTCGCATGCAGTTGCAGCAGGCGGTAGCGGCAGCGATTGAGGAAGACGACCTAAAAACGCTGATAGACCTTTACTCCGCCTTTATGCAGCGAGGCCAAATGGAAGGCCCTTGCCTCGGCCTCGACGACCCAATCGTGTCCATCCAAGGCTTCCCCCTGAACGCCCTGGCCTACACCTTCCGTCTCGGCCACAAAGCCATCGCCGAGTTCCTACTCCAACAAGCCGGCTGCGACCTAGGCACTATGTACTCTATGTACAAAGTCGCAGGGAAGTCCCCAGTCACTATCCTATGTGAATACGGCCATTTGGCGCTGTTGCAATACTTCCTGCCTATACACCTGGAGCTGGAGAGGGGGCTGCTGGGAGGCCCTGTGGTCAGTTTCCAGGACCAGTCGGAGTCGATTTCGCTCTTTCCGGAGGATTTGCAGGCTGGAAACAGGCGAAATTGGCTCTTTTCTCAGAGCGGAAACACCCAATCTGCAGTCCACAGAGCCTGCGAACACGGCCATCTGGAGATAATCACATACACTTACAACTACTTGGAGCAGCACCCGCCCACTCCACAGGACCTGGACATCCACGCAGAGGACGAAAAGACGGGGGAAAACTGCGCTTTGATTGCTGCACGGACTGGGAATCTCGCTTTAATGGAGTTTCTGCTGCAGGTCTGCAGGGCGGATTTCCGGAAACTGACGAAAAGCAGAGAAAGTGCGATTCATTTGGCAGTTTTCGGCTCAAAATACTACAAAAATCGAGACTTTCTGCCAGTTTTGCGGTTTTTAGTGGCCCAAGCAGAGGTGGATCTCCTGTATGAGTATGAAGAAACGCTACTACTCTGCGATAACCCAATATTGCAGGCATATATCGAATACCAGCTGCTAATAAGGGGAATAGCTGTCAAAAAGGCGGCTTTGGAGGAAAAATTTGCTATTGGACAGGACCGAGGAACCCGCTTTTCAGCTTCTTTTGTGGAATTGGAGGCGAGAATTGAGGCTATGGGGCCGAATTTCCAGTTGGAGGCTGTTTTTCATAGGGAATTGGTGAACAGCCAGCCGTCCTCCATATCCCCCCGCAGTATTACGCCTTTCAGCATGCTTTCCCGCGTAATTACGCCTAATTAACTCTTAAAGTGGTAATTTATGCAGAATTAGCAGTGGGAATTTCCCCTAAAATGTGTCTGTTCGCTATGATTGCGTGATTTTTAGCTATTTCAGCACTACAGAGTAGTTCCCATACTGGTCCTGCTTCTCCGTCCTGCCCTGGAACCGGCCGCCCATCATGTCCCCCCACAACGGACTAGACTGCAAGTGAGGTCTCTGTCCAGTGGGCTGAGTCCTGGGCAGGGCGGGAGGGGGGATGTAGCCTTCTCTGAGACTGGTGGAGTACTCGCAGTGGGCGCGGTAGTCCACTTCGAGGTTGTTCTTGGGGTAGAAGGCTGGGGAGATGGTGGTGGACTTGGGGTGAAACTCGTCTTGATAGTGGGAGTGGGTGTGCGGGGCATTGGACGTGGGAAAGGCTTGGCGGCCGTAATGGTCTTCAATTCGTCGCTTGCGGGCCTGCGTTCTGTCCTCAGACTTCACTTCTATGACACGATGAGCCGGAGGTCGAATTGGGGACACTGACAACCCATTGGGGTGACTCCCTGTCGGAGTCACAGTCCTGCCCATGTCTGTACTCCCATTGGTGCTTTTGGCTTTGTGATTGCTGCTTGGCCTCATTTACTCAAACTATTATATTACTGCAGAGTAGCTAATCTGTCCGTTGAACGCGAAGAGGGGTTGTCGTATGGGGAGGGACCGCGCTGTCGCAGTGCCCGAAGGGACTGCTGAGGCTTGAGACGTCCAATTTCTCGCGGCTGTCTCAACGCCGACCGAGACAGCATTCTCAGCGGAGATACACTCGTAGCAGTGTACGGAGATTTACTGCGACTAGCAGAGCGACTCGCCTGGGTGACAGTCGCTAGTCGCTTAGGCTTGAGAGTGGTCCGGAGACGAACAGCCTTCAAGGACCGTTCTCGACTGGAAAGACGAATTCCTTGCTGAGTCTCGGGCACTAATTTTGATGGATTTCGACTGATTCCGGGATCATAGGACTTTGTGGCTGTATGCTTTCTGCCCGGACTGGGCCGAATTCCGTCCTCAACAGGTGACATTTGTCTCGGAAAGACATATGTCTGATTCACCAGCGACTCCCTGTATCTCAGCTCGATCCCAATCCGGATGCCCGCGTCAATGTCCCTGTTTCTTCGTGTCTCTACAAGGTAGCTGTTAGAGAACTCGCTGGCTTGGGATTCTCGCCTGTTTTCAACTGGCAGTAGGCTTGGGTGCTGGGTGTGTCTCGGCTGAGGGAGTCGCAGTTGCGGGAATCTCAGCGCTGCAGCTAGTTTGAATGCTCGTCTCGGAGACATGTGCGGCTCCATATCGCTTTACGCAGCACTAGCGCCCTGCTTGGGCTTAAAGTGAGCGATAGAAATGAAAATGAAGGTTGCCGCGCAAAGGAGCGAGAGCGAGGGAGCGCGGGATGCGCGCTCGACCACATCTAGCGACGAAGCAACCAACTGGGGCTCTGGAAGCTTCGGAGGAACGAGTGAGGGGACTGGCGGGACCTGTCTCTACTGCCAGTCTGAGAGCGGGAACCTAGTCCAGCTGCGCACAGGTAAGGCTCCACTCAGGCTACACAGCCCACCACTCCTGCAGGTCCTCTCGAGGCTGCATTATGTGTGGTGTGTCTGGCGTCACCCTGGAATGCGAGCAAGAACACTGCCTCGCAGTCATGCACCCCTGGTGTCTCGAGTCCCAGGGACTACTGAGCAAAGCAGGTTTCCTATGTCCCCAGCACTCTAATCGCATGCGCAGTGACCATCCCTCTTTTTTCCCCACTGCGATTCTTCTCGACAAACCTGCAATCGTCAAAGATTTCAAGCAGGGGGAAAGCCACTACTGCACCGGAACTGTCTTTTGGTATGCCTTTTGCACGCAGTATTTCCCCTTCGCAGACCAGCTCCATTTCCCTGCCTTCGAGGTCTGGCTGGACTCCTTCGACGACCAGGATACGGCTTTGGACGGTCTTCAGTCCTCTCCCAAGCCCATAGAGCAACTCGAGCAGGAGCTGATGGAGCAGTTATTTGCCAAGCAAGAGGAAGTGGCTTCGTACCAGTTGGAAATCTTAAGTGCGAAAAATGACCGAGATGAGACTGATGGACACTTTTTCGCAACTGTATTGGGGCAGTTCGCTATCCACAAACAAATGAAGGCGAAAACCACAGAAGACGACTGGGTTCTGAAAGACATAAAAATGCTGCAATTCAAGCTGTCCAACAAGGACTATTTAAAGTACTTCGAAGAGAAGGAAAGGGTGGTGATCCCTGAACCCCAGTCCCGCTGCGCCCGCAGTCTCGAGCCTCCGAAGTGTGAGGAAGACATAGTATGTTGTGTGTGTGGGGATGGGGACTATGAGGAGGACAACTTGATAGTCATTTGTGAGAGTTGTGAGTTGGGGGCTCATATGCGCTGCTATGGAATTCCTGCGGTGCCGGAAGGGGACTGGTACTGTGATGTTTGTCAGGCGTATGGGAAAGAAGGGGCCTGCAGGCTTCCCTGCCTACTTTGTCCTAATAACGGCGGAGGCCTAAAGGCCACTTTGCATCTCAACGACGGACTAATCGGCAACTACCCAAAGTACGACCCCAACTTTCCCGACTCAATCGACAACCCCAAGCATATCTGGTGTCACCTCTTCTGCATGACTCGCATGCCCGGAGTCCTAATCAAAGACAAACCCCGGAAATCCGGGTTCTCTCTCTCCAACCTGGACGCTACTCGCTACAAGCAGAAGTGTGAAGTCTGCGGCACTCGCAAAGGCGCCTGCTTGCAGTGCAGTCACAAGAAGTGTTCACTTGCGTTTCACCCGGAGTGCGGGAAAAGCTTCTTCCTGTTCGCTCGAGATAAGGGCGAAACAGGGGTGTTTTGCAGTCAGCACCGCACTTTGAAGTTGAGACAGTTTTTGGAACACAAGGAAAAGAAGCAGGTGGATGAAATTGTGGTGTTCTTCAGGAAGTGGGAGGCCTGGGGGTCGCGTCAGGGACGGAAAAGACGCAGAGAGTTGGAGTTTTCCTCGGAAGAAAGCTTGCAGTTAATTGAGGTTTTGGAGGGGTATTTGAGGGCGTACAATGCTGCTCGAGTAGGCTTCGAAGTCCACATTTCCCTGAATAGCCGGAAAGTCGTGACTAGAACTCCGGTCATTTACCACCTCGTGGACCCCAATATACTCACAGATAAGGACCTGCACATCCCTGGAAGGACAGCGGAGGAGTGCAAGCAGTACTACAGTGAAACCCTCTTCCACCTACTGAAGCAAGAGCAGGAGTTGGTTTGCAAGCCTGTGGCTGTCCTTTTCAGCTCTTCGAAGCCTCAGCGTAAGGCGAAGGTCAACAAACCAGTCCCCAAGCCCAAACGCATAATCGAAGAAACTCGCAAGAAACAGCGAAAGTGCGCCCCTGCCTCCATCAACCTTTTCCCCATCTTCCTACCCCCCGCCAAGCCCAAAACCACCACCGAAGTCTTCTGCGTCTGCCGCCAGCCCTTCATCGAAGAACTCCCCCGACTCGTGGGGGAAACCGACTTCGACTACGAGAAAAAGGTAAGGGACAGCTCCATGATTTCCTGCATGCAGTGTGAGGAGTGGTACCACTTGGGCTGTGTGGGGTACTTGCTGAGTGCGGAGGAGGCGGAGAAGGATGAGAGTTGGCGCTGTCATGAGTGCAGGCTGACTACTAATGTCAAGTTCTCGGATGGGTCGGAGTAAGCGGTAGGATTCGTTTAGGTAGAGAATTGGCTTGAAGTGTGTGGAAAAAGTAGATAAAAGGAGGTATTTGCGACTTTTCAGTCTACTTCCTCATATAATTACAGGAAATTCCTCAGATTGGACGCTTATTTGCAGAAATATGAACTCAGGGCAGGTTATTAGCTACTCTAAATCGCTATATTGCAGAACTGTCAGTTTTTCTCTGCTGCGCAGTCCTCAAAGAGGCCTGCGAAAGCCTTTTTATGCTCTTTTGACGAGTCTTTTCAGGCCTCAAGCCCCCCAACACAAAGGGGTGCACCAGGCCTTCTTCAGGGATGAGTCGGACCTGCGGGTCCCATTGCAGACAGCCTGTCTGTAACTTACTCGCAATGAAGTCCAGGAAGGAAGAATCGGAGGTGGGAATTGCGCGGGGCAGAGGCAGGGAGCCGGGCTGACGCTTGCTGCAGCTGGAAGGAAGAATTTTCGGCCTGCCTGCATCAGTAAAATATAAACGAAAGTTGGTGGCGGCCTGCAGCAGAGACTCAGGCGGAGTGCCCAGCACCTCCATAATTGCCAGCAACTGGTCATGCTTGTCCTCCCCCACAAACAAAGCCCTGCCCAGGAACAGCTCCGCCACCACACAGCCTAAAGACCACATGTCTATGGGAAAGGAGTAGGCGCAGCCCAGAATTACCTCCGGAGCGCGGTAGTATCTGCTCTGGATATAGGTGTACATCGTTTGATGTTCGAACACCCCCGAGCCCAAATCGATGAGTTTAATCGAGGTCCGGTTGTCCTGCGTGAAAGCGATGTTATCTGGCTTCAAATCGCAATGGAGGATACTGCAGGACTTCAGCTCGACCAGGGCATCCAGCAAGTCGTAGGTGACTCTGCGGATCCAGCCGGGGGAAAAGCCGCGGAAGTCGTTCTGCTGGAGACAGGCTTGCAGAGTCAGACTCAGCAGTTCGTACACTAGGCAGACGTGGCCGCGGAACTTGAACCAGCCTTTCATAGTCACGATTTTGGACCGGGGCGACTCTCGGGCCTGAAGCGCCTGAAACAGCTTCATCTCAACCCCCGCCTGCCGCTCATACGCCTTCGACGACTTCTTGAAGACCTTGAGCGCCACCGTCTCTCCAGTCCTGTGGTCAAAGCAACGACTCACCTTGCCAAACGCCCCCAGTCCCAAGAACTCCAGCACTTCGTACCGAAACCCGAAGTGGTCCCCCACGGCTATTGGATACCAATCCTCGCCCTTTACTATCGCCTTGGGTCGTCGCTTGGGAGGGATGTAGTACACTGTTTCCACTGCGGCTAAGTCCTCGCGGTCTGCTGCGTCCACCAGGTGGAGGAACTGCTCGCGGACGAGTTGGGAGGACTGGGGGAGGGAGAGCGACTCGGTCGAGGGGTGTTCGGAGCGGAAGCGGAGATGACTGGTGCCAGTGCGTCTGCGAGCAGGGGAGAGCACCAGAGCAGGCAGGAAAGACTGCTTGTCTGCAGGATGGGTGTGCAACGGCTGTGTGTCCACTGTGGAAGCGCTAGTATCTTCGCGAGCTGCGAGCACTGCGATGTTGGCCAGATCGCTGAGAGTCGAGAAGAGACTCACACGGAGGTTGGACTCATGGAGTTGTCTGTGATTGTGCTGGAAGCGGCTGGAGGGTTGGAAGAAGGCAGTGGGCGGAGGTCTGGGGCCACTCGCTGCGCTCATATCTATTGCTCTAGTCTAAAGAAGGAGCAGGCAATAAGAAGCCGAGGCTGTAAGCCCTGCCACGGAAGTCACGCCACTGTCTACTCGAAAGCTCCGAACAGCCCTTTAAGCGACTTTCTCCGGGTCTTAGACTAAGGCTATATTCGCATTCAACAGTCTTTTCCCTGAGCTTTCCAACTGCAGTGCCAGGCACTCTGCCGATTCTCAAATGGAAAAAACAACTTTGGCGGCTCTTTCATGGAAGTAGCTCACCGCAGAGGAGTTACAGGAGCGCTCGTTACAGTCCTGAACCTGCGTTTGTCCTACTTTGCCTGTAACTGCAGCGCTACTTCCCTCTGCATTTCCGACGTTTCTCTGCCTTCCGATCCGCTTCGTACGAGTAGTTTCGATATCTTCTCCAAGCCAACACTTCAATTCCGCAGTCAAACGCCAGGTTCCGATATGTGCCTTTTATCTCCAACCGGATAACAACTGCTTCAAACTGCTCCTTTCTACTAGTTCTCTGATAAAACCCGCCCTCAGTTCTATCCCGCCACACAGCTTTGACAGCCGCATTGCAATTATCCTAGCAGGGAAAGTGTAGGTAAGGCCGCTAGTGAGGGTTCGAATAATCTGGGAGGACTGCTGTTCCTTACCTTTCCCTGGCCATCAATTCCTATACAATTAGACTATATGTATTCGGAGGCGATTAGGCGAATCACGGAAATCGGCACGCGAATCAGCCGATTCGATCTGAATTTCGCCCATAACAGCCCTGCTTTGGACAGAAGCGCTGTCATCTGCCCTCGCAAGCGCTTGTTTTTGCAGCAGGAAATGGGCGTCCTGCCTTGTGCGTCCCTCGCAGTGAGCAGAGTGCGGGAAATGCGCACTGCTTTGCAGATGAAAAGCCGCTTTTCTACCATTGGATAGGTCGAATTTACGATCAGGTGCAGGGCAGTGAAGCGACTTCGGGCTAATTTGCCCTGTGGGATTGGGTGGAAAGTGCGTAAAAGCAGGGAAATGGGCATTTGGTTGATGACTGCAAGCTCGAATAGGCTGAGGATGACGGATCTGCTCGCTTTGGGTAAGTTTACTTTGCCCAAGTCCGTGGCTGCTTCGATTAGGTCCCACTTTAGCCGGCCTGTGCGCAAAATTAAGGACCGAATCTCGTGCTCCCTCAACTCAGTCCTGGTCTGCAGCCACTCCCTAAAATTGGGAATTTCGACTTCCTTGGAGCCCGTGAAGTCCCCTAGGTCCCACTCCATTTTAGCTACCTGGCTCCTTGTACTTCACTGGGTCTTTAATGCGGGGCGCGGGCTCTGGGTCTGTCCCTGATAGGTTGGAACTGGATGTTAGTGGCGACCGCACAGGCGTACTTCTGAGTGCCTCCAAGTTATAAGACGTAGGCTTGAAAGTGCTAGTCATCCCAGGCGTGGGCGGCTTGGAAAAGGCAGGCGAAATGGTGCGGTTTTTGGAGGATTCTTTGTTAAGGAAGGCGATGTGCTGGCGGTTTTCCTGCAAGAGTTGGTCCTTTTCCTCGATTTGCCGCTGCAACTCTGCTGCAGCCCTCTCTGTGGCTCGGATGCGCTCCTCTCGCGTGGTTATTTCCCGCTGCAAGGCGTACTTTTCTCTTTCGCAGTCTTCGATTTGCGCCTGCTTCTTGTTAATGACGTCTTCCTGCTGCAGCAACACCGCACTCTTCAGCTTCAACTTCTCCCTCTTCGCCTTCTGCCTGTTCTGCAGCTTCTCAATGATTTGGTTGCCCTTGTTGATTTCCTGCACACTGAGAGCCAGTTTGTCTTCAAACTTCCTCACTTGTGCTTTCAAAGAGGCAGTTTCCTCATCCTTTTGTCGCAACTGGTCGCCCATTGAAGTCTTCAACTCGTTCAGCTTCTCGATAATTCCCTCTTTGTCCCTCAGTTGTTGCTCGTAATTCTGCACTTTTAGGGATAACTCGGTGATGGAGCGCTCTTGCTGGCTTTGGGAGGAGGTCAGTTTGAGGTTGCCGGCCCGCAGAGGCTCCAACTGAGTGTGCATTATTTCGAGTTCGTGCTGCATTTGCTTATTGGTCCTGCCCATATCGCTGTACTCCTGCTCCAAAACTGCCTTTTCCTCAATAACCGTCCTGCACCTGAGGGTGAGTGCGGCTAAGTCTTCCTGCAAGCGCTGAATCTCGCTGCTAGTGCGTTCTCGAAGGTCTCTTAGTTGCGACTCGGACTGCTGCTTGATGCGGTCATTTTCGTGCATCATTAGCTCGCGCGTGTCGCTCACTTTGGACTTCATTTCCGACTCTGCCTGGGTGAGGATGCGGTCTTTTTCCATTTCTAAGCGCGTAAACCTTTCCTTCATCTCCGCAGTGCCGCGCTTTTCCTCGCCCAGCGCCCCTTCCAAAGCCCTAATTCTTCCCTGTAGCTGCGCATTGTCATCCTTCAACTTGATCAAGTTCTTGGACAGGTGCTTCTCCAGCATTTCATGCTGGCCCAGTCTGAACTTGAGGGACAGGTGGACGAGTTGCTTGAAAGCGCTCAGTTCGACTACGAGGAGTTGGGCTTCGGTGGGGCCTTTGGACATGGAGCAGATGTAGCGGGAGCCGAAGTCGCTGTTGGGAGTGCAGTAAGTGAGGAGTTCCACGATCATTTGAGGGAAGAAGAGGAAGTCCACTAGCAGGCCTTGGTCGTCTTTCAAGACGTGGAATTCCGTTTCCCCGCACTCCAAAATATAGAGAAACAGCGGGTCCTGGTCGTCCGTGACCTCAATGACCAAAGTCTGGTGGTGAGAGGAGTTGATAGTCTTGAAAGAAGCAAAGATTGTGAGTTGCGCCAGTCTTTCGTCTCTATCCTGGCTCTTGATGTGCACGGGAATCGTTATTTTGGCTTCAGTGAAGGGTTCGTGGGCTCTGGAGGACTCAGTCAGGGGACTGAGCAGGCCTTTGGAGGCGCTTTGGGGAGTGGCAGAGCCGGGCCGGTGCATTTAAATTACAGCCATATCACTCAAATCCCTCCGAAATACCCCTAAAACCCTACTAATTGCAGTGACAGCCGCCTCTAAAAGCTACCAAACTCCTTGATAGTGGAAAAAAGCATGACTCGCAGACTCATCCGCTTCGTGTGTCTTTCAGACACGCATTCCCAGCCTTTGCAGGTCTCTGTGCCCTCTGGGGACGTACTGCTGCACACTGGGGACTTCTCTCGCTCTGGGTCTGCTGAGACTGTGGCTGGCTTCAACGCTTGGCTGCAGAGCTTGCCACATGCTTACAAGGTGGTGATTGCAGGGAACCACGAACACACCTTCCATGCAGCTAATTGGCCTGTGCTGAAAGAGAGATATAAGCACGATTTCGCCCTTTTCGATGCGAAAAAGCTGCTAACGGCTGCAATTTACTTAGAGAATTCCGCTTGTGAGCTGTTTGGATACAGGGTGTGGGGCAGTCCTTGGATCCGCGCAGACCGTCCAGGCGCCTTTACGAAGCAGGCAGATGAAGACTTGGAGGCCGTTTACGGAGAGTTCAGTGGGCCTGTGGACATTCTGATGACTCACGGCCCTGCCTATGCTGTGCTGGACTGCAACACTGAAGGCAAGTGCCAGGGCAGTAAGGTGCTTTCGAGGCTGGTTGAGAGAGTGAAGCCGCTGGTGCATGTGTGTGGACATATTCATGAGGCTTACGGAGAGCAGATCACTCCCGGCGCTGTCACTTTGAGTCTCAACGCTGCAACTTGCTCAGTGGCCTACGAAGCACTTAACTCTCCGCTAGTCTTCGACCTGCCTGCTAGGTAACTAATGGAGCCAGAGACGGAACTTATATCCAAATACGATCACATCCTCACCACCATGCGGACCCAAATCCGCACTCTCAGGGCCTCCATTAAGGAGGCGGAAACACGCAGACAGCAGCGCAACGACGACGCAGCGGAACTCAAGGAGGAACTCGTCAGGAAGGAATTCGAGCTTGAAGAGTGCGTATTGGAACTGGAGGAAGTCAAATCTGCGCTCAGAGCGTCGCAGAAACTCCCTGGGAGCGCTAGCCCGTCTCCGAGGCCAGTGCCCACCCAACTCCCCCTGTCTTGGGAAGACTTGCCTGTGCGCGAGGACTTCGCAAGTCGAGAGCACTCCCCTGAGCAGGAACTACTGAGACAAAAGGTGGAACTCGCAGAGCGAGAGAACCAGGTGCTGCGAGACAAGGTAGACCTGAAGGACGCGGAAATCAGAGTGTTAGTGGGCAAGTCTGCCAAGCCGAAGCTAAGGCTGACGCGGACTTACCAGGAGGATAGGGGAAAACCTGCGAGGACTGTGGCGGAGTATGAGCGAGAAATAGCGAATTTGAGGGGCAGACTGGAGGCCAAGGAAAGGCTGCTTTCGCCTCAGTCCAGTCTCGACCAGCGCCCCAGTATTTCCGCACTCAAGCAAGAACTCAAGGCAGAGCTCAACAGGGACGTGGCCACTCCCTCTGGCTCCAGAATGCAGCAGAAACTCGACTCTCTGCACGAATCTATGGTCGCTTGCAACCCCGCGGGACTCATAACTGAGAAGGAAGAGGCGCTGGTGCAGCTGCAGGGCCGGTTTGAGAGTTTGGCGGAGGAGTATAGATCTGCGGTGCAGGTGGAGACGCCTGTTTCCAGCCGAAATGAGGAAATCGAGCGTTTAGAGCGACTAATACGGGAAAAAGAAGCTGCGATCTCTGAGATTACAGGAAAAATCGGAAGTTTGGAGCAGGAAATCGCAGCAATATCTGCTCAAAAGCTAGCCGAATCGAAGCGGGAATCAGTCCTTTCGGCCCAAATAACCTCTCTCCGTCTCCAACTCACCTCCAAAGACCAAGTCCTCGCAGACCTGCAAGACCAGTACGTCTCCCTCTCCGACGAGTGCCAGTCCCTCATGGAAGCCCGCGTGCAGCAGGCTCGATTAGAGGAATACAGCCCGGAAATGCCCACTCCTGAGCCGATTCGCTCGCTAAACAGCACTCCCGCAGCCAGCACTCCTGTAGTTGTGGTGAGTCCGCCCCTTGCTACTAGTCCTTCGGGGGGTAGGTCCCCTAATACGCCGGGTTCTGTGAAGGCAGGGATGAAGCCGGGGGCGAATTTGCTGAAAGCTGGGGTGAAGAAAGGGGGAGCGCTGCAGGGAAAGGCTGGACTTGCGATTAAGCGCTAATACCATATAGTTACGTATGCACTCCTAACTTCCCTGCATATAAACACAGACTAAGCCTTTCCTTCGTATTGAAGCGGCACTTAAGCCACCTACTTCCCACTACTAAAAACAGACGTGTTGTGCAGCTATCTGAGGAAGACGACTTTGCAGTAGACAAATAGCCTAACATTGAAGGTCAACAATTCGCCTTTCTGCATGGCTTAGGACCTTCCTGAGTTCAGTGCCACTTTGACTCACTGCCCTTTGTCCCAGTCAGAAAGAGTAGGAAAGCGGGGGACACCCCCTGGCTCTCTTTCCCCAGGTCTTTCCCTTATGTATTCACGCAACCCTGAAGCAGTCCGCCAGGTTTAAAAGGGCGGCCGACTCCTCGCTCATAATCAAACATGGGTCTAGCCTTCTCGAGACTCTGGGGCCGGCTGTTCAGCAAGCGCGAGTGCCGCATCCTAATGGTGGGACTCGACGCCGCAGGCAAGACAACCATCTTGTACAAGTTGAAGCTGGGCGAGGTCGTGACCACCATCCCTACGATTGGCTTCAACGTAGAAACCGTGGAGTACAAGAACATCTCCTTCACTGTGTGGGACGTGGGCGGCCAGGACAAGATCAGACCGCTCTGGCGGCACTACTACCAAAACACGCAAGGACTCATCTTCGTCGTGGACTCGAATGATAGAGACCGAGTGGAGGATGCACGTGAGGAACTGCACAGAATGCTCAATGAGGACGAACTCAGGGAAGCAGTGATCCTGGTCTTCGCGAACAAGCAAGACTTGCCCAATGCCATGACTGCCGCGGAGGTGACGGACAAGCTGGGCCTGCACACGATCAGGGGGCGGAATTGGTACATACAAAGCACCTGTGCGACTGGAGGAGACGGACTGTATGAAGGACTGGACTGGCTGTCGAGGGCGCTGTCGGGGAAGAAGTAGAGAATGTAGTAACCTCCCTTCTCTAGACCACTATCTACGCACATCAAGTCGCCTTTTCCCTTGGACGACGCCCTGTAGTCTTCATATCTTCTCACCCCGTCGCCTTGTAGGAATGAGCCGGCTTAGATCAGGTCCTGCGGTAGTAGGAGCAGGTACTATGTCCTGGGGAGGCGCTAGAGCCTGGGGTTGTTGTTTTTCCTGCAGATTCTTGATCAGAGTTTCTCTTTCCTGCTTTCTGACGGAGTGAGAAGGTTCCGTGGCTTCTGGAGTGATTGGAGACTTCTAAGGTGGCTCTGTTTGTGAGGGTGGCTCCCCAGTGGCCTGCACAGCTTCATCCTGTATGCGCTGTTGTTAAGCCTTTCTCACTCCTTGCACTATTCTTACTTCTAGTCTATGCAGTTCCACAGCCTTCGCCGCCCCGACTCTCAAGTAGGCGATATATCCAACTTCCGATAAAGACAATGAAAATGATGGCCAGTAAGTACCACCAGTTGTGAGACTGTCCTTAGACTTGTCAAACTTCAGAGAGGTGAGGTGGCTGAGTGATTTTCAAGGTTCATTCTATATTTCCAACACATGTGCATTGAATTAATGGGACTGACAGAGGGCTAAAGACAGCCACCTGCCTTATGCAAGCCTCGTATATCCCTTAAATACGTACTTGCTAAGGTGAGTCTTCGTCGTTAGAGCGCAGGACGAGCGGTTCCACTGTCGGCCGAAACTTCTTGAGTGCTCAGATCTCACTTCCTGTCTCCGTACTTCCCCAGCATTGCCCTTCCACAGACTCTTTAGGATGCAACGTATCACACTTGCGATGTAGACAACGATAAAGAAGCCCAGTACATTCCACCACACACGCAGATTCTTAGCCATTATATATTTCAACACCTTCAACAATTAATAGTGACTGCCCAGGGGCCTAAAGGCAGCCACCTGCCTTATGCCGAGCCTCATATAAATAATTACTTGCGAGTCTTCCTCGATAGAGTGCAGGAAGAGCGGTTCCACTGTACCCTGACAGAGCTAAGACTTATCTAGAAGAGCTCAGACTCCAGCGTTTCCTTGACCCCGGAGTCTTCACTTGCCCTTCCCTCTTCTCCACTTCGCTTAGCCTCAGCCGCCTTTCCGGCCTACAGCCTTGTACCTGCTCCGCACACTGGGCCGGTAAGGCCTACTACCGCCCTGGTTCTCACTCATGTAGTCGGTTCGACGCTCTAATGCAGGGTTGATGACCGGCGGGGCTGGCGGAGGAGTGACCACAGGCTTGTTTGCAGCTTCTTCCTGCCACTTCCTCAACTGTGCTTCCCGGATTTCCTTCATCTGCTGATTATGTCTCTCTATCCTCGCCTGTCTGTAGGTCCACAGGTAGTCCCAGCCTTGCTTGCTGCTGGCATAGAGCAGCGCTAGCAATGCTACGAGGACGAGGTAGAGCCAGAGGTAGGAACGGTCGTCCGGAGGGTAGGCGCTGGGGTTCAAGTATGCGAGGACCCCACTGTCCATACACGTCTTTATTATAAGAATGGGTGGAATGTTCTCTGAGAGCCATTCTCACAGACACTGCAGTAGTGAACTAGAGAAGTGGGTTAGGGACGGACACAGGGGACTTCTTGGCCGGCTGGTCCTTCATAGTCTTTTCCTCCTGGGCGAGTTGCGCAATCTGAGTGGCCAGTACCCTTTGATTCAGCTTCGTAATTGCTTCTTTTTCCTTGCGGAGTTGCAACTCATAAGTGGGAGACTGGCTTTTCCTCAGTTCCGCGGCTCTCGTAGTCCTGGACGGCTCCCTCACCTCTGGCAGTTCCCCGAACCTCGGCTCCCGCTCTCTCTGCGCCTTTCGTCGCGACGGACTGAGTCTCCTCTCCTGCAGTATGCTTTCTTTCAGCTTCAACACATTGGTCTAAGTGGACCTTACACGTTTGCGCTGCAGCAACTGCTCCTTCATTTCCTCCATCCGCATGCGGACTTCTTCATTCGCGAGCTTTATGCGGACTTTCTTCTCTTCCAAACTTCGCATTTCCTGGTCCCTCCAGCGCTGTCTCAATTCCCTCCCATCCGCTGGCAGGGATGTATGTGTTCCTCGGCTGTTTCTGCGGCTGTCTTGCTGCTTCGTCTGGGACCTCCTGCTTTCTTCGAGGGACAGGCCTACGACTCTCCTTTCCAACTCCTTCACGATTTGCTGGGCTCTCTTGCGGTCGCAGACAGCTTGGTACAAATCGTCACCAAGAGCTACACGCCGGCGAAGCTTGCGGCCGAGGCCGAAAGAAGGAGTGGAGAGACTGTCTAGGTAGGGGGAATTGAGGAGTTGGAGTTTGGGCAGGTGAGGAGACAGCTCGTCCATTTGCACACTATAAAGAGACTGAAACTCTGCTTTGGGGCATTAACGGCTGGGCTGAAGGGAGGCGAGAAGGCTAGGACCATTTAGCTACCAGGGACTTTCCTCTCTCGAAGCTAATCACTACGCAGCACAGGACCATCCCTGCCACTATGCCCAGGCCTAGCAGCACTTCCGCGCCCAGCATGGAAGTGGAGACCTCCTGGCAAAAGCTCTGAGCACAGCGATATTCGCAGGGCAGGTCCGGGCAAAAGGAAGAGCAGCGCTCCCAGCAGTTCGTATCCACGCTAGCAACCACAGGGAGCGTTAAAAGCATCTGAGTGGTTTCCTCTTGGAAGTCCGGACGAAGTCTCCCTACAGCCTTGACACTGCCAGGCACTGGCTGCACTACAACTGGAGGAGCCAGTGGAGGCATGTCTTTGGTCTTTATCCAACGTTGGTACTCGTTCCACCCGCCGTCCAGTAGTGCACAGTTCCCCTTCCCTATCACTCCCAGCGCCAATATCGCAGCAGAAGCGTCCACTCCCGTAGCGCTCACCACCACTGTCAGATATACATTAGTCGTCATCACCCCATAGCCTTCGAATATCGACTTCAACTCTATCATAGAGCGCAGCGCCCCATCAGCCCGGTGTATGATATCGATCGGCATGTTGATGGAAGACTTGATGTTGAGTTGCACGAATTCGCTGCGTGCACGCACATCTAGGACTTGCACGAAAGGCTGCGGGTTCACTTGCACAGAGTCAATATCTGCACTGGTCCACAGCTTCTTAGGGTCGAGTGTATAGAGGTACAGCGCTTCGTTCTGTACACTACTTGACAGGGGCGCCAGTCCTGTCTGCACAGTGTACCCCTCCCGCTGCCACTTGGGCAGTCCTCCGTTCAGCACTGCTGTCCTGTCTCCGCGGCCAAAGAGACTCATCACCCACCACAGCATAGAGGCGGACTGCATGCCTTTTCGGTCATAAAGCACAGCGATGGTGTCTTTGGTTATTTCGTAGCGCTTCATTTGCGCTTTGAAAATCTCGACTTTGGGACTTTTCACCCCGGGAAGTGCAGATAGATCGAGAATATCCTTCAAGTGCAGGACCTTCGTGCCTGGAATCCGCTTATCTAAGTTAGGGTCTGAGACTTCGCCTAGGCCGATCACTTCCACTAGGCAGAAAGAGCGGAGTTCGCGGATCCAGGTGCTCAACTCATGCGTTTCCAGGAGGAAATTGACCTGGGCGAGTGCTGCAGCCAGGCACGCGAGCCATAATCGAAGGTCCATACTCACTATATCAGTAGAGGAAATGGATAGCGTTAGTCCTGGCCTAAAAAGACAAATTCTAGGAAAGCGATGTTAGAAGTCGGGAAGTAGTGATAGCTACACCCTAGAAGTCTCTTAGTGCGAACAGCTGGGCACTATATGCAGCCTGACTTCAAAGAGCTCCTGAACATACCCACACCCATAGTCTATGAAAGAACATTTGAGGAATTGGCTGAACAGTGGTGGTTGTTATACAGACCTATGGAAGAAGATAGAGACTTTCCAAAGGGAGAAATAGAG
>Ga0247837_1000184_pt1 | contig 124868 bp, 96 predicted proteins | sample LaCtaG_2_FD_187115 | JGI IMG/M metagenome (GOLD analysis project Ga0247837, IMG submission 187115) | Freshwater microbial communities from meromictic Lake La Cruz, Castile-La Mancha, Spain - LaCruzMarch2015_14.5m | ecosystem: Environmental > Aquatic > Freshwater > Lake | place: Spain... | reverse complement strand
CTGGACTAGAGGACTTTCCACCCATTATTGCATGAATCAGGCAAGCTTAATGATGGTATAGGGAGAATTCGATTTACATTAGATTGGTGTATATCGCACAACAGAAGTACTAGTTGGGTAGCGGTGTGAAGCAAGGGTGTGATATAGAGCTCGCTAAGTATGTGAATGCTCGATTACCCTACCTCCTTCTCCCATCTTCCCCACCAGATCCGTCTCACTCCCAACTCTACGTGATTTCTAGATATAGAGGGTGAGTGCAGGTTACAAGGACTAGCGAAAGGAACGAGGTGCGAAGATCGCGTGAATGCGGATTTCCGAGTCTTGGTCAACCAACCTCGGATCACTGAGGGCAGGCATGGCCTGCAGTCCTTCCTGTCCTTGCAAATTGGGGGTGGTTCCTAAGAGCGACAGGTCTGAAAGGGCTCTGCCTAGCCTGTCCAGTACCAGCCCCAACTGCTGCCCTTCCTTCACCTTTCCGAGGAAAACCCTTGGATGTCTGTTGCCCCCGTCCACTCCTTCAATACACCCTCTGGATTTGCTCAAATAGCTGGATATCAGCGGCTGCACGGCTGCCAGCAGCTCCGCAGCCTTCGACATCAGTTCCGCCACCTCCAACCGCGGCATTCGCGACAGAAACACCGCCTCCGTCTGCACAAGCGGGTACGGAGACTGCACAGGACTGTCACAAGTCTGGCAAGTAAAGGTGCGGAAGGGCTGAATCCGGGGCGAGGAGACTTCCAGCCACTCGTCCCACTCCATTGGCCATTCGTTGTAGTGCACTCGGACCATGGAGAGGCCTTGCTCTGTGAGTACGTCTAGGACCTGGGCTTCGAGCCAGGCTTCTACTGTGTCGCGGACGTCCACCCACTGGCCGAGCTGGAACCTTCTCCGTCGGTAGGTAAAGAGGCTTTCCTCATCTGTCCACATCCAAGGCCGGGCTCTAGTTTCCAGGAGCAGCTCCACAGTGACTAGGTTCTGCCGTATGGCTTCCAACTTGCATTCCACAGGAACTGCTGGCACTCGGGGACGGAACGAGGAGTCGAAGACAGACGAAGGCGACAGACTGCTGAGGAGAATGTGAAGATGGAGAAGTGGGTCGGTCCTGGGAGAAGGAGGCTCGGAAGGCTCAGAAACGGCTGATTCACTGCTTGTTTTCACCGCCTGCACCACAAACCCAGGCCTCAACTTCGCCTTTTCCACAGTGTCCCCATCGTCCATAGTCCTTCCGAGACAGATCAGTCGCAGCAGGTCAGGGTCGAGACTCAAACTCGCAGCCAGCATTTCCTTGATTTGTCTGCCCGTCGTCGCAGGCGACACCTGCAGTTCCACCTGCTGCTGTGCGAGTCTCGCTTTGATGTAGAAGTCCTGGGACATATTGAAGTCTACTAATACAGTTTGGGAGAGAAGGACTTAGTGGCTACGGGTAAAGTCAACGAATTCGTCCACTATCACAGGCCAGGCGCCGTCATCCTGGTAGTCCGTTACTCCTCTCGTTTTGGTCATTTCGAAGAAGTCGAGCGCCATATTCCACGTGTCTCGGGAAATATCGTGCTTTTTCTCCCTGGCTTCTAGGAACTGGAGCCAGTCTGCGACCATTGGGTACTTCGGCAGAAGCAGAAGTCTCCACAGACCGATGGCTGTGTCTAGGGAGAGGTTGCGATTTCCTGTGTCTCTGGAAAAGCCGAATACGAACAAGTACAGGTCCTTGAAGGCGCGGGCGTCCTTTAATTCATTACGGAGCTGCGGGAGCCGGGCTCTCAGCTTAGGAATGGTGTCTACGCCCATGGCAGCCATTCCTTGCAAGAACTCCTGCTTTTTGAACTCACCCATCGTCTCGGCTCTGCAGTACTTCGCGATCACGAGAATCACAGGGTCCATCACGTCTATGCCCAAGTCACTGCAGAACCGCTCGATTTCGTCAGGCCCCATCAGATCCCCTTTCTCACTTTGATAGGGCGCAAAGGCACGCTCCAGATCCCTCGCATTGGTGTGTTCGACTTGCGGCGCCACATACCCCGGCGCCCCTTCATTGTAATAGTTATCCATAGCAGTCTCAAAGTTCCAGTTGTTCTTTTTCAAGTAGGCCACTGCAGTCCGCTCATCTGCACTGGTGATGCTTTGGAAGTTCTGCAGACTCTCTCGCTGGACGGGGTTGAGGGCCTACCTGTGACTCACCATGCTGGAAGACTAAAGCTGCCATTCTATTCTTCTGCATTGCTTGCGAGTGGACCTGTGAGCAGCGGTTAGAGCGCTTCTGAAGGGGTTGCCAGGCTACTTGCAGGTTTATTAGAAGTTGCTAACATCTGGTCCTGTCACAACCCTGTCCACTCTATCGTTTCCCTCTCCTCAGAACTATGCAAAACCAACTGATTCCCCCCTCCTATACAGTCCCCCGCCTAGTCCCCCCAAGTATCCCTCAAACCCAGTATCTGCAGGCCCATTGGCTGGCTTGTATCCTCCTTGCCTCGTATCTGGGCTGTGATTGGCTAGCAGGCCTTTTTAAACGCTCCCCGCCGCTGCGCTATACTAATCTCAAGAGATGTCGACAGTCGGCAAAGGCAAAGGTGGACGTGGCAAGGCAGCTTCTGCGGCAAAGACCTCGCGCTCGCATAAGGCAGGATTGCAGTTCCCTGTGGGACGTATTTCTCGGTTCATGAAGCAAGGCAAGTATGCTGAGAGAATCGGCGCTGGAGCTCCAGTCTACGCTGCGGCGGTGCTGGAGTACCTGGCTGCTGAGGTGCTGGAACTCGCTGGAAACGCGGCCAAGGACAACAAGAAGACCAGAATCATCCCGAGACATATTCAACTCGCTGTGAGGAACGACGAGGAACTGAACCGTCTTCTAGGCAACACGGTGATCGCTAGCGGCGGCGTAATTCCAAGCATCCACAACGTCCTAATTCCCACCGAAAAGAAGGGCGACGGCGAAGCCGAGGAGTAATACTTAGTAATGAGACTTCTCCAGTCCACTCGCTTTAGTCCACTGCGCTTTGCCATTGCTGCCTTTCTACCTCTACTGCTAGGGACTAGAGCCACTTTCAAGGTAAGGTATGTAGGAAGTGCATGGGTGGAAATCACTGATTTGGTCCTGTCCAGGGCCAAATCACTCTATCGAAAGTCTATACATGCACTTAGCGGACTGTTAATCTAGCTAAAAGCCTCAATTATCAGAAGTCCAAGTCCCAAAGCGACTTTTTCCCACTATCCGGCCACTGCCTCCTTCCCAACACTTCCGCCACTCCACCCACCCCTGCCCTCTCCACTTCCTCACTTGGTACCAAGGGCGCCACCTCCTTCCTACTCACCAATCGCTCCTATCTAGCCCTTACCCAGTCGGTACCAGCCAGCCAAGGGTGACGGCGCAGCTTGGCAGGGTTGCAGTGGTGGCGTAGGGGCGGGTTGCGGCTCAATAGTGTCTCTATGAGACTTTTGGCCTCTCCTATATCGACATTGTGCGGAAATTTCAACTTCGAGTTCAGCACTTTGTCGTAAATCTGAATGGGCTGCGCAATCCCCTCCCCAAAGGGCAGTTTCCCATACACACACTGATACGCTACTACTCCCAACGACCAGTAATCCGCATCTCCGCTGTATCCTGTCCCTAAAATCACCTCCGGAGCCATGTAGTGCGGACTTCCCAACTGCGTGTAAGTCCTTTCCGGTACTACTTTGGCGGAACTCAGGGAAAAGAGACAGGGGTAGCCCTGCCAGTCCAGGAAAAGACTAGAAAAACTGAGGGAGCGCAGTAATATGTTCCGGGAATGGAGGGAAAATAGCAACAGGAGTAGAGAACTGATATAAAAACGAGCTTGGTCGGGAGATAGAGGAAAAAGCTGGATTATATCGGAAAAAGGCGCATTTGGTAGGTATTCCAGAAGGAAATAGAGGCGAAAATCGTCCTTATAGGTGCGAATTAGCTGTGGAATTCCGATACAATCAGCAATTTCTCGGACTTTTTTCTCTTCAAGGACTTTTTTTTTGGCCTCGGCCGTCTGAATATTAGCCTTTTCCACTACTTTTAGGACGTATTTGTGGGCCTGATTCTGCACTAGGAGAGTTGGGCCGAGGGGGGCGGTTTCGAGAGTGGTTAGGACGGTTAGTTGGGAGATAAGGAAGTCGGAAGTCGGTAAATTGTAGCGGTTTTGTAGCCATTTGACTAGACCCGGTCCTAAAGCCTCATGCAGGTCTTCCCTACTCCCCACCCAGCAGACCACAGGCCCTTCCGCCTGCACAGAAACCTCATATTTCCCTTCACACACCACTTCCTTCCCAAACAAGCACTCCCCCGCCCTTCCAACAGTCCCCTGTCCTAGCAACTTCACAGTGCCAGACTGCAGAATGAAGTAGAAGTCAGCTGAGTTCTGGGCCTGTGCGAGGACTGATAGATCTGGGTACTGCTGGGTTCGGAGGGATTGCACCAGTTGCCAAAGGACGGGAGTAGGCAGGAGCCGGAGACTGGGACATTGGAGTAGGGCGGTGTAGGCTTGGCCTTGGAGAAGGGCAGCGGGGAGTGGGGCTTGCAGGGCCAGTGCTATGGCGGAGTGGGAGAAATAGGCGATATCGGCAGTTCCGCTGGCTATAATGAGGGAAGCGGAATAGGGAACTTGGGAGCGGACTATGAGGTCAGTCGCTCCAATGCAGGCGAAACCCCCTGCCAACACCTCCTCTTTCCCTTCCTCTCTGACTTGCCCTGCCAACACCACCCACATGCCCTCTCCCTTCGCAGTTCCGCCCTGCACCAGCGTGTCCCCCTGCTCCCAGGACGACATTTCCGCCTTTCCCATCAGCGCTTCCACCTGCACTTCGCTTAGATCGCCCAATTCCTTGCACTTTGTGAGTGCCTGTTTCAGTGCATTTGCCAGCAAAACGCTCTGCAAGTTCCCTCCCAGTACTACCTCTAAGTCCTCCCTTCTCACAGCTACGCAGTTGACCTCAGTCACAGCCACGACTGTGCAGGTCCGTTTGCCTCCATACAGCAAGGCCTGGTCGCCGAAGTAGTCTCCGATAGAGAGCTGGAGGAGACTTGAGCCGGATTGGATGCAGTTGACTGTGCCGGATTGGAGGATGTAGCAGACTTCGCCGCGGTACCCTTCGGTGATGACTATTGTGTCTGCGGGGAAGGAGACGAAGGTAGCGATTTGGGTGATGTCTTGCTTTTGCAGGGGGGAAAGGAGAGAGAAGACTGCGGCCTGGGAAATCAGTGCTTTCCGCTGGTTGTAGGCTTCGGAACTTGAGCCTTGGATGTAAGTCCTGAAGACCTGTTTGTCCATTCCCCAGATTATCGCCTCGGTAGCAGCTGTGATTGTCATACTTCGCTTTACTTCTATCATCAGCGCGTCTTCCCCGAAAGTGGCAATTGGCTTCATAATTGCCACTTGCTTTCCTTGCCTCTCTACCTTCAGCTTCCCTGTGCCGAGTACATAGCAGCCTTCGCCCCAGAGGTCCTCAGCGAAGACTAGTTGGCCGGGAGACAGGGAGTAGCGCTGCATTGACTCCGCCATCCACTCGAGCTGGGGAAACGGTAGGTGTTGGAAGGGAAGCTGAGGGCGAATAGAGCGAAGGATAGTGTCTTTTTCGCTCACAGCTAATGCTGAATTCACTCTCTTGGCCTCAGGCAGTTCCTTTCCCCTTTGTCCGATTTCCGAAATCCCCACCAAACCTCCCAGCTTCACAGTACTACTCGCAGACCGATTTGCACTATTGTCCCTAGCTGATTTAGACCTGGGCTCCACCAGGCCTGTCCCACTGTCGTCAGGTCTCCCAGAGTCCTCTTTCCCCCACTTTGGACAGCCCAAACACTTACATCCCATCCCAGTTTTCCCTATTAACCGCATCAAACCGCCTCGACCTCCACCGTCCTTTATACACCTCTCAGAGCCCTCCTACCTCTCTCTATTACTGTCCATCTGAACTGCTTTCCGTCCACACTCTGCTGCCCCTGACTGCAGACCTACGCACACTTTCCAAGTCCTGCAGCGCCTCCACCAGTCCACTCCTCTGCTTCTCCACGTCTTTCTTGTAGGTATACCCTATGAACTCCGTGTTCTTCCGGTAGACAGTGGCGACTGTGGCTTGTGGAGGGTAGAACGGCTCCTCTTCCTCGAACTTGTCGAAGTGGCGGGTGTCTGTGTCACTGCGGAGGTCGGGGAGGTAGGGGGGACGGAGCAGGCGGAGTCTGTCCCAGTCTGTGCCTTCGAAGAAAGGGTGGGAGCAGATTTCCTCCACTCCATTTCGGCCTAAGCGGTCCCCGGACTCGCGGATTAGACGGCGGATTAGGTCTGTGGCTTCACGGGAAAGCCCTGCTTCTGGAGGGATGTGCAGAGTGCGTCTCCAGTGCATTATTTTCTGGCAGGTGACGGCTGGGTCTTCGGAGTAGAAGGGCGGGTAGCCGACTAGCATCTCAAAGAGAATGACGCCGACAGACCACCAGTCCACAGTTTCGTCGTAGCCTTGCTGGGTGAACACTTCGGGGGCGATGTAGTCAGGCGTCCCTACTGTGGAGTAAGCCAAGACCCTGCTCCTCCTCTGTCCATAGCTCTCCTTCCTGCTGTGGTGGCTTTCACTGGGCGGCTCCTCCTCCTCCCCCGGCTCCGTGAGGACTCTGGGCACAAACACAGGTTGTGAGTTCTTGCACAGGCCGAAGTCTGTCAACTTGATATGTCCCGCCTGGTCCACTAGCACGTTATCCGGCTTCAAGTCTCTGTGGATGTATGCGAGTTCGTGCACCGACTTGACCGCTAGCACGATTTCCGATATGTAAAACCTCGCTTCCGTCTCAGGCAGCACGTCTCTCCTCATCAACAAAGTCATCAAGTCGCCCCCAGGCAGGTACTCCATACACAGGTACAGGTACTGGTCGTCCTGGAAAGAGAACTTCAGCTGCACAATCCAAAGGTTGTCTGCTTTGGCGAGTACGTCTCGCTCTGCTTTGATGTGCTTGGCTTGGTTTTTGTTTATCATTTCTGCCTTTTTCATCTTCTTCATGGCTACGATTTCGCCGGTTTGGACGTGACGGCACAGGCGCACTTCACCGTATGCGCCCTTGCCGATGATGGAGAGGGGCTGGAAGTCGCGGACCGACAGCTTCTGCCGCTTCTTGCGAAGGTGTTCAGCCTCTTTATGCAGTATCTCCTGCTTAATGAGCTGCTGCTCCGTGCTGGACAGGTGCATCTCCGCCATCCTCCTAGTGAGTTCCTCCCAGCTGCCTAGAGCCTACTTCGCAGACTTCTTCTGTCCTTCCTCCTTCAGTCGCATGTACTTCCGCTCGATATAGGCCTTGGCGGTCTCTGCACGGTCCTTCGTTCCTGCGGAAATCTCTTCCTCCATATACCTTTTCCTAGACTCAGGTGTTAGGGACAACACTATTGCTAGGCTTAGTGGTAAGACTTAATGGGCTTAGCAGGCTTGTGAGTGGGTTTGTCCTTGGACTGGGATTCGGGAGAGTCTGCCTGGTTAAGCCTTTCATATAGACAGTAACAGGTCTTAACAGGAAAGCTACCAATACTGTCCTTCAGTTTCTTCCTTTCAGTCACTGACAGGACTCGCGGAAGCCACAGGTCTGGCCTAACAATCAGAGCGGGTAGACTGGGGTTAGTCTCCGTTCCGCTCAGTAAGCATCGCATTATCAGCCTTCGCAAGGCCTTCTTTACGTCATTCAGCGGTGGTAAGTCTGTAGCTAAGTGTTTGCGGATGTCGACTACCAATTGTAATTTCTTTGGAGGCACTGCCTCTTTGAGGGCATCCGGCAGCAGTGACTTCGCATACTCGAAATAGCGGTCTTCAAGGCAGCAATACAGTGCCAAGACGTTACCCAGCGGGAGGTGCAACAGTGAGGAAAGAGGGGCTGAGAGTTGCTGGAAGTCTGGCACTCCGCGGGCGAGCGAGGACAGTGGGGCGCTGGGAGCACTGCGCAGGTAAGCCACATGTGCTAACAGGCTACAAAGAGCCCCAAACGCCTGGCTTAATAGTTCCTGTTCTCCCTTTGCCTTACGTGGGAAGCTGCTCTGCACTTCCCTCAGTAGTACCTCTGAAAGCTCGGTTTGAGGGATGTTTTCTGCGATAGTGCAGAACAAGCTGGGCTTTTCCCCACAAAATAGCTCGAATTGGTACTGTACGAGCAGTAAGTTGGGTGTTAGTCTCCAAGCGTCGCTGAGTCGGCTCCATATCTTCTCTTCCAGGGCTTTCCAGGCGTATAGTGCCTTTTCTCCGCGTCCATACTCTGGGTCATTCGACCAAAAAGATCCGAAATGCCGCTTTTTATCCACATTCAGTAGAATTACGTGTTCCTTCGATACATGCTCGAGAGATACGGCCTGAGAGTCCACATTTGCCTCAAATAGCAGGGAGTTTTGCAGACTGCAGAGGTAGCGAAAGGCCGCAGGGACTGATTTCCCCTCAATTCCCTTCAAATCAGGCAGAAAACTGCCTATTGAATCCTCCTTTTTCAACTCTCTGCCATACAGGACTTCCCCCTCCCACTCCATTTCCACCCCTTTTAGCTGGCTATTCCACCGCTTTCGGACCTTTTGGAACAGTGCGAAAAGCTCCTTTTCCCCTACTAAAGCATCGCTCAGACTCAAATTCTCGGCTTCATGTCTGGAAATGCGGTGATTAAAGCGCTGAAGTAGGGCCTTTGTGAGAGCTAATAGGGGATACAGGCATTTCAGCCTGTCGAAGTCCTTTTTCCGCCTTACAAACAGCCTCAAGCCCGGACAGTCCTCCGGAATGTCCCTCAAACCCTCGAAATCGCCCATAACTCTGCATCTAAACAGGGACAAATTGGGCCAATCTGGCTTGGCGCCCATTTCCTCTATCAGGCTTTCCCAGTCCGCGGAGACCCACTGGCACTTTTGTCGGTACTGCTCGAGCCCCTGGGCTGAGAGCGGCAGCACACAGGTCCGCTCAAAGTCTCGTTCGAAGTCCACCCGGCCCTGACGAGTAGCGCAGGAGTAAGGGCCGGACTGCAGGAACTGAGGCAGGCCGCAAAGCAGGCTTTCCAGGTAGCAATAGACCCGTTCCCCCAGCCTCTCCTCCATTACCTCGAAGTCCGCCCTCAGAGTGGCTCGAAAGTACCCCATCAAGTCCTCTCCCCCCACCGTAAAGCACACCATTCTGCGCATTTCCACCTCAGATACCAGTCCACTGACAAGGCCTAGCGCCAGACTCACATTCAGCCACAAGTGCAGCACTCGAAACGCCACTTCCGTCCTCATTTCCCTCGCCGGCATTTTGCCCCTCCGCACCGTCTTCCCATGCACTGTGTAAGTACTCGCCTCTGTGTCTGTGCATTGCTTTATAGTCCTCTGCACAGCGACTATAGCCTGTTCTCGGGTGATTAATAGAGAGGCTTGAGTGGAAAGGGCGAAGGAACAGAGGGGACACTGGGCGGGGTACTGAGTGCGCAGGGACAGATAGGGACAGACGGGAGAGCGGGGACATTTGGCCACTACGAGGGACTCTGGAGGCACTTTCAGCCCTTCTAGCAGGTGCAGCAAGGGACGCAGGTAGTCGTACTGGGGACTGCTCTCTGCCCCGTACTTGAAAAGCCCTGTGCAGTGCTCGGTTATGTTAGGCCAGAGGTCGCCATTACCGTCGAACAGCAGTCTGGAAAGAGGGTTTTCCACTGCTGAATAGGCCACTATGAGGCTCAAAAAGAGGTAAAGGCACTCCGCCTGCTGTGCCTTCCCGTCCACCAGTGCTAACAGTCTCCGACTGCTCGCCAGACTCGCTACTAGGTGCAAGGCCTTTGGCTGGAGGGAGTGTTTGCACTGGTTTAGCCAGCGCTCCAGTGTAAACACGTCGTCTCCCTTCGCTTCCAGCCAAAAAGCAACCAAAAAGGCCAGTCTTTCCGTCGGACTGGTGAAATGGTCGATGGTCAAATGGTACTTTACTGCCCGCTTTAACTGCATAGAAACAGCGGAATAAGCGTCTTTCATCAGTGGCAATAAGGGCACAGTGGTGCTTTTCCCAGCCTTCAAGTCGCAGTCACGTGTCCAGTCCAAGTCCAATCGAGACTCCGTCTGTATGCGAAACTGCTCGAATGAGCCACTCTGCAGCCTTCTCAGAGTCTTCAGACAGTACAAACGCAGAGCTGCTCCATAGTCAGGACTCCCCATAGCGAAGGAAAGCGCCCTAGTTTGGTCCTCGGTGGTGTCGTCCTGAAGCAGCGCTCGGCAGTAGTTGTCAGCGTAATAGCGAATTGCTGCAATTAGGACCAGCTCTCGAAGCCGGGGGAAGTCGCTGCTCACCTTGAAATTGGTACTTGCGAAGTTAAACTCGTCTGAGTACACTGCTAAGTAGTCTGAGCCGGACTCAGGGCGGAAAGCTAGGGAGTTGAGGAGGGCGTCACTGAGGAGGGTGGCGAAGGGGGGGAACAGGGCTGGCTCTAGGGCGGAGGGAAATGTGGAAAAAGGGTCTTCGCCCTGGGAAAGCGCTACAAGGAATGTGGAAATAGGAGTCAAATCCGTAATTCGCACAATTTTCTCAATGATGGCGGGACAGGGTATGAACTTCTCCTTCAGGCAAGCTGCGATTTTCTGCACGTACCGCAGATCTCCATTGAGCAATATAGCGAAGTAATTCAGCTTGAAGTCCGCTATCACCTGCACATCTCTCTTCGCCGAGTTCTCCATCAGCCTTATCAACACACTGGTGAAAGAGTCATTATACACATAAGGCAGTTCCGCGGTATCCAGTTCCTTTCCTTGTGTTATTAGGAGAGACAGGGCTGTCCCTGTGGTGCCGAGTTGGCTGGCTACTGGCAGTAGGCGCATCCAGAAATCCAAGTTAGCGAGCTTGGTGAGCTCTAGAGGACTGGAATTCGCTAGAGCCTTCAGTTTGTCGAAGAGGAGACGTAGCAGGTTGAAGAAGGAAGAGGGAGTGGAGGAGGCTAGGGCGCTGCCCAGAGCATCTGGTGTGACTATATCCAGACTGAGTCCCTCCACAGCCTCCGCTATTCGCTCCATCGCCCCCTTCTCCCCTTCCCCAGCCACCGCCTCCTCCAGTCTCCCCACCAACTCCCCTCTGCCCATACTCTCCCAGATCCTCACCACTCCCACTATCATCTCCACCATCTTCGCCGCACCCATCACTGTCCACACTCTCTCCCACAGCTCTTCCTGCCCCTGCACCAGCACCAAGTCCAGACTTCGCACCAGACCTAGGTACTTGTCCTCGATACTCTGGTCCTCTGAAAGCAACTGAATCAAGTCAGTTAGGTAGATTTGGGAAGCGGAAGGAGAGGATTGGAGGGGGAGGGGTAGGATGGAAGAGGAGCGGAATAGGGCGGAAAACTGGTAGAAGCCGGATTTGTCTTGGGCTTTTAGGTTTCGGTAGGTGGATTTGAGAGCTTCCCAGTCGTTTAGAATGAAAGGAGTCCTTAGGCGGGCTTTAAAGGCCACTGTTACGCTACTGGTGGCGACTGGCTGCACAGATTGCAACTCCAAGTCACCCAAGGCCTGAACCCACACCTCCAAAACGTCCCCCAAGTCCGTACAAAGGCATTCAGCAGCTCTACGCCTCTCTAGAGCAATAACCAGCCAAGTGTACGCCTGCCGTAGTCTCTGCGCCTGCACCTGCTCAATAGCAGTGGCCAAATCCGGGCAATTCAGCTCTTTCGGAGGGTCGCAAAGCACTGCTTCCCTCCAGTCACAGAAGTGCGCGTCCTGCAGCACTGCCGCCACTTTGACCTTGAGGACAGAAAGCAGCCTCTCCAGCCTAGGCAGCGTTTCCACCATTCCCCGGATGTGCCCTGTGATGTCCTCATTGGGCAGTGCTTCGCTGGTGAATAGAATCGCTTCGTAGGCCTCTCGAGTGAGCGCACCCAGCTTGGCTGGGAAGTCCACTAGTGCTCGTTGTCGTAGGTCTTCGTTGGAAAGGTCGAGATAGAGAGGGGAAACAGTAGTAAAGCGGTCTAAATGGCGCAAGGACCAGCCAGTGCACAGGGACACAGGACACTTGGGAGGGGTTGAGCGGGCGTAGCGGGCTAAAACGAGTACCACTTTGGACGTGGGGAAGTCTCGTTGCGCCTTGGAAAGGACATGTTGCAGCCAACAGAGGTGCTTTGCGCCCTCTGTCAGGCTCACTTCCATCACATAGGCTCGCTTTCTGCCCAGTCCAAACCTGCGAATTTCCTCCAGGACTTCCTGCTCACTCCTCAAAGCCTCCAAATTCCCTCTTTCCACGCTTTCTCCGCTTACTTCTTCCCGGCTTTGGGTGAAGACGAGGACTCGGTCTCCTGCCTGCCCAGCTAGCAACTGGGCTAGGGACAGACTGTGGCTCTTTTCCCACATTTGGCGGAGTCTCCATTTGTCAGCCTCTGGCAACTGCGAAATCACTGAAATTGGCAGAATGTCATCCGACGCAGTTTCAATAACAGCGGCTTTAGCGGCTTCGAGGGAGGGACTAGTATAGGCAAGCAGGGACAGGTACTGGTCTGGGACATATAAGGGCAGCACTGAGGCTATGGGCAGTTCCACTTTCCTGCCATTGGCCAGTGTAAACAGCGCTGTTAGCCACTGATTCAGACCTGCTAGGACCTCTCTATGAGTCTCATCCAGCAGATCCGCAACTTCCACGATTTGCTTCTCGAATCTGTTGAGGAAGGGAGCCTGTGCGGCTCTCACCTGCTCTTCCTGCATCATTATAACCACTCGAAAGCCAGCGTTTACTACACACCTCGGGTTCAGTCTCGGCCCTAGCGCCACTCTGCAGTACTTCCTTTCCAGGTGTGTAGAATAGTCGAAACTTTGATTAAACAGGTCATACAGAGCTCCATAGCTCTGATCCATATGCGCCAGCACCAGACACACCGGCTTTTCCATGTGCAGGAGGACTTCCGTAAGGGAGCGCTGGATGTACTCGTCAGATTGCTGGTCTCCGGGGAGGGAACTGCCAATGAGGAAGTGGCAGGACTGGCTGGCTTGCTGCAGAATGAGGGAATTCACGTCATTTCGGCCTATTAGCAGCAAATAACGACTGGAAGGGTCGGAAATGTTGGCTGAAATGAGGACTGGGCTTGGGATGGGACGGCAGTAGCGGATTTTGACAGAGCCTATAGGATAGGCAGACTCGAATGATGCTAGAAACAGCGGTTTCCCTTCTTTGTCCCCTCCGAAGTTCCGCTCTATGGCTGAAAACACGCTTTCAAACAGACTTTCTTGCGCAATTTCATACCCTTTCTGCCTGATTCCGCCTGCCACCTGCTTCACCAAGCCATAGAAGTCCCTCAGTCCATACACACTTCTCCCCTCTCGACTCCACTGTTGATAGCAGGTGAAATAGGCGCAAGCCAGTGCCTTCAACAGCTTCCCACACCACTCCGGCACCCTAGCCCCCAGCAACGCACTAGCCAAACACCCTGCCGTCGCCTCCAAGTCAGACTGAGAAGGGTCGGGCCGGGCTAGGTACAGCACTCGGTTCATCTTGGCTGCGTCGAGTCTCCAATTGGACAGAGCCACGAAGCCCACCTTCACACCCTCTACTTCCAGGAGACTGTGGAGCGCTTTGAGAGGGTTTTCGTGGGACTGCTCGGCTAGGGCGATTTCGTCGAAGACCACGACTGGCAGGAGGTTGGGAGTGGAGAGGTACTTTTCAGCACGCTGGAAGACCTCTTTGATTCCCTGCGAAGTGCAGCTGGGCGAGCCTTGAAAGTGCCTGGATACCAACTCCTGCTGCTTCTGGAAAAACAGATCCCTGGACTTAGCCCCCCGACATGCCTTAAACAGCATCCTAATGGAAAGCGACTTACTGCACCCCGGCTTTCCACACAAAAAGACCGGTATTTGGTTATACACACAGTGAAACAGCGTCGTCACATTCTCTTTCAGTGCAGAGTTGGCGGCTGTGTCTCCCGGCAGCTCCATTCTGTCCAGCAAGTCCTTTTGGTCCCAGTCGATGCACTGCTGCACGCTCGAGCGGCGGAAGTGGCTGGAGCGAGTGAAGAGGGAAAGGAAGGTGGAGCGGTCAGTGTCGGAGTGGAAGCGCTGGTAGTAGCAAGTGCAGAAGGCAAGGACGCCTGCGGCTTGGTCTAAAGGCAGAGGCAGGGGTAGAGGTCTGGTGCGTAGTGGAGGGTTGGATATACGCATTGGTAAGGTCTGTCGGAACCACCTGTACAGCTTTGTGAACCTGGCGACGTCCCTCAAACTCGCACTGACCCAGTCCTTGCTCTGCTTGAAGTACTGATGCGCCTCGAACACCAGCTCTGTGAAGGGCACTAGCGGGGCTTCGGATTGCAGCATTGCGCGGATGTAGGCCCGAGAGTCCTCTTCTGAAAGCGACCCGAAGTCCCAGACGTACTCCATTATGTTTTCAGGGAGTGGCTTGACCATGTAGGTGAATTTGGACTGCGCACTTGCCTCTCTGCTGAGTCCTGTGGTGCTGCTATAGGCTTCTCCCGGCCTTCTGAGGGGGTTGCAAGCCACCACGAACCTCACATTCCGAGGCATATCCGTATCTCCGTCCCTGCGCTCACACAGCATATCCGCAATGCGTCCCATACACAGAGTGGTATTGAACTCATCCAAAAAGACCCACAGCAGTCCTTGAGTGCGCCCGGCTTCCTGCCGGATTTCAGCCATAATGACGTCTAAGTCTGAGTTGGAGATCCCTGCGTGCAGACTGTATAACAGTAAACGCGCTTTTAACACAATTCGCACGAAATAGCGCACCAAAAAGGTCTTTCCGCAGCCAGTTTCGCCCATAATCACTACCGGCTGCAGCGCCATTGCCCGCAAATAGACCATCATCATCTTGTAGTGAGTGTCCGCTGTCATCACGAACTGAGCCGTGTAGACTCGCTCTAGCCGCAGTTCTTCATTCGCAGCGTCGGAAGCAGGGTCGGGAGTGTGCGGAAACACACTAAAAAGCAGTGCTTTCAGGTCTGCATCTGACATAGAGCGGTAGTTGGGCAGGTCAGGTTTAATCGGAACGCGGCTTTTCCACTGGAACTTGGAGGGCAAGTAGGCCTGGGTTGCAAAGAGGGATAGGAAGGCAGGGGGCACTTCACTCACACTGCAGTAGATAGGCACTAAGGACCCGTCTTCCACAAATAAGGCAGCGAAGTGCTTTTGCTGGGCGAAGTCAGGTCGCTTGTACAGGCTGGGCAGAAACAAGCCCAGGGCTTCCAACTGCTCTCGATGCACTCTGCTAATAGACGTGCTTGTGGCCTCGATGGCAGTCTGCAGTGCGCATTGAATGGCTTCTGTGCGCAAACCTGCAAGGCTCCGCTCCAACTTCGAGTCTCGCTTCGCCTTAGCTTCTTTCACAGCCAGCTGCAGCATAGGCAAGGCAAACGGCCCTGTTTCCATGTGACTAGCGAGCGTCACGAAGACCTCAGCGAAGGCGTTAAGACTGCGATAGGACACAGTTTGGCCTGCTTCACTGGTGCGTTGGAAGTAGTAGCGGTCCAGGAGGGAGTGAGGCTTTGTGGGAGGACCGGAATCCGCAAGTTCCAGTAGATCAATGGTGTTGCTGGAGAGGAGGTCTAGGTATTTGCAGGCGTAGAAGAGAGCGCCGGATTGGATGTGTGCGTCTTTAGGCTTGAATTGGATTGATGTGCAAGGCAAAAAGCGCAAAAAGGGGACTTTTTCAATGATACAAGGCTGTAAATTCGCAATTTCCAGATAAACCACAGCCAGCGGCAAAAAGGCTCTACAGTCCCGGTGCACCCAAGTCCTAGCCAGACTCAGACTCATAAGGAAGTCACTGACCAGCTCCACATCCTCCACCAGCCCCAACCGCAGGTGCAGTCCGCCTTGCTGCGCTGTGCCTAGCGCCCTGCACAGTCCTGCACCCGACAAATCCCCTGCTAAGGAGATGTAACTCAGGTCTCTGGCCAGCTCTTTGGCCTGCTCCTTGATGTGGGTGGACTTGCCGCAGCCTGGGATGTCGGAACGGACGAGGAAAAAGTGAGAGTCGCACTGGGAAATCAGGTCTGTGAGGACTGCTGGGTCGGTTAGAACCTGGGAACAGGGAATGAGGACTGTTTCTGGCCACTTACAGGAGTGCAAGTAGTCACTTAGTATCGACTCACTCTGGTCACTGATAAAGGCTAGGTGAAAAGATGATACTTTCTCTTCAGTTAATTGCATCAGTCGCCTTTTCATCTTCAACTGTACTTTCAAAGTGAGCTTATTGGTGCCCAGCAGCACATACAGTCCTTTGCGGGTGTCCCCAATGCAGCGGTACAGGAAGGCCTGCACTTCTTCCCACATCGTTTCCCTGCCTCCGAGCAGTAGTTGGTGGGCTTGCGGGAGCTGGTAGCCTCCCAGTATGCAAACTGTCGCAAGGCCTGAAAGCGGACACTCACATTGGACGGAAAGAAAGCAGGCGGAGGAGGAAATAGACGGGGGAGCGGTAAATAAAGGACCACAGCGAGTAGACTGAGCGAGGGAGCGGGAAGTGAGGGCTTTAGCGAGAGACTCCAGCCGAGACAGGGGCGAAAAGGGAGTTTCCAGGAAGGAAAAAGCGTCCTGAGAGGGGGATATTTGCGCATAGCGCAGCAGTGCCTCAGCCTCCTGCCCGCGCTCTTCCGCCCCTCTCAGGAACTCCTCCAAAGTCCAGAACTGCCTGCCGTAGAAGAAAGTCATCACATGGTAGGTCTCGTACAGGCGGACCAGTCCAGCCTTGTACTCCTTCTGAATGGTGATCAGGCCGGCTTCGAAGGCGGAGAGTTCTGAGCAGGTCCCAGCTCTGATATAAAAGTGCCGAGACCGGGCTTCGTCAATCGGATATCCGAGCAGAAGTAAAGAGGTGAGGCGGGCCTGGATGAGGCGAATAGAGCGAGAAAGGCCTAGAAAGGCTTGGAGCAGGGTAGAGCCGGAGTGGTGCAGTGTGAGCGTCGCTCTGTCCTCCAACTCCGCCAAGTCCGCAGCTGCTATAGTCTTCGAAGCATGGGCTACGTCTATTATAATCAATGTCCCAATCGCATATTTCAGACAGATTTCATACCTGTCCTCACTCCTGCAGAATTCCACTTCCGAGTCCTGGTATATACACTCAATTTGGCTCATTCGTGCATCGCCCTTGTTTTCGACCTCCCTAAGCAGCCAACTCAAGTCATTAACGTGCTCCTGGCAGCTTCTAACACTCTGGTACAGGGCTTTGAGTTGTACCTCGTCCTGGTTGCAGGCCAGCTGCGCTACACAGCTGAGCAGGGCTTGGTAACTGCCTCTGCTGGCTGTGAGTCCCTCACGCACGCCCCAGGCGACTTCTAAATCGTTGATGATGTCTGCGGTCACAGAGGTGTCGTCGTAGTCGTTGACGCTTTCCTTGAGGTGAGTCAAAATGGTATCTGTGACTGTGTCCAGAAAAGCCAGCAACTCCCTACTTCGATACAGCTCTTCCAGCACCGCCAAGCACGTATGTGCATTTGCATCAATATACAGGCTTTTCCTCGTGTCCCTGCTCACTCTATTGTAGTTCCCAATCTCCATGTCGTGGAAAATGGGTGAAGTGCAGGGCAGGCGATAGTAGTCACTGCTGCTAGTCACAGTTTCGAAGTCTTCTAGGCTTGCTTCCGCACTGCAGGCCTCATTTAGGAGCTGGATATAGCTGCGGCAGGTCTTGCGGACTGCGCTATCGCTGAAAAGGCCGAGTTTGGAGAGACCTTCAAGCAGTTTGCAGTGGGAAAACAGCTGATTTTGGCTGCTAATTAGCATTAGCGCCTCTTTCCAACTCTCATATCCGCCCCAAGGAGCCCCAGTTTCCAATACACCGATTTCCGCTGCAATTTGAGCCTGGTCCAGACCCACAGGCTCGAATAAACTCAGCAAATCGTTCAGTTTCCCCTTCAGTCCCGCCTTTTGCAGGCTTCCTAAGGCTGAAGACAAGCGCTCCGAGGCGGAATTGCACGCCTTTACTGCCACAAAGGCAGGCTCGTCCTCCAAGTGTTCACTGCTTGGGACTACTAGTTGCAGGAAATGCTGATAAAGACGCGAGGCGAAGAAGGGTTTGAGCTGTATAGCGATAGCCTTCAGCCCTGCGATATCAACTGGCAGCGAAAAGGCCTGCACAGTGCTAGAATAGGCTTTCACTTTGAAGGCCTCGACCAGACCTGACAGGCCCGAGGCCCAGGGCAGCGGCAGGAGCAGCTTAACCAGCAGTTCTTCCAGTTGGTCCATTGTGACTTCCAGTTGGTCCAGCACGTCTAAAGAGCTGCTGAGAGCCTCCACTAGGCTGGACTTCACTGCCACTGTCTGCTCCAGGAGCTGCACTAGCTGACGTCTGCCCTGCACGTCTAAGGCCTTCACCAGCATTAGGCGCTCTAATCTGCAGCTTTTCCTCAGAATTTCACTAGCCACAGCTGTGACCCCACTTGTGACTCTACGCACATAGGCAGAGTTCTTTCCGAAGTGGAGGCGGTAGCGGAGCAGCAGGTCCCAGGGGCCTGTCCAGTTGCTTTGGTACAGGGAGAGGCAGACTTCGTCGTCTGTGAGGTCGGGCAGACGCTCAGCTGCCGCTTTGCACAGATCTCCAAAGAAGGGAACGGCATTCGAAGCATGAAATCGCTTAATTGCAAAAGTCAGTGCATACAGCAGAAACTCCGGCTTCGCCTTGGCAAATTCCACCCGCCAGCACATGATATAGCTGCCTTTCAAAGCATTGCACTCCGCTACCAAGTCAGAATGCTGCAGAAAGACGTCTTTATTGGCTGCAATGAAGAATAAATGAGCGATTACCAGGTCAGCCAGCGATTTGGAAATATCCAAGTCGGCAATGTCGCTGAGAGAAGCGTCAGCAGCCTGAATTTGCTTGGAAACAGGACTGGAACCCAGGCTTTGCACCCACATTTTCCACACATTCGCCACTCCTTCAGGACTTTCACTGCTCAGTATGCGCACTCCTGCAGCTATAGGGTAATCGTGTTTCAGCACAAAGAGACGAAATAGATCACATCTGCGGTCCAGTGGGTAGACTTTGGAGCAGTCCAGCACTTGGCTGAAGTCTGCGGCGGTTAGTTGGTCGTAGGGGAAAGACATTAGCTTGGGGATGAGCACTGTTTTCTGCAGTAGGCGGGAATCGGCGGATTTCAGCTCCTTTGATCGGCGCATTAGAAGGCGAAAATCGTCGATTGTTAGAGTATTTCGGCTCAAAATGAAGTTGAGGTTGGTGCAGAAGTCGACTTCCCACGCAGTTCGGTCTCCCAGCAAGTTGGAAAGCTCCAGTAAGGCAGCGAGCAGAGTGGGGAAGTGGTAAGTGAGGCGAACAGCGATCTTCACAGCTGCAATTTGGAGAGATTGAGAAATGTGACTACAACTATCCCATATGAAATAGGCAGCCGAGTCCTGCATTTCCGGCCGTTCAGCAAGGGCTAGTAGCAGGTCTGAAGAGGCGGAATAAGCCGCCAACACGTCTTTCCATTCGTTTCCCTGGTTGAAGCAGTCCAAAGCCATTACCAATGCCAGACCCCTTACTCGTAGGGAGTACAGTCCTTTTTCCCCTATTGACTCTCCAATTGTGTGTCGTTTGGCTGTGGCCAATATGCTGTATGTGTTGTGCAGTTTGTGGCCAGGGAGAGAGATTGGGAATTCCAAAGCGCCAATTAGGCCTAAAACGTCCTTTACAATGCCTTCGGATATACCCATGGATAGGATCGAGTCAATGGCTTGATAGACAGCGTTAGCGTCTCGACATTGCGTGTCAAATAGTGAGTAATGCGCTTGGAATTGTAGGATTAACAGGGGAATGTAGGGTAAACGACTCCGGGTGAGGTAGCTAAAGCCTGCAAGAAGCTCTTCATAGGGCTGTAAGCCGCCTACTCCGAATAGGAACTTCACCTGCTCAGTCCCATCCTCGATACATCCCTTCGCCAGACCCACAAAACCGGAGGCCGCCAGCGTCCTTTCCCTTATGCCCACGACACTATACTGATCCCCAGACCTCCAGTTCCTGTGTGCAGAGCTGACCCACACTCCAGCCCTGCAGTCCCGACTGCTGTGGAGGGTGAAAGGCACAGAGGAGGACTCAGAGTCGGGAGTGAGGAGACTGGGAGTCCAGGGAGAAGTGGGCGGAGTGAAGAGAAGGAAACTGGTTTTCAAGTGAAGGGAGCGGTGGAAACTGCTGTAACTCAGACTTTCCTCGCTGTCCATTTCTATAAACACTGGAGTTGAAAGTCGAAGTTAGTGCGAGCAGTATTGAAGTGGGAAGGCTTGGAATTGACTGGGTATAGCCCATTACAGTGGATGACTAATTGAAGATACTAAGGGGAAAGTTACAAATCGAGTATTGTCGCATGTAAAGAACTGAGCGGGCATAAAGCTGAAAATGCGAATATCCTCACAGAGCGTACTACCCTGCAGAAGATCTATCTAGAACTAGCGCCCACCAGCACTCCCGCTTCTCTGAGTCCTTCCAGACTTTCCTTGCTCCGCAGACTCTCTTCGTCCACCACACACCCTAGTGTCTTCAGGTACTCCACACACTCAGTTTCCGTCACGAAGTCCAGCGCCTTCCGCACATACGCCAGTGGCACGGCGGGCAAGTAGGCTTGACACATTGTAGCCACTGCGGCTTTGCGGAGGCGAGGAGCGAATATGTCGAGGAGGTAAGAGGTCATGAAGGGGCCGCGCTGGCGCAGACGGAAGAGCTGTACGTAGTTACCTGTGACAAGTGCGGATTTCACTTTGAGTGCGTACTGAATCTCGGGGCAGGACTTGTCGGGCAGCGCTTTGAGGCACTTTTCGAGTTGGACACTCAGTCCAATCAGTGCGAAGTACATAATTCTGTACGCCAAAAACTCCTACATAAAACTGCCTACAGTTTTCTTCCCTTCCAGTCCTTCTGCGAAGAGCTCAAACAGAGACCCCATGCAGCTGATGAACTGGTCCAAGTCCCCTGCTTCCAAAGCCAGTCGAGCATGCACCTGGTACACCTCTACCGTTAGATTGTTCTTGATTCTCTGCACCTTCAAGTCTTGGCGGATGGCGCGGAGTTGATCTGAAAGGTGACTGTAGCCGATTTCATCCTTTTTCCACTTCTCTTTGAACACTGAAAGCGCCTTTCTAATCACCGCCTCTGGCCGAACTGTCGCAGGGTCGGGAGCATCTGTAAGTCGCAAGTAGCGCTTTTCCAGGGCAGTACTGGTGCCTACCACTTTCCACGCCTGGGCCAATCTCTCTAAGTCGTCCTCGTCGTCATAGCTGCTGTGCTCCACTGGCCTCACTACTGCTTTGGGCCGAGTGCGTGGCACATCTCTGTGTTCTTTGTGCGGTTCTGGGCCTGGGAGAGAGACAGGGGCCCTCGGCGGCTCAGCTACAGGCTTGACAGGGTCTTTGGGTGGGACTTTGCGAGGAATTTGGTAGGTCTCTGGGACTGGTTTGGGCTGGGCAAGGATTTGGGCTGCTTTTTGACTCGAGTGGGAAGGGTTTGCAAATACGGCTGCTTCCTTTTCTCTCGGAAGCAGAGGCAGCGACTTGGTCTCCCACGCCTCTACCATGAGGTTTCCCGCTGATTTCACCCTCGCTATCACTTCCTTAGTCATTTTCTCCATCAGCAGCCGCTCTTCATCGCTATTACACTTTGAGAAAGACTGTCGGATGTACTCCTTCAAGCCCTCTGGACAGGCCGGCTTCTTCTTATGTTCTGCAGGCTTAGCTGGAGACTTGGCAGGCTTGCTGTGGCTCGTAGGGGCGGCTGGAGGAGGCTGTGGCAGGCTGTAGAAGCCGTAAGGCTGGGATTTTGCTGTCTGCGGGACTGGGACTGGAATTGCAGTTTGCCGCAGCTTCTCCACGTTTACCACTGCGTAACCCCTACAAGTGGCTGGTTTCTTGTAGAAGTCCTGCACAGTCTTGTTCGAGTCAGAGAACCTCGATCTGTGTAGATCTCACCGCTTCTGAGGCGGGTCCATTATAAGCAATGGAGCGCGTTAGCTCTGGAATAGGCGGCCCTCTGGCCATGTCCTCACCGGTTTCCGTCCTTTCCCTTTGTGCTGCCACTCAAATGCCGCTGAAATGCAAAAATGCGTCCCATTATCCCATGTGATCATTCGCAACAACCCTTACTTCGGTGAATATAGAAGGTATAGGCTGCAGGGAGGTCCTATTCTGCGGGACAGAAAGAGGTAGAAACGGTCTGAGTGCTGTTGGTCTACTGAATCACATCGATTTCCTCAGTTCGACTGTAGGAAGGGAGAAAGGACGTGTGGGAATGAAAGCTGCATGGTAGTGGGCTGTAGGGCGCATTGGTGACAGCCAATATGGGCAAATGTGTATGTTTGAAGGCGGAAAAGCCGTGCTTAAGCCAAAAACCCATCGAAAAGGTCAGATTTCGAAGCTAGCTTTTCATCTCCCTAATAGCCTATAACCCAAAACAGTGCATTTCTATGCAAATCCCATCAACTCCCCTCACCTAGTGGCGAAAAGCAAGCCAAAAGTCCTCCCTCCCAGTCCACTTCAGCCTGCTAGGCCTACCACTTGTAATAAATATGAGCCGCTCAATGACGATTCTAAGCACTGGGTTATGACCTGTGATTATCCCTTTCTAACTGAGAGCTCCTCCCTGCACTGCCTTCTTCTGCATATCTCTAGTTCATTGGCTTGCCGGACTTGGGTATGGGACTTGAACTTGGTGGCAGGCTGGGAAGCTGCGAAGTTCAGACTGTGGGGAGCACTAGACGCAGTTGTGAGCATTTCTGCTGGACTAATCGCATTCCTAAGGGCCACTTCGCAGGGCCGAAGACTGAAAAGGGCAGTTTTGAGGCCAAAGAAAGAGTACTTCTGCCGGGTAGGTGTATTGAGAGGTGTAGTTTGCATACTGTTTCCTCTGTCACTGAGAGAAGATAGCGTCTTTCCCAGGTGAAAGGGCACTTATCCAGCCATACTAAAGGCTGCCAGTGTCTAAGACGCTCCAGACCTCCTAAGGTTGCAAATCCGCTCAAATGCTGAGTTCCTGCCGAGCTGCTGATGGGAAGTCGAAGCCAATGCAGCTCCAATCCGCCCAAAAGCTGTTTCTGTGCTAATTACCCTGGAATATAGTGCAATTTCACCCTCTTCACATGCCTTTTTCGAATCCGGCCTTTCCCACTGTCTCTGCACTCTGCAAAGCGCCGATTCCAGCAGTATCCGAAGCCCAAAGGAGAGAAACTCCTATTACACCTAGCCTGTAATATGCAGTTTCTAAGCCTTTTCCCCTCCAATCCACACTCCCAGCACTTCCTCCCTGTCTATTCCAGCCTTTCCCTGCCTCTCTAGTAGTAATATTGGACATGCATAGTAGGTGCTAGGCAGAGTACCGACTGATTTCCAAGAAAGGTGAAGGCACTTTCAGCGAAGTGCTCAAGGCGCAGAGCATCAAAACTGGCAAAGTCGTTGCTATCAAATGCATGAAAAACCACTTTTCCTCGCTTGAACAGGTCAATAACTTGAGGGAAGTTCAAGCTTTGAGGCGACTTTCTCCGCACCCGCACATCGTGAAGATGCTTGAAATCCTCTAGTAGCCTCCACACAGCGACGAGCCCACCGGCCGTCTCGCCCTAGTTTTCGAACTAATGGACATGAACCTATACGAGTGGATGAAAGGCCGCAAGCACCACTTCCCCGAGGCCAAAGTCAAGAATTACGTGTACCAGCTGATGAAGGCACTCGACCACATGCACAAAAACGGCATCTTTCATAGAGATATCAAGCCTGAAAACGTGCTGTTGGCGGAAGATATGCTGAAGTTGGCGGATTTCGGGTCGTGCAGAGGGATTTACAGCAAACAGCCATTTACGGAGTATATATCTACTCGCTGGTACAGGGCTCCGGAGTGCTTGTTGACAGATGGCTACTATAACTACAAAATGGACATATGGGGTGTGGGCTGTCTTTTCTTCGAAGCTCTGACCTTCGTGCCTCTGTTCCCCGGGCAAAACGAACTGGATCAAATAAACAAAGTGCACAACATCCTAGGCACACCCCCTGCAGACCTGCTGGCCAAGTTCCAAGCCCAGGCCTCACACATGACGTTCAACTTCCCGCACACAGAGGGCTCGGGCTTCGAACGAATGCTCACTCATGTCAGTGTGGAGGCTAGACTGCTGATTAAGAAGATGCTGGCGTATAACCCGGATGACCGGATCACTGCTCGGCAGGTGCTAAAAGACGCGTATTTCGCTGATTTGAGAGATATGGACCAGCCGAAAATCGCACCTTCTCCAGCCTTAACAGGGAAACTGTACTCCGGGGACGGGGACAACCCTAGCAGCAATGAAGACTCTATGCGCACTTCTGAGGCCGGCAGGGAGGAAATCCCCTCGCTACCGCCTATCAAAGGCAAGCCTGTGGTGAGTCGCAAGCTCCTGCCCCCTGCAATCGCCCACAACTCCTCCAACAAGTCCATCACTATGGAGCTCAAGGCCGGACAGAGACGAGGGAAGAACTATGTGTCGCCGTATGGGAGGAAGTTCTATAGGAATGGCTAGAGGGATAAGGACTGAGACCAGAGTTCTTCGGTGTAGTGGTCTCGGCAGAGGGAGGAAGTAGGGGAAAGGCCTTGCTGTCTGGGGAGTACGTGAATAGCTGCAAATGAGGACTTTAGGTGGGTGTAGGTAGTTAGGGAGGGAAAGGAACGTGTAAGGCCACAGTGGGAAATCGAGTTAATAGGTAGAAGGAAACAGCGGTCATTGGCTATAAACACCTCTTTGATATCCTCTACCTCCATCAGTCGAGACAGCGCTATATCAGCTTCTCTCACTGCAGGAACGAGCTTCTACGCTGTAAACTACCAGCAAAGAGTCGCGCATGATGTTCGGACGGACTCCGGTCCACTGTCCAGACTCTGTACTCAGTCTTGGAGTGGTGATATTTCCCTTGGAATCCACTGCAAATATCGGTCCAATGCGAGAATCGAGGACTATTTGCTGCGGGGACAAGACTAGTCCAGAACCCGTTTTTAGGTCAATTGAAGGGCTGATGGAGGGGGGAGAAGCCGGGTAAATGTATATACGAGTGTAGTCGGACTGGGTAGGAAGTACGAAGGACAGACAATTGAGGCTTAGGGACCCTGGGCGAAGGCTGCAGTGGGCAGAAAGGCTCTTGAGAAGAGTCCACATATCCAGTAGATCGAAGGGCTGTGTGGAGCGGACCTTGAGTCTGGCGGCCTCTAGCTGCAGGAGCAGTTTCTCGAGATAGGCGAAGGGACGGAAAGCCCTGATTTCGCCCTTAGCGCCCACAGCCAGCGGTATATCCACAGCCAAGTGTCTGGTTACAGCAGGCTCCACCCACGCTAGATCTCTGAGGAGAGGACAGCTCCAGGGTACTTCCGTAGTGCCAGTGTACTCCAGTGTGAGCACCTGTGCTCCGGCTTTGACTTGCGCTAGTGAGTTTGCGAGAGGACGGGGTGGAATGGTGAGAGCGGGCATGAGTTTCCCCAGTCTGGAGTGAGCAAAGGCCAAAGCCGCAGCCCCCAGCACTACCTCCGAACCCACCATGTTCCCTATTAGCCCCTGCAAATCATAGACTTTCGATTACCTGGCTCTGTATGTGTGCATAACATCTGCCAGCAGTACTTACATCCCTCCACACTGACCAAATAGAAACAGAATCCTCTGCCTCTAGAGCCAATTACACTGGTCTAAAAGATCTGTTGCCTGGGCAGTCCTTGGCCATTTCCTAATACTCCGGATGCAGAACGACGAGGTCATTTGGGGCGTAATCGGCGGCACGAACCAATGCTCCTTCAAGGTGAAGACAGAAAGCCTGGACTTCTGCCGCAACCAGTACAACGTGACCGGACTCTGCAACCGGAGGTCCTGTCCCCTGGCCAACAGCCAATATGCGACGATCGTGGAGAAGGAAGGAGGCTGCTACCTCTATGTCAAGGTCCCAGAGAGGGCGCACAGTCCTGCCAAGCTGTGGCAAAGGGTGAAGTTGCTCAGGAACTACCAACAGGCGTTGAAGCAGATTGAGACGCAACTAGAGTTCTGGCCCGAGTTCCTGATCCACAAGAACAAGCAGCGCTTCACCAAAATCGTCCAATACCTAATCCGCCAGCGCAAGCTGCAAACCAGCACTGAGTAGCCTTTACCTAGTCCCAAGCTCGAAACAGTCAAGAAGAAGACGGAACGTCGAGAACGCATACGAGAAGGCAAGGCTGAAAAAGCCGCTAACATCGAACTCGCTATCGAGAAGGAACTCCTGCAACGACTGGAACAAGGCACGTATGGAGAAATATACAACTACCCTCCTCAGATGTACGACTCGTACCTGAATGAGAAGGAAGTGGCGGTGGAAGAGGAGGACGAAGTGGAGTATGTGGAGGAAGACTTGGAGGAAAGTGATGTGGACATAGAGGACTTGGCAGAGCAAATGCCTAACAAACGCAGGAAAGTCCTAGAAGTCGAGTATGAGAAGGAAGTGGAGGAGCTGGGGAGACTTAGCAGATAGACAGTTAGTTCGCTAGGCAGACTGGGTTAGCTAGCTGAAGGTGTACTTCTGCTGAAGTTGCTCAGGCTTGCACACGCAGCAGGTGCGGGGCCCCTTATGCACCTTTTCAATGATAGCCTGAATGTGCTTATCGTCCGCACTTTGGAAGAAGTTGCTTTTCGAGAGAATGCTATAGTAAACTTTGAACTCTTTCACATAGGAGCGCAGGAGACCGACTTTGTCGTCCTTATGCGCCTGGAAATTGAACCCGAAGTAAGTCCCATACCTCATCTGCAGCAAATAGTCATCCAGACTTTTCTTCGAAATCCCCACAATGTCCGCGCCATCCTCCAAACTCAGCTTTTTGTCCTGATAAAGCTGTCTCCACGCCTTCACTTTCCCTATGATAAACCCGATTTTCCGCTCCTTCGTCCTCTTGGACGACTTCATTTCTGGCATATCGTCCTGCACCACTTCCTCATGCTTCCTCCCAGAAGCCAACAGCAGGGAAGTCCCATGCTTCATCTTCGCCACTTCCTTGCAGACCAGCACCAGCTGCGTGTGTCTTACCGGTCCTCGGTTCAAGGTCTCTGCAGGGATGGAGAAGTTGGGGAAGAGTGGGTCGTAGCCGCATTCCACGTCCAAGCCGGTGCTTTCTGAGCGGTAGAAAATATGTGCGAAGTGGATGGGGAAGCCTTTGTGCTTGAGCTGGTCCAGTAGGAACTGGAGAAGAATGCGGCCGGAGGGGTCGTCTTTCATGCTGATGTCGCGCACCATCTCGATTTCCCAGTCGTTATCATCCCCGAATATCAGCACTACGTCAGTGCGCTTGATATCCAAAGGTGCAGCAGTCACCCGCACAGCCACTTTCTTGCTCTTAACCATTATAAGCTGTGCCGGCGACTAAGTACATAGACACTACACAGCTTACGCTTTACTCTGAGCGGCAGTGAGCGGGTGCACTTGCGACAGGACAGTTCCGGCATTTCCCGTTCTCTGTGCTCTGCGGAACTCTATGACCATGCGCACTGCCATGATGGAAAGGCGAATCACTGAGACGAGGATGCTAATCACCAGACTGCCCATTAGCGCCACCACTCCAATCCACTCTGCAGTCGTGGCGAATTGACTACTGAGGTCGAAGGCGAAAAGAGAGCAAGATAGGAAGACAAGGGAACTGGCGAGCTCCACTAGTGAGTTGCTGAAACGGTCCAGAGCGTCTTCGAAGGGTTGAGTGCGGAGCAGATGCGCAAGGACCTGAGTAGCAGGTACTGTGAGTTGGGAAATGCATACAAAGCTGCCCTGTAGCCTAGGGAAGTCCTGGAGAAAGAGGATGCAGAGCGAGAACAGCAGTCTGTGAGCGAGGAAAAGCAGGGGAAAGCAGGCATTGGCGAAGCTAGGACTGGTCTTCAGGTTCAGAAACAGGGCTCCCCAGAGAGAATTGAAGCCGGGGTCACTGTGCAGTGTGAACTTCTCCTTATTCTGGATCGCAAACACCAGTAACAGCGCAGGACCCAGCACAAATAGCGGGAGGATAAGGACTGCGACAGCAATGCTCGCCAAGTACGCAGGGTAACTGAAGCAAAAAGACATCGTAGTGACTTGCAACAGCGCAAAAAGACCCATATCCATGTAAGATTGCACCCAATAGCGAATAAAAACGCCCCATTTGAAGGACGGCAGTTTCCTTTGGCAGTAGTTGCTGACCCATTTCAGCCTCAATTTACTCAGAATGTATATGGGAATGAAGGCAGTCGCACATCCGAAAGCCGCTCCGAACATTGCCCCTGCATTAGCGAAGAAAACAGGGGAGTCCAGACCGTACCGTGAAGCGAAATCAGGCAAATCTGTACATCCTGTGCTATTGTTCGGCTGTGACAGGGAGTTTAAAGGGTTGGGGAAATTAACGTTCACATTGATTGCTGCAAGCATATTCGCTAAATTCACAGGCAAATCAATTGCCAACATGGGGATATACGTCAGCATTTGCAGCTGATTCACCAAAGACCACAACCCACCAAAGTTACCAGTGAGGAAGGAGGAAGCCACGCTGCTGGCCACCGCTGCGTGAGAAGTGTAATGGCTAATTTGCGCATAGGAAGAGTCACTATTGAGGTGGAAAGGAAGAGTTGAGAGGTCGAATAGGTCGAGGAGTTGGGCTTCTAAGGGCACTATGCGGATTGGCATGCCTGCCATGCTGATGATGGAGTCAGGTTTGGGGAAGTATACATAGACCTTGGCTGTGTTCCCGGGGAGCAGACGACCGATTTCCAGGTCGAGTTGGAAGCTGAGGACTGGAACCAGCACTGATACGGACCAAAGGGCATGCACTAGGTCTTCCGCTGTGCTGAGGACCTCCACCCTGATATCATGCGTAGTCAAATCGCGCCTCAAAGGACTATCAAAGCTGAGTTGCAAGGAGTGGTTGTCCAGTACTGAAAGCGACGGAGTTGGAATGATAGTCACACACACCGCTTGTAGACCAATGCAAGGACTGCAGACTGAGGGGCAAGGCTGGCAACTCCCAGCGTGAGGGTTACCGTAGAAGCTGGAACCGCACACACATCTGCTGTTCCTTAGTCCTGCGTGCAGCTTGCAGCTCGTGCACTGAAAGTCCTCGGGTCCGGAACAAGTCAAACAAGTCACACTGCATACTCGGCAGGAAGAAGCGTCGGGACTGGGGTAAAACCCAGTCGAGCACTGGCAGGGACCCACTAGGCCTGTAGCGATTTCTGCGTGGGACTGACAAGAACTGCAAGACTGGCTGGTTTCGTCGAGACACATCAGACAGGTCTTATGACAGTTGAGACATTTGGAACTGTCCAGCTTCTTTTCATAGGGGGGGAAGCAAATGCAGCTGCTAGGGGCGAGAGACTTCAACCCCGCACCAGCAAAGCAGCTGAAGCAGCTGTTCGCTGCCACTCCCACACAGGTCGCACAAGTTCGGTCACACGCCTTACACACTAATCCCACAGTAGTGTCCAAATACATCCCATCGGAACACACACAGGCCGCTGGACTGATGCCTACTAGTTGGAAGGACGGTAGGCAGGAGAGGCATTGAGTAGTGCCTGGAGAGAGACAGGAAGCACACTTGGTGTCGCAAGGGGTGCAGTTCGTGGGGTCGATGGAATAGCCGAGAGGACAGACACAGGTATTGGAGGAGGTCAGGACTGCACTTGTCTTACAAGAAGTGCACTGGTCAGCAGTCGAAATACACGTCAGACAGGCAGGTGCACAGGGCTCACAGTACCGAGCATTCGACCCAAAATAGCCTGGGTTGCATACACAACTTGAACTTGTGGCTAAGAAATGGGCATTTGGGTAGCAGGGGGCTGTGCAAGCATTGAATGAGGAGCAGGTCTTGCAGGAGGAGTGGCAGGTAGGGACTATACAAAAACTTGCATTTCCACTGCATTTTTCACATCCCGCAGCACACGAACAGCTACACCCGGGCGCTCCAGGCGCCCACGGACACGAAGTTCCACACAAACTACAAACCAGTCCATCCGCATAGTAGTTGGAGTCGCATTGACAGCACTGGGAACTGACACTCAAACAGTTCGGTCGATTACAAGACCCTGGACCGGTGCACAGGGCTGCACAGTCCACAGTACAGTCGCAAAGTGTGCCAGTCCACACACAGGTCCTGGAGAAACAAAAGGGAAATAGCAGTAGCAGCGCTACCCAGCAGTCCTGCGTCATCTTTACAGGCACTTGGCTGATGAGGAGCAAAAGGACTGAGTTTTTCTATGGGAAAAGGGAGGGGAGAGAGAGGGAAATAAGTGGGAATTAGTCGAGAAGTTGGACCCGGGGTCGAGCCTTCGCCTTTTCCGTGTTCTGAAAGGTCGCTTTCACTCGTAATCTGTTCGTTTTGCTCTGATACAGCCTGAACAGCTCAGCCACTGTGAGGATAGTCCGCACTAGTGACAGCCCCGCACTCGCAACAATGGCTCCCAGTACTGTTATTACCGCCATTGCCTCAATATCTGCTGACAGTGTCGCTCCCAGGTCGAAAGCGTACAAACCTGCTGCCAGGAAAATCACCGAATTCCCAATTTCCGTCACAACAGCTGTGCACTGGTCCAGACGCTCTCGAAACGGCCTGGCCAACACCACGTATCCGAAGATCTGCTTATACCTTACGAAAACTTGCAGAAACACCATAATAAAGGCTTGAGCACCTGTATAATCGGAAAGGAAAATGAGAGTTACAGCCAAAATGAGTCTCCTGAAGAAGAAAATAGCGTAGTAAAGCAAGGCTGAGGGACTATAGGCGGAATTGAGGTCCAGAAATAGCACTCCCCAGGCTAAATTGAAGTCGAAATCACTTCTATCTTGGCACTTCTGGCTGTTTCTGTGGGAAAACAGGACCAATAGGAAGGGAGTCAGCAGGCAAGCAGCAGTGCAAGTGCAGGCCAAGGCGAAATTCACTAGGAAGCCAGTGTGAAGCAGGCAGTTCAGCCCTTTCAGCGAGCTGATTTGCAATAAGGAGTAGAGTGCGACGTCCAAATAGACTTGCAGCCAGTAGCGCAGGAAAATCCCCCATCGAAACGAGCCTAAAAGGCGAGCAAAATAGGTTTGAAGCCAGTCTAATCCGCATTTAGACAGCAAATACACCTGCAAATAGCTAATAAGGCAGGAAACCGCGGCAGTGAGCATGATCCCCGCGTTGAGAAGCAAGAGCGAAGTGTCCACTCCGTAGTTCTCTGCAAAGTCTGGCACTTGGGTGCAGTTGTCAGCGTGGAAGACGTAGGAAAAGGGGTTGGTTAGGAAGGAGTTGACGTTGAGAGCTGCGAGAGTGGAGGCGAAGCGGGCTGGCAAGGGCAGTGTGCTAAGGGGGATGTAGGTGATCAGTTGGAGTTGGTTCAGAAGGGACCAGAAGCTGCTGGGACTGCCGCTAAAGACAGAAGACAGAGTGGTAGTAGCGAGTGCTGTTTTGGAGGCGGCAGCTGCTGTAGTGGCTGCTGAAGAGTTCAGTGATATACCAACAGTCTGAGTGGGTATGGGATGCAGGAGCCCAGTAAGCATAGAAACGTCCAACTGTCCTCCCAGTGTGCTTTGAATGTCACTAGGTGTGGGAAATCCTAGAATGACTTGGGAGCCATTCCCAGGCAAAGCTTCTGGAAAGGAGAGGTTAAAGCCGTAGGAAAGGGCACTAATGAGAGGGCTGAAATTCCACTGGACTGCCAGGTTTCCCTCAGATGAGTCTGAGACTTGAATAGTCAGTTCCGAGGTGTGGAGTTCCGATTTGAGGGTGGAGTTGAAGACCAGCACTAGGGAGTTGTTGGAAAGGACTTGAAGGACGGCTGTTAGAGGGGGGATTGGGGGCTGGTCCTCGGGTGGCGCTGGGGGAATAAAGACGCAATTCGAAGCGTCTGGATAGGGCTGGTAGTTGCCAGTGCATATACACTGCGAGCCTTGGAGAACAGCGTTAGGCTTACATGAAGTGCAGTGGTCTTCGCCTGGACCGACGCAACTGAGACACACGGAATTGCACGATTGACAATTGGCGACATTAGTGTTTGGGAAAAAGCCGGAAATACACTCACAAGAACCAGGAGGATATTTGACTAGGGCATGATTATAGCAAGTAACACAGCCAGTATCAGAGTCATTTGCGCAGGAAAGGCACGTAGATGCGCAAGTGCTGCATTGGTCTGGGGAGGAACTCGCAGTTGCTGGGAGTAAGCAAGTACACGAATTGGGGGGTAGTCCAGCCAATAGCGCTCCGTAATTGCAGCTGAGACAGAGACTGGCAGTGGGTCCACTGCAGGTGAGGCAGTAGGAGTGGCAGGGGAGACAAGAGGGCACTGCGGAAAGGTAAGTTCCAAAGGGACAGAGGCATTTAGAGGGCGGGTCGTCTGCTAGTGAGAAGGTAGGCACGCAGGAAAGACATTGGTTCACTCCACTTGCTGCACAAGTAGCACAACTCGAGTCACACAACTCACAATTCATAGGATTCGTATTGTACCCTGTAGGACAGGTACATATCCCTGCACTCAATAAAGCCAGCCCATAGCACTCTGTACAGTTATTTGCTGTAGTGCTGCATTTCTTGCAAGACGAATTGCAGGTCTGGCACAAAGGAGCAGTGCCGAAGTAGCCCGAGTCACAGACGCACACTACACCATCGACAGAGGAATGGGAATGACAAGTGTGGCAGTCAGTCGAAGGATCGATGCAAGTCTTGCAGGTGGCACCACAGACTGCTCCTACACAGGTGGAAGCGTTGCCCTGGCACTTGTTGCAGCCACTACAGGTACATTCGCAGTCGTATCTCACCAACCAAGGACAGCGATTCGGACAAGAAAGGCAAGACAACCCACTGGGATAGAAGTTGTTGTTGCATTGACAACAATTCGGTACCCCTGTATTGTGACAATTAGGCCGGTCACAGTGATTAGGATCAGTGCAGAGAGTTGCACAATTTACTGTACAGTCGCATATCGATCCATCCCACCAGCAAATTCCAGATACGACATAATACAACGCAGTCAGCAGCGCAGCTCTCATATTTCCTTCAATTTATCTCATTTTGGCCAAGAGCGGACTGTTGGTCTAATCGTATGAGAGGATGGTTTATTGTATTGGAGTGCTATTTGCTCATGGGGAGTTATTAAAGTCTCAAATTCGGAAATCAACTGTGTAGTTTGGCGTAGATTATTGAGCCTTTCTTGCAGCCAGTCCCGCCTGCTGTAATGGCGGCAGGCGAGGCTAAAGATGCTTACCTGGTCTTTTGCTCAGACACCCGCGTGCAGGAGCTAGTAACTACGCCCTGGCTCAAGGAACTGGAGACAGAGTGCCATGTGCGGATCCAGCCCGTTCCCGGCGGGTTCCTGATTCATAGACAGGGCGCTAGTGTGCAGGTCCAGCAGCAATGCAAGCACCTACTCATCAACCTAGTCAAGTCCGGCGCTGTGAACAAAGCGGCACAGTGGTTTTGGTTCAACGGGCATCAGTTTGCGCCCTACGACACTGAAAACAGCGCTGCAATTGAAGGCAGTTTTCAGCAAGGGAACATGTATTTGATAATCGAGGTGAGAGGGAAGCCCTACCAAATTGACCTGGCGAAGTGGCGACAGACGGATATGACTACGAGACTATGGAGACAGATCCTGCGCAACCCTATGCCGGATGCACCTCAGCAGCAGGCTAGTCCGCAAGGCTGGTGCATACTCGACCGTAACGTCTGGCGGCGTGTCCCTGACGAACTAGCGGAAGCACTGACTACCGCCACTCGCGCAGACCAGACAGACCTCCAACTCACTGTGCAGGGCCGCACCTACCAAATCAACTTCAGACGGCACGAACTAAGGGACGGACCGCGCAGTTACAAGTTGGAGTGCTTTCGCCAGGCTTAGGATAGGTCGCTTTCTTAGGTAGAAGGGAGGAAACACGGCTGAAAGTGAAGATCTGACTGGGATTTGGTATATGAGGTGGTCGCTTGGGCATAGAAAGCACTGCAGATTTGGTATTAGAGGGGACTGGAAGGGCAATCAAGACGGCTAATTTAAGCTGCAAATGAGAGATGAAGGGTCCTGTAAGGCTGCCAGAGGCGGTATTCTGCAGGTTCCTCAGCTTGGGACGGCCGTCCGAAATCGCAAACAGAGGTTTGGATAGACACCCTGACTCTGGCTGGACAGGCATAGTCGTAAGATCGAGGGAAGACTGCAGGAGCGCAGGACTCAAACGAGGGAAAACACGGTAGCGTCTGACAGCTTCTGAGGTCTCACAGTCCCTGCAAGCCAAACAGTCCAAGCACACCTCACCCTGTCCACCCATCCCTCCCTCTCCTTAGTCTAGTCTAATCTCTCACAGCTGCGTCTGTTCCTGCTGCCTCGGACGGAACTGCACGCTTCCAGTCCAAGAGAACCAAGCAGCCACATCTATCCCCTAGCCAGCTCTATAAACAATTTGATCGTGGATGCTAAAATGGACAGCCATGTCGTCCTACACACGAATCCCCAGCTTCTGGGTACTCCCCAGCCTGCAGGGACGTCTCCCACTCTAATTTGCCTTCGTAGCCATGCCTTCGCTACTGACTTTTGCGACATTTCCGCCGAGCATAACAACTCCTGGTTCAGGGCCAAAGACTGCTCTTTCGACCAAGCCAAGGAAGAACCCATCTCCCCCATACTCCAAGACTCAGACTCTGAAGAGACAATATCAAGCAGTGAGTCGCAGCGACAGAGCTCACATGCAAACAGCTTCAGATCCATCGCCAGAGACGCGAGTTTCCTGGAGCTGTACACAGAGGTGATGGACGCCCTGAGTGCGCCCAAGGTCTGCGAGACTGTCTGCGAGGTGCGGAGAGTGGACCGGTGTATGGGTTTGGTGCGGAGTTATGTCTGTGAGGTTGGTAGCGGGACTGAGACAATCCAGCTCAAGGCTCAGAAACAGCTGAGTCTGGGCTCTGTATACAAAATAACTACGAGCACAGGACAGGTCGCCACGCTCAAGCAAGTCTCCTCAGGAGTCTTCGCAATTCGCACAGGAGAACTGCAGGTGGGAATCAGCTTCTCAGGCAAGGAAGTCAATGGACGCATTTACCGTCTCGCAGAGGTGCAAACGCCAGTGCACCGGCTGACTCCTTGTCGTCCTCACTGGGATGCAGACCTGTGCACCTACACAATGGACTACACTTCCCAGGAAGTCAAGTCCAGCTCTCGTAACTTCCAACTCACCTTCGACTCCAGAGTGGTGTTTCAACTCGGCAAAGTGGCGACAGGACGCTTCGACCTACGCTTCCAACGGCCACTCGAGCCTGTGCTGGGCTTCGCACTCGCAGTATGCAGCTTAGTGCAATCTAACCATTAGCGGCCAATTGATTAGGGTAGCACTACTTCTTGCGGGAGATGCCTTTGCTCCTGCCACTCACGCCTTTCTTCGCGAGGGCCTTTGCAGGCTTCTTAGCAGCCTTCTTAGCAGGCTTCTTGGCGGCTTTCTTAGGCTTGGCCACTTTCTTGGGAGTCTTTACCTTCTTGGCAGCAGGGAAGCTGTCGAGTTCTGCTTGCTTGGGAGAGGCGGATTTGGGCGAGACTGCCTTGGGAGAAGCAGCCTTGGGGGAAGCGGGCTTGGCTTTGGGCGACTTCGGAGCCTTGGGGGAGGCAGGCGCAGGCTTGGGGGAGGCGGGAGTCTTTTTGGGAGAGGCAGGGGCTTTCTTTGCTGCCTTTTTCCCTGCCTTCTTCGCAGCTTGCTTGCCCTTGCGAGCAACGGCGGCTGTCTTCTTCACCTTCACAGCGACTTGCGTCGCAGCAACCAGCGTAGTCTCGCCCTTGGCCTTGATATTGTCCAAGTCCTTCTTAATAGGTGCAGCGAGCTGGAAGGTGTTCTTCGTCTTGACCAACTGTCCCTTGCCAGTCATCCGCTTCAACTCCGCCCCCAAAGTCTTGGCATTGGCCTTGCTGTTGTCCTTGAGGTACTTGAGGATGCAGGGCTGAGTGGACCCTGCAGGCTCATTGAGCGCTACTACGGCCTGGATTATGTCCTCTGCGAGGGTCGGTTGCTTCTGTTTCCCTACCATTGACTCATTATCCACACGCCGCTTAAAAAGGCTCAAAGGGGAAAATCTGCTGTATGATTGGGTCTAATGCCTGTAATACGGATACAAAATGGTATAGCCAGGCGCAGTCTGGCTGCCTTGGCGAGCTTGCGGCACTAGTGAATGTGCACGTGGGATGGTAGCGAGGATACAGGCGGACATATTGCTGCTCTATTTACGCTTTTGGCTGCCATCTTGGATCGGAATATGGAGCTGCCTTGTATACATCCGTCCCCCACCCTCCTCCTTGCTTCCCCCAGCCTTCTCCCTGTCTGTCCTGCTTCCCACCCACAAGGACTTGGACGCTGGCACAATTCCGCGACAAGTCCCAGAAGGAATGGACTGAGGCGTGCTGAGAATGCCAATTCCTGCCAGTCAGAGATTATCAAGAGCCAGGCAAGGCTCTACTTGCCTTTCCTGGGCAACTGCCCTATTTCTATCAACTGTGTGCATAGTTGCAAAGGTAATTCCGCTGAGTTCCTGCTTTGAGGTCATCTCCGCCCGGAGAGAAAAGAAAATAGTTCCCAGTTGCAGTTCTTCAAAGCGCTTTGAGAGAGATTTCCCTATTTCTGTGTCCTTTTAGAGGCGCTCAGTCTCAGAAAACTTGGAAATTGCCCTTGGATGTGCGCTAGAAAGCTCTCAGAACATCTTTGCAAAGCAGAGATTTTGTTAATAATGGTGTTTTAATGGGATATTGCGATGGAAAAGTAGTTTAAAGTACTGCCAAGCCCGAATTAAGCGATGTTTAGTGAGAAACAAGTGAATTGTATCAGATTTGTGCGTATTTTGCAATGTGTATATGAGCACAAGTGGTCCTAGTCTGAGATCCTCCCCTTACATTACCCTACAGCAGTGCTTGTTTGAGTCTGGCCTCCAGTACTCGCCAGTCCTGCTCCCCCTGAGTGCGTTCCTCCGCCCAGGTCTGCACACAGGCCAGAAAGCACTCATTAAAGCCCTTCCACACGTCCTTCTCTACCCTCCCTGTCAACTTCCCCGTCCCAACAGCCCTCACCACTATCTTCGTCACTTGTGTGATTTCCCCTGCGAAGTTGAAAGTGCGGCCTCGAGTCCTGGAGAGTCTCCATAGGTCTGTAGTGAGCTTCGCTTGTTCGGAAAAGAGGTAGAGGAGTTGGAGTAGGTCGAGAGTGTTGGCTTCGGTCCTTGGGTCGAGACTGGTGAAGCCGAGGTCTTTCCAGGTGGCGTTGTCTTGGGAAAAGCTGTCGCCGGGGAAGGCGTAGGTCCAGACGCTGTGGAGCAGACTGGAGTCGATGTCTTGGGACTCCACAGGCCGGGTGGAGAGGAAGAGCAGGAGGCTGATTTCCCGCTGGATATGGGGAGATAAGGGAGGTGGGGAGCAGCAGCGCAGCAACGCCTGCAAACAGCCCTTGGGCTGCACAGCTACCCTTTGTTCAGGGAGGAAGAGTCGCTTCAGTGAGTCTAGACAGTCTGCGTAGGTCATTTTGGTGACACTGGGGTCGTGCACCGGCGTAGGTCTTCTGGAAGGTTCCTCAGTTACCGACTTTAGCGGCAATTCATCAATAGATGCCTGTCGTTTATACGGCTGCTGGGGAAAGCTCCCAATCGAGTCACCCTGTATGGGCAATTCCACGACAGAAGGACTCGCTAGAGCGAGGTTCAAAGGCTGTTGGAAGCTGAAATCACTGGGAGCAGGGTGACTTTCCCCTTCACTAAAGTCACTGTGACTGGACGAAGAGTGGTCGGAGGCAGGAGGAAGCGCAGGGAACTGGGCACTTGCGTTGGAGAGGTTTACTTTCTCTTCTTCTGGGATCAGAGGGAGAAGGTGGACAGGTGGCTTGGGAGAGCTGGGAGTACCGATGCGACTTTCGAGTAAAGGCTGAATTGAGTCGATGTCTTCAGGAAACCGCTCCGAAGCCTCAGGCGAGGGTCTGATAGAGTCCTCTCCCGGAGTTTCCATCTCCGCAATTTGATTCGCTTCCGACAATCTCAGCTTCGGTGTGCCCGGGGGCGTGACCACGTGGTACTCCACATCATCAGTATTCCCCCTGTGTAGTTCCTCCCCCGCCGTCGACTCATGTCTCCTGGGCACATACGCAGTCTTAGGCCTCTGCGTGAGCTGGGACTTGTCGATGACTGGAGGGTCGAGGGACTTCCCTGGAAAGCAGTCCTTTTCTTCACTCTGGGCTTCGGAGTCGTCCAGGACTCGCTCGAGTGCGAGAGGAGTCAGGGAGGCCAGAGTTCGAAGGACTGTTGTTGTTTCGTCTCTTGAAACTACTGAGTCTCGCAGATCATCTTGAAGCCCGGATCGAAAGCGAACCTCCAACCCTTCAGAGTCGCATATCGAAGACCTGGCTGTGAGGCTGGTAGACGAACAGACAGGCGCTGCCTTGTGGTCATCCATTATAGACACATCCTGGGAACTCAACAGTGCTGGGACTAAGCTAAGATCTTCCTCATGCGGCTAAAGACTATAGACAGCGGGACTGATGCAGGGGTGGGAAAGCAAAGAACAGCTGTTGTAATAGAGGCGCGAAGTCGGGTGAAACAGGAGGAAAGTGAAGGATATACTGATAGACTGAGGCTGGATGTCTTCAGTATGTTGAGTCATTTGAAAAGGGAAAGAAGTAGTAGACTCGGCTTTTTTAATACATATAGCCAACGCTGAGATGGAAAAATTGACCGAATATGGTCCAAAGCAGCGATAATACGCTTAAAATTGTGAAGATATGAGGCAGTTTTAGGGCAAATGCAGCCTGCTAAGTCTGCTTCCTATGGCCAGATATGGTCACCTCCTATATGAACAGCCTATATAATGGCTTTGCATGTGTTGGTGGCCATAGCCACAGGATCCGAAGAAATCGAAACGCTGACTCCAGTGGACATCCTGCGCAGAGCAGGCGCCACAGTGACCCTGGCAGCCATCGGCTCCTCCCTAGAAGTCTCCATGTCTCGAGGAGTGAAAGTGAGGGCAGACGACCTGCTCACCAACCTAGCCTCCAGCGTCTTCGACCTAATAGTGGTCCCAGGAGGCCAGCCCGGAGCCAATAACATGAGAGACGATGCGACGCTCGTGGCTATGCTGCGCAGGCAAAAGACAGAAGGCCGGTGGATTTCTGCAATTTGCGCATCTCCGGCTGTGGTGCTAAAGACTCACGGCCTGATTGAGCAAGAGCCTGCGACCTGCTACCCAGGCATGGAGTCAGCCTTGGATAACAAGTCGGAAGTGAACAGCAGAGTGGTGGTTGCTGGACGGATCATCACTAGCAGAGGACCGGGCACTGCTATGGAGTTCTCGCTGGCGCTGGTGAGGGCGCTGTATGGTGCGGACAAGGAACAGCAAGTAGGACATCAGCTTGTAGCCCAGGGCTACTAACCCTCGCCATAGAAATATGAGTCAGTGCCTAGGCTGGACACTCATAGTGGGCGGAGGCCTGTTCTTCACAGCCGTGGTGTTTCTGACCGTCGCCAGCAAGGCAGTCCCAAAGGAAGAAAGGAACGAAGCCCTGCAGTTCATCCAGCAAGACACGTACTACTGTGTGCTGCTGCCCTTGCTTATCCCGACTGCCTTCATGGCTGTCTACTGCAACTGGCTCTCTATGAAGTTCTTCCGACATAACTAGTACTGTAACCATTCCGATTGGTGAATGTATGGGCATTCGCCCTTTAGTTGCAGTGGTTGGAACTACTAATGTATGTCTCGAAGATAATACGAAGTCGAGTTGATCCCTTCCAGATTGATAGCAAACAGCCCAAAATAGAACTACATTGACCATACAGCTGCAGCGGCCTATAAATCGCTCAATTGTTCCTGTTCCCCGCTACGATTAAGTCCAGGAAAGTATACAGACGCACCTTTCACTAAATCTCTAAGTGCCTCTATCCCCTTCCAAGTAGCTATATAGTGGATTGGTCTCCCAGGCTGGCTTTAGGAATATTAGAAATGGGGAACACTTGCAGTCATTGTCTGAGTGACACTCGCGGCTCTGACGTGTACTATGACGCCCGGATCTCACCTAAGCGCAAGGCCAAGAAAGTCACGGAAGAGCAGGACGACTTGCTGTATGTGGAGGGGAAAGGGAAGAAGGAAAAGACAGATCTAAGCTAGAGTAGTGTTAGCTGGCTTGGAGAAGGGGGATTGGGGTAGTGGCTAGGGGCCTAAGGAGGAGTATTAGCGATTTGTGAGTGTAGGGATCTCCCACATGTTGATCAGTAGAAGCATCTCTCTGAGGAAAAGCGCCTGAGGAGCGATGTCCGCATATAGGAAGAGGTCTTTGCTTTGCACTATGAAGAGTTGGGGCCACTATGCAGAGGAAATGCGGAATTCCTGTCTCAGTCAAGTCCACTTTTAAGCCTGCGTAGTATCTAGAAGAGGAACATCGAGAAAATGTCTCTGACCTCTCAAGCCAATGCAGAGGACCTTGACAAATTGGAGAATGTAGGCTATTGGCAGCATACAATCTCCGCCGACTATACAGCACGGATTGGAGCGGAGGAAGTCTTATTGAACCCTGTCCATAAAGTTCTTAGCTAGTCATCTGTGCGGCGGCCATTGAGCGCCGAGTAACGATACTCCGCTTGACTCCAGGCTTGCCCTCTCCCGTGGTGAAGACCAAGAAGGAGTCCTAAGTAACCCTCACAGTGAGAAACTCCCCTGAGTACAAAGGCTTGTCTGGGTCCTTGAAGGTGTAGTACTTTTCGAATAACTTGTAGGTGCCGATTTTGCAGGCGTCTTGCACTAAGAACCAGAAGATGTCGAAGCCCCATATGAAGCCCACCAGGCGCCAGCTGATCGCCTCCATGTTGGGCACGGAGTTGGACTCGCCTGTAGCGCCCTTGAGGTTGAGGAACCAGTAGCTGGGTGGGACTTACGCTGCGAAGAGGGTGGAGCACAGGGTGGCGGCGACAGAAGCTCCCATCACAACTCTAGACGGCCAACGTTCCCAGAAGAAGGAATGGCAGCGGGCCGAGAACAGGGTCAAATAATCCTGCAGAGACACCTTCAGCCATATAATCGTCAGCAGTTCCCCGTACTTAAAGGTCGGAATTTTGAACCCTTTCAGGAACGGATTAGGGTCTCTTTCGTCCATATGGTCCAGTCCCACTAAAAGCAGCATCAAAGACCCAAGGAAGGCAACCATTCCCAATACGAAGGAAATGGTGAAGACCACAGGCAAGTTCCACACATCCGGCTGCTTGCTCACTGACACCTTATCATAGGCAATGCTAATAATTGTGCCGTCATTGAGGAAGGTAATCAGCACCAGGCCGACCACCGGCAGGGAGAAGGTATTCGGCCGATCACAATGATCGGCAATGCCTTTGTCGTTTAAGCCACGATAGCATGAGTAGTGACTCGGGTCGAGAGTAGTCATTGCGATAAAGAAGAAAATTAGCAGTTGGATGGTGCAGGCGATTCGGTAAATCAGGTAGAACTTCATACGCTGGAAAATCTTCCTGGACATGTAGAGGGCCTCGATGATGATGGAGAGGCCTGGAGAAGTCAGCACGATATCAGCGGCTGCTCTGGCAGCGTCAGTGGCGCCTTCCACAGCAATGCCCACGTCGGCTTTCTTCAGAGCAGGAGCGTCATTCACTCCGTCTCCAGTCATACCCACCCGGTACCCACGCTCCTGAAGCATTTTCACAATTGCGAATTTGTGCTCAGGGAACACTTCCGCAAATCCATCGGCAGTCAAGAGGATTTCGTCCAGCATTTCCTTTTTCACAGGCGTGGACTCCTCATTGAGCATCTCAGAGTTGTAGATGCGGTCTCCCAGCTTCAGCAACCGGGCGGTTTCCTTGGCAATGGCGACTTGGTCCCCAGTGATCATCTTCACTTTCACGTCCATCCCTGCGGCCTTTTGAATGGTTTCCGCAGTGTCATCTCTGGGCGGGTCATAGAGAGGGATCAGTCCCAGCATTTGCCACTGTCCCGCTGCATTGGTTCTCGCCACTCCCAAAGTGCGATACCCGCCCGAGGCCAGTTCCTCAACCATGCGAGAGACTTCGGCCTCAATGGAGGGGTCTTTGGACATAGCCAGGATGACCTGAGGTGCGCCCTTCGTGACTCTGAAGGTTTCGCCCGTGCCCTTGTGTCTGATGGTTGCTTCAGTTCGCTTGATTTTCGGGTCGAACGGCACGAAGTCCTCCTCCTCATAGGGCTCGAAATTGAGGTGATAGGTGCCCACTGCCATCTCTGAGATGCACTTGTCGATGGCGTCCTGATTGCCCGAGTCCCGCTTGGCAGCCAAGGAAGCCGCCAAGAAGATGTCCTCCATCTGCCACTTCCCCAGTGTCCTCGGCTTCTGCACTGTCAGTATGTTCTTCGTCAGTGTGCCGGTCTTGTCACTGCACAGTATCTGCATCCCGGCCAACTCCTCGATGGAATTGAGTCTGGACACAATGGCTTTCTTCTTGGCCAGGGCATGCGACCCCACAGCTAGTGTGGCAGTGCACACAATTTGCATGGCGATTGGGATAGAGGCCACTAGGATCACCACACAGATACTCAGAGTCTCCAGGAAGTTGTTGCCCTTCACCATCACCACGATGAAGATGATGATCACCAGAGTGAACGAAATCACCATCAGGAAGATCGTGATTTTGAAGATGATTTTCTGGAAGTTGCCCTGCTGGTCCACACTGGACATGAGTTTGGACGTTTTCCCGAAGAAAGTGTTGGCTCCCGTGGCGCAGACTATGCCTTCCAAGTCTCCCCGCTTGCACACAGACCCCTGGTACACCTCGTCGCCTTCGTACTTGGTGACTGGGAGGGACTCCCCTGTGAGCGCAGATTGGTCGACTTCGAGGAAGCCGGGGCCGAGACGGGTGTCCGCAGGGATGATGTCTCCCAGTTTAATCTTAATGCGGTCCCCAATGACCAGGTAAGCTGCGTTGATGGTGTCCCACTTCCCGTCTCGCTTAACTACGGCCTTAGGGGCTAGTCTCTGCTTCAGCGCTTCGATGGCGTTTCCGGCATTTTTCTCCTCATACCATCCCAGGAAGCCATTCAGGAACTGCAGCAAGGACAGCACCCCGAAGTCAATCCAGTCCAGTCGAATGAGCTCGATAATGATAGCGCACCAGATGCAGACTGGCATGGGGCCCCAGTAGTAGCTCATGAACTTGAGACAAGGGTTGGTTTTCTTGTCAGGCAGCATATTGGGCCCGTCGCGGTCTAGCCGCCGCTTGGCTTCTTCACTGGAAAGGCCGCTTTCGGGGGTGTTCAGCTCACCAGAGTTCAGTTCGATAGATGGCTTGGAGCCACCCTCGTCCTTCATCTCCTGGTAGTCAGCCATTTAATTATTCACCAGCGCTGGCAACAGCCTTAAAGCCTGCCCTGCACTAGCTATGTAACGCGGGTTTCCACTAGAAAACACAGCTCTTTTCAGCTGCGACAATGGCTTCTCCCCCGGCTTTTCAGTCCCTAGGCCTTAATCAATCTCCTTCTTCAAGTCAGAGTGAAGCGTGTGGGGCCCTTAGCCCAGCGGAGAACATCTATCTGAACAATCAACAACAAGAAGTCTTCTTGTGGCTGTTTCCCAAATTATTATGGACAATTAGTCCGCTGCTTCTGGATTTTCGCTAGTCTGAAGACCTGGCTATGCGCATATTGGTAGAAAGGCAGGCAAGGGATGGCAGACGAGGCTTTGGCCGCATAAAGCGATAGTAGGCTCTTGGTCTTTAAGCACGCATTTCCCAATCATCTGGCAAAACACGAAGGAAATGCGTGTTAGATAAGTCGCTTGGTGCCAAGTTGCGCAGAACTGCTTTGAGCCTATTAGGTGAAGTATAATAAAGCTGAATAGAGATCAACACGAAGGATTTCGATACCAGTGAACTCTTTTTTTTAAGGCAACAAGTTAATCTCAGGCTTAAGGGCTACTTTAGCAGTTTATCGCTGAATTTCCCTATATTCTTAGGCTTTTCGATCAATGTCTACTAGTCTAGTTCCACCTAAAGAACCACCAGTCATGGCGTTGATCGACTTTTAATGCAACGTTCTGAGGTAAGCAGTGTGCAAAGACTGACAGAACTCAGCGAAGACTCAGGCAATGCCTTCACTCGCTACGCCATTCAACATCATACCAACGATACCTTTGGCTCCTGGGACCAAATCCACCGTCCTCCCGTAGTTTCACAGAGAAAACCAAAAGTCCTATCACCCCGCAGTCCAGTTCCTCCGAAAACCGCCTCAAAAGCCCTCAATATAGTGGGCAGAGAGCACCAGCCTTCGATTCCTGCAGTGCAGTTCCGTGGCTTGCAAGCGTCCAAGCCGTCTTCACTCGAGCCAACTGGCACTGCCATGAGCCGCACTCGCAAGCGTCTCCGCGCCCATCTCATGGCCCTGAGTCCCTTTCACGAGGGCACAGAGGCGTCTCCCAGAGGCTCAGAGACTCCGCGGTCTATCAGACAGGGCTTTAGCCAGCTAAGGAGAAAGCAGGTGGAAAGCAGACTTAACCTCCTTCCAATGACCCTAGAACGTGTCGTTTCCCTCCCTGAGCTTCCTAGTGAATTCAGGCCGGAAACTGCGCTGAGGCCGGGCAAGATCGCTCTACGTATATATAGCTAGGAGATGCTTAAGCATATTTCCCCCACACCAGAGTCCAAAGTGGGGACTTTCGGCCTTACTCAGCTCACTGATGTGGCTGAGGTCTGTGCGCGCTTGGGACTTAGTCCCTGCGACCTGCAGCCTCGCATGTTCAGCTCCAACCTGTCTCGTCTCACCAACGACCAGAAGTCTCTCCCCCGACCAGTGAAATCCACCCCAAGACTGAAGTCTTCCAGCCCCACTTCAGGCATAGACCTGTGGACACAGAGGTACGAGAAGCTCTGCTCTCGCATAGATATGACCCGGAGAGTGATCAGCAACAAGCAACGTCTCCAAGCAGCAGCTGTCCTCGACTACAAATCCACTATAAAGAACACACAGGAACGAGAGCGAAAGATAACAGAGACACAGAAAGCCAAGGAGAGAGATTGGAAGAGCAGAGCGGAGGCACTGCAGAGTCGGAGGGAGTTGGTGCTCAGACGAGTGCGGGCTGCAAAGCTCGCACAGGCCAGGGAATCTGCGGAGGCTCGAGCCCTTTCCGAGTCTCCAGTGCCTGGGGATAGGACTGGCGGCGTTAAAGCCTCACCCTTAGTGTCGCGGATGAGCGTGCAAAGGACGAATGAGGCAGATGTTAGTTTGAAATTGGCGGAAATTGAGGAACGACTGAGGGAAGGCGCGAAGCGAGCTCAAGAGAACAAAAGAACTATCAGCATTTCCGCTCGCAGCAGAGCAGAATCCGAAAACAGGCGAAATTCGCCCAACGAAAGTGAGACCGAACGACTACACAAAGAGCGAATCAGGGCTTTGAAGCAGTCCTCTGAACAGCACTTGCGAAACAAAGAAATCAGATTGAGCGAAACTCGGCGGAAACTCAATGCAGCCAGAAGTGCTAAGGAAGGAAAGGCGAAGGAACTGCTTGCCTGCAGGGAAGTGCTGCAAAAGTCCCTGGAAACTTCCTATTGTGCTAGGCAAGTTGAGAGAGAGGAGCAGGTGGAGCGGCTTCTACTCGCCAGGGCCTGGCAAGTGGAGCAGAAAAGCAAGGAGAGTGAGGCTCGCTTTAGTAGTCGGAAGGCAGCGCAGCAAGTGCTCAAAGAAACTAGCTTTGCTTGCAAAGACGATATCCTCAGCCGTCTACGTCACAGCGACCAAACTGTAACCTCCATCCGCCAAATCCAGGACAAAATCAGACGTCTCCGCCTATCCCCTAGTAACTAGCCTGGACATGTCCGCACCTCCCGACCCCCAGCAGAACGCAAGAGCTCCCAACACCGCCGCAGGCTGCAGGTACGCCTTCTTCCTGACTCTACTGCTAGTGATAGTGCTGACTCAGGTGGAAGTCGAGAAGCAGTTCGAACTCACTTCCCCTGTTGCGCAGTTACTCACAGCTGACCCGATGCCACTGGTGAATGTGCACTCGATGAAGGCCGCACTGGCTTGGATTCAGACGCAACTCCCTCTTGTAGTAGCGAATACCTGCTCAGCAGACCACTTCAACCGCATCATTACGCCTATTCGGGTTGTGCAGAAGAGGATGAGTTTGATAGACAACCCGAGCAACACCTTCAAAGACTTCGTTCCACAGGTGTGGGCGAAGCCCAGTCTGGACCAGTTTGCCTCCCAAGCCTGCGAAGACCGGAACAGCTACGGTCAGCACTTGACTTTCCCCTACTTGCAGGCCTTCGGAGCCGCGCAGGAGGGAGGCTTCGGCTTCGCTATGAACCCCTGCGCCGCCCAGGAGCTGAAGGCTCAGCTAGAGAGTGTGCGACATAGTGGCTTTGTAGACCAGCAGACTGCGGCTTTGTACCTAGATTTCGCACTGTACAATGGACATTACAACTACTTGGTATATGTGCAGGTGCGGTTCGAAGGCTCGCCCAGCGGCTTTGTCAGTCCGAAGAGCGAAATTGTGCCTGTCCGTCCCGAGCTTTACAGCCTCACCAGTCACTACATGCGAGCAGTGGGCGAACTTCTGTATGTGCTGATGACCTTGCTGTACACAGGCATCGAAGTGTACGACCTCAAGGTCACAATAGCCGCCCATGCCTTCCAATTGAGGACGGAAAGCATGAAAACGAAGTGGCTGAAGACACTGCGGGGAGCCTTGAAGGAGTACTTCTCAGACACTTGGAACTATGTGGACTTCGCCTGTCTCTCGATTTCCTATGTGTCCATTGCACTGTGGATTTCCATTGTGTCCACTAGCTTTGCTGACCCGAGGGGCACTGTAGGGGATTGGGACCTGCTCAATACTGTGTATGTGCGGGCGGAACTGTGCAGGGTGTATCGGGTTATTAATGCTGTCAACATATTTCTGGCCTTCATTCACCTGGTGAAATACCTGGAAGTCTTCAAGCGAATCGCCATTCTGCGCGAGTCTCTGCAGCGCGCCAGCGGCGAAATCGCCTACTTCGGTGCTCTAGTGTGCGTAGTAGTCCTGTCCTTCGTCATATTCGCCCACCTTCTCTTCGGTACTCTAGAGGCCAACTTCTCCTCCCCCGCCTACGCCCTAATGGAGTGCATTTTGATAGTGTTCCGGGACTACCAGAGTGTGCGCAGACTGAGGGAGATACAGCCCACTATGGCGCAGTTCTTCTTTATGACGTATACTGTGCTGATTGGACTAATTTTCCTGAATATGTTCATTGCTATTCTCAGTGCGGCGTATAAGGGATGCTTGGACGACTTGGAAAAGCAGAGAAAAGGGGCGCTGAAGATACATCCGCTTGTGAAAGTTAGGAAGAAACTGAAGGAAATTTGGCGAAAGCTGAAATTAACGCTCAATAAACGGAATTTTACGCTTTCTCACATGAACCCCATCGCTCACTCCAAAGAACTAACCTTCGGCCAGCCCACTGAACTGACTGAAATCGCAATGATGCCGCGCACTCGCAGCAGTCAATCCGACTTCAACTCCAACTTCTCTCAGAACCAGTCCTTCCTTGAACCCTCTGACGTGGACTCAGCTCGCACAAAGGCTCAGGCAATAGTGGACGCAAAGCAGAGGATAGTCGTGGGTGTGGGCAAGGCGGCAGGATATGTGCTGTTTGTGGCTCTAATACTCACTGTCTTGCTGTGGGAGCAAAAGATCGACGAGGGAAGTATGATGCACCACACAGTAGTGAAGGCACTGGAGAGCGGAGCGACTGCATGGGGAAGTGTGGTGGACTTTCAGGGAGTGGAGGAGTGGCTGAAAGCGAGTAACGGCGTTTTCAGTACGGAAAAAGACGACAGACTATGGGTAGCGGGGAGACTGTACCTGTGGGGACAGGAAAGCAGGCCACTACGGCTGAGCCTTAGACGTTTGGAGATGCAGGAAAACGGCTCTAATTTGTTCGCTGCATACGCCCCTACAGTCCGCCTGGGGAGTGGATTCGAGGCAGAAAGCAGCGGCGACTTCGAAGACCAAAGTCCCATCACTCTCAGCAACCAAACAGTCCTGCTATATACCAAAGACGCAGGCTACATGAGTGCTGGCGGCTTCCTAGTCCACTCCCACCCTTCCACTTTCCTCACAGATATGAGTGAAATTGCCCACTTATTCACTGATTCACTCAATAGTGTAGTACTGGACTACTTACTATACAGTCCCAATTACGACGCATATATTCACGTCGCTCACGTTTTCCGCTTTCTAAGCGGGGGACAAGTCAGCAAATGGCTGCAAGCGAGTCCGGTCCGTCTGCAGAGGTACAGCACTAGCGAGGACCAGGGCCGGGCAGCAGTGGAGCTGATCCTCGTAGTGGCGACCATTGCAATGGCCTGTGGAAGTGGGACTAGACTGGTAGGGAAGTGGAGGGAGTACACTGCCTGGCGCAAAGACTTGTACGACTCTCTTAGTCCGGAACTCATAAAGCAGAGAAATCGGGTAAAGCCAGAGTGGTTGAGACGCTTTAAAGCCTTGTTCGACCTGCTGACGATACTGGAACTAACCGCGTACCTACTAGCCTTCGTAGCGCTGGTCCTAAGGGTGCTTATAATCGCCAAGTCGAACGACACAAGTGACATCTCCCTTATCGGTACTCTGGTGCAGCTCCAAATGGACTACTTCGCAGTGAGCAGTGTGAGTTGCTTCCTATTCTGTCTCCAACTTCTGCACTACTTCCGCCTCAACCACAGTTTGGGCGTACTGCAGCGCACCCTGGCCAAGGCTTCCCGCGACATCCTGTACTACTTAGTGCTGTTCGTTACTTTCTGGACTGCATTCGCCTTCATGGCCTATCTCGGCTTCGGCGTGCAGTTGAAGCACTTCGCTTCACTGGAAGGCAGTTTCTTATTCTGCTTTCAAATGGCTCTAAGGAGCTATAACTATGCGGAGTTACGCAGTGCGGACCCTATTTTGGCGCCTGTGTTTTTCACAGTTTTCATGATTTTCTTCGTCTTTGTCCTGCTCAATATCTTCGTGGTCATCCTGGAGCGAGCCTACGCCTTCACGATGAGTGAGAAAAGGGCGAAGACGGACATTTCGCTATGGAAGTCCCTGCAGCAATGCTACCTCTACTGGCGGAAACAGCCCAAATCCAGTGTATTTAGGACGCCTGTGTTGGAAAAGGACAGTTCCTATAAGGTTCTAAGCCTCGGCCCTGAGCCTAACATATCAACTGAGCAATGGGCCAATTTGTGCACCGGGCAAATCATCTCTGAGCGACTCGAAAGACAGCGCCTCTGCGAAGACATCACCATCCAATCTAAAGGCAAATCCCAGAAAAAACGCACACAATTGAGCCAGTCCAAAGTCGAAGCCGCCTACCGCTTCAAGTACTGGGGCTACATGCGAGGCGCCTACCTGCTCCAGAAGCAGGAAGAAGCGCACACTAGTCGAGATAAGGACAAAGTGGCGCAGAGAGCGAGGGAATTGGAGCAGGAAGTGGAGGCACAGGGCCGCAGGAACAAGGTGCTGATAGGCAGAGTGGCGGAGTGTGAGAAGGAAGTGGAGAGGGTGGAGGAGGACTTGACCCGCCTGGAGGAACAGGGTAGGGTGTATGCTGCAGCTAAGTAATAGGAGTGCATTGATTCCCTAAAGGTGGCTTTAAAGAGAGATATTCTTCACAGGCTTATGCCATTGACTGACCCAGTTGCCCTGGAAAGACCTTCACTCTATTCAATTCTTACCAACTCTGTTGGGGAAAGTCGGCTTCTGTGCGGAAGTCTAATTCCAAGTTGCGCTTTTCCTCATTCCATTGCATTCTTATCTACTTGTAAGCCAATTATCTTCTTTATTAGGTTTCTGCTGAAAGCAGTGAATTCTCTAAATTTAAATCTCCGCTTTGAGCTTTTGCACTTGATCTTATATCAAAAGAGCGTATTTCGACTCATTTGACTTGATTTTCAAGTAATAGCTTACATAACTACCCTAAATCCACTGCGAAATCAATGGAATTTCTACTGGCGCTTTTCCCACCACTCAGCAACCAAAGCGCTGTTTTCCTTGTCCTTTGCATGTGCAAGTAGTGAGTAATACCCTACTTTTACTCAGACTCGCTAAGTCGTGCTCCTGGAAATAATGAAATTCGCCCAAGGCATCATCGATGAAAAGACCGAAATCACAGTTCCCAGTTCCTACCCACTCCCCAACTTGCTCCTCCACAGCCTCTTCAAGGTGCACTTCAGCCACTCTGGCTCGCTCGTGTCCCCCCGGCTGGACAGCTACTTCCGCACCTCTCCACAGCTCTTCGTAGCCCTGGTCCAAAGTCTGCAAGTGTTAGGGCTGATATTGGACTACGCACAGGAGGTCAGTGGGTATGGGGATTTAGGCTTCTTTTTATGGGCGTTTCGTCTATTTCGACCGGAGTTACTAGCGAAGCACTACATCAGCGAACAGAAAGCTTTCTACCTATTCCTGATTTTCTTACTCGTGTGCGCGGTCGTGACTTTGGTCGAGTTTCTCTGTGCTCTGTTCCAGCCAGAGGCAAAGCTGCCTGCTCCGCTCTGTCTCCTGAGCCGCGGTCTACTCACCCTTCTCCACCGCGTCCTGTTCCTCCCCACTGCTTTCATCCTGCTCCAGCACTCTAGAAGCACTACGGTACTATGGGAAAAAGCGCTATCCGGCCTAGGACTGGTCTTGACCTTGTTTCTCCCTGTGCACCGCTTGGCCTTTGTGACTAATAACAACTGGTACATCCGCAAATTCCGCCTTTTGGCGAAGTGCAGTCCGGACTTCGAAGCCAGGGAATTAGTGGGATTTATGCTGATTGTGGTCCTACGGCAAAGCGTACTGAGTTCCTCTCCGACCTTTAATTGCGGCCTTACACTGCTCATAGGCACTTACTTGTATGGCCGAGTGGTCTGGACAATTCCCTATTTCAACTTGTTGACCAGTTCTACGAAGGCGGTACAGTTCGCCCTAGCAGTGTGGATGAGTGCAGCAGTCCTATTAGGCCTTTTGTGCGACTCCGCCTATGTGACTTTCAGCCTGTTTGTCTTCTGCTCTCCCTTAATCTCTCTATTCGCTGTCTACCTTCTCAAATGGAGTATAAGGCAAATTCCCAGTTCACAACTCAGCCGGACTTTCTCAGCTTTCGAACTTTCTCTCAGACTTGTCCTGGCGAAGCACGAAAAAGGCAAAATCTCCGATGTCGCCCTGAAGGACATCTTTCTGAAAGGCGTAAAGCGCTTTTCTGGCAATAAGTTGGTTCACTTGTTATTCGCGCAGTACTATTTCTACATCAGAGACGAGCCTGAATATGCCCTATTGAGACTCGCCTGTGCACATGATTGCCAGAGCAATGTAGTGGCGGATTTCCAAGTTTTCCACTTCTTCGAGCAAGTCAGCGACTCCAGTAAATCCGAAGAAAGAGGGTATTTGGACTATGTGTACTACTATAGAAAAACCATGAGGGCTGATTTCGACCTCTGCAGGGTCACTTTGGAAGTCTTGAACTTGCTTAAAAGTCCCCTCAGAAGCAGTAAAAGGCTGGAAAAGTCCGTCCGAAAGCTCGCTAAAACTATCGAATATGTCAATGAAGCCTACTACCAGGTCATTAGGAAATTCCCACTGGACCATTCCATGCGCAGCCAACGAGCCTCCTTACGGACGAGTCTATTTCACGACATTGCCGGGGCGGAATTAGTGACAAAGCTAAGCAAAGCCGAGACTGTAAATGTCAATAGCATCGAAGCCTATACAGGGACGGATGTGGGCGTTTTCGTGATTTCCTGCCACAAAGCGAAATTCGGGAAAATCGTCTTCGCCAACCCTCGCTGTGCAGAGATCCTAGACACGACAGTGGAGGAAATCGAGGGCAGTGACCTAGACGACTACCTGCCCCCGCCCTTGTCAGCTGGACACAACGCCGTCATGGCCAGCTTTATCAGTGCTGGAGAGGCGAAGGAGGTGTTCCGCAGCCACTTGTTCCTGTATGCCCACAGTAAGTACTCAGTGGAGGTCACTTTCCGCTTTAGACCTTCTGCCTTTTTGGGAGTTCCTTACTTCGTGGTGGCTATTCGAGCGAAGCCCTCTCATAGAGAGTTTGCGATATTTGACGCGAATTTGACGATTACGTCGCATTCGAGGTGCTTGCATACGGTGCTGGAGGTGCAGGTGGGCGAGAAAGGCACGCTCAATGGGTTGAAACTGCTGGATTTGCTGCCTGGACTGAATGAAAAGCTGAAAAAGGCTAGAAACAGTCCGTTTCTATATAAACATCCAGGGTCTAGGAGGACTTATTATGGGTTATTCGCGAGTACAGGACTGGGCAGTCATGTAATTCGCTGGGTTTATATATATAACGAAGGAAGTCAGGTTTCTGACCTGGTGGAAACCACTTCCCTGGGCTCTATCAAGGCCAAACAGGTGCTATTCCCCGTTTCCACCTCCAAAAAGCAGGAAGAAGAGGAGGGAGGTGACTCGCAGTCTAGTAGCGAGGCTTCCTCGGACCGACAACAGCGGCTCGAAGGCTCCAACTCCTCCCACTCTCAGTTCTCCAACTTCGCAGTGTCAATGAAGGGCTTTCGCCTGAGAAGTCAAACTAACTCCGCAGGCAAGCTCTACACCTGCTCTTTCCTTGCTGGAGCGGTACTGGCCGCCCTGCTCGCCCTCGCCAACCTCCTCCTTCTCCTAGGCACTATGAAGGAAATGGCCGCTGCGCATGAGCTTTCCAGCACTTCCCTGTCCCTGGCTCCTTTCTACCTCGCTCAAGTTACGTATTTGTCCCGGACTTTGACTCTTATAGCTATGAAGTTCGACTCAAAACCGCTGGAAGAAGAGGTGAAATTGAAATTGTTGGACGTAGTCGCTAACTTCCAGGCTTTAAACACTCATACGACGGATATGCAGCTGGGTGAGGAGTTGGCAGTGTGGACGCAGTACCAGCGGGAGTCGAGGTGGGAAACTGATTCTTTGGGCAGTGCACTGACCCATATAGTCACCAGAGTCTCCAGCTTTCTGGGAGACGGGAAATGTGACCTTGACGACGATTTCCTCTTTTTGTATCGCAACGGACTGGGGGAAACCATGGAAGCTGCAAAGGCCAAGGTCGAAGCACTACATAGGGAAGTGAACGACAGAGCGTATGCCACGATTTTGACAGCTGCGGCAGGCTGCTTCCTACTCACCGCGGCCATCCTAGCCGTTTCCATCGCACTCATTGTCCGCAGCATCCTGGTCCTCAGCAACACTCACTCAGAGCTGTGGAGTCTGCTCCTCGGCCTCACTCCTGAGCAGCTAACTGCGCTAGCGGAGCCACACTTGGACCGACTAAGAGCTGTGCACGGCCTTGCTCAGCTACCAGTTCTGGCAGAGTTTAAGCGCAGGAGGGAAGTGCAGCCGAGTCGGAAGTGGCTGTTGCACTTTGTCACTCTGTTGCTCTACGCACTCACTACTTCTTCCATTTTCTTCCTTGCGGGGATCTACGGCTATACGCAAATCACCACTTTCACCGACTCTTCCCTGGATGCAGTGGACAGAGTTAGTGAATCGGTAGAGCTGCCCTTTGTGTCGCTCTTTTATTTGAAGGAGTGGGCGCTGGATGTGATGTACGGCCAAGGCTACTACAGCCTGGTAGCCGAGGGACAGAAAGTCTTCGACTCAGAGAGTAAAGTGCTACGGGAAGTGGACGAATTGCATGCGAATATCTGCGACTTCGCAACTGACATAACTCAAAGCTCACTGGCGCAATACATCATTGACAGCAGATGCCAGCCCACTGAGCCGAACTGTGCAGGGACAGCACTAGCGCATGGACTGCACGCAGCTGTGCACGAATTCGTCCTTTCCATGGAAGAAGCTGCAGAAGTCCTTGCACAGGAAGGCAGCCTGCCTTGGAGTCGCCTGGAAGACTTGGAAAAGCAAGGGATGCAACTAACCGATGCACTGATGAATGCGTGGGTACTAGCATCAACTGTAGCCAACCAGGACATAGAGGCCTTCGAGACCTATATGAGTTTGTACTTCGCCTTTTACTGTGTGGGGGTCTGCTTGCTCTATCTCTGCTTCTACCGCCCCAGGATACGCAGTCTCCAGCGGGACTGCCTCGACTTGTGGCGAGTGTCGATGCTGGTCAGGTCAGACTACCTCCACAAGTCCTAACTAGCCCTATCCACTCCTTTCTATAATGAGTAGTCCTCGCTGTCCGTGCAAAAAGTCAGCAGCCATGATTCGCCTGGTCAATGCACTGCCCGGCGACAGCGAAACGCCTAGAGAGAAGCCGGAGGCAGTGGAGGTTTCCAAAGTGTTCAGATGTCAGGCCTGTGAGCGGACCTTCCAGTCCATTGACCAGGCAGCTATGCACATGTTGCGACTGCATTGCTCAGTTGGCCTGCAGTGTCCCTGCTGTGAGACAGTCTCTGGGGACTTTACAGGGTTGAAGACTCACATCGAAGCCGCTCACAAGGGGGAACGCGGGTACAGAGAAACGGATTCTGGGTGCGTTTGGTGCTTCTGCGGCATCAAACATGAGACCTTCAACAAAGGGTGACATTGATATGCTGGGGTATTAGTCCTCTGCTTGAGCCTAGCGGCCGCCACTTCAAGACATCTGTACTTCCCTACTTAGTACGTATCTCCGCAACCGTCCTTCGGAGTCTTCTCAGGCTATTTGCCCATTGCCAACTCCGGCGGTAAGTCTTTGCATTATCTGTTCGTAGAGAGCCAAAGCAACCCACTGATTCTTTGGATTAATGGAGGCCCTGGGTGTTCCTCGATGACCGGGTTTTCTATGAACATGGACCTTTACTTTCCAGGCTTTGCCTATGAATTTGACGTGGAATCATTATGCCTGGAACACCAATGCAAGTGTGATTTACCTGGAAACGCCTGCTGGGACAGGGTTTTCCTTAGTGGGAGATACCAGCAATTATGCAACTAACGACTCTATTTCAGCTCATGATAACTTGCAAGCGGTACTACAGTGGTTCCAGAAGTTCCCGGAATATGCGCTAAATGACTTCTATATAATGGGCGAAAGCTACGCAGGCGTATACGTCCCTACGCTTGCCCTAAACATCATCGAGTACAATATAGAATTAGTCCTGAAAACTATCAATTTGATGGGAATTGCAGTGGGAAACCCCTGTGCAGACTCCTACATAGACACAGATAAAGGACTAATTGGCCTGGTTTGGTCGCACAACTTGTATCGGACTGACCTTCAGGCGGACTTTGGTAGAGAGATTTGATCCTTTCAGATGCATGCACTAATAACGTCACTGTGTTTATGAACACACTTATATCAATATATACGATATATACAGGGACTGCTACCACCCGGTAGCTGAGAGCAGCCGAAACATCCAGCAGTGGCATCGACAAGGAGGGAAAGTAGGCCTCATTCTGCCCTGTTTCGATAGCAACGGGATAATTGCCTACCTTTCAGACCCCTTCGTGCGTTCCTCTTTCCACATCCCAAGCACCGTGTCAGCCTTTGACTTCTGCACACACCCAGTGATGGCGGGCTACTACCAAAACAACATCGGTGCTCTCTACACTTACCCCTACTTGCTTTCCTCAGGACTCAAAATAATGGTCTACTCCGGTAATGGAAGGTGTTCTACAGTGAGGTCTAGGGAGTGGATTGCTAGTCTGGACTTGGAAATGCTGCAGGACCCTTCGCAGTGGTACTTGGCTGGGCAAGTGGCGGGGATTGTGAAGGGAGTGGGACATGTCGTGCCTTTGTGGGCGCCCCCACAAGCGCATTCGCTGCTCTATCATTTCCTGTTTGACGTTTCATGGAGAACGTTGTCTTTTAACACTAATAAAGACATGGGTAAACAGCTCTGTATTGTTTCCCTAATGTCTGAGTTCTGCATGCTCCGCAATGCTAGAAAGTCAGTCTGTATATGCCCATAACAGCCTATTCCTTCGACCACTGCGGCTTTCCTCAACACCATTTGAGAGTAGACCCTGCAGCCGCCCACTAGATCCCAATTGCTCCAGACCAGCACTAACACTGATAGAAGCAATCCTAGTAATGGGAGCGAACTGTTCCTGCTTCAGCAATGGCAACCCGCCTGAACGCACCACGAACGTGGAAATCCACCGCATCACGAAGGCCTCCCAGCAGCACACTCCCGCTGTAGACGTGAGTTACCACCGCGAGTCCGAAGCCTCTCTGCAGGACAAGTTCACTCTCCTTGCTGTGCTGCGCATGCAGGCGGTGCTCAGAGGCTATGTGGCCAGACGGAAGGCCAGGAACCTGCTGCGACGGACCTATCAAACGAAGACGGACAGGGACTCCTTTACAGTCAGTGTGGCTCAGAGTCCTGCTATTGCCTCGGCTATTGCTGCAATGGGATCTTTTGTGTATGACTCCGACCTTCGTGACGGAGTGTCGGTGTCGAGACGTCCTCCCTTTGAACTAGAAAAGGGGTCGATTTACACTGGAGAGTGGAACTCTATGGGACAGAGACACGGCAGAGGCATACAGGTCTGGGTCGACGGGTCTCTGTACGAAGGCTATTGGTCCAATGACAAGGCATCCGGCAAGGGGCGGCTATTTCACGCAGATGGAGATGTGTATGAAGGGGAGTGGAGGGATGATAAGGCGCATGGGTTGGGCACTTATACTCACAGTGACGGGGCGAGCTATAAAGGTGGCTGGGACCAAGATAAGCAGCATGGATTTGGAGTGGAAATCTGGCCTGACGGGGCTCGGTACGAGGGACAGTACAAGAATGGGAAAAAGGAAGGCAGAGGGAAGTTCAAGTGGGGCGACAACAGCACTTACGAAGGGGAGTTTCGGGATAACAATATCAACGGGGTGGGCATTTATAGGTGGGCGGACGGCAGGCAATTTGTGGGGGATTGGAGAGACAATAAGATGCATGGCAGAGGAGTCTTTTCCTGGGCGGATGGCCGCAGATACGAGGGGGACTACTTTGAAGATAAGAAGGACGGCTGGGGAGTGTTTGTGTGGCCGGATGGACGCAGGTACGAAGGACGCTGGCGTTGGGGCAAGCAACACGGCCGAGGGAAATACACGCAGACCAATGGTGTGATGAGAGAGGGAGAATGGCTGGACGGGAAACGCGTCAAGTGGATTGACGATAACTAACTGCTACCCTCAGTGGCCAGGCGGTACAGACACAGGAAGGCGTCCTCCAGCTCCGCAGCAGCTGCATAGTTGGCAGAGAGGTTGGCGTCCATGTACTTGATTGCTCGACTCAGCAGGTCCTTGGCAGCCAGCAGACTCGTCTGTTGTATATTGCTTGCGTCTTCATCCAGCAGCTTCATCAGCTTCCTCGGGAAGTTGCTCAGCAGGAGTGCATACTTCGGGTCGCACTGGAAAGTCTGGACTATGTATGCTACACGGACACGAGCAACTGAGTAAAGCGCTTCCCCAAGTTTCAAAGTGTTATGAATTTCCTCTATCAGCATATCAGCTTCCACGTCATTTCCCTCTTCCAATAGTCGCTTCACAGACGCGATTTTGAGGCTTTCCTCGTCAGTGGTGAGGAGAGAGGACAGCACTCGTGCATGTTCCTTGTGACTTGTCACCATGGACGTGAAGAGTTGGGTCGATTTCTCCGGGTCGCTAGTGATGGCCTGCACTGGCAAGTTGAGGTACACCAGGTCCTCGACTTCGCTGTCATTGAGACTGAAGACTTCGAAGACTAGCTTTGAGACGGAGGGAGTGTCTGCAGGTGCCAGTCGACTGAGCAGCAGTACTTTGAGCAAGTACTCTAAGTTGAAAGCAAGCAGAAGCGGCTTCACGTCCAGCCACGACCCTGTAATCGTCATTAGCAGCGTGTCAGTGTTGATTTGCAGGAAACTGCCTTCGGCCTGGAAATGCGTTTGCAGGGCTTCTAGCCATAGGGTCGCAGCCTCTGGCAGGTCAGATACCCCTGGGACGTCTTCAAAGGCGCTATATAGGCTTTCAGCTATGTGCTTCAAGTAGAGATGGTACAGAGTAGCGCTGAGCAGTAATGGATCTTGGACTGCGGAGAGATGGTTAAATGCTGAAATGACTGTTGAGGCATTTAAAGTGGTCGAAGTTAGCGTCAAATCGGCTCTATGGATGGCGTAGAGGTGCGGACTTAACTGAGAAAGAAGCCTTTCTGGTAGGATTTCCCTTATTTTGGTCTGTATGTGGTTTTCCACATGCTTCGGCTCGTTTCCCTCCGTCAATTCCCACTGCGCAATTGCTCTACTGATACTGCAATTCCCTGCAAGTCCCTTCATAGTCAGCTGCGGACAAAAGTCCTTCGCAGCAAACAACATCGCCACCTTATTAAGCGCCATCAGTTCCTTCATCCTCTCCACCCACTCCTCATTCCCCACATCCACCTGCAAGCACAGCGTTAGAAGTACATACACACTCGGCAGTCTGCTGCACTCCACCACGAAATCTCTCACTTGTGGTGTGTAGTCATGCAGCAGGGACTGGACCCAGCCTTGCGCAGGGGCGGAGTTGCCCACCATTAGGGCGAGTTGCTTGATGTCGCAGGTAGACACCCAGGTGAGGAACATCTCCACTGCTGCGCCCCTGGTCTTGCCCACCATTTTCAGTGCTCGTTCGAAGCACACTAGGTCCAGAAGCAGCAGTTGCACGAGGACTAGACTGACATTCTGACTGTCCTCTGCAGAGGCGGAGGTGGAGCACATGTGGTAGAAGTGCTTCCAGGTAGTCCAGTAGAGGGAGTGCTCGAATGTCACTTTGTCTGCCTCATTTTCCCCTCGAGCATCCACGAATTCATCATCAAAAGAGACGGTGAGATGGAAAATGTCGAGGAAAGACTGCACTTCTGCACTTCCAGTGGCTGTGGAGGCCAGTGAGTCGACACTGGACTTGAGGCGCTGGGTGATTTCGCAGTAGGCGGAGCAGAGCAGCTTGCGAGAGTGCAGGGCGGAAAGCAGCGATTCGACCGAAACCAGGTCAGGACTAGTCTGAAAGTCCGCCTTTATAGTCTTGAAAATGACGATTTTGTTAGGGTGGTTGAGGAGCGTTTCAGTCTTACTGATAGCCAGAGTGACCAGTTGCAGGTACTCCTCACCACTTCTATTGGCCTCGCCCAGCACTAAAGGCAGCAGCAGACCCAGGTTCTCCACTGCTATGGCTGCCAGGCCTGAGGTGTCTCTCCTGCTAGTGTAGCTGGACACTATGTCCCTGTCTCGTTGGAACCTTGCCGAGGCGGTCAGTGCATCTATGGAGCTATCGAAGAAATAACTCGGGTGAATGCCGGCTTCAGACTGGTCAAAGAGATAGACAGACCCTGACTCTGTCACAAATAGGGCTCTACTGGAGAAGGAAAGCAGTCTCCCTTCTTCAGGCAGTCGCAGGCGAGTGGCTCTCAGGCCGGTCCTCATTCTCCACACGTCTAATAGTCTTCTGGAAGGCAAATACACCACTAAATTGGTGTATTTGCCTGTGTGGTGCCAGGCGATTTCCCCGCCGCGGTACCCTTTCAGCATGCGAATCACGAGGAAAGTGTTGGAGTCCAGCACCCACACTCTGCCGGCTTTATCCAGTGTGGCGATCAGGTCTCCGAGGGTGATTATTCGGTCGAACATTCGCTTGGGGTCTGTCACCTCGGAAATCTGCAGGAAGGAGCCTGTGTTGGGGCTGGTTCTCGGGCCTTGGCCTCCATAACTGCGGAAAAGGCGGGATTTCACAGAGAAAAAGCTGGCCTTTAGTACGTCTGAGAGACCTATTTCCTGCTCTTCATCAGGCTTGGGCAGTGCATATTGCGTCAAAGCAGACCGAGCGTTATTGGCAACGACCAGGATTTCTCGAGTTTCAAAGACAGTGTTAAGGCGGGTCCAAGCCACCACATCAGCTGCGCCCTCATGCGAATAGATGGTGAAGTCGCTCTCCACAGCCATACTTCGGTACAGACGGAGCAGCTGGGCTTTGGTGAACACCACGACTTTGCCAGACTCTAAGGTGATGAAAAGCCGCTTGGTGTAGCCTTCGCTGGTGTAGATTGGCAGGATAGAGGCCGAGTTGAGGGAACTCTCACTGGGCAGCAAAGGACTAACGACCACCACTCTCCCGGCAGGCTGAATTAGCAGGAAGTAGCCTCGAGCAGTCACTGCGCAGATGTACCTCTTGCGCGCCTGCCCTTGCTTTCTGAAGCGAAGGAAGTGCATGTCCAGCAGGAAGGCACTGTCTGCGTGGGTCAGATGCACAGTGGAGTGCTGCACTGCCACAGGGTTGCCGTCGAGGGCTACAGAGGCACAGTGGAAGTCGGAAAGGCGTGGGAGGAACTTGAGGAAGTGGACTTTGGTGCCTGCCACCAAGCACCTGAGTTGGCTGTGTAAGCAGTACTCACGTCCCGCGAGACGCACTTGCGTCCCTCCGAGAGAACGGAAGGGTGGCGCCTTGTTAATGCTGTCAGCACTGAATACGCAGTCCATTATAGCGAAAAGCCGGCTAACTAGTCTAAAGTGCGTAGCGGTAGATGAGGATCAGCAGGGTAAGGAACACTAACAGGTAAATGCAGAAGTTGCCGAAGCCCTTCGGCTTTTGTCTCGTGACAGTCACATCCGCTTCCCTGGGAATCGAAGTGCCAGCTGCCAGTTTGCCCACTAGGAACTTCGCCAAGAGGTTGCGGGCTTTGGGTCCGTGGCCCTGGTTGATGAAGGCCTCGGTGGCGTCTTTGCCTGCTTGCTCGAGGAGTGCTTCCAGGCCGCCTGGGTGGTCAGAGAAGTCAGAGACGTTATAGACCTTCTCTTCGATGGCGAACCAAAGGTCTCCGTCCCTGCGATGCCGGGACAACTCCAGCCCTGTAATCTCTCGTTCCGCTGCCATGCAATTATAATGGGCTGTGGCGGAAATCATAAAGACGTCGCTTCTGTAGTCCGAGTTCTTCAGCCCACTCCTCAGCCCAACTTGCAACCCCAAACACTGAGAATCCATCCGTCCGAAAAGTCTGGCAAGTTGCCGCAACCAGTACTGGAAGGCATGTGCAAAATCCTCCACATTCCTATGAAAGTCAACAAGGGACGGAGGGCCAAGCCGAAGACGCAGGCTAAACCCTTCGCTGGAATTATAGAGGACCCGGTACAGTCCGTGCCTGGGCTTCGTAACCGCCCACCTAAGGAGAAACCGCCAATCAAAAAGGAAGACTCTACGAAGCCTGAAATCACTACCGAGAATCCATTCCCTGGCCCTGCACAAGACGATCTGCAGAAAGAACTACGGAAGGAAATCGAAGGGGAGGAAGCAGCCCACTCAAAGCTCCAAGAAGACCGCAAAAGCCAGGCTCAGGCAGGAAGCTCAGACACAGAAGCAGCAAAGCCCACTCCACTGCTTCCCCTCTCAGACCCCACTGTCCAGTCCTCCATCCCACTCAGCACTGACGCCTGGGTCGGCGCCCACGCCCTCGACCCAATCCTGCAGAACCCTCTCTCCAGCGACTACTTCAACGCAGAGGAAGAAGTGCATAACCTGGCCGCTGCACCTGAAAGGCAGCGGCCCACTACCTCGCAAGCAGCGGCCGCAGAGCGACTAGCGAAGCTGTACAACCAAGAAAGAGGACTTTCCCCCGAGCCTCCGGAGGAGTTTAGTGAGGAGGAGTACGATGGAGTCATTGATGAAGCGCGCAGACAGGCTCGGTTCGCCAGGGAAAAGGTGTCTGAGGAGGAAGCACAGCGACTGGCAGCGGAGCGCAGGGCTGAGGAAGAATGCCTATTAGCCCAGAAAGCGGCTTACATGGACGCGAAGAAGAGCGAAGCGGCCAATATCCTCTCTAAGTATCAATGAAACACTGCTTTCGGTATATTGCCGAGATGGGGGTGGAGTTCAGCTGCTGCAACTCTTCAGACTCCGCTTCTAATCAGCAGATGGCCGAGAGATGCGAAGCACTGCACCAGGCACTCAGCGAGTCCCTCCGCGTTCCCCTGTACCTCTCCACTGCGCCGCCCACTGTAATGACCAAAAGCGCCTGCAGGACTCCTTTGTCGCAGTTGCGGTCGGGCAGGGTGTCCCCTGTGTTCGCTGGACAGTGGCAGACTCAGCCTGACGATCTTCACAATAGCAGTGATTCGTTGGATAAGCAGCCTACGAGTCCGTCTGATATCAGCACATTGCCAAGTTTCCAGCCAGTGCCAAAGTGGTACGGCACGCAAATAGGCCGGCACAGCTTAATCCGACTGAAAACCACTAGTCGCAAGTTCACAGAACTGCGGGAAAAGCTGCAAAGTGCAGGGAAGTTTTCCCTCCTAAGAGCTGAACGAGTGCAGAACCGAGACTTATATCAAGCCTTTTTGAGATCCCAGGAGACGCTAAATAGGCAGGAAGGCGGGAAAGTGGCTGTATCGGAGCTATTCTACGGCACAGGTAAGGTCGATCCCTATCTAGTATGCGCAAATCAAGGCCTGGACAGTCCGCTCATCCAACGATTCAGTCGATACCTCTGCTGCTTCCTGGAAGAGGCCGGAGACTGCTTCAAATACATGTACCGGACCCAAGAAGGCCATTTACAGGTATTGTTGTGTCTAGTGTTGACAGGGAAAGGAGTACTATTGAAGGCAGGAGACGACCTGGCAGAGCCAGCGGTTTCCTCCTCAGTCCTATCTGTGAAAATGCGCAAGGGAGAGAAGTGGGTGTGGGCGGTGTATGAGCGAGAGCGGTCGTACCCTGCGTATATCCTCACTTTGACGCCAGGTTTGTATACTCCGGCTAATTAACAGTACAGTGGGTGTAGCTATGGACTGGAAGTGAATATTTACACTACTAATCGGAGTTTTCTTCACTGCTGGCGGATTTAGACTCAGGCAGAGTAGGGGGGTGCGCCTGTCCTTTGCTGTTTTCGTATTCTTCCCGCTTTTCCGGAAAGTGGTAGAGCAGGATTTCCTCGTATATCTTCTGCTTCCACTCCTCCACACCCAGCACTTCCCGCTCAAAGGCGAAGTCGAAGTAGGCGACTGGCTGGGCCACAGGCTCGTCCTCAGCAGAGTGCAGTTCCGAGAAATAAGGGTGATTCAGGGCGTCTTCAGCCGAAACTCGCTTGGAAGGGTTGAACTGCAGCAGACATTTGAGCAGGTCCACAGCCTCTGGGTTGCAACTGGCGAATTTCGAGTCCAGAGTAGCGCAGGAGGTCTTGGGAAGGCGCTGGAGCTTTTCCCTGGACTTGGGGTTGGGAATGGCCAGGATGTCGTCGTTGGCCGGAGAGCCGATGAGGTTGAAGATCAGTTCAAGCTGGTGCTGAGTGTCGTTTCCAGGCAAAATGGGCTTCCGAAGGAGCAGTTCGCCCAGAATGCAGCCCACACTCCACAGATCCATTGCCTCTGTGTAGACTTTGTAGGTGAGCAGGACTTCTGGAGCTCGGTACCACCGGGTCGCTACGTAATCCGTCATATTGGCTGCGCGCACTTTTAAGTCTGGTAAATCCGCCTTCGCTAGGCCGAAGTCGCAGATCTTTAGGTCGCAATTGGAGTTCACTAGTAGGTTCCTCGGCTTCAAGTCTCTATGCAGGATTTTGGCTGAGTGCAAGTATTTGAGTCCTCTGAGCAGTTGGTAGAGGAAGAACTGGCAGTGTTCGTCCAGCAAGGGCTGTGGAGAGCAAATGATCGAGCTCAAATCCGTCTCCATCAGCTCTGATATTACATATATTTCTCGCAAGTCTTGCACAGACCTAGGGAGTTGGATGGTCTTTACAGCTATCACGTTTTCGTGCTGAATCAACCTGAGGATCTTCAGTTCCCTCAAAGTTCTCTTAGCGAAGGTAGAGTGATCGAAGGCCTTTTCGATCTTCTTAATAGCCACGAGTTGGTTGGATTTAGTGTCGCGAGCTGAGACGACCACTCCGTAGGCCCCGCTGCCCATAACGTCCAGCACTTCGTAGCGGGAATCCAGCTGGAACGTAGAGCCTCGGATGCTGAGAGGCCGGGAGTGCAGGGAGCACGGGCCGCCTGCTTCAGACTCTGCGCTGATGTCCGGGTTTTCTTTTTTTCCCTGTTCAGCCATTGATTATATACACTGTCGAAATGGCTAACTTCGTGACTTCCGAAGGAACAGATTGGATTTCCCTAAGTCTGAAAGGGAAAGCGAAATTGGGTGTTAAAGCGCAACATAGTGCAGAAAAAGAGAAGTGTGTTTGAGTCAGTCTATCACTGTACAAAGGTCAGAAATAGACAGAAATCTACTGATTATGTCTACAGTCTGCCCACATTTCTGCACAAGTTTTCCACTGGAGACTAACACAGAGTCTGGCGGAAGTTGGAAAGGCTCTTATTTTAGTGCAGGACATAAGTCTATGCTAGCGACCGAATAGCTGGAGTTTCTATAAGGATTAGGCAAGCTTTTGTCCCTATCAAACTTCTCTATTTCTGCGAAACAGCATAGCGTATGGGGGAAATGTATTGAGTATTGTTCATATGTAAAACTCCTATACCGCTTTCTATGTCCATTGGCTGTACTGTGTATTGCTATGAGTTGAGACAAAGCCTATTTCCCTCTCTATACACTCCAATGAGACTGCCCAATAGAATCCAGTTACAAAATTCACCGAAATTATCCCTTCCTTTCTCACTTTTCTGCTTTCTTAGTGGAAAGATATCTGCATTCTGGCCAGGTGCAGAGCTATGTCTCTGCAATACGCCCTGGAAAGACAATAAAGACAGGTCCTGTGCCGTAGCATTCGACTACATTTCCTTAATCTCTGGGAAGGTTTGCCTATAACAAAGTCCTCTTTCAGTGGTTTCCTGGCCTAAATCAGCATTCCACGGTCGAAACTCCCACTTATAGGCAATTTGCCTTTTTGTGTAATCGAGCGGCTCAAAGCCTTCTTCCTGAAGAAGTCGCAACTTTGCCACAGAACAGACTTCTACGGCCCTAATTAGTGCATTGGCAGGCGCAAAGCGTGCTGCTCCTTCCTTTGTGACCTCAGTTGAAATGACGGTCAATGCGCTGGGCTCACGCATGTGCTTCTGATAAACCCCTTCAAGTGCCTGAAGACAGGCTGAAACTGCAAGGACCTGGCCTAGTGCCAAGGCCTGAGACAGAGCTATATACACCGAGATTATATATCGTCTACGCGCCTAGGAAGAGTGAATGGAAGCGGAGCATGTCCGTAAGCTGCATAGGACTTACTTTAGGAATGCCCAAGAAGCCTTTGTGCAGTTTCCTGTGGGCGGAGAGCAGACTGCCCTGTCTAAAGCGCGCCCCGCAGGCCTTACACTCTAGTGGCTTAGCGCCGGAATGGATATACATGTGTTGTATGAAGTTTTGTTTAGACGTTAAGACCTTGCCGCAGTCAGAACACGGGAACTGGCTGCTCTTCAGATGTATGCAGTCTACGTGGCGATGCAAATTGAACTTCGAGCGAAAGAGTTTGGAGCAGTCGGGACAAACGAAGCTCTGAGCTTTCATTTTTTTATTAGGCGTGCTTCGCCACAAGGAAGGCGAATGCGCACTATTCCCGGCCCTAGGATTAGGCAGAGGTGGGATTTGCAGGGGACAGAGGTAGGCCGAGGACCGTCTTTTTCCTTCGCATATCTGCTCTTTCCGATGCTTTACCACTTTCCCAAAACTTCCCTGGCCGAATTCTTCCAGCTTCCTTTGCTCCTCCCCTATGAATTCCTTGGCCGAACTTCAAGTCTCCACCTCTACGCAGACCAATCAAGATTTGAAGAAACGGGTTTCTTCAAGCCTCAGACTTGGGTGAGGCCGTAGTCAACTGGAATACTGCAATTGCTGCTATGCACTCACCTAGAAATCGCTTTGAGTAGCTCTTCTGGAACAATCGCTTTGGAATGATGCCGATATCAGCGCCGGTTATAGGGAATTTGAACGAAAGAGGACTGCGATTCCACTTTTCGAAGCACTTCATACTGCTAAGGGCAATATCTGCGAATTGTAGGCGATTTCTGGGTGCCGAAAATAGTGATTTCTTGTCCTTCTCGTCTCCTCTGGTCGCAGATTTCTGCGAATACTGATAAAAGCCCAGTTTTGAGTGCCTAGAGGAAGGCGGTAGCGAATCCACTGACCTAGTGGCTGAATATCGAATCCACTCGGTAATTATTGCACTATGCTCTCAACCTCTCACGAAGAGGTGCAGAAGCACCTGAGCAACAACTCCCCAGCCAAGCAACAGTACAGCTTCCCCAAGTCCCCCCGCTTTCCCACGGCTCCCGAGGGGTAACGGCCACCTAGCAATGCCTGGGTACAGTACGATTCCAGTCCATCCAACCTCAGCAGAACTGCCTACTCCATTGGACAAGGACCGAGGTCTGACTTCACTCAGACATCTGCGAGTATGACTAGGCAGAAAGGAACCCCGGACCGATGCATTACAAGTCTCAGCCTGGACTGGCGGGGAAGCGGAACATGGCTTGGCGCTCCAGTGCGTCCAGAGGACTCAGAGACACATCCAGACATGAGACTTTGGCCTTTCCGGGGCCAGGCGCTTACAACTCCCACCTGCGAGCCAGCATTGGCAGTCTGGGGGAAAAGTACACAATGAGGCCTAAAACCGCTTTACCCGGCAGACTGAAGACGCCTGGCCCAGGCGCCTATAGTCCCAAGGAAGGCCTTGATAGTGTGGGCAAATACCTCATTTCCAAGTACCCCAACTCCGGAGCCGTTAAAGTAAACCAAGCCCAAGAAAAGCCCCCGACAGTAAAGAACCCTGGCCCTGGGGACTATGAACCCAAAACCGCCATGTCCAGCACTGGACAGTACTACATCGCTTCTTGCAGGAACACTGGCAGCAGGTCCTTCAGCAAGGCTGCAAGGGCTGGCTTGCCCGGGGTGAAAGGGGGTAAGTGCTAGGCAGACACTCCTGGGCCTGGGGCCTATCGCCTGATGTCGGAGTTCGGCCTGTACGAACATGCGATGGGAAGAAAGGGGAAAACTTTGACGCCTAGTATGAGAACGAGGGATATTAGTCCTGCTCACTAACTAGGCTTATATGGACGTGCAAATTTACGATGTTTGCCGCTGTCTTTCCTTCGGATATTGGTATCTAAATTTTTAAGCACGGTTATGCCCTCGACGCATCTGTAGGAACAGATGCGATCTTAGAAAGAAACTAGACCCTGTCCATTCCTCCGTATACTGCAGCAGACTAGCAAATGTCCCCACTTCATCTGCATCGATTATGTGCTTCCCCATGACTATCGCCTCATACCTCACAATACTTACACCGCTAGTCAGACTCCTTCACCTGCCTGCATAGCAGCCTCTAACAACTTGCACAGGACTCTGCAGTCTCCCAATAGCCTAGTCCTAGGACCATTCGCGGTTTCCGCCATTGACGTGCCAATTCAGAACGACAAGATGGAGAGTGCGGGCCTCGAAGCGGTCAACAAGCAATACTCAGGATCACTCCGCAGCCTACTGCCCCCGGAAAACTGGCGTTTTTCCTCCTTTTATGCATCTGTCTGGCGTCACTTATTCCACCCTGAGTTGGATGAAGAAAATCGGCAATGCCCAGAGGCATCCAGACCTATACTAGAAAGTGATTTTCCTAGAGAGACTACGCACTCTGATGCCAGGTATGAGCAAAGGCCCAATCCTCGAAGTGTCGGCGGAGCACACCAATGTAAGCGTGCCCTGAGGCAGATAGTTGGTGGCTTCGGCGAAGGAAATGCCCTTGAACCACACCTCAGTAGGACTCTCAGTGCAGAGTGAAGCCGGGCCCATGAGCATGAGAGCGCCACGACGAGTGTGCACCACTTCCTGGCTGGGGACTTTCGAAGTGAAGAGATGCAGTTGGAAGGTTACTGGTCCAGGGAAAGAGCACTCCTTCCCTGCAGCATCTACCAGCCTAGCACGTAGCCTAAATGAACGCGTACGTGAAGAGTCGCCTTTTCATCATAATTCGGCACAGGGGTGACGCCTGGGTGAGGTAGCACACCGGCGTTTCCACGTGGTCGTACAGACTATTCACCACAAGCGAGTTGTACAGGCCTGCCGCATCTCCGGTTCCTGAGCTTTCCCCTTCACGCACCCGCTTCTCTGCCAGTTGGGACTTGAGTGCATACAAGGCGTGGCGAAGGTTCTGGGCCTCTTCCTGGGTTCGCTTGCAGGCTGTGGTTAGCAGGTCTGCCGCCTGCTCACTCTGCACACAGAAGCTGTGGATCAATTCGGATGGTTGGGCTGCAAGCACTGAGCAGGGTAGATCTGTCCATTGCAGTAAACTAAGAGATCTGGCGGTCGCTATCTTTGCAGTCTCCAGGGGACACGTAGTGTCCTGAGCCTGTTCAAGGTTTGCCATTATTATCTCATAATTTCCGACTTTTGTCGGTAGCGATAAGACCCCATCGGTACTAAAAGTGAAATTACCCACAATTAGGCTAGCGTCCTTGTATGCAATTTCCTTATTTCTAAGATCCTTCCCAGCTTCCAATTAGTTCAATTCATTTAAATTAATTCAAATCCTCTCCATACAGAGAGGTGTTATTCACTTTACTCGTCTTCAGTTCTTGCTGTTCCACGCATCTCCACAACTTGCGAAAATGAACAGATTTGAGGAAACGTGGAAAGTAGTGATTGCGCAAGAGGGAAAACAGAGTTTCCTCCGCTGCCTGGATCCACTCCTCTGAGTCGGGTTTGACTTCTCGCTGTTCCTTGGCTAGTAGGTCCGTCTCTGCATCTAAAGCCTGAAAGTCCTCAATAAAGACTGCCAGCCGCTCCTCAGTCGGCTCATTTTTGTAAACTTCCAGCGCCATATAGAGCCGCAGCACACTCGGCCCAGCACTTTCCAAATTACCCGCCACGCTCTGCCGACACAGCCACTGCAGAAAGTGCTCAAAGTAGTCGAAAGGAACTTCATTTTGAAGGATCATTGGCAGACTGTAGAGGGCTGGGAGAGTCAGGGACTCCTTGAGTTCGGGCTTTTGGTAGGACAGAAGCACTGGCCAGAGCACGGAAACGACCATTATTAGGGTGTTGCGGCATAGCAGTTCGTAGCGCCAAAAGGAGTAAGCGGAGTGCAGGGAAAATAAAGCGTTGAAATACCATAACAGGGCGATTATGGAGAGTTCTCCGGTCATTGAATAGCCTTTTTCCACCTTTCTGAGGCAGTAAATCCCTACCAATAGAAGCATTTCCTCGACAAACCCGTCCACTATGACCACTGCCTCAAATACAGTATTACTGCTCATATTTCTTGGTAACTCCCTCTCCAAACTCCCAATAGTGGCCATTAAGCAGCAAATAACGACCACCGGAACCAACATCACAGCCAAAACCCGCAGTAGCCAAGCCTGTTTCGCTCTCTTTATATGTCCCACGAAGGAATTCTCCTCCTCTTCATCTCCCGACCCTGCATGAAACACGAAATAGAGCCGGTAGCCGCGCAGTAAGTAGGGTAAATAGTAGAGAAAGTGGAAAAAGACCTGTAGAGCCGAGAGCACTGCAGGGTATGAGGAGAGCACCTCAGTGGTGACTTCCCCTAGCAGTAGGAACTGTTCACAGTAGTTCCCTACTAGGGAGAGCTGTAGGAGCAGAGGAGAGCGACTGCTCACTTGCTTCCTTAGTCTGCGCACCCATAGTAGTCCGCCTGCCAGACTGTAGAGCACTGTAAGCGCTGCAAAACAGGTGAAAAACACAGTTTCCGCCATCTATTATAGACACTAAGTCCAGCCTTGAAGCTGTTCACGAGCGATTTGCTCGCTAGTCCGCTGCACCAGTCGCTTGTAGAGACGCTTGGTAGGGGACTCTTGGCTGGGCTGGGCGTTGGAAGGCTTCATCACTGTGGTTTGGATGACTTTGCGAGTGCGTCTGTGGCGGATAGGACTGGGAGAAGCTTTGGAGTGCAGAGTCTTGAGGGAATTGGAGGAGGCAAGGGGCTTGGGACGAGGGAGAGGCAGGAGGGGAGCGGCGGAGGCAGAGCGTAGGGGTGCAGTGGGGTGGAGACTCCAGCACTGCTGCACTTTCCTAGGAACTCGCTCGCTTTTCAGAGCCTCTTGGCTGCGCTCTGGAGTCACTCGCTTGCTTTCTCTCGCAGTCTTAACACTCAGGCGAGATTTGCCTCTAGTCCCAGTCCTCAGCGTCTCCAAAACCACATTAGCCCCTGTAACTCTCAAATCCCAGGCACTAGTGACAGCCCTAGTCAAGACAGTGGGCTGAGACGGCCGTCCCCCATTGCCTTTCGTATCAGGACTAGTGGCCGATTTGAACACTCTGTGTTCTGCCTGGCTGAGTCCGATGTAGGTAGAGAAGTAGCTGCGGAAATGACTGCTGGGCTGAAGCAAGGCCATTCTCGAGTTTAGGCTATTTATATAATGCAAAGAAGGTAGATAAAGCGGGCCATAGAGAAGGGCCGGCCTGCCGCCAAGTAGTGCAGTTGTTGCCTGTTGGAACGAGGAGTTGCCTATAGGGAACTGAGGCTAGACGCTGCAGGGCATAGGACTGGGTGTTGGGTATAGTTTCGTCTGATTGGCCGATTAGGAAGAAAAGCGGACATTTGACTTGAGAGATTACTTCGGAACTGTCCCAACAGCCGTTAAAGACAAACAACAGCCAGGATAGGTAGGGGAAAAGGTCCCTAAGGACTTCCTTCACTGATATAAACGGGTTTTCTAGTATAACTCCGGCAATATCAGGACACTGGAGAGCGGTGGAGAGGGCCACTGCGCCGCCTAGCTGTTCCCCATAGAGAAATGTCGCCTGGACTGGCAAGTCCGGCAGTTCTCTCAAGTAGCAAAGCAGGTCTTTCACATCACTCTTAATAGCAGCTTCCGAAGGCGTCCCTTGGCTTTGGCCGTACCCTCGATATGAAAGCACTGCTAAATGACACCCCAATTTCCTATACATTTCCTCCAATAGGTCCAATCTCAAACCCACATTGCCGACATTTCCACTCAGATAAAGCACCAAAGGAGCCTTTGTTTTGGCCCTCAGCAGCCAAATGTGCAGCTTTGTCCCATCCTTCGCTGGCACGTATAAGTCCTCACACAGCAATCCTCGCTCCGCTGGGCTGCAGTAGCCTGCCGCATTATTGCTGGGTAGTAAAGCACCTCCCAGCAGCGACACTGGCATATATATGACCTTGTCTCGGTATAGATAGAGCGCTAGCAGCAGGAAAAGACTGCCTAATGCAGGGCCCCACAGCCACTGCTCCATCTTACTAGCTAGGCCGAGCTTCGCCTTCTTCAGCTGTTCTCACTCCCATACTCTCACGCGCCCACCAAAACAGCTCCTTGAGAAACTCCTCCTTGGCTTCTTCCACATGCAACTCTTCCTGCACCAACTCCCCCACCATGTCCTCGTCCTTGAGTCGAAAGACCTGAGCAATGCTAGCAGCCAGCAACTGCACTAGAGAGGCCACACCCAGCGCCTTCGCCGCCAAGCACACCTTCAGCAGCAAGTCATCATTCAGCTCCTCCACGAAGTCTTTGTCCCAGGGCTCGCAGATGTCTTTGAGACTGGGCTTGTCGAGAGGGGCAGGGAGCGGCGGAGGACTCTGGTAGCCGTGGTGGTGGCAATAGGACAGAATTAGCTTTAAAGTCTCAGTGTCGATGTCTAGGTTCCCGACGTCCACGTCTTGGTTCCCCTCGCTGGCGACTGAGCTGGCGCTTACAGGCAATGAATTCGCTCATTGCTGTGATTCTTTTTGGCACTGTGAGGCGGTCTCCTTGGTGCGTTATGATAGTCAGCGTCTCTTCCATTATTTGTCCCGCCTCGGGTATATGCAACTTAGAACTGTCTCTGGTGGCAAGAAGTGTATACAAGTTCCACAGATAGACACAATGTGCATATCTAGCAGTCACATACAAGATAGGCCATATAGAGAAGCAGACTTAAGGGCCTAAGGGGACTTAGCTAGGTCTAAAGGCTATGAGTACGACCGTCATATTGTCGCAGCCTCAGCCTTCGTACTCCATAGTGCTAGGCATCTATCGCAGATTTCCTCAACAATCGTCTTCAAGTCTTTTTGCCCCGGTCGTTAGATGAAGCTGACGCACTCCTGAGAGGTGAGAATGTCCCAAATGCCGTCGCAACATATGACGAGGAAGTCGTCATCGGAAGTCAGGGAAACTGATCGTTCGTCTGGCCTAGCAGTGACAGCTTGGCGCTCTGGCGGAATACTACGGGCGTCTTTGTACTCCAAGTCTCCAAGTGACCGGGAAAGATTGATATTGCCGTTAACTCTGCCCTCCACTACATAGGCTCCCGCTGCTGTGATACGTGCCAACTCCTCCGGCGAATCCGGCTTATGGTCCAGCGACATTTCCACCACTTTCCCCTTCCGACCCAGCACAGCCCTGGAATCGCCTGCATTTGTCACGTAGAGCGTAGAGTCTTGCAGCAGCGCTACCACTGCAGTGCAGTCCGCAGTTCCCTTTCGTCTATGTCCCCATCCACAGTTGCAGAGTCCGGTAGATCCTGTCGTATGCAGATCACTTACTTTGCACCCTAGGGAGTCCGTAGCTGCACGTCCACTGCCTAGTAGGGCTGTTTCGTAGTTGCCAGTTTGGTACCGCGGGTTCTGGGTGAGTAGTTGCACGAAGTGTCTCGCAGCGTAGATAGCCACTTCCTTGCCTCCGTGACCATCAAAGACTCCAAAGACCGCCGCCCCTCCATCCTCTTCCATAGTGTTCCTCCACCCTTGCATATGCGTGGCTCCAAACCTAAGCCTGCCCTTCGCCCCCTCTGTAGACTCCTTCGTCTCTATCTGGGAACTGTTACAGTCCCATTTTTATCCTGAGCTCTGTGTATAATGGACTCGCCTGCAAGGCTGTCGAAGGAGAGGTTCATTGGGGAAGTGGACGACTTCTTCCTATGTCCTCACTGCAGCAATGTGGTGATGAGTCCGAAAGAGTGCGATTCCTGCCAAATTCTCCTATGTGAAAGCTGTGTGCAGGGGCTGGAAGTCTGCCCCAGTGGCGGACATCAGCTGGTTACGCACGATATATCGCGGTTTCCCAAGAAAATATATGAGGCGATGCAGTTGAAGTGCAGGAACGCAGGCACCGGGTGTGAATTCGTAGGCGTGATCGCTGCAGTGAGCAGTCACGAGGCCAATTGCGAGTACTCGCAGACGAAATGCGCAAATCCAGTGTGCGAACAGACCTTCGTAAAGCGACACAAAGACCCAAGCGAGCCCCAAGTCTGTTCAGACCTGTGCTTAAAGGTCTGCCACTTCCAGAGTGTGTTGGCACTGAACGACCACAACGCTGCTTTGCACGAACTATTCGCTTGTCTCATGTCCACCAAAACCAACGTCGAGCAAGAAATCCGCAGCTCCATGAAGCCCGCTATCGACGAACTCGAGACGCTGACGAAGGAACTGGCTGCCTTCGAGGAGATCAAGCAAGCAGTGATGGAGGAAATCGACGTGCGGAAGAAGAAGCACCACACAGGGAAGTGGAACCAGCAGACCAAGCAGTGGTCTTGCTGTGCGGATAGTCAGGTTCTCGCTCCGGGCTGCAGGCCGCTTTAGTAAATGGAGACTCAATCTGAAGTTTATCAGCCCTTCCTATTGCCCAAGGCCAAAAAGTCTCACACGCAGAAGACCAGCCTCATCCGTCGGATTTCCTCCATGAAGCCCGGAGGCGTGCAGAGCTCCTTTTGCTCACTGTTCAGCTCCACTATCGGCATTGGGTTCCTGGCTATCCCTTACGCTACTGCGCAGTGCGGACTTATTCTGGGCACCTTCGTACTGATACTAGGCGGACTCTGCTTCGGAGTTTACTACAAAGCACTGGCTCAGGCCTGCGACCGAACGGGGATATTTTCCTACGTCGGAGTGGTGGATAACCTGTACGGCCCGCGGTGGCGGCTATTCGCAGAGACAGTGATAGTGGCTTCCTGCTTTGGACTTCTGTCAGTCATGTGGGTTATCGCACTAGACATCACTACGTCTCTTTTCCCGTCTATCGAATCTGTGTGGGAGGAATTCGCCTTGATGGTTTTCTTTGGCTTGGCACTGGAGTTGCCGCTTGCTATTAAGCCGGAACTGGCCTCTATCCGCTACGCCCCGGCCTTTAGCTTCCTGTGCATAGGCTTCCTAGCACTTGTTGTGTGTGTGGATATAGCCACCACAACACCTGATCTGACTGGGATTTCTCTCTTTTCTGTCAATCTAAAGACGATCGATAGTGTCATTTTGGTGCTCTTCGCCTATGACGCAACAATGTTTATTCCCATTATTTTCAGTGAAATGGCCTACTCTCGACACCGTAGCTACGGCCTGATGCGCCAAGTACTGCGCAGAACGAATACAATGCTAATCGTCTGCTACCTAATTTTAGGCCTGGGCGGCTTCGCTAGTCACTACCCAAATGTGCCCGAATTGCTGGTTTTTCCGAATTCAGTGGAAAGTGACTGGACTGGACACATAGGGAAGTGTCTGGTTCTGATATCAGTCCTCACAGAAATGCCTTTAATCCTCAATCCCGCTCGATTGACAATTCAGCAAGCTATAGGCGGCCCTGGCTTCATCCACCAGCCCAACATCTACCGTGCAGCTACTCTCAGTCTCATCTTCCTGCCGATTGCAACCGCCCTCTGCTTCGGCCGAGAAATCGTTTACTTCAAGTTATTGGGCGGAATTTCCACTGTGCTGCATGGGTTCGTGCTCCCTAGTAAGAGTCCTATAGAGCCATGGTGTATCTCAAGGTGCATAGAAGCTTGTGGAAGGGCTGGGCTTTGGCTGGGCTTACGTGCGTGCTCAGCGGGTTAGGGTTGGCCTGTGTCCTTCTCACACTTATTCACTAAGTAGGGAGATAGCACACCAGTAGAGATAAAGTCTGTTGTCCTGAAAATCAAAGTGAAGGGCAGTCGTTATACAAATAAGGATATTGAGAATTATCCAGTATTCAGCTTTCCCGTATAGCCATATCTTCTATTAGTCTTCACCGCCCTCAACAGCCACAGATGCACACTTGGTCCAGTCCTGTCTACCTTAGAGCTAGGGAATGGAGGGCTAAAAATGCTGGCACGGTTCTGCTTGCGCTCTGCCCGCTACTTCTCTCACGAAGCACATGCCACTACAGGTGGATTCCACTTCAACACTACTCACGGACTGCACGTAGACAGCCACAATGTAGAGGCCTTTGTGCGCAGAGTGCTGAAATGTGTGAGAGAGCGCCTTATGGCCTATGACCCGCAGCGCTGGCAAGGAGTGGAGCTGTCCTACAACTCCAACTGGCTGAGATCCAACGGCCAGGTGGACATCGCCACCTGCATCCAAGTGCACGAGGCGCTGGAGAAGGAGTTCAAGTTCGAAATTATGGACCAACGCATGCTCGTGACGGACATGCGCACTGCTTGCAGCATAGTGGCGGACAGTCACGACGCTATCTAAGCGCCTTAGGGATAGACGTCTTTCTTGAGTCTGCACCACCAGTTGCACTGAGACTCAGTCCTCCACAATTCACTCTAATGTCTGAAACGTCCCCCTTTCTCAAAGCCCAATCTTGCCTTTCACTTGCTGTATCCCCCTCTCCTTGTCAGATTCCGTTGCTGCTCCTCCACTTCCATATATATGGACAACGTCAAAGTGGCAATCCGCATCCGTCCTCTCAACGACAAGGAAAAGAAAGAGCCAGACACCCGCCTCTGCATATCTGCCAACCCCTCCCTCAGTTCTGTATCGCTGGCTGTTACTCCCGAGCCTCGAGTCTTCACCTACGACTTTGTGGCTGATGAAATCGCCTCGCAAGAGCATGTCTTCGCAGCAGTGGGCAGACCTGTGGCCACTGCCTGCTTGTCAGGGTTCAATTGCACGATTTTCGCCTATGGACAAACAGGCGCAGGGAAGACTTTTACGATATTAGGGCCTGATATGGGCAATTCGTTTAGTGGCTCAGAGTTGGAATTTAGAGGACTACTGCCCCGCTGCGCAGAATACATCTTTGACTCGATAGCCAGAGAAACTGCAGTGGGAGAGGTCGAGTACCTCGTCAAATGCTCCTATTTGGAGATATACCAAGAGGCGATAATTGACCTGCTGGACCTGTCCGGAGAGTCAAGGACGCTGCAGCTGAGGGAAGACATGAAGCGAGGAGTCTACGTGGAAGGTCTGGGGGAGGAAACACTGAATGACGTGAGAGACGCATATCAGCGTATACTGGCTGGGAACCGCAACCGCCATATCGGAGCGACCTCAATGAACAAGGAAAGTAGTCGGTCGCATACCGTCTTTACGCTGCATATTGAGTGTAAAGATATGCGCACTGGGACCATCAACTACAGAAGTAGTCGTTTTCACCTGATCGATTTAGCCGGATCAGAGAGACAAAGGGCCTCTGATGCAACTGGGGAGCGACTGAAGGAGGCTGGGAAAATCAACAAAAGTCTGTCTGCTCTGGGAAACGTCATCAACTCCCTAGTGGACATTGCTGAGGGCAAGAACAGACATGTGCACTACCGTGACTCCAAACTTACATTTCTGCTGAAAGACTCGCTGGGCGGAAACGCTAAAACGCTGATTATCGCCAACATCAGTCCTGCAGCCACCGCCTTCCGAGAGACTCTTTCCACCCTCAAATTCGTGCAAAGAGCCAAGCTCATTCGCAATAAAGCAGTCATCAACGAAGACACCTCCGGCACTGCCACGGTTCTCAAAGCAGAAGTAAAGCGCTTAAAAGCACTACTGACGGACGGGACTGCATGCCCTCGCTGTCTCGCTCTTACTCAGGAACGGAAGACAGGCATGGAAAGGACAAAGGACCTTGAAGTCTTACTTGCGCAAAATTTGCGCGTCCGGAAAGACACTGAAGCGGCATTTCAAAGGGAAATCGAGTTTCGAGACTTGCGCATTCAAGGCTTGGAAGAAACCATCGCCAGACACGAAAAGCGCCTAAATCACGATAAACTACTGATAAAGATGAAAGACGCTGCACTGTCTCGAAGCCAACAAAACAAGGAAACCCCCGGAGAGGATGTCTTAAGACTAGAAGCGGAGGTGCGAGTTCTCAGGGAAATGCTGGAGTTCAGTCCCGAGGAAACGAAACTGAGAAAGGAAGTGGAGCAGCTGCGTGCACAGTTGGAAATGGTGGGAGGCAGACAGCCTGCTTCGGTCAACCAGTGCTTGCGCAGCAGTGAACTACTGGCGAAGCAGTTGGAAACGCTGCTCGGGACTTTGAGTGATGAGCGCAAGCAACAAGAAGCAGAGCACACAGAAGCAGCAGACCAGTCGGAAGAAAGACAACTCGCAGAGCTCAAAGCCACTTACGAAGACCGGATTTTGGGCATTCAAGAAGCACGTGAGGAGGAACGGCGCTCCTTCAGGGAGCGAGAAGAACAGCTCCTTTCTCTCCTCGACCAAGCCCGCCACCTCACCTCCCAGCCTGACAGCAGTCCTGACCAAGACATGATTGCCCCTCGTCTCTCCACTCGCTCCCAACAGTCCGTCTTTTCAGCCCTCATGTTCGACCTGGAAGGTGGGAAGGTCCAAGCCTTGGAACAAGAACTCGCGGAAATGCGGGAAGAAGCGGAAAGACGCGAGGAGGAGTTCAGAGAATGTAAAGAGGAATTGGAGGTCATGAGTGCTGCAGGGGAGTTTATCAAACTGCAAGCGACTGAGTGTGCGCAGCGAGCAGATGACCGAACAGCCCTGAATGTCAAGCTGCAGGAGGAGGTCCGCGAGCTGAAAACTGCTATGGCCACACAGACAGAGTTGCTGACTTCTATGAGGACTTCGAAGGATGACGCCCTGCAAGTGGTCCTGAAGGATATAGAAGGTCTGCGAAGACTGACATCAGAGCAAGAGGCGGGTTTGAAGGACAGAGACAGAGAAATAAGTCAGCTGAGAGAGACGCGTGCAGATCTGGAGGCCGGGGTGGACAAGGCCAAGGCAGAGGAAAGACTGGCGAATGAAGCGGCTGTAGACCTGCAGCGCAAAGCCGCAGGCCTCGCCCAAGACCTAATGACCGCCTCAGAGAACTTAGAAGCCGTCCAGGTCGAACTCGCTTTCTTCCAAGAAGAAAACCAGCGCCTGCAACAGACCGATTCAGCTACGCTAATAGCCACTCAACAGCAAGAACTCGCTACCCTTAGGCAGGAAATCTCCACTTTCCGGCAACTCTCCAAAGCCTCTGATAGTCCCATTCTTCAGCTCTCTCGCTATGAACCTAACAAGCCCAGTAGCCAGTCTCTCCAACAAGAGGTAGAAGCATACCGTGCACAGCTCCGCTCCGCCACTCGCAAATACACTAAAATGCAGGAGACTGTCAAGGCACTCAGCAAGACTGTGGAAGAGCTGCGAACGCAGCCTGGGGACGAGAGAAGTCTCAGAGAAGTGGAAAGACTGAGAAGGGAAAATGACGCTTTGAGGGAGGAAGTGAGGCTGAAGGTGGAAATACTGAGCAATACAAATCGCAATATATTGGCCACTAGAAGCGAAATTGAGACTTGGAAAGTCAGTATTGAGGACAAAAACAAGGCTATTCGAGCACTTCGGAATGAACTCCGGGAGAAGGAAACTGCACTAACAGGCTTTGGAGAAGTTGGAACTCTGCGCACAACCTTACAGGCGAAGGAAACGGAGTTGTCAGTTTTGCGTGAAAACAGTGCGAAAAGACTCAAACAAGCGGAATGGACGTTGGAAAAACAGCGAAGAGAAGTCGATCAAATCGCCCAACAAAGTGATCTTCTCAGGCTGGACCTGGCTCAATGTCGAAATCAGCTGAAAGCGGCGGTTTTAGAGAAAGACACGCTGTTTAGACGAGGGGAACTGCCCTACAGTCCAAGAGGACCAATCAGTTCTGAGAAGCTAAGAGAAGAGGTGAGAAATTTAAGCGAAGGCTTGACCAAGATTAGGGAGTTTGTGTTTAGTTTGCCGATAGGAGCCTCGAATCCGGAGGAAACAGACTTGGTGGATGGGACGATCAGAGCAGTTGGGGCGCTATATGAGCGCTTGGAAAGTAGAGAACTGGAGCTAAGTGAGAAGGATAGAGAGCTGCAGCGCAGAAAAGCCAAACTCAGTCTGCTGGAAAACGAAAGAGCCCTGTGGAAGCAGCAGCGCTCCACTCGCTTCGCCCAGCCATAATAACTAATGGGTTGTTTAGAAGAAAAGGCAAAGTCTGACGATGAAGTCTTGCTGCAGTCTGCAGAGCAGCAGCTCAATTCCGGGGTCCGAGCATCCAACCTAACCCTGCTTATTTCCACTTTCCCAGCTGTGCTTAGTAGGGAAGAGTTCAAATCTGCTAAGTCGATTTTGCACCTGCATGAAGAACATTTGAGTGAATCTGAACTGAGTCGCTTCGATGCTTTCTTCCAAATGGCGTCTGAGGAGCCTGGGAAATTCGATAAGCGGAAACTTGAAGTGCTGGGCTTGCTGCTATGCAAAGAGTCGAAAAGTGAGAAAATTACCACTTTGTTCAAGTGTGGGGAGCTGGATGAAGGACAGAAGCTGCTGAGTGACTCCCTTCTGTCCTTGCTGGAGTTTGCCTTCACTCTTTCACTAGAAGTGCTCCCAGCCACTCTAACCGCCAAGGCCAGTAGCCGTTTCCCCAAAGCTGCGCCGACTCGCTACTTGCGGAGACTGCAGGCGCAGAAGGATATCGCCTGTCAGAGGTGCTGGAAAATCCTCACTGATCATAGACCTGTACTTAGACTTGATACGTTTTTGCAGACTTTCCAGCTGGTAGATTTAGAGTTGAGTCCTGAGGGCGTGCGAGCCTACACTCTTAGTCAATGCAGTGCCTATTGGAGTGATCGGCATTCAACTCATAGCCAAGAATCAGAAGATATCCACCCTGCTACCAAAGGCAGACTAGTGCCTACCTAAAATTTCTAGCCGGCAGGTATAGAAAGTCCGTGAAAATGGCTTTAGTTTGGGGAATTAAGGTCGAAAAAGCCTTTAAAAGTGGCTCTGGAAGTGCGATATTACGGGAATCAGCCAAATTGGACAGGGATTTAGTGTAAGTTAGGAACGGATTTCCCCTTCTCTGCAGTTCTTACGAGTGACTAACCTTCACTTCTGCAAACTACTGTATCAGACAACACACACTTCTAGCTGATCGCTCCAACTTGCCTCCGTCCTCTGCATAGGGCAGCTTCATAGCCAGTGACGGCCGACTGCCTACCGACTTCTCCTCCTCTGAGACTTGATCTAGCCCTGTTCCTCGATTAGTTGAGCGAGTCACACTAGAGCGAGTTTCCGGCTTCCTCTGCTCCTCCTGTGCAGTATCACACACCGGACATTTCCCCAACTGTTTACTGAGAGTCAAGAGGCAGATCGGACACTCCCACGTGCACATCTCCAAAGACTGATGATTCTGCGCCAAATTCACACTTTTCAAGTTGTGGTCATAGGGACAGGTCGCTCCCAAGTCACAAGCCCCTGCTTGCACCAGCAACTTGCACACCACTGGTGCATAGTCAATCTGAGTCGCAAGAACTGCAGCCTCCACTGCTCCGTCTTTCCCACTTTCCAGCGCTTTCTTCAAATTCGCAATTTGCTGGTATAGTTGAACGTCGCTTTGGATAGAGTCTTCGGGTGTGAGTGCGCCGTCGTAGACACACTTGAAAGTGCCGTGGCCTGTGGAGAGGTGGGACAGGCAGAGACTGCAGTAGAGGTGGCGGCAGGAAAGGCGGTAGGGGTAGTGGTAGAGGTCGAAGTCGCTGAGGCAGCTGCCGCAGTAGGGAACTCGCTCCATTTCTTATATGACAGCCTTCACTCAAATTCACTCCGCTCTCAGCCTCCTGCCCAGCTTCTCCCAGCTCGAACTCAGCGCCAACCTGCACCTACTCTCCGTAGTGCTTCGCAAAGACACTGGAGAGCTCCTAGTCCAACTCGTCACGAACTACTCCTCCAACTCCATCACTCTCCACTGGGCTTTGGGCGCTTCGTCTTCATCTCGCTGGAGCAATCCCACTGTCTGGGGGGTCAATTTGCCTGAGAATTCGACGGTTGTGGAGGAATGTGCGGTGAGGACTCCTTTGAAATTGGCCTTTGGATGCTTGCAGTTGACACTGGAGTTGCCGAGACTAGAGGCACCGGTTTACCTGCTATTTGCTCTGAATGAGGGGGAAAAGTGGTTCAACAATGACGGACGCAATTTCAGTATTCGGCTAACTTAGCAGTTTAGTGACTCAGTAAGTCCTAGAATATTTAAGCGGCTTTAAGGGAATTCGTTTCTAGTCGCAGGGAAAGTGTATGGATCCTGTGGCTCCGGCTCATACGGCACCTTCAGTTCTCGGCGGTTTTGGATCTGACTGACAGGGACTTCGGGCAGTTCCCCGTCCTCATCCGCTCCTCCGGGAGTAGTCACGTCCATGATTGTAGTCATTCTCCGCATGAGTGGTGAGTTCACTCGAGCCTGACTCATAGGAGACAGTATGCCTCGGGACCGGTTTGCATATGGACTTTGGTAGAACTGCAAGTTGCGGTACAGGTCGGAAACCATGCGGGCGGATTCAGGCTGCTCCTGAGCCGGGGCTTCCTCGTCCTCCTCGGCTTCTGCGATTTCTGGCAGTTCGTCCACCGGCTGAGCCACTCGTCGAACAGGCTTTTCCGCTGACAGGACGGAACGTAGCCGCTCCATGCGGTCTGCTGTGTACTTCGCTGGGTCTAAAAGACTGTCTTTGACGTCACTATTTACTTGCCTCAGAAAAGCGTCCATTTCAGGCAAATTCTGGTGTCTAGCATTATAATCCATCATCTTTTCTGCCTATTCCTCACCTTGCAGTGTCAATTCCGGACTGCTTTGCAGCAATTGGTCCGCAATTTCCCTTTGCTCCTCACTATCACTGCCCTTTACAATCAGCACCAGCCACTCTTTGAAGCCTTTATCAGATGTAACGGGGTTTTCTCGCTTATAGTCCTATGTAACAGGTACTGTAAACAGTGCAACCGCCTTTTTTTCATACATATACTGCTCCGGCTGGAGCCCGTCTAGCATTTCTATCATCACATCGGTGGAGTGCGCCTGCATTACCCACTCGAAAATGGAGGAAACTGGGAGAAGGAAGAAGCAAAAGGCGAAAACGAGCATAGCAATGAGGCAGCCATAGGTTTGTTCTGCCTCTAACACTGTGTAAAAGACCACTGCACCTACTGCATAGAGGCCCATGGTCACTGGCACTACTCTCGCCAGGTGCTCCGCCAGTATCGAGTTTTGACTCTTCGGCCTGCAGTGCACTCGCAGAAGCATATACTTGTCCACTATGTACTCCAGTAGGAACCCTGCGAACGTGATAGGAATGCCTAGAGGTATAGCAGGGAAGTACACAAACGCCAGTATTAACTGATTCAGAAGCCGCACATATAGAGTCGACACGTCTACTTCCGTATTTTCGAAAGTGCGATTGCATGCCAACTGACTGAGTGAGGACTTCCCCGCAGGCACAGTCTTACCTAGTTTCCAGCGACGATACGCCTTGATGACTATGGAGAAGTTGAAGACGTAGAGGAAGGGACTGAGGATGGACATGGTTATTATTTGCAGGAAGATGTCGTCGATTAGACCTCCGGACATGAACCATTTCTCGTCGGTCGGGAGGTTGACGAGGAAGGGAAGGAAGGAAGTAGTCAGGGCCTGCGCCACGACCAATTTCTCACTGACAGACTTGCAGTAAGTAGTCCAAGAGTAGTGCCGTTCATAGCTCGCCAGCCGTCTCAATATCCTTTCCATCGACACATTCACCGCCATGATAAAGACTGAAGGCAGGAAAGGCGCCAGGTGCAGAGCCAAGCTGTCCTGTCCCGTGTGTTTTGCCTGGTCACTCAGGTAGATCTTCCAATACGACATGCCGAGGAGAGCTCCGAAGGCCAGTGCCAGCACAATCACCGCCAGAAAGGCAGTTTGCGCCTTCAACTTGAGGTGTTTGGTCTTACTCACATCCAAGTTCTCCCAAAAGATATCCGCAGGCTGCGGAGCCATATTGGCAGAAAGCACCTTCCCCTTGAACTGTCTCCGCGACTTCCCGCCCAGCCACACTCTGACTCTTATCCAAATGAACTCCAGTATTGTGGAGTTGAACTTCCGAGCCACCATCCTTGCATCCAGCGGAGAGCGAAAGGTAATGAAGGCAGTTCCTGTGCTTTCTCCGATGCTGGAAACGGACTCGAAGGAAGTGAGGTCGTAGCGGGCTGCCTGGACCTTTTTTTCGCAGTATTCTTCGGACTCCATAGGGCCTGAGTAAGGAGTACGGCGGAGACAGAAGAGGAAGCGCTCTCGGGGTCTGCGGGAGTTGCGCTGGACGTATTGCCGCACGAACTCAAGCCTGGTTTCCCACTTTGTCAGCTCTTCGCATAGAGCCAAGTACTCGGAGATGTGGAAGACTGGTGTGAGAGAGACTACTTTGGCAGGCTTGCCGTCCTATATAGGCTGTACCCAGCGTCCGTTGGACTCTAAATGCTGCGTGACTGCGGCTTTGTCCCAGTCCTTCCCAAGTCCGGTCATTCGAACCGTGTAAAGAGACGAGTCGCAGGTCAGCAGGTCGATTTCAGTTGCTTTCCGGTGTAAAAAGTACCTGAAAAAGGGGTAACTGGCTAAAACAAGCACTATCACCACTAGGTGCATGAGCGCCTGCCACATGGGGATGTATGTTTCTTTGCTTGGGTCCACACTGCTATACGGATTTCCGTAGGCTCCAAGGGACAGCTTCACATAGTCTGATATATCTGCTTCCCCGGACTTGTGCCAAGTGTCCGCCTCCCCAGCCCGGGCGTTGGCGATGACGCAGGGAATCGCTGCTATGGCCGTCGCCAGCGCGAGAATGAGGATAATGTACTTGAAGAAGTAGTAGTAGAGAGGGAAGGCAGAACCCAGCTGGCCTAGTTCTTCCAGGTTGCAAGTGAGGGGGAAGTCTTCAGCATTGACAGGGTATTGGCAGCATTTGCAGCGCCCGTAGTCGCTTTTGTTGGTTTTGGGGATTTTGGCGACTCGGGTGGCTATGCGGTGTAGCTTTGCATCTTCTAAGTTGGCGAGACGACTGGGTGTGAAGCTGCCGCGCTTCCGCAGAGACACATTGGCAGTGGAGGCCATGTAACGCTCGTCCTCCGCCACTCCGGGAAACGTCACTTTCCTGGGCCTTTGCTTCCTAGGCGAGGGAATGGGTACTTCCGGCTCAACCATCACTACAATTATTTCTAACAGAAGCTCAGTATCGCCACCTTTAATCCACCACCAGCGGTGAAAAGTCGCGAGGGGAAGTATCGTCTGCCCACCCTTGCAACTCCATACTCCTAGGCAGCACCACTACGCTTTTCCGCTTGTAGCCTCTTTGGTAGCGGACTTGAGGAGGGCGAATAGCATGTGTGAGCCTCATTGTCTCCCCCACACACTCCGGCATTTCCAGGTTCGGCTCAGGCGTGACGGCCTTCAAAGCCCGGTAACTGCTGCGGATAGGCCTGGAGTCGTCCTGGGAACTGCTGTAGTTGAGGACGTGGAAGCAAGGATCTGAGAGTCCCTGCAGGCCTGCAAGTCGCAAGGGCTGCAGACTGGCTTGTTTGCGGCGCACTGGCCGGGCTGACTGCTTTTTCCGGTACTCTTTGATCCCTTCCTCAAGGCTGGGAGCCTGTGGGACTGGGGAAAGCTCTCGGGTGGTCCCAGCTTTCTTCAGCAGTCTTTGGCGCAGGCGTGGCCGTTCCCTGTCCTGTGACTTTTCCTTTCTCTGGCTGAGTATAGCTCGCATCACCTCGGTGCCTTCAGTTTGCATCCTTTGCGGCTTGAGTCTGGCAGTCTGTCTCGGCTGGCAGTAGGCCAAGAGGTCGATCAGTCGAGGCAGTTCCCACACCTTGGCACTGCTGGAAGCCAGGGAAGTGTGTGCGTAGGCAGAGGGCTGGGAAGGGACTGGGGACGGAGTCAAGGAAAGACGAATGCGGCGGTGAGACGGACTGCCGCTGCGCATATTATTGGTCTTGCTAGGAGAAAGAGGATAGGAGGTTCATTAATGGGCTGTCTGAGCCACAAAAGCAGGAGAAGCAGAGGGAGGAACAGCTATGTCGACCCTGTCCTGCCCTCTCTCAAGCACGAAATCGAAGAGTTAGCAGAGTTGCCTCTGCGAGCTAAGCAAGAAGCAGCGGATTTAGTTGCACTTGTGGAGCTTTCTATTCGTTGCAGAGACTTGCTTGGCCTTTCTGCGAGTCCGCCCTGTCCCGTGGTGCTGTGCTACCAGGAAACTGCAGAGTAACATACATGTAGTGGCTGGATGGAGAGTGGCCAAACTGAAGTAGTGGATGACAACCCCAACCCCGCCTTCATCAAAACCTTCTGCTGCGCCTACTCCTTCGAACAACAGTTGCAAGTAACTGCAAAGCAGCTCCGTTTCGAGGTCTACGACACTGCCTTGTCCTCCTCCTTCCCTGCCAAGTCCGCACTTATTGGACAAACGGTAGTCAGCATACATGAGTTAGTTTGCAGTCCTACTCAAAGTCTCACTAGAGACTTGCAGGCTTTGGTGGTGAGGAAGCGGCCTGCGGGGCATATTATGGTCGTTGCGGAGACGGTGAAAAGCAGCAGGGAAGCCTTTGATATGGCTTGGGAGTGGCAGGAAACTGCCTTTTCTGGCCAGACGTATGTGAAGATACTGAGAGGAGAGGAGGGCGGGTATGGCCAGGTGCCTGTGTATCAGTCAGAAGCCACTGGAAAAGTGCCGTTTCGGTGGAGAACTGTTCGACTTTCCCTTGATTCACTATGTAAAGGAGATATGAGCAAAGTGCTAGTGTTGGAAGTACACGGCGCTCTGAAAGGCAAGGACTGGACTCTCCTAGGCCGCAGTAGGACCACTGTCAGTGCTCTGCGCAAGTCGGGCACCAACTTGACGCTGCCAGTGACTTTAGATGCACACGAAATCGGCCTATTGCACTTGCAGCAGTTTACAAGTGTCACGCAAAGCAGCTTTCTGGACTATGTCAATGGCGGCTGCGAAGTTTCCCTCCTTGTTGGCATTGACTTCACGAAATCCAATGGAAATCCCACAGATCCCTCGTCACTGCACTACCAAAATGGCCTGCGGCCGAATGAGTACTTGCAGGCTATCAGAGAAGTGGGGGAAATTCTGCAGTATTACGATAGTGACAAGCAAATTCCCGTATTTGGCTTCGGGGCGAAACTGCCTCCTGCCTGCACACACACCTGCCACTGTTTCGCCCTCAACGGAGACCTCTTCGACCCCGAAGTACCCAGCATTGCCGCTGCAGAGGACGTGTACCGCCAGGCCTGCACCACCCTCACCTTCCACGGCCCCACCATGTTCGCTCCCCTCATCCACATGGCAGCTCTGTACGCAGGCAGCAGGCCAGTTTCCCAGTCCGACCAGCGCTACTTCATCCTACTAGTCCTCACTGATGGGATTATCAATGACATGGACCAGACTTTGCATGAGATTGTGGAGGCCAGTTTCCTGCCCATTAGTATCATCATTGTGGGAATTGGGCCGGAGAACTTCGATTTGATGCAGGTGTTGGATGCGGATGAAAAGGCGATCAGGTCGAAAGTCACAGGGAAGCAAGCAGCGAGAGATATAGTGCAGTTTGTGCCTTTTCGAGAGGTGAGAGCGAACCAGCTGCAGCTCGCCAGAGAGGTTCTGTACGAAATACCCGCGCAACTCGTAGGCTTTATGGCTGGCAAAGGCATACAGCCGCAAGGAGGCATCGGAAGTAGCCGCGGAGTCGTGGGCAAGCGAGGCAAGCTGCCCCCACTGCAAGACACTCCTCGCTCCCAAGTGTTCGAAGGCCTAAAAAGGCAGTTCATCGAGGAAATGGTGCGGCAAGGCGCAGAGCGGCAGGCCATGGAAGAGGCCGCAGAGGCAGGTCTGTGGTGTGCCGACCCCACCTACGTGCAAGACCTCCTGGCCTCCCACAAAGTCCCGCTCAAATCCGCTCTCCGCCGCTCTAAGCGCCAAGGCTCTGGCACTGCCAAAATCGTGCGGCTTGCCTCTTCCGAGGGAGAGCCTTGTCGCCTCTGCCACAAGCTGCCGATCAACACTATTTTGGTGGAGTGCGGACACAGGGTGGTGTGCCAGGCCTGTGCGCTGGAACTTACAAACAAGGAGTGCCCAGTGTGTCGCAGGACCTTCCAGCGCTGGGTGTTGACTCATGACTCTTAGCCTGTTGCCCTGTCTTCCATAATCTCTATGGCTGAAGAGACGGTTTTTCAGGTGCAAATTGGCGAAGGCAGTTCTCAGCCGGCGCAGTTTTCCCTGCAACTTACAGCCAAACTAGGCGGAAAAGCAGTTGACCCGGCCTTCCAAAGCCTGCTAGAAGGACCACTGAGCCCCATTCAGCCTTGCTTGGTGCTGGAAACAGCCAGCGAAGCCCAGGCTCAAATTCTACAGCAGACCATAGCAGGTATTACCGAGCTCCCTGCTGAGGCCGCTCAGGGCGGGGCAATAGGCACTCTATTGCAACTCGTTCGCTCGCATGGAGCCATTAGTGTGCAGAGAAAAGGGCAATTCGTAGTGCTGGCGCTAGAACTCGAAGCACTCCAGAAGGAACGCTATCGAGTCTACTTGGATGCGTTGGCTGCCCAGACCAAGCCTTTGCAAGAGAGTGAGACGACAGTTACAGTCCTATTGGCAGTACGAGAGGCTTTGGATCGGCTGTTTAGTTCTGACAACACAGTCCAAACAGCTTGTGAGGACCTTCGCTTTAGGCTGCAGGCCTCCCTGTCTCCGCATCTCTGCCAAGGCCTTTCCCAACTCGCTCTCAACATGTCTGCTCCTGACTTCATCCAGCAGGCCTTCACCCTCTTTTCCATGTACCGCAGTGGGCAGGTTTCTCTGAGGTTTCACTCCTATGAGCAGCTTCCAGTAGCGGCACAGGCTCTGCTCCCCTCGATTACTCCGGTGACAGCCTTAGTGGAAGCAGTGAAAGCCATGGTAGGAGAGGAGGACCAAAGAGTCATACTCACTCTTGCGCAGCTGATGACAGGCAAGGGACATTTTGGCTTCAATGGGAAGTTCTTCGCAGTGAGTGGGGAAATTACAGCTGTCGGCCTTAGCACGTTAATTCTTCCCTAGAGTCTGTGTGCAGACTTAGCTATACAGGACTAAGGCCGGAGTCTGTTTGGCAGCGTTTGCCAGGCTGCAGGATGGACTCGGTGTCTTCCTCAGATACAGGGAATTGACGAGATGTCTGGTGAATAGGCGAATTCGCTCCACTTCTGCCTCTCATAGTGACTTCCGACCACTCCTCCTCCTGTCTGTCCTGTCCTACCCCCCTGTCCAGTACTCTCCGCACATCCTCAGCCCTTGCCAGTCTTTCCAGCACAGGAACGAGCCTCATCAGTTCCCTGTCTTCCTGGTCATTGAACCAGGATGCAATCGGCACTGCGTTTGCAGGCTGCAACGCATAGGACTGGGGACTGTTCTAAGTGGGAATTACGTCCACTATCAGGACGTGCTGCAGGTCCCGACCCAGGCGACTCAGGTCCTTTAGGAAGCCTTGAGGGTGCTGTTGGCAGGCAGAGCGGAAGAGTCGGAAGGAGATGTGTCCCTCTTGGTCGATCAGGTCGATGATAGGGTTGGCGTAGTTGGGAGTGCTGGCAGTGAATAGCACTACTTCGAAAAGGTCTGCCATTCTGGCGAGGAACTGGCTTACGCCCGGTCTCAGCGCCACATAGATTTCATTATCGGTGCCGTCACAGTCCAGAGTTAGGCGGAAGTCAGTGTATTCTTGCGGCTGGAGCGAACTGTGGATGAGTGTTTCGTCCAGGTCCAAAATGAGTGTATTGCGACCTCTCTGTGCAAGTGGCTGAGGAGGCAAAAAAGGGCTGTCCTCCGCATACTCGTCATTCGCTAAAGTTTCATGGTAATCCGAGTCCATCACACACTGGCACATGGAAACCAGGAGCCGCAGCAGAACTCCCTGCTTTCGCCCTTCCGTTCCTTCGCCTTGGCTCACACTTACTGTCACTTCGCCACTTTCCTCCCCACTCGATATCAAATCCCCCGACATAACAGTATAAACACTGCAGTGTAGGTCTGGGAAGGGAGAGCTGTACAAAGCTAGGGAGAACTAGAGAAGGCAGCAGTCGAGGTTGTTGCACAGAGGTTTCTTTTCGGGGAAAAGACTGCCCCATTCGCCGCCTATGTCGCCTTTGATTAGTTCGCGGAGACGAGTCGAATTCGTCTCCCCAAACCTTATCAACCCCTTCGACTCTTCATCCACCTCCACCGCTCCCCTGCTATTCTCCGCTATCACAGTCTCCACCAGTTCACACGGAACCCTCGACACTGACAGTCCAAACCTTCTATTTCTGGAAATCTGGCATCTCACCAGGGCGACTGGTCCCTCTGTGACTCTGTGGTGTCTGTCCCTGGGGCTGCGGGTGAGGTAGAGACCGTTCAGGAAGTTTTCGAAGATAAGGCAGGAGTCTATCAAAATGGAGGACGGGAAGTCGGAAAGGTGTAGGCCGTTTTCGCCATTTGTATGGAATGTGCATCTACGAATTGCCATTTCCGTCCCGTACGTAGTCGTCCCGCCCAGCATCAGCCCTCCCACTGCTTAGTCCTTACAGTTATTTCGAAAGCACTCATTATTATCCAGCACTGCAAAGGCGTCATACAGGTAGATCCCATACCCCGCATAGGAGTCAAAAGCTCGATTAAAGGACAAAAGCACGCTTTCTTCCCCCGTGCTTCTGACCTTCTGCAGCCACAGTCCACTGCCTTGGTTACAACTCATGTCATTTGAGGCAATTTGGAGACTTTTCAGGGAAATGTGCTTCAGAGAGACTGCTTCAGCCTTGCACTCCGAGACTCGATTGTGATTGAGCAGGATGGAAAGGTCGAGAGGGTAGGAAGACTCACTCCAAATTTGAACTCCGCAGCCGTCTATATGCCGAATTTCGCAGGCTTCCATGCGTATTTCCTTTCCCTTGTCTTTCTGCTCCTTTCCAGCGGAAGTATACGTCCCTGAGGTTCCTCTTCGACTTGTAGGCGCGAAATTGACCTTTAAGCCGCTTCCATGTCCGCGCTCAAACACACTTTCTTCGACCAACACGGATTTCGGACTGTGTGCGGAGAGGAAGTCTGACTGACACTCTTCCAGGTGGCACTTCTCTATGAACAGAGTGGAGTTGGAGTCGATTTCGACCACTTGTGTGAAGCCCAGCACATTGCAGCTCCGTATAGCTACGGAAACGCCTGTGACTCCGTCGATGCAGTAAGCGACTGAGGGAGTTTCCTCAGTGATGTGACGTTTGTAGGCGTTGCTGGTGAGGAAGCAGTCGCGGAGTTCGAGGCGGGAGCCGGGGGACTTGAGGGTGAAGAGTTGGGGACGAGGGCCGGGCTGCTGGGGCTTGGCGGGGAAGAAAAGTGCGAGTTCGCAGAAGGTGGCTTTCTCGAAGGTGTCGGGAGTGGGGTCGATGTAGCCGCTGAAGTCCACTTCCAGAGGACCGGTGCTTACTTCGATCACCGTCCCAGCAGTTCCGCCTATAGTGACCGGCACTCTAAAGGTCAACTCCTGCACGACGAGTTTCCTACCCGGCAGTGCAATCCTAGTCATAGGTGCACTGGCTGCCACCAAGTCCCTGAGTCGCAGGGCCAAGTCCTCATCCAAGTCCGTGCTGATGCCACTGAAGTCGTAGTCCTTCGTGTTCAAAAAGATCTGTTGGAAGCTTTGGGAGATGGAAAAGCCTCGAGAGAGCTCGCCTTGGGAGCCCTGAGTGACGCTTTGGCGCAGCTTTTGGGAGAGACTGAAGGTGGGGAAGTCCTCTTTGTGACTGATGTCGTTGTGCTTAGGGTTGAAGGCCTTGGACAGCACTTTCCTTTCCAGGTTTGTGCGCAAGTGTGGATCCATTACAGGCCTAGTAAGAACTGACTAGGATTTGCTGACTTATTAGCTGCTTTACACAGAGAGTTCTAAGTGGGGACAAGGATGCTATAGGCTACCCTTCCCCAGTGTCCCTCCTTTTGCTTCCTCTCCCAGTCTTCGCCTTAAACGGCCACTGGCCTGCCTGCACTTCGTCCTTGGACTTCTCCCAATTGCCCAGGAACAGGTCCAACAGACTGTCCGGAATGTCGTCCTCTGCCTCCTGCCCATCCATCCGCCTAGAGAACTGCTTGAACTCCTGGATCTTTTCCCTGCGACTGTGAGAGGAAGTCCACCCCACCGCTTTCTTGAACTCAGAGAACTCAGCGAGCACAGCATCTGGAACGTTGCTGACACTAATGATGAGGTTGAGTGCCCCGAAGGTCGAGGGGTTGGACACTAGGGAGGACTGGATAGGTCTACACAGGGCTAGTTGGTCGCGCAAGCTTTGGTATTGGTTCTGGGTGTTGGCAGGGAGACGCAGATTTGCAGGGGCTGGTAAGGGGGAGGAGTCAGCGTCTTGGTACCATGCTTGATTCCGTCCTGCCATCCGATTCCAATCTACACACAAAGGAAAATGAGGCCTAGCTATCAAGGGAATGCTGGGCTACCCATTAGGAAGGAGTTGGGGAGAAATTGACATAATTGACGTTAATGTGAGGGAAAGTTGGAAATTTCGAATTAGAGCTGCTTGAATACTGTAGATTTCAGCTAATTTTGCAGGATTACTGGGCGGAATCTCAGAAAATACGCTCGTTTCGATAAAAGTAGGGCAAATGCATCAGCCTATAGCACTCTAATCCCATTTACAGCCCTAAACCAGCCAAATCAGTGCTTTTCCCGCCCAAACGCCTAGAACCGAAAGGCAATGCTGTAGTGTACGCAGGAGTAAGTGTCTAAACACAGGGAAACGTCCCTGCACAACTAGTGGGATCGGTTAGAATGATGGCAGGTAGAACTGAGACAGATCCGAGCATTTCTACAGCTTACTCAAGCAGGCCGCAGTCCTGGTCCAGGTCCACAACGCCTATATCGCAAGACTGTGCCCCGCGGTTTATTCATAAGTGCACTCGGCTGCCTGGGCAATTCGCCAACTTCCGCCTGAGTACCGACCTATTGGAGCCGGAGGAGGACTCTGCTATTCCCTGTGTGAAGCGCTCGAAAGCCTGCAGGTCGCAGAGTGCACACAGACCTGTGAGTCCCGCCACCACTGCTACTACGCCTCTTCCCACTGCGCAGCCCCCGGCCCCGCGTCTGCTTCGCTGTTCTTTCCTCACTCCCAAGCCCACCCCCACCCCCACTCGTCCTCAAATCCGCCTTCGCCTGCGTCCCTAACTAGTTTAATTGCCACAACAACTCCTGGTCAGGCACTATTATGGAGGTGGTGATGGAGCCAGGGATCAGCTTGCTGGTGCTGCAGTACTTGGAAATGCGGGAGTTGCTGCAAGTGATGTCCACTTCCAAGGCCTTTTGGAGGTGTGCGACTCAGGATTTGATTTGGAGCGAGATCTGTGTGGTGTTTTTCCCCTATGTAGAGGTGGGCGGAGACTTTTACGCCTATTTCCGGGCCAACAAGCAGCATTTTCTGGACCTGGCGCAGAATTTGTGTGGACTGCTGAGCTATTTGGAGATTCATTCCAACAACTCGAGGATGAGTTCGTCCTTTGCACGCACTGCCAACCCGCTCGCACGCCAAATTTACCCCAAACTGACCTGCTCCTCCGAGGACTACTTAGCCTCAGTGAGTCTGCCAGCGAGCGAAGCAGTGTCTCTAAGGACTATCAGCAAAGCCATAATTAGGGCCTTTGAAGTTAATTGGAACTGTGAAATGCCTTTGGAACTGTACTATTTCTACTTGCTTCACAATGGACAGGAAGCTTCTCACTTCGCACCTAGTATTTTGGGCTCGTACAAGTTCAATAACCATTTTGTGAACCCCGTTTTCCTGCCTCTCCTCTTCGACCGAGAGCACTCCCCGCACTGGTTCCAAATCGCCAACTGCCCCTACTCCCAACTGCAGATCGTAGTAGACGTGAGTGACATCCTGGGCAAAGGTAAAGGCGCAGTGTGCTTTTCCACCAACATCCACAACACTGTGCTATACGCTGCCCCGTCCCTGGCCGCTCTGTTTGCCCTCACTCTGAGAAAGTTGCAGGGCGGAGTGCTGGAATTGACGGAATTCACACTAAATGCATTTGAGAGGAATGAATGCAGCAGTTCAGCTGTGACTGAGGGAGTGGCGATACATGCAAGGAGCCAATTCGTACCTCACCAATCTGACTTTAACCAGTACTTGTGGGCGTACGAGGTAACGATCGGCCCAGAGAGTCCGAGAAAGCGGTGGAAACTGGTGTCTCGCAAGTGGGAAATTGGAGATGTGAGTGGGTTTCGCCACACAGTGGAGGGCAGCGGAGTGGTGGGCTTGCACCCGGAAGTGTTCCGCGGCAGTGAAGTCGTCACCTACGAAAGTTGCTGTCTGCTGCAAGCTCCAGAGGGCTGGATGCAAGGCTCTTTCCAATTCGTCAATATGGACGACCCCAGCGAGACCCTCTCCGCGCGCGTGGACCGCTTTAGCTTACGCCTCCCACAAGGATCAGAACTCCTACAAGTGCCCAGACTGCGCACCTCCTCTAACTAGCCGCTTACTATAATAAATGGGCTGCGGATCCTCTCAACCCACCCCACCCCCAGACCAGATGTTTACCCAACGGACCATGTCCCTGCGCAAACAACGCACTTTCGCTATAGATCCAGATTGTGATGAGACGGACATGGAGTTAGAGAACCTGAGGAAGTCCACTACAGTGTTGTTGGAAGAAAACGAAAAGTTGAAGCATGAAATCAACAGAGACTTGGCTGTACTGTTCCCGCAAGTGTTTGTCAACTCGCAGTCGCCTGAGGAACTGGTGGACGACTGGTTACTGATGGACCTTTTCGAGGGAGATAAGTTCGTTGCCTTCCTGAAAGTGCTATTTCCGCCAGTCGAAGACCTAGTCACTGATGTGATCCGGACCTCCCTAGAAAAGAAACAGAACGAGACTTCGCTCCCTGAGTATTTGGCCTACTTCCGCTACCGCAATGAAGAACTAGGCAAGATCCTCACTATCATGGGGGAAGAGCGTTCTAATGTTGACACCTGCGTGCAGGCCACGAAAACCAAACTCGTCCAGTCCTTCAAAGTCTTCGAAGCCTTTTTCGGCAAGAAGACCGTTCCTATGGACAAGCTAATGGAGGTGTTTGGGAAGTTTGGCGGCCAGCCTGTGGGAGTGCGCTTCATTGGGGGTCTGCAGGAACTCTATGAAACTGCACTGGAGCTGTATAGGGAGGCCTATGAGGACAAACTCAGGGTCGCGGCGGACTTGAAGGAAGAAATGAGAATAAAGTTCGAACATGAAATCGAGGAAATTCGGCATGCTTACGAGCTGCAATTGCAAGAAAAAGACGCAATTCTGACGCGTACCAAGAAGAAATATGACTCGCAACTGCGGAAACTGCTAGATACCATCGAAAAAGACTCCAAATCTCACTACACCGACATGGAAAACCAATATGTCCACTTCGACCAGCACGTCCGCAGGCTGAACCAAGACTTTGATAGGTCGAAACTGGCCTGGGAGGGCTACTTTGGGGGCATTATAACGGACTTGGAGCAGGACGTGGCGAGTAGAAAGGAAAAAATCAGAGAGCACGAGGAAGAAATCGAGAAATTGCGAGATATTACGAAGAACGGCAGGGAAACCATCGAGAATTTGGAGGGAATTAAGCGGGAAAGTGAGGTTTTGATCCAGCAACTTGAGTACCAAATTGCTACTCAGCTGGTCCAGATCGAGGCTTTTCAGGTGCAAATGCAACTGAAGTCCGAACTTGAGCAGCAGCACGAAATCCTCAAAGAGCAGCACCAGGAAGTTCACGCAGACAGGGAAAAGACTGAGCGCAAGCTTGAGGAGGCGCTGGGAGAAATCGCCAACAAGCACAGTGAACTGGAAGCCAGAGAGGCTCTGAAGGCGGAAATCCTGGGAGAAGTGGGACTCAAATGGCGCCATATGCTGCTCATCAGGATTGAAACCCGGCTCATTGCGAGGGCGAAGATCGAGAAAACGGCCTTAGTAGTGCTTTGGAAGACCATTGTGACGCATGAGTATGAGCACTCGGATGCACCTGTGAGGCCTGTTGTGCCCTACCCTCTCAATATCTCGGATGAAGTGGTGCTGGATGTGTATTCGGATGCGCAGAAGGCGTTTGCGGAGAGGACTATTGAGATGCTGTCGCAAAAGACGCTTAGGACTAACGACCTTCAAGACATAATTTCCCTCCTCCCAAGTGACGAAAAGCCCATGCTCCCCTCCCAACTCTTCAAAATCTTCGAAGAAATGATGGCTCGGAAGTACGAAAGCGACCAAACGGACATCCGCAACAGTCGTCTGCCCAAGGGCATTCCAATGTTCCTGTTTGAGCACTTGACGAGGACACTGGGACTGCAGAATTTGGCATTGAAGGCGTTGTCGCAGTTTTTGCCGGGACTGAGGGAGCTGCAGCAGGCTGAGAATCAGTATGGACTGGTGATTTGCCAGCTTTTGCAGGTGTTTGTAAGCAACCCAGTGCACTACCTACAAGGTCTCTACCTGACCAAGGCCTTCGCCCAGTTCCAGCCCGTGATGGAGCGCTACGCCAAGCAAAAGGCAGACTACAACAGCAAGCGGGGACTAAAGACCAACGGACCTGTGACTCCCCGAATGAGGAAAGTACTGGGTGTTAAGCCCTACTACGGAGGAGACGCCTTCCTTCAGGACGTTTTCCCCTTCATTATGACAGCCTTCGAAGGATATCGGATTGTCGGAGAACGGATTATTCAGCTGCTAAAGCCAGTGGAGTTCTCTCTTGAGGAGTACACGACTTTCGCAATTTGTGAGCGGGTGGCGAAGTTGGGCCGCAGTGCTGAGAGTGCCTTTAAGCTGCTGGACCCTGTGGGCAGCGGCACAGTGCAAGAGGGCGAGTTTGTGAAGAGGACTCGAGAGGCGTTGGAGGTGTGGATGCCTGAAGTCAACCTACGCACTCTATTTCGCTCCGTGACTGGGCCAGAAAAGCTTATCTCCCAGGCCCAATTCGTAAACTGCCTCAACTTCAAGCTCTACCCAGTCAAAAGTCTGCAAGACCAATACGCCATTTCCGTGTGCGACTTCCTCAAAGCAGCCACCCAAGTCTTCCAAGAAAGCGAAAAAGTCTTCACCATGCAAGCCAAGCGCCTGCTCGAAAAGCACAATTTCAGTGAAATCACATTTGAGTCGTTTTCAGTCCTGCTCACTTCCATGGACTCTTCCTTGTCGTCAGAGGACCTGGTGACCCTTTGGGACGCTGCTCAAATTGAGTTTAGGCCGGAAGGATTGATGACTGAGTTGGTTGGGCTGTTTGCTTTGCAGCACCCTGTGGGAAGCCTGAGAGACTCAGTGTTTTGTAAGGTATAAGCAGATAGCAAGGAAGTGGTGAGGAAGCTGATGGTGAAAAGACCTGGTCACAGCAGAACCACCAGTGCTTCCTCTGAAGGGTTCAGTCCTCGAAGAGGAACTTCGGCACCAATCAGTGACTTTTACTAGGGAAATAGCGATAAGTCATGCCGTTTGCCGTAGAATCAGTCTATTCTACGACTGTAAAATGCGACTTTAGCTAGTCTTCTCTTGCACCTTAAGGTTGGGCACGGAACTGGTATGCGGGCGGTCAAACAAGTGCTTGTACTTGGACTCGTAGTAGCCGAATTCGGAGGGCAGGCGGTAGCTGCCGGGGCCTGGAGTCACTTCTGGCTTCTTGGCGTCTGGGGGAGGGGACTGGCGGGTGCCGTGGGAGAAGGTGCGGCACATGCTGGAGCGGAAGCGGGACACGAAGTAGTCGCCCTTGCCACTCATTTCCACCTTTGGCTTGTAAGTGTCTGGGCCTGGGGAAAGCAGCGTAGCTCTGTTGGGCCCAGAGAAGCGAGCAGAACTCATGGGGGAAAAGGTGCAGGCTCCCGAGTTCTTATAGCGGGAAATGAAGTACTCGCCCTTGTTGTTAATGTCAGTTTTAGGTGCGTAGGTGCCGGGCCCTGGGTTTCTGTTCCCTGTAAACAGTGCATTCGCAGTGGTCCTCGGTCTCATCGTGTACTTCATTTGCTCAGCTCCCAGCGGTTTCATAGGGTTGTAAGTACCAGGCCCCGGGATAGCCGGGTCAGCCTTGAAGTGGCCTTCAATGTACTGCTTTTCCACCTGTTCTCGGGAAATACCGAAGGAGTGAGAGCTGGCGAAGGGCTTTGTGCGGTCGAAGTCAGTGGGAGTGGGGTAGGCGTTAGGGGCGGGAATGCCTCTGCCGTGCTCCCTTGTGAAGTCGTACTTCGTGCCGTAGCCGAAGCCAGCAGAGCGCTTTTCCAGCGCAGAGGGCAGGTCGTAGACAAAGTTTTGACACCTGAATGGGAGCTACGCGCTCTTGGGCGGCTTGGGAAAGCGCTCAGCCTTGGGGAAGGAGTACAGCTGCTTGGCCCCGGAGTCGTTGGTGGGCGCCTCGTTGATCTGCTGCGGGGTCGAGACAATGATGGACATTTATAAGCGCTGCCAGCCATCTCCTAGACTCCTACTTACTTTCCTGGTCTATTGGGGTGGAAGCAGAGGCCGAGTGTCAGCACTGCTGCCAGCATCAGGACTGCTCCGAAGGACACACCCAGACCGCCGAACACTGGGAACTTGTCATCTACCCAGTCATTGAATTTGGAGTAGCAGGGCCTGGTGGGCAGGTCTGGGTCTCCGTTGTTGACGTCTGTGAAGCTGTAAATGTAACTGGCCGAGCACATTCCTGCGCAGTCCATCGTCGCTTCCATCCACGTCAAAAACGGCCGTGCCAATTTGCCCTTCTTAGTGAAGAACCTGTCCATGAAGTCAGAGTGAGACAGCGCCAAACAGGTCTCCAGGTTCAGGCCGTAAGGAGACAAGAAGTCGTTGACGGTCTGCAGTTGAGGCTGAGTGAGACTAATGGAGGACATGCCTTCGCAGGGGATGCAGTCCTGAATGCCACTGGCAGAGCCGGAAATGAAGGTACGGTTGTAGGGCACGTAGAGAGCCTGTAGGGAGGCGTCGAAGGAGCAGGGACAGAGGTAGGTGCATATCACAGAGGAGCCGAATTGCGAGGCAGTTTCGGCTTCTTGGAAGATGTCCACGGTGTTGCAGGAGTTACGTGTGAGTTGGTCGTTCATGTAGCCTTGGAAGTAGAGAGCGCCAGCTCCTGACGCCATCAGTATCATTCCCATCCAACACACCAGTGTGCAGAACTGCCTAGATCTTACAATGCCCAAACACCAGCGTATTTTGAACCAAGTTCCCAAGCACCCCAAAATCGCCACAATCCCCATCAGCCCTCCCAGAGCAATTATCGCCAGCCCCACCAAATCAGCATCATAATCCTCCCCTGCTCGCATGAACTCGAAGTTCTTGGACTCTACTCCGCCCCACACTGTGATTCCTCCTGCTACCTGAGTAGGCCGTACGAAGACAAAGACAGCAGCACCGAGAACGACCTTGCGAAGAATCGTATACCTGCACATTTTATTATAGCGGACAGAGGCTGGCGGTTACGCTAAGTAGGGAGAAGGACTGGCAAACTGTAAAGAAAGAGGGGAAAAGCAGGCCTTAGGGCAGTCTGGCTTGCAGGGCCGTGGAGACTGCTGGCTGGAACTTGGGCTGAAAGCGCAATTTCAGCCAATTCCAGGCCCAAGTCCCTACATAGCCACTTAGATGGTTCAGTCTTGTTAAAACCTTATTGACCGGATTAGAGACTGAAGTTCACTTCTGTAATATGCGGAAAAGACTCCTATAGTCTTATTTAAGGCAGATATAAGCCGATTTCAGAAAAAATGTGTAGACAGACACTACAAAGCTAGTTTCCGCCTATAAACATTCAGTAGTCCTGAGGAGTTTTCAGCAATTGAAGCCTGCAAGCCAGGAAATCAGACCCTTTAATTGCTGCTAAACTGCTATTTCTGCGCTTTATTCAGTCCTCAGAGTCGGTTTGAAAGTGCATTTGTGAACTCCTTCCAGCTAATTTCGCCGTCGCCGTCTAAATCGACCTCACGAATGAGCTCTTTTAGCTCCAAGTCACTTTCTCCGTCTGAGTGGAGTGTGCTTTTCAGTTCTTCCAGCGAAATAGTGCCGTTGCCGTCCTGGTCGAAGGTCTGGAAGGCGGTCCTGAGGTTGTCCAGACAGAGGTGCTTGGTCCTGTCTAGACTTGCCTTCATGAACTCCGTGAAATCAATGTATCCATTACCATCTGTATCCGCATTTTCCAGGATCTTCTCCACTTCCTCATCTGCACTAGTCTCCCCCACTGTCTCTCGATACATACTCAGCAGTTCCTTCCTGCTCAGCTTCCCGTCTCCATTCACATCGATGGCTTGGAAGGTCTCAGCCATGTGGTTCATGTCTGCCTGGGACATCATTTGGGTGACGATGAAGGTGTGGATGGCGTCTTTGAGACGGACAGTGTTGCTGAAGGCGCGGAGCCGGTGGAGAGAGGTGGAGAGAAGGAGGGCGTCTAGGGAGGGCGGAGAGTGGGAGAGGAGCCAGGGCTGGGTCAAGGCTTCAGCTGCTGTGATGCGGTCTTTGAGACTCACGGAAAGCATCTTTCCCAGCAGTTCCCTAGCCTTCGGCGAAATCTCCTGAGTGTCCAAGTCCACCTCCCCATCAGACACATGTCTCAGCACCTCGTTGGTGCTTGCGCAGGGGTAAGGCGCGCGTCCTGTGAGGAGAACGTACATGATAATGCCGCAACTCCAGACGTCGCATTTCTGGTCGTAGGACCCGGAGAGGACCTCGGGGGCTATGTAGTAGGGAGTACCAATGCGACCATTAAGCTTGTGGTTGGTGCTAAAGAAGGTGGAAGAGCCAAAGTCCGCGACTCTGATCCTCATTCTTCCCTCCCCATCCTCCAGCAGTATATTTTCCGGCTTCAAATCCCTATGAATCACCTTCCGCCTGTGACAATACGCCACCGCACACATCAATTGATACATCACCAAAGCCGCTTCACACTCATGAAACCGCTTTCTCCTAGCCAGCCTCGCAAACAACTCCCCTCCAGAGCAGTACTCAGTGACTACATAGAAGCGAGTCCGGTCCTCATATACGTGAAACAGCCGCAGGATGTTGGGGTGGTCTAGAGAACGCAGGATTTGGAGTTCGAGGGGAGGCATTTCAGTGGGGGAAAGACTGTGTTTGAGGAGGATCTTGATAGCGCGGGGTTCTCCGGTCCTTTTCTCGGTGGCTCTGCGGACCTGGGCGTAGGCGCCCTGGCCTAGGACTTCGTGTAGGTCGTAGTCGTCCTTCACAGAACTTCGCTTACTTTGGACGAAATTGGCCTTGCAGAAGGATAAACGGGTTTTTGGGCCTTTGGAGTTTCCAGACTTTCCTTGACAGCAGCCCATAATTACTCTATTAGCCAGAATGGCTCTTTTTCCAGTTTCCTCCTTTATCAGTGTAAAAGTTATTGCGCCAGGGGTGGTAGGGTGGGTTTTTTTGTTTTTTGTTTTGATGGTTGTTGTTGTAAGAAATGTTAGTTGAAGTAACCCCTTAGCATGGAACTTACCTTTGTAGTCTGCCAGGGCTTATCTCAGACTAAAGCAATGCCATATTCGCTTATGGGATGAATGGGAATTGGAAGATGGGGTAGGAGGGAAACAGAGGGGGCCAGTTGGTGTATATCGCGGGAATTAGCTGTGTGGCAGGGTTCATGTTTGCCTATGACACAAGTGTGATCAGTGGGGCGAGTCTCTACCTGTATGAGGACTTGGGCTATGACTCCAACACGACTAAGCAACTAGTAGTGAGCGTGATTCTTCTAGGAACTGTCCTGGGCGCTCTGCTGTAATCCCCACTCAGCGGCAGTCCTATCTCCGACTGTCTCGGCGACAGACCTGCATTTGGCTGTCTGACTTGCTGCTCATCCTCGGGGCTCACTGATGGGTCTGGCGCCCACGATCCCAGTGCCAGTCGCAGGCAGACTGGTAGCGGGACTGGGGATAGGGATGGTAGCGATGACAGTGCCTATTTACCTCGCGGAAATAGTTCCCAAGGCCTATCGGGGAACGCTAATTGCAGCGAATACCTGCTCGATCACAATGGGTAAATTAGTATCTGTGCTGGCTTGTATTGGACTAAAGAGCTGGAGATGGTGTCGATATTCCCGCCGGCCGTTCAAATGCTCGGTCTCATCTATTGTCCTGAAAGTTCCAAATGGCTGCATAGCCACTCTGATAAGGCTCTAAAGGCCCTGAAGCACATGTACCAGGCTGACACGATCCCAGTCCTCTCAACCCAATTACAATCCTTAGAAGACGATAAAACCTAAATTGTGTCCTATTGGACTCAATGGAAGGAACTAATGACTACCAGTAGACCTGTACTTACAGTAGGGGCAGGCTTGCAGACCCTTCAGCAGTTCTCAGATATGAACAATGCGATGTACTATGGACCGACTATGATGCAGCAGGCTGGATTCGATAACAGCGGCAAGAAGGCTTTGTGGCGGCGGTGCCTCTGTATGCAGTGGCGGTGCTAGGCATGAGAATAGGCGTTAATTGATAGATAAAGCGGGGCGAAGAGCACTGTTACTGTGGACATTACCTTTTTTACTCTGTTCCTTATAGGTATTTCCTGTAGTTTTTACCTATTTAACTACTATCCACATGTCAAAACTTATGCTTCAATGCTTTATCTCCTGTTTTCCCTTCTATTCGTAAGCTCTTTTGGGCTCGGACTGGGACCAGTTCCCTGGACTCTCTGTGCGGAGTTGTACCCGATGCGGCTTCGCAGCACCGTTAACAGCTTCTCCACTGCTTCAAATCGATTTGGGGATATAGCGGTTTCCATGACTTTTATATGACAAGCACAGGACTAGGCCAGATGCTCACCTGGACAATGTATGCTGGATTTGCAATGGTGATGTGGGCCTGGACCTACTGGCTGGTACCGGAAACCAAGGGACTGGCTCTCGAGACAGTGGAGGAGTTGCTGAAAAGAAGGTGAATAATAGGAAATACACTAATACTTCACTGGTATGTCTATAGCCTTCTCTAGTGTTTTCCGTGGTCTATCGGCACTAAGCGGACGGGAAGGAGCTTTGGCCTGGGGATAGGAGGGAGGAACAGAGCAGAGGTAATAATAGATGGAAGACCAGTTCCCAATATCGCCTAGACTGGCCAGAGACTTCGGCCTAGTGCCCTACCGCACTCGGTACTACGCGCCCAAAGTCGCCCAGGACCCAGTTCGCTGGGGTCTCCCAATTCCCAGCCACTCTCACAGAGACCCGCTCAGCCTCGAAGTCAGCGGACGTCCTCCTCACCGAGTAACCTCCAAAGCCCTGCTCAACCTCAGTCCCCGCTACCCTCGTGACGAGTTCCTCAGTCGCAGTACTGAACTAGTCGGGCCCAAGCGGCCTGGAGGAGCCGGAGGGAAAAGACAGGGCAGAGGAGTGGTCAGGACGAGAGTACTGCTGGGCGTTGATGTCCTGGGAGAGGCAGTGGAGCAGGGGAGAGGCTTTGTGGGAGGACTGCTGGAGGGGTCTCACAGTTACCCTCGACATATGCAGGGAGACAACAAGTCAGGCTTACTGGCTCAGCTCAGTCCACTTTCAGCCACTTCCCACCCTTTATTCCCGGCCAGTCATAGAGAAGTGAAGCTGAGGCCAATTCGTCTGGGCAGTACGCCTGAAGTGGAGGCTGAGCAGATGCTATGGCAAGATCTTCCCTGGAGGAACGCTGCCACTGAGAAACCTCAAATCCTGCCCTGTCAAGAAAAGCGTTCCTTTCAGTTATTCCGCCTACATCGAGACCCTCCGGATCAATACCTCCGTAAGGCCCATATAAACACGCCAACTACTCCCAAGTCCACCCCACAGGCAGACAGTTCGGAACTACCTGTACCCGGACCTGTGCAGTCCTTGCTACAGCCGGAAGCTGCAGTTGAGGATGGATTTGTTAGCCACTGGAAAGTGGCGGAAGTACTGAAGTGGGAGTCAAGCAGCAGTGCGAAGCTTGCACCTGTGCAAGTTCCCAGGGATGACCCAATAGTGCTGATTAGGTTGAGTCCTGTTGGGAGCTCTGGGGACAGTTCTGCTCTCTACGAGCCTATTCTCCCACCTAAAGTCTCAGCAACCCCTGCATCTCCCTTAGAGCAGTGCAAAGCCCCATCTCCAGTGCTCACTCCAGACTCTTCCCCTGCTCCCCTTCAGTCCCAAGCTCCAGTCCAAGACGTCTTCCCTGAGCCTGATGCATATGCACCCGAACCCTCCCAAATGCAGCAATTTCTACAGTCTCCCGAGCCTCTTTCCATCCAGCCAGATCTCAGTCCTATCTCTGCCGCAGAGCCTATTCTCTCCTTCGCCCCACCCACCCTCCTTCCCCATCTCACAGAAACCCACCCTGCAAACTCGCAATTAGAGCCTATGTGCCATTCCCCGGAAATTCCCTTCGCTTTTCCACATACTAACTTGGAAACCTCTGCGGATTCGAGTGAATTGACTGCCTTTCAGCCCACTGCAGTCAATTCTGAAGCAGAAGTCACGAGGCAGACTGTGGATGCAGAGCCACAGGACCGGGAAACGGAGGCTGCAGTGGCTAGGGAGTACGCCAAGTTGATGGCGGTTTCAGTGGGGTATGAGGAGGGAGAGGCGCAGGTTCAAGTAAGGAAGGGGAGGAGAGGCAGAAAGAACCGAAAACACCGGCGAAAGGCAATAGAAGCGACTGAAATTTCAGCGGAAATGGCGATTCCAGAGACAGCGGAAGAGCTAGCGCCAAGTCGAGGGCTTGACCCAGGCCTATACCTGGAAGACCCTATGGAAGAAGAGGTTTGGCCTATAGTGCCGGACCCTCAGATTCCCGCCATTTCAGTCGAATTGACGTGGGATTTGGCTGGAACTGGGCCTGACGACCTAGTTTTGGGGAGTAGCGTAGTCGAGAATGCAACAGGATACATCGCCCCAGAGGAAATAAAGGCTGACTCAGAGGAAATACCCGAAATTACGGTCCAGGGGGAATTCACATTATCGCCGGAGGAAAAAACATCAATTTTAAGTATAGAAGAAGACCCGTTTGAAGCCTTTTTGCTGGGGTTCGCCAGGTCTTTGCTGGCGGTAATTGAGGATGTGTTTGAGGAAAAAGAAGTTGTAGAGGAGAACTTGGTATCGGCAGAAGTGGCACTCGCTATTCCCCTGATTCCGGATATCCCTTACGCTTCTTTTCTACCAAAAATCGAAGAATTTTACCCAGGAATCGACTCACCATCCCCTAAAATTGCCACAAATTCCCCTAAAATCGACCCAACTTCCCCTGAAATAGCTCAAGTTAGCACTGAAATCGTTCATTTTTCCTCTGAAACAACCCTCCTTCTCCCCGAGTCTCCTAAGCCGCAAAGTCCCTTAACTCCTCTCCGAGCCCAAGTCTTCGTCCGCAGCACCTCCGCCCGGCCGAAAAAGAAGCCCGAAATCGCTCCCATTCGAACCACTTCTCGTCGCGAATTGCGCAGATCAAAAGTCAAAGCCAAAGCCGCGCCTCCCCCGCGCACCAAGATACTAAAGCGCATTGCCCTGCTCCGACAGCAAACAGAGCTTCCGGCTTCTAGCTCCGAGGACGAGGAGGAGCGCGAGGAGTTGAGTGGACTGCGGCAGCGACAAATGGCAGTCTTCGAACTGAAGCACTTGACAATGCTGAGGGAAATGGCGAAGGACATGTTGGGCTCCACGAAGGCTTTTGAGGAGAAATTGGAACAGCATGAAGCGGAGAAAATGAATAAAGAGCCTTCAGTCCCTCTCACTGGTCCTTTCGCCTACATGCAAAGTCCTGAAGAGTCTGCGGACATCGAAACTCTCCCTGTCTCTTTGACACTGAATTCACTATTCGCAGGCTACCGCTCCTACGCCCTGCCGATCTTCACCTCGCCTATCACCTTCACTCGCCGCAAGCAGCCAGTTCTAGACGACTACAGTCTAGCGGCAGTCACTGAGAAGGTCGAAGCCGACAGCGACAACTTCCAAAGCGCAGTGCGGAAAAGGCGCTTTTTGAACTCAATGGAACTGCAGCCTGACTATGAAATCTACTTCGCCTTAATGGCTTCCGGACTGACGCAGACTGAGGTGGGCAGGGCGGACCCGAAGGAGTTAGTGGGACTGTGGAGGAAAACTGTACTGCGCAGAAAGCAGAGGCAAGAGCTGGAAGTTGCGAGAGTTGCGAGGCCGAATGTGTGTTTGAGGGCGAGGAAGGCCCCCACTTTCTCCAACTTGCGTGTGCCGGTTGCTCACATCAAGCGGGAGTTGCAGAAAACTGACAGTAGCTTCAGGATTGAGTCGCTAAGTCCCAATTTACTGCCTAGCGAGCGTATCTACCTGCGAATTAAAAAGACTGCAAATGCAGTTTTCCCTACCAAATGGCGCACTCAGCCGGGCGCATCCGGCCTCAGTAGCAACTTAGACTACCTGACTTCCTTATAGGTAACAATAATGTCCCAGCGGAATAGTGACAGTCTGCTGTTTTACATGTACTGCCTACACAGCAAGTGCTCGGAGGCACGCAGACACCAAGTCAAGGCCGGTCTGACCCTTGCCGAAGTCGCTCAGGTGCAAGAAACTGCCTTCAAATGCGCAATTCCGAGGCAGAACTCAAGAGTGAGTCTGGATTTCCTGCCGAAACACGGCCCCAGCGTCCTCGACAACCCCAAAATCCCAGCCTCTGGAGCGAACTACTTCCCTATACAGCCTGTGCAGACCCTCAGTCCCGCTATGCTGGAGTACGTAGGCACGCCTACGTTCGATAGGGCAGTCGAACAGAAGAAACACAGGCAGCTGAAGCGGTATTTCCATGAGAAATATCGCCTGTTTTCCAGGCTTTTGAGTGAGGATGTGCTGGCTGGAGTCCTCAATGTCACTTCCGAGTGTGCGGAAAGAGGTAGTGGGGGCAGTAGTCTAGTGGAGGAGAAGGGAGGGGAAGGGAGTGAGTTGCTGGGACTGGAGTTCCAGCAGGGGATTAACCGGGTCAATGCAGAGGTCGAGGCTATAGTGGAGGCCCGGTTTCAGCGGCAAAAGGCTGAAAATACGCAGAAAAAACGCTTGGAAATCCTCAAACAGCGCTTCTCTGAAAAGGCCAAAAAGCCACTGCTTTCGCCTTCATTGTCCCCTATATCAGCCCAGTCTCTACCCAGACTGGCCTCCCCGAAGGCAGAAAATCAGACCTTTGCCTGGGAACTGAAGGAGGAAATCCCCAAACTGCCGCTGCTAGTGGGACAGCAAAGTCCCGCTGCTGTAATACGGGAAAATGAGCGCATTTGCAGGTCTCTCGGCCGCCACTTCCTACACAACCTCCCCAAAGCCCGGCGGACCAAGTCCACCACCTCCTTCTTTCTCACCTAAGCTGGCCTTTTAGCCTGGAAACAGATTTAGTTAGTTGCAACGGAGTTGACTTCCGGGATAGGAGCCTTCTCCGCGACCAGTTACACTGGCCCAGACTTGGTAATTGAAATATTTACAGCAGACAGGTCCCAACAAAGGGCCTGCATAAGTAATATTGGCTTCGAGAGAGGCAGTGATGGCTGTTTCCCTGCCTCTTAGCCCTCTGTATGTTTCCTTTCATTATGGGACTGAGAGGGAGGAATGGATGAGTTGGGTGGGAATATAGAGTATGGTGCTGGACATCATCAAGGACTTCGCGATGGTGGATAGGAGGGAGTACGTCCCGTACTGTCCGCTTTGCGCCACGATTTTCGCTAATTCGGCGGAAATGCAAGTTTTTTCCTGCAATCACTTCCTATGCGCGAATTGTCTACGGCTCCTCCCACCCCAGGTCTGTCCCTTTTGCAAGGCAGACGTCCAGACCAGGACCGGGGAGTTCCTAGGCGACGCAGTGAATTTCCTAGCGACCTGGGTGACGGAAGTGGGGCAAGGAAGGGACAGAGACCAAGTGGTGGACCAGTTAATCGAGCAAATCTTGATGGTTCGAAAGAACCTGAAGTGCATGGATTTGCCCTGTCGAATCCAAGCTGAAGGCCGGGAGTGTGCTAAACAGTTCAAGTGTCCATATGACCACAAACTGCTCATGTTCCAGAAGCAGATTTGTGACATTCCTCGCTGTCCACACGGAGACCACTGCCTGTTCCTCCACTCACCCGTTTCCCAGCCTGTCAGCCAACCATCCAACCCTCTTGAAGAAAGGAAACAGCCCATTAGTCAACCTGCACCCATTAGTCAACCTGCACCCATCAGTCAACCTGCACCCAGTCAACCTGCATCAACTCAGAAGCAATCAGTGGATATTAGTAGCCCTCCCCCGCCTAAGCCACAGAAGGAAGGTTCGAATAAGAAACCAGGCAGTAACAGTCATTCGAAGAGTCAAAGTAAAGGCTGCTGCACCCTATCTTAGGTCTAAAGGCTCTAGAAAGGTCACTAGGGGAAGTTCAGAGCTCGAGCCACTGCCTTCTTTATCCTGCTACTCGGTGTGTAGCCCACTCGGCCGGTTAGATCGATTTCCAGGCCTGTAGACCGCTCACTGAGTGGCTCAGGGGAAAGAACCAGAGGGAAAGAGCGAGGGGAAGGCAGGGTTTCAGGCGCTCTATTGGGAGTTTCCGGGTAAATTGCGGAGTTCAGGTAGACTTCGATCTTCGGTCGAAGCACTTCTACTCTGTTTGGCCTAATTCGAGCCTCAGTTCTGCGCAAAGACTCGATAAAGCGCAGTTCTTGTGCCTTTATATACTGCTCTTTCAGTCGCATTTCCTCCTTTTTCCGCATTTCCTCTCTGATTTCATCATCAATTCTGTCGATTTTATCGATAAAAGGGTCGAAAGTGCGTCTAAACTGTGCATTAGGCTCCGAAAACCTCAAATTTTCCCCTTGTTTTCGTAAATTCGGCAGTTTATCGATTTTCGCCGACATATACGAGTACTTTTCCCTAAAATAATTAGGTAAAAATCGATGTTTTTTCCTTTCCAAGTCCGGCCTAAAGGCTTTTGAGGCCTGATATTCCCTCATAGCGGGGCTAAAGTCCCTCTTCCCAGTGATTAACTGGTCTAAAGGGTAGTAGGCCTCTACGCTACTGCGCACTGGACGCCCCAGACCTAGTGTTGTGCCCTGCTGCAGGAGGTGCAGGTCTGTTTCAGAGGGCGGGAGGGGGTTGCGGGGGTGGAAGGTCTGGGAGAAGATGTTGAGGTGGGACTGCACGGCGTCAGTAAGCCGAGTACCGTGTTTGAGACGTCGCACCCGAGCCTCCGAGCAGTGCACGAAGAAGTTGAGACTGTGCTCCACAGGCAGAATGCTGGGGTAGTGGACTGCGTAGTGCTGCACCAACGTGGGCGCTTTCCTGCTTTCCATATCTATAGTGTAGGACTGTTTCTATAGGAGGACCAGCTTTACGCTAGTGAGAAATCGATCAAGTAATCCGCCTCGAACCTGGCTCCTCCCAGCAGTTCCAGTCGCTTTTCCCTGGCGAAGTCCCCGGGCAGGTAGTTGCTGGCGGGGTTGTGGGCGGGCAGCAGGCCTACGTGTTTGTACGCGGAAGCCACTAGTTCTGAGCAAAAGAAGCCTTCCTCGCTGCCGGGCCGCTTGTTGCCGGCCCTGCGGAGCAGCTTAGAAGCGGTTATTTTGTACTTCTTGCCGCGGACCTCTTGAATAAAGGACTCCAGCCGCTGCAGCAGGTCTTCATTGCGCTGCATATCCAGCTTGCGGAAAACCAGCCTGGAGTACAGCAAATGCCACTTGTAGTACAAGAACTCGTCCCACTCAATTATAGTCACTCCATCCAGCGCTGTGGCCTCCAAAAAGGCCAGTTTCCCTGAAGCGTACCTGAGCATCAAAGCCACATGGTCGAACTCACTGCGAGTCACTGCTCTTTGCAGCTTGGCGGAGAGGCCTTTGCCTCTGAAGAGCAGCAAGTCGCAAGTGGTTGCGATGTTCTGGGAAAAGTCCTTTTCGGATATCCGGTCGTACCGCCAAAATTGCTTCTGGACGGCTACCGACGTCATCTTTTGCGCATATCCTCTAGAGGCCGCAATATGCAAATAAAGCATCGCAGACCAGCTAGTGAGTTCATCGTCGTTGGCAGCTCGCAGCCGGAAGGTCCTGGAGCCTGCAACTGGCACGAGGTGGAGTTCTTTGGGCGTGCTGGAAGTGACGATTTTGACGTCCACTGAAGACTGGTCGAAACAAATTACGCCGCGGGGGTGCGGGTCTTTTTCTTGCTTGTAGTAGGCCAGCTTTTTGTCGTGGAGGCGGAAATACCGTCTTTGCCAGCCAACGAAAAGTGTTGGACTGTACTTCTCCAGGTAGCCGGAAAAGTCAGGCAGCACAGAAGGCGCCGCATCCTCCTCACCAACTCTCAACGCTTCCTGCAGGCCGGAAGTCGCTGTCTCTTCCAGCGGAGACTGAGGAGATTCGCAGTGGTCAGAGTCGGAAGAACTCGCTGCAGCTGTCTGGTCCCTATCCATATTAGCCTTACTTGTAGGGGTTCGCCACGTTGAAGATCTTGGCGCCCTGGCTGTAGTCCTTGTTCGGATCGCGCTCGTTCTCCGGAGGGAAGAGACGCCGTCTTTCCTCATAGTAGCGAGTGCGGAGCGAACCCTGGCGCAAAGGATTGAAGGTGAAGTAGAAGTTGCGTCTCGTGAATTTGGACCGATTAACGTCGCTGCGGTGAGGTGCATAGCTGTCAAAAACCACCACATCTCCAGGAAAGACCTCCACAGGGGTCCAGTACATGCGAGCTTCCAAGTCGGTGCGTAGCCCTCCGTCTGAGTTTTGCGGCAAAATCACTCTTTCGTTGCGTTTGGGGACGAACTCCAGTCCGCCGGAGGCCATAGTGTTGGGGTCGGCAGGCAGGAGGACTGTAGCGAAGGTGTCCACTCCGAAGCTGACGTAGGCAGGCTGGTCCTGGTGCGCTGTGAAGCCGCCTCCTCCCGGCAACTTGAAGTTGATTTTCTCCTTGTGAATTACCGATTGTTCGGTCAGACAGTCACTAGTGATATCAGTCATGAAGCCCAGTACACACTCCTCAATTTCCTTAAAGAACGGCATGAAGTTCTCCACTCTGCACAGAATTCGCTGCTTGTTGATCTGGTCCAGTTCGAAGTACTTCATCCACTTCCCCTTGGTTTCTGGGAGTTGCTCGAGCATAGTGGCCCATTGAGGGATCACGGAGGCGTATTTGGCTGGCATCAAGCCTTTCAGGACTACGTAGCCGTAGGTCTTGAAGTGTTCGGATTGCTCGGGGGTTAGGAGGCGGTTGCGGTAGGTGGTGAAGGCTCGAGCGCGCATACACGACAACATATTTTAGCCATGGACAATAGGCGAGAATAAGGACAAAACTGCCGAGGAACAGAGCTTGAAGCTGAGGACTGGGCAAACTTCCTGCATACTTCAAATCTATGACCTGCTCCGTCGATAGTGAAAATTCGCTATATATGCACTCATCTGTTCGTTTACAGTGATACTGAGATAGAGATAGAGAGGGGAAGAAGCCAGAGCAGATTCGTAGTAAATTCGTATATGTTGAAAGCTCGTGTATGTGTATTCAGAGTCGCCATTTCCCTTCTTCTCAAGTCTAAGGCTTTATTTTCTCCTCCCGTCCAAGACTAATATATTAAACTTTCAGCAGGAATTACGTCTCCTAAGGCAGTTTCGCACACAGCAAAAAGAAGGGAACACGGGCTGGTCGTAATGGGTAATGTTAGAACTATATAGCCATAAAGTGCTAAGTGGGGACTTTTAGACTCTGGGGAGACTGTCAGGGTTGGGCACCATCCGGCCCACCGATACGGAAGTATGGAAATCCGGCGCTGGCACTCCCTTGTACTTGTTGAAGTGAGTGGTGTAGGTGTTCTGGTAGCTAGAGAGAGTGTCCGCAGGGCCCACTACCCACGTCGCGACCTGTCCACTCCCTTTAGCCAGTGCATCTCTCCGCTTTTTCAAGTCTTCCGCTGTGAAGGTGTTCGCTTTAATCGTCACGTCTTCATGCACCTGCGGCTTCGGCACGACCCAGGGCCTGCCCGAACTCGCATTCCTGGACAGTAAACTTCGACTATTGAGGTGGTCTAAGCGATGTGGCTTCATCAGCTTATTCGGGTCGTTCCATATGAACTGCCGCTTCGACTCTGTGGTCGGACGCTTGGTGGAGTTGAAGAAAGCGAGCATGCTGCGCAGAGTCTCCAGCACTGTCTCGATCAGACTGTCTTCGTCTTTCAGAGAGAGCCAGCTTTCCACGAAGCGGATTGTCACTGGGGTTAGGATTTGGCTACAGGGTAAGTCTCCGAACCGGGTTCTGGATAGGACGGCGGTGAGCGGACGCAACTGGTTGGGTGCTGTGAACTCGGAGCTGTAGGTGGAGGTGAGGGCCCGCTGTTGCAGCAGCTGCACTGTGGTTCTACCACTGGGCAATGCACTGGCCGCCACTCCTCGGAACTTCTTCAGTCCTTTGTGCTTGTAAATCGCCCCAATCATCTTGACTCCTTTCCGCTCCGCCCCTGAAGCTTCTCCCAGCCACCCCTCGGCCAAGGGGAAATACCTGGGCAGCAGAATAGCCTGCAGCACTGGCTTCAGCCTTTCTTCTGCCATTAGAACTACTACTACTCAGTGAGGGCTGGACAGGTCATCACGAAGCCTGCGAAGTCGTCCGACCTGACCTTGAGGTACACCTGGCTTTCCGAGTCAAAGCCCAGCTGCAGGCGGTCTGCAGGGTTGGCCATGCCGATCCCCAGCATCGTAGCCAGGTTCTTCCCCTTCACAACCCTCTTTTCCACCTTCTTCGTGCCTGCTAGCAGACTCAGACCTACCTCTTTGAACAGTGCACGCACTTCAGTGTCACCCACTATGCGAGTCACGAAGTCGCAGAGGTCAGGCTTGCCTCCCTTTCTAGCATGAGAACAGCGCAGGGCTAAATCTGTCACTTGTGGGGAGTCGAGGTCTGATGTGCCTTTCAGACAAGCCTTGCATCGTTCAGCCATCACTGCCAAATCCACCTTTTCATCGCCTTCCAAGGCTCTCAGCAGCCTGTTGAGTCCACTGGCGAACAGCAAGTCCACTTCTGCTTGTTCGTTGTCCAACTGCGGAATCATGTCAGGCCGCGGGTCGCTGAGGTCGACATCCACCCGCTTTTCATAGGCGAACTGCTCCAAAGTGCATCGAAACTCCAGCTGAATCGCATTCTCATTTTCAGGACTTTTGATGAGAGTGATGCGAGTTTTGGACTCCTCGAATACGCAGCAGGCAGCCAGGCTGTCCGCCAAGTCTTTCGTCTTCGCCTGCATGGAAATGAGGTTGTTGCCTTGCTTGGACTTGACCTCGATGAAGCTGAAGTAAGGGTTGGTGTCTCTGTCTCGCAGGGACACTGCTATCCAGGAGTCCACGCTTTCAAAGGTGCGCATTGCGGTTCGGAATACCAGGCAGTCGTCGTAAACTAGCACTAGGAGGCTTTCTTCGGCGTTGCACTTGCCAGTGGTTTTCAGGGCGCGGGCGAGCCAGGCCATGGTGCGGGCTCCGCACTCCAGCTTGAGCTTCATTTTTACCGCCAACTGCTAGCTACCAAGTGAGAGCTAATGCCTCTGCGGGCGGGTGTGGGCCATATGCGAAGTGTGTCTTTTGGGAAAGTCTGCAAGTCACTCATGTCATAGAAGTGGTTTATCAGGTGATGTTTCCTATCGCTATGGACTGAATCATTCAGAATAAGCTCAGTAGGGCCTTTGAATAGACACAAATAATTGAAGTGAACAGAAAAGGCGAAATCTGAACTAGGCAGGGATTTCACGCGAATTGAAGAGACTAGGAGAATGAATGAATCGCTCTAATGAATGGCTACTGTCTAGAAACAGCCTGTAATACTAACATGGCTTCAAACCAAGCTTCACCCGATTCCATACTTTGCGAACATCCTCGGCTTTTCTTCCTGAAAGTACCTCAATGCGACGTCCAAGACTCCTCCCCAGTCGGCAGTTCCGAAACTCAGAGTCCCTTTTACTTCTCGAACATAACGACTTCTTCCAGCGGGCCTTTTTCTGACAGAGGCCCAGGCAAGGTCCAGGGCGAGGCCTATCAACTCCGCAACCTGAGCACTGGCGAAGTGCTGGACCTGCGCGACCTGTGTGAGGAGGACTTCCCAGATCGATTCAGTGATTTGGTGGAGCGGCCGGCGGAGTCGGTACTGGCTCAATGGTATGATGTAAGCAGCATAGAGAGGAAAGAAGTCACTGAACGACTCTGGGAAGCCTGCAAACGACACGATTTGCCTCAAGTTAGCGACTTGCTGGCTGCTGGAGCTGACCCATCTGCTCATGGTCCTCTCTGCTGGACAGCCCTTCACTACTCAGCCAACCAAGGCGACCCTGATATCTGCGCTTTATTGATCCTTTTCGCAGCCGATGTTTCCGCTAGAACCAGTGACAAACGCACTCCTTTGCATCTGGCTTGTCTCAATGGACATCTGGAAGCGGCAAAACGGATTGTCGCATGTGCTGCCTCGGATGTCAATGCGAGAGATTGTGATGGGTGCACTGCTTTGCATGTAGCAAGTGTACGCAGAGATGTGACTTTGGCCAAACTACTACTTTCCCACGGCGCCAGTCCTTGGATCCTTAACAACGACGGCAAGTCCGCACTAGATCTCTGCCCAGTAGGAATGCAGGCAGAAGTGTTCGAAGACGCCGAAATGCGACCTTTGCTGCTGACTACACCAATTAGTCCTGCACGTACCACATCCGCTCCCAACCTCTATACACTGCTCCAATCCCGCCACCCTGGTCCCCGGTCCAGTCCTACCATCGGACCCGACCACTTCGAGCCTCTGGGCTTCCTGGGCCAGGGAGAATTCGGTGAAGTGTTCTTAGTGGAACACCGTGATTCACACCGACTTTTCGCGATGAAGCGCATAGCTAAGTCAGGCCGAGACCTGAGTACATACATCAAGACGGAAAGGGCAGTACTAGAGAAACTGCAGCATCCCTTCATTGTCAGGCTGCACTGGGCGTTCCAGACAGCTTCTCATTTGTATCTGGTGCTGGACTACTGCCCGGCCGGAGATATGAATGAACTCATACAGCGAGAAGGACGCTTGGATGAAGACATCGCAAGGCTGTTTCTATGTGAAATTGTACTGGCAGTGGAGGCAATTCATAGTGAAAATGTGATATATCGAGACCTGAAGCCTGACAACATCGTCCTAGACGCAGAGGGACATATCCGCCTTACCGACTTCGGCCTCGCCAAAATGAACATAGGAAAAGCAGCTCTGACTCGGTCTTTCTGCGCGCCTTTGGCCTACTCCCCACCTGAAATGCTGCGGCAGCAAGGACACGGCCACTCAGTGGACTGGTACATGCTAGGCTGTCTGGCCTACGAAATGCTTGTCGGCTCGCCACCTTTCCACTCTCGTGAGCCTGGCAAACTCTTCCGCAAAATCACCAACCACATTGTGAAATTCCCTACTTTTTTGTCTGCTGAAGCGGTGGATTTGATAGCCCGATTGCTGCATGTGGATCCGGATAAGCGCCTTTGTGGGCTTGAAGCGATCAAGACCCATCCTTTCTTTGAGGGAGTGGACTGGGACTCTGTGGCTACGAAGCAGCGACCCGGCTGCACTCACCTGAAAATGAAGACTCCGCAAAGTCTGTATGGAAGAGTGGTGTATGGCTTTGCAAGAGAAGACAAGGGCGAGCATTTGCCTGGCTGGGCTTTTAGTAGGGAGCAAATTAATGTTAACTAGTGCTTGCAATTTCCCAGCTATCTGTCTCAGTGAAGTCACTTCCTCTTATTACTATATGTCGAAGTGTCTGCTGAGTCAGCAAGACATCGGAGCTATAACAGAGACTGACCACAAGGTGAGACAGTGCTTGTGCCACCTCTGCACCTGCGGCCAACACAGATGTCCCAGCGAGCCCAGGAAGCAGAAAGGCAGTTACGCCACCAACTATCAAGACACCTATAGACACAAAACACCAGTGAACAGTACTCCTCACCAGCCAGTTCTCTACCACCCAAACCTGGGCAAGGTCGACTTCGAAACCTCGCACATGCGTGACTTCAAAACCTTCTTAGTCCAACCTGCGACTGAAAGCCCTGTCCGGCTCAGTACTCCCTCACTGCGGTTCACAGGTCACTCTTCGTACGCTGCAGACTTCCCGAACTGGGGAGGCATGGAAATGAACATAGAGAAAAGACCTCAATTGCCTGTTCACCATGTACGCTTCAGAGGACGTTCACAGTACCAAAGTGCATATGCAGAGATCCGAGTCTCGTCACCCTCCAAAGCCACACCGAAGAAAGAGTCCTCTATCTTGATGGGAACTTGGGAAAACCCAACCGTCACTACAGCGAGAAGCTCGTATCGTCCGTTCACTCCGAGCCAAGGCAGCCCGGTGAAGCCTCGTCCTGTGGAGCAGTACAGTGCTCTGTCAGTCTCGCCTGTGCACTTCCGCTCCTGCAGCCAAGCTGAATACCAGCCCAAGAAATCTCCCTATAAAGACCCACACATGCTCGTCCGCCGCACCCGCCACAGTTAACTGCTATCACCCTCCGCGCTAACTAATTAGACCTAAGGGCTGTCTGTGCGTAGTAGACCACGTCTCCATCACTATCACTGAGCAGGGACTGTACAAGGCTGCGGACCTCAGGAGAGTTCTGCTTGGCCAGCAACTGTTTCGCCACTTTGCACATGTTGAATCGCACGTTAGGAACAGGACTGCGGGCTGCTTCGCTGAGAAAGCTGAGAGTGTCGGAAAGCGGAAGGTCCGCTGACGGCAGGCTTTCAAGGACTGTGATACGCTGGGAGTAGGTGCCCGCGCTGTACGCCTCTCGTAAGGCTGGGAGCAGGTGGTTTCGACCCCAGTCGTTTTTCAGGGTAGTCGACAGACTGCGGAGTTCAAAGGCGCCTGTGCGACGCACAGCTTGGGAAATATCCTTCAGAAACATGAAGAAAGTAGGCTGCAAGGACTGCACGAAGACCTCTGTGCCTACCAGCCGACCCAGCGAAGCGCTCTGCGTGATCACAGCCTGCCGCACTCGCCAGCAAGAGCAGTCCTTGGCCAGTGCTAACACAGAGGTGCAGAAGCGAGAGTTGCACAGGTCAGCGCCCAACACTTCTCCGAGTTTCCCCATAGTCTGCGCCACGTGAACTTTCACTTCATTGTTTGAGTCCTTCAGTAGGTCTTCCACTACAGCTAATAGATTGGCTTGAGTGAATGCAGCACCCAGTGTAGCGGCCATTTCCGCCGTTATATCAGCTATGTGAATCCGCACATGAGTGTTCGCATTCGTGTCCTGCGCCATCGAACTGAGTTGCGGAAACACCAACGTCTGCACCTTTTCAGGAGTCAACATGCGTAAAGTCTGCTGCAGAGACTTGAGACACATCGCCCGTACATCCGCTTCCGTATCTCTGAGCAGCTGCACAAAGGTCTGGATCAGGCTGCTTTCCGTGATTTCCCGGCCGAACGCCTCCGCCAGGGCTGGGAACTGCTCCGCAAAGTGAATGCGCACTTTCCACGACTTGTCCTCCCCAGCTGCAATGGCCAGAGGCAGGGTGTGCAGGCGGTTTTCCTCCCGAGAAAGCAGACTTGTGAGTGTGACCAAGGCGTCAATGCACACATTTCTGATAGCGTCTTGTTCATCTGCTGCCAGTTGCTTGAACTCCACCATTAGCTGGCCCAGCAACACGTCCCGCTCCACTGCCTGCGCCAAGGCCACGACTTGCAGCGCTACTTGTCTTCTGATCATCGGAGTTTCCTCATGCGATAGTTCGAAAAACCGCGCTCTGAGCTTCTCTTTGAGTGCTCCGGCTCGGGCATACGCCGCTGCTATCAACGCACTTGCCGCCATCTTCGAGGAGAACTTGTCCTGCTCCGACAGACGCACTACCAAAGGCGCAAACAAAGTAAACACCTCGTTATCAGCCATTGCCTGGGCCAGGGTCGCTAGCGAGCGCACTGCTTCATCCCGGACTACAGTCTCTTCCATACCCGCCAGAGCTTCGAGTGGAGGGATCAAGAGACCTAAATTGCCGCGGAGATACGGCTGCAGGCCTGTTATTTCCCTGGCCAAGGCGAACAGCACTTCCTCTTCCTCCCCCAGCAAGCCTGTCTAGAGCCTACCATTGAGGTAGGGCAGCAATTGGTTTTTGACCAACTCTGCACCTAGCACTCGACACACTACAGGAAGACGGTGGATAGCGTTGACCTTCAGGTAGGTCTCTTCGCCTTGCAGTTCTTCTCGCAGCAGCTCCAATGCCCCTAGGTCTTGATTCATTTACCACCATACTGCTTAGGGATCGCTATTCGGTTTTTCCCGTTGTCACGATTGGTCACTTTTGCGTTTCTAATGTCTTTCTGGTTTCAGCTATAGTGGGAAAGGAATGCAGGAAGGGATAAAGGGTCTGAAGTGTCTGGCTGGGACTATAAGATGTTGACGAAATGGCTGCTTTGCCTTAGTTTCACTGCCGGACTGAATATCGCTCGAGAAGGCCTAGGCCAGCGCTGGTCCGACCCTATTTCCTGTCCTTCCCTTGCATGTAGCACTTTGCCTGACGGTCTTTGTTCCCAAGGCAATGCCACTCTTGTCCAAGTGCAAGCCTGTCCCCCACTCCACATGTGCACCCAAGGACATTGCACACTGCCTGAGACGCCTGCAGGACTTCCGGGCGATTTCTGCGTAGCGGACCAGGACTGTGAGTCTGGAAAGTGCAGGGATCATAGATGTCTAGGACGAGGGTTTCAAGAACGGTGTAAACATACAGCACAGTGCGACCAAGGCTTTTACTGCAATAATGAGGTTTGTTGGAAACAAATGAGTGTGGAGTCCAGAGGCTGTAGGAGTGATAATGACTGCGAGAATGGGAGTGGCTGCGGGAGAGTAGATGGAAAGGGATCAATTTGTCTGCCTTATTTCAGTGTGAAGCGATATGAGTGGGTTGCGGATTGTGTGAATTACTTCTCCCGGCTCTGTGAGTCTGCGAGTTGCTTTGCACCTGGAGGTACAGGCAAGGGAGTGTGCATTGACCCTATTCAATCCGACCCGATCTATCTGTACGCTCCCTGCGCATCCCACCTCGACTGTGACTCAATTGCTGGAGAATTCACCTTCTATGGACAGTGCCAATGTGGAGGCAACTCCGCAGGCCGGAAGTACTGCGCTCCCTTCCCTGGAGACCCTCCAGGCAAGCTTCTCGTCAGTCTGCTGCAAGCCTGGTACAACTCCACAGAAATACAGCAATGTCACACCCTACGCAGAGAGTCGGAGACATGCATATCACACTGGGCTCAGGCGACTGAGCTGCTGAGTGCGTATTACGCATATGAGTACTCGGCGGTCATTGAGCAGGCGGAAAGGTGTGTAGTTGAAGCGCTGTTCCCTGACTATGTGATGAAGGTGGCTGCCGGAGAGGCTTTAGTAGCTGCAATGTACGTAATTCTAGCTTGATTTCCCCTTAGCTATTTCCAACGCTATAGACTACTTCTCTGAGAGTCCTAATCCTGCTTAGTCTTATTCCCGCCTCTCAGTTTCCCAACTCCCCACACGATAACTCCCCCTGCCAAGAGAATGGCCGCGGAGCCCTGAAAGCAGCTCGGATAAGCAGAGTAAGCCTGGGCTACTGCCCAGGACAGCCTCCTAATCCAGTACCGCACGTCTGTGTAAGAGGCCTCTAACTTCCGCCTGTCATACATCAAGTAAGTCTCATTGGCAATTACCTCTCGCAGCTGCTTCGGCTCTAATTTCCCTGTATAGTTGTAGACATACCCATCGCACACAACTAGTACTGTAGGGACGTCCGCGACTCCGAAGCTACGAAAGACATTGAGACCGTCGTCAGGCTCCACCCGAGCCATAATCACCTTTTCCTGGGTGTTCTGTATGTCCTGAGCCATGGTCTTCCAAGGCACGTTGAGCAGTTGGCAGTGCAAGGCTTTGGGGTGACAGAAGTTGAGTAGCCACAAAGTGCCATTCTTGACTTCGTGACTATTCTCATTGGTAATCCAATAGGAGTAGGGATCAGGAATGCCTCCCAGCTTGCTCAAGTCTCTCTGCATACTGGCCATGTCCGGCATAGACGCAAGCGCCACTACCAAGCCAGCCAGCCACCCAAGTCCCATTTTACCCTTCCATCTTCTCGCTTTCCTTACTAGACTACGAAGTCCAGCCGCACTCCGAGTTGGTAGTCGGAAACTCCAGCTTTCGCTGCCTTCTTGGCGTCGACTTGGATAGCGACGGAAAGGTTTAGATTGGCGGAACAGGTTTTGGTCAGACCTGCGGCTAGAATGCCTTTGCTGTTTACCTTGGCGCGGAACTTTAAGTCATCGGCTTGCTTATACACTCCACCGAATTCAAGGAATGTTTCCTTTGTCGGCCAATTGACGATGATACTCGACCCCAGCTTCATTCTCCCAGCACTCTGGTAATAACTATACACCCAGTCTCCAAAGGCATACTTCGTCTTATCCAACGACACATGCTTAAACACAAATCTGAAGAGCCGCTTATTCCAACTGCCCAGAAAGTCGTAGGTAGTAAGGCGTTGGGCTGCTTGGTCGTACTTGAGGTCTAGGCCCCATGTCCAGTGGCCCTGTTCGCCTGTGGCTGTTAGCTGGGCGGCTAGAGGGTATGTTAGTGCGACTTTCGCGCGATTGTGGGGTTTTGTGTACTCGGCGGAGACACTGCCGTCCCACTTCTCGCTGGCGGGCTGCGCATTTACTTCTCCTTTCAGCTTCAGGCTTCTTTTGGTGTACTCCACAGCCAGTCTTCCCGCTCCACTTGCCCTGAGCTTGTACCTGAGAACTCGTCTTCTATATGGCATTTCCAGAGAGGTCGAGCCAGCTATAGAGCCGTCATTGTTCTGAGCAATGCGAGCCTTGAAGGTCTTGTCTTCCTTGCTGACTAGGTTGATCAAAGCCCAGGATAAGAAGTTATATTTCTTGCTAAGGAGCTGTTCCTGCTTGAGTGTCTGCCCAGAGAAGCTGTCGACGGCCGACGTTACCATTATTAGGTATAGGCCATTGACTGATTCAATGGCAGGCTTTGTGAAGGATTTGAGTGCAGTTGGTGTAGGTCTTTGTGTACATCTCACGCAGAACAATTGGTGCATAGATAGGGAAAAGCCGCAGTTTAGAAACCAAGAAAAACTACTTATGCACGTCAGAGTGACAAAAAGCAGACGAAATTGCCGACTTCCATCTATTCATAGGCCGATAATTCCTACAACTCGCCAATGTCCAATCCCGAACTCGTGCATCTCTCCGGCGAAATCAGTCCTCCCTCCAACACAGAGAAGGACGAAAACTTGCCCTTCGACTCCCCTCCCATAGCGGAAGTTCGAGATGAGCAGATTTCAACTGGAGCAAATTCACAGGAAAAGGCACGCTCGCTGCAAGTGGGCCGGGTGGACTCTGCAGACAAGTACTGCTCGAATAAAGTTGTGACGTCGAAGTACAGCTTTGTGACTTGGATTCCCAAAAGCCTCATATTGCAGTTCCGCAGGGCGGCAAATATCTACTTCCTTATCATCTGCATTCTCAGCTTCATGTCCTTTTCCCCCAAAACTCCCGCGTCTTTGGTGGGCACCTTCGCTGCAGTGATCTTCTTCACCATGCTCAAGGAAGGCTACGAAGACATCGGCCGCCACCGACAAGACCGTCAAGTCAACAACTCGCCCACACAGCGCCTTTCCCGCACCAGTGCAGCCTTCGAAACCGTCAAGTCGCTGCAACTGCAGGTCAAGGACATTGTGAAAATCCAAGAAAACCAACAGATCCCAGCGGATGTGGTGCTGCTGGCTTGCTCGAATCCTCAAGGATTGGCGTTTGTGAATACTATGAATCTCGATGGGGAGACGAATTTGAAGGAAAGGATCGCCCATGAAAGCACGAAAAGACAAAGCACAGAGCAACTAGCAGCTCTGAACTTCGATCTGCAATACGACCTGCCCAACCCTTCCCTCTACTCCTGGAACTGCAACCTGCGCACAGGGAAGGACTGGGTGCCCTTAGGCCCCTCCCAGCTTCTGCTACGTGGCTGCGTACTCAAGAACACCGAGTTCGCAATTGGTGTTGTGGTCTATACAGGACACGACACGAAGATTATGCAGAACAGCAAACCTGCGCCTTCGAAGATGAGCCACGTGATGCTGAAAATGAACAAAATGCTATATACGATTTTTGTCCTGCAGGCGATTGTCTGTTTTGTGTTCGCAGGTTTGTATCTCCGTTGGAACGTCGATAGCGCGGATTCACACACTTACCTGGATATTTCCACTCCATCCGGTGGTCAGTTCTTCATACAAGTCTTGGCGTTCTATGTGGCTTATTCTCACTTTGTCCCGATTTCGCTGTATGTCATGATGGAAATCGTGAAGTTGTACCTAGCGCGACTTATCCAGTGGGATCGGGAGATGTACTGTGAGGAGGATGACAGACCGGCTGGGTGCAGAACTTCTGATTTGGTGGAGGAACTGGGACAGGTGTCGTTTCTCTTCAGTGACAAGACAGGGACGTTGACTCGGAATGTTATGGAATTCCGAAAGTGCGCAATCTCAGGGCGGATCTACAGCATTGGCAGCGGAGGAGAGCTAGAAGTCTTATTGTCAGAGGGAAACAGTCCAGTCGAGTGCAAAGCTGCAGTGCGGCTGCTAACCGAGCTCAGTTTATGCCACAGTGTTTTCCCCACTCAATCTTCCTCTGGTCAGTTGCAATACCAAGCTGCATCTCCTGATGAATTGGCGCTAGTCCAAGGCGCAAGACAGTTAGGCTTCGTTTTCACCTCTAAAGAAGACGACCAAGTAACCATCAATCAAGCCTCAGTCCTACAGACTTATCAGGTAGTGGCTGAAGTGCCGTTTGACTCCACCCGTAAACGGATGTCCATTGTGGTAAAGGACCAGCAGGACCAGTATACACTGATGACGAAGGGGGCAGACAGCATAATGTTGGGCCTGTTGAAGCCTGGGAATATGGATTTACTGTGGGCAAATGAGCACTTGGGAGTGTTTGCGCGAGAGGGACTGAGGACACTCGTAGTAGCGCAAAAGACTCTGGAAAAAGAGGAGGTCGATATATGGCTGCAAGGGTGGAAATCAGTCTTGCTGTCTAATGCCAGAAACAAGGCCGAACTGATCAACGACCAAGCTTCTCTCCTCGAGCGAGACCTAGACCTAGTGGGCGTTACAGCAATCGAAGACAAGTTGCAGGCCGGAGTACCGGAAACTATAGAATTGCTGTTGAGGGCGGAAATCAGAGTCTGGGTACTGACTGGGGATAAACAAGAAACTGCTGTGGAAATCGGGAAAGCGTGTCGCTTGCTCACTTCTTCTATGCGAGTTGAGGACCTGGCGAGTGCATCCGCAGACGTGCTAAGTGCGAAGCTAAGCGCATTGACGGCTGAGTTAAAGATCCCCATAAATCTCCCAGATCTAATCACCTTCCGAGCGGAGCGGTTACGGAGAGGCAGCCAGGCGCTAGGCGTCGTGATAGACGGACAGGCTCTAAGTTTCGTCATAGCGGACAAAGAACTCCAGGGCCAATTCTTCCGTCTCGGCTTTATATCGAACTCCTGCATCTGCTGTCGAGTCTCGCCGGCCCAGAAAGCAGAGGTAGTAAAGCTTGTGAAAGGCGCAGGGAAGGACTGGGTAACTCTTTCAATTGGCGATGGCGCGAATGATGTGAGTATGATCCAAGAGGCGCATATAGGCGTGGGAATAGCGGGGAAGGAAGGGTCGCAGGCTGTGCAGGCCGCAGACTTCTCCTTCAGTCAGTTCAAGTGCTTACAGCACTTGCTCCTAGTGCACGGCCGCTGGAACTATCGCCGTATTTCCTGGTTTGTATGCTACTACTTCTACAAAAACATCACTGTGGTGTTCACCGAACTCTGGTTCGCAATCTTCAACGGCTTCAGCAGTCAAATCTACTTCGTAGACTGGCTCCCACAACTCTACAACTCCTTCTGGACGAGCTGGCCCTGCATGTTCACCTTCGTGTATGAGCGAGACTTGTCTGCCCAGCAGTCCCTCGCCCACCCTGTGTCCTACGGAGCGGGTCCCAGAGGGCTGTATTTCTCATTCACACGGTTTTGGGTGTGGATACTGTTTGCACTGTATCACGGCAATTTGTGCTTTTGGGTGCCTTATATAGGCTTTCAGAAGGGGGTGGATAGTGAAGGCAGGGACACTGGACTGTGGCTGAGTTCCACTCTCAGTTTCACTCTGATCATCCACGTCGTCACATACAAGTTATTCCTGGAAACCGGACACTGGACCTCGGTCAACATGTAAGCACCACATAGACTCGCAGGCTGGCTGAGTGCACTTTTTTACTACTTGACAGTGCTCATTCTCAACTCCCAGGCTGTATCTATGACTTTTCAGCCTCAGATGAATCAGTTGTTTTACTACCTGTTGGGACAAGGACTCACTTGGATCATTATTTTCGTTAACCCTTTGGTGTGTCTGTTGCCGGACTTTGGACTGAAAACTTGGACAAACAGGTATCACAAGTCTCCGGTGGACATAATTCTCGAGGAAGAGCGAGACAAGGAGGTGAGGGAAGTGCAAATGAAAGAAGAGGCGAGGAGAATATCGCCTAAGCAAGCGGACAACTCAAGCCCTCCAAACACGTAGGTAAACATCTGGAGTAGGGTTGTCAGTGCTTGTAAAAGCCCACTTTGTCTAATGTCGTCATATATTGTGCGAGTTTGTATATATATTTCGAATATGTGCATGCAGAGTAGATGGATTTCTTCTTCATAGCTGCAATATTCATTAGAATCATCGAAAGCTTCCCAGTTATTCCCTCATAACATCCTAATATAATGGCAGTCCGTTTAATTAAATCACCCATTAATTCTGCAAGTCGCAATAAAAAAGCATTGTTTTTCTGCAACTTATTTACAAAACAATTGACATCCCAACTAAACTCCAGTACAGTGGATGCATATATAGCTAGAAGAAGTTATCTTATGAAGGTGTAGGTCTTCAAACTGAACTTCTCCAGCTTCACACAACAGCTATTGTCTGCAATATAGACAAGAGAGTCCACAATTAAAGGCTGCTGGCAGCTCCAACTCTCTTTATTCGACCTAGAAAGGCGGAACTTTCGCTCACTTTCAATCTTCCATCGACCCATCTGCCTGTTATTAGTAAGAATACAGAGTTCTCCATTTACCACGAAGGAGACTGACTCCCAGCCCTTCATTTTGGCTGGGAGAGTGACAGGCAATATAGCGAAGGTCTCTGTTCCAGGGCTGAAAGTTTCTATTGCCGGGATAGTGCAGGGGCAGAGCAGGTAGATGAGAGCTTGGAAAGTACAGGGAGTGAAAGCATGTCTTGGATGTTCCATATCCCCTATAAGCTGCCACTGCTTTGCTTGCAGTGCATACTTCTCGCACGACTTCAGATCGCAATACCCACCAAAGACATATACGAAGTGAGAAGTGCGGACTACTCCCGAGCTTGATCTAGGAGTATGGAGGGAAGGCAGAGGAGTGAGTTGGAGAGATGATAGATTTAACTCGTATACTGATGTGGAGGCTGTGCTGTTCCCTAGACACAGTACACTGTTTCGACACAGAACAACGTAGTTCGTTCCGTTTCCGAAGCTTTCGGGAATAGGGTATCTAGTGGACTTTTGGGTGTTTATGTCGTGCAGATGCAAGGAATTACCGAAAATAACAGCAAAAAAGTCTTGAGGGATATCGCTGGGAGTATGAATGAAATCGCCTTTAATTTCCTCAGTTTGCCCTTCCGGTCCCAAGAGGGTAATTTTTGTGAAGCGCTCACAAATAGTCTTCAGACTGTTCTGGTAGTGGGCCCAGCTCTCACACAAACTTGGCATGTCAGGAGTACTCACCTCGTAGCTAAACATCTGCAACTCCTCAGGAACTAACTTCCACACTGCCATTCCCAGTACACTCACAGGCTCAAACCCCCGATCCAGACAGTTCGTGGCTTCTTCGATAGCCGTCTCTATGCTAATAAGCAGTCCCTCCTTCTCTATCTGCAACTGCTGTAGCCACCAATTGCGGTACTCAGTCAAGTAGTTAATGCAGTTCTGCATCATATCTGAAAATTCACTGCAGCATTTCTCTACCCTCTCAACATTCTTTCGTAGCTCTGCTGTAGCCTTCGTTAGAGTCTCGATTTTCCGCTTATACTCCTGTGGGTCTTGAAGTAGGGCGGCAATGGGCATAGTTTGATGGAAGGCGCGAGGGAACTTGGCATTGTGTCTGCCAGAGCAGTCCAAACAGAAGAGAGTGGGAGTGTCTGTGCACTTGCAGAAGTGACTTGCTTCGTTTCTCTCGCAGATCGTGCAAGTTGGGTTGCTTAAAAAGCCCTGCGGACTCTGAGTAGCCATGTCGATTATTACCATTCCTTGCAAGTTCGGCAAGTTTAGACACAGGGAAGCGTGAAAAGTCCAAAAATTGGTGTTAG